>LSQX01164120.1_pt3 | contig 83785 bp, 74 predicted proteins | sample 654561 | NCBI WGS metagenome assembly LSQX01 (sample SAMN04489861, study PRJNA283612) | anaerobic digester metagenome | isolation source: 4 biogas reactors fed with cattle manure at either 37C or 55C with and... | place: Denmark: Kongens Lyngby | collected 2014 | reverse complement strand
AAGAACAAGATAAGTTTGAAGAGGCCTTGCATCTCTTTCAGCTTGCACAAAAAATTGAAGAAGATAATCTGTGGCATCAGGTTCGACAAGGGGAGTGTCTGGAAGCTCTGAAGCAACCGGAAGAGGCTTTGACTCTCTACAGGGCTGTCTTGTGTCGGGCCGGCGATTCTCCTTATACAGCAGACAAGTTGGACAGACTGCTTATTGCCCAAAAGGATGCCTTGGACCGCATCAGCATCTGGCAGCAGATACATGACCAGGCCGAAGCGAAAACTATCCCTTCTTTTTACTGGGGAAAAGCACTTTTTGAAAACTCGGATTTCGAAAAAGCCCTTGGGGCATTCACGAAGGGTATGACCCTTTCTCGAAACAATGCCCGCATACTGCTTTATAAAGGGGCTGCACAGCTTGCACTTGGAAATCATGCACAGGGTGAAAAGGACATGGGGACGGCCCTGGAAGCAGATGCTTCTTTGGAATTTGAGGCCGGAGAACTCCTGGCGACTGTGGGTGAAAATGCTTTTGAAGCCGGGAATTAAGAGGAAGCCTGTCATTGGTATGAGAAGGCCTATCTTCATGCCCCGGAGATGCTCTGGTATCTTCTGCATCAAGCCGAGGCTTCGCTCAAAGTCGGGATGATTGAAGAGGCTCTTTCTCTCTATAAAACAATTTTGGAAAAAGCGCCTGAATTTCCTGTGGCCGCTCATCAGCTTGATCAATTGTTATTGGAACATGTTGAGCCATTGCAGCAGTTGCAAGAGTGGGAATCACTTCACGAAGAGCAAAAAGAAGCCCTGATTCCCGTCCTGCATTATGCCTGTGCCTTGTTTGACAGAGATCAAACGGACCAGGCTATTCATCTTCTTGAGGAATTCTTTCAGTTCAGAAAAAAAAGTCCTGCAGTCAGAACAGAATATACAGTGGACACAGCCGCTGAAAAGGGCGTGACTTTGATTCTGGAGAAACTTCAATATTGTGCTGATGAAAGTGAAAAAGCAGGGCATGAAGAACTTGCTGACTTTTTGCATGAGAAGATGCGTTGCCGGCTGTCGGACGAAAGCAATACAGGACTTTCACTCTCCCATTGGATTCAAGCTCTGAAAGAATAGCACGATCAGACTGGAATTCTCATTCGTCCTCTGTTCTTTTCCTGTTGCTTTTGTCAAAGCCCAGGGTGATCAGAACCACTCTCCCCAGCATGGGCAAAGACACTGTATAGAACAAGGTATTCAGCCAGCTGCGATCTCCCGCCTGACCATGAATAAAGATATGACAAAGCAGAGAAGCTGCAAAGGTGGAAAGGGCTGAGAAAACAAAGCAGAGCCGGAAGCCCAAGAGCCCGAAATGTTCAATGAGAAATCCCGCTGCCAGCGGCGTGATACCCAAAGCCAGAGCCGTGCAAATGGTCCAGAGTGATGTGTAGCCGATGCGCAGTTCATCAGGCACAAGATTCAGCATGGCACGGTTTGCAGCCACATTGAAGGGTGCATTGAAAATCCCGGCCATGACCACCGCAGCCAAAGCCGCGGCCACTCCGTGGTGCATGCCCGGGTAAAGAAAGAGCAGGATCAATGGTGCGAAGCTGTGGGCGAACATGGTCTTCGCCATGGAAAGACCGCTTCCGTTTTTATCGGTGAAACGTCCCCAGGGTCCCACGGTCAGAAGGATACCAAGACCGCTGCAGGCTGTAAGGGTCATGTTCATGCTGTCTGTCAGACCGATAACGTCGCGCAAGTAGAGGACATAGGAAGCGCTGAACCATACGAGACCGGAGAATGCGAAGGTGGAGATGAGAAGGAAACGGCGGAATACCGGGTCGCAGGCCGCCTTTTTGTAGGCGCCAAAGCCTGTATGGGCTGTGATCCCGGCCGTACCTTCACCACCGGGAATGCGGCCCATGGTGATCAGACTGACGATGCCCATGACAATGCCTATTCCGAAAATCAGCAGAAAGCGGGGGATATCAGGATTTCCGGCCAGAAGTCGCGCCTGAACAAAGAGCACCACCACATTGATCAGCTGGGTCATGGCTGTTTCAGTACTGAAATAGGTGGATCTTTTTTCAGGGGACACAATTTCATGAAGCCAGGGCAACCATCCACCTGCTCCCAGAGCACGCATGATACAGAAGCCCAGAATGGAAACGAGCAAGACGGCCCAGGAGAGCCATTGGATACCTGTTCTGAGAGCAAAGGGCATGAGAAAGACAATGCAGGTGATAATATTTCTGAGGAACCAGGCGGTCATCATGACTTTTTTGGGTCCGATGCGGATAAGCATGGGGAGGGTAAAAAGCAGCAGGAGACTGGTAAAAGGCATGAAAGAAATGAGCAGACCGATGAGTGTTTCGGGCATATGTATTTTGCGCCCGAAAAGAATCATGACAGGCCCGATAATGTTCTGCCAGGAAACAACATTGATGGCGACAAACATGAGAAAGCGCTGTTGCGCCTTGTCGAGTTTGTTCATATCTGAAATCAGTGGTAACTGCATGAATGCAACTCAGCCGGACTCCGGGGCACAGGTCCCATTGTCCTTAAAGTTTCCAAGATACTTTGAGAAAAAGGATTGAAGACAGTCTCAGAGGGAAAGCTGTCTGCGATCAAACTTCGATATCAGCGACACTTTCGAGAACCCGGCTGGGTCTGAAAGGAAAAGCACTCAGATCTTCTCGGCGGGTAACACCGCTGAGAACCAGTATGGTTTCCATCCCGGCCTGCATCCCGGCGATGATATCCGTATCCATGCGATCTCCCACCATGACAGTATTTTGTGAATGCACTTCGAGGTAATTCATGGCATAACGCATCATGAGTGGCGCCGGTTTTCCGACAAAGAAAGGAGAACGGTCTGTTGCTTTTTCGATGAGGGCGGCCAGAGCTCCACAGGCCGGCACAATCCCGCTTTCCGTGGGACCGGAGGCATCGGGATTGGTGGCAATGAACCGGGCGCCACCGGCTACCAGCCGCACAGCCTGGGTGATCTGTTCCAGGTGATAAGCCATGGTCTCGCCCAGCACCACATAATCAGGATTGTGATCGGTGATGATATATCCGATCCCGTGGAGGGCGCTTGTAAGCCCGCTCTCGCCAATGACAAAAGCTGTTCCCCCGGGAAGCTGGCTGTGCAGGAATTGGGCTGTTGCCATGGCGGAAGTAAAAATATTCTCCGGGGGAATGTCCAGCCCTACGGAACGGAGACGATAGGCCAGATCGGCTTGAGAAAACATGGGGTTGTTCGTGACAACGAGAAATTTCGCTTTTTTCTCTTTCAGAGCATTGATAAAATTCTGGGCGCCGGGAACAGGCATACGCCCTCTCACCAGAACGCCATCCATGTCTATGAGATAGTTTTTGGGTTCATTCATGTTTTTTTCCGAAACTTGTTGCAAAAGGATATCAAAGAAGGAGGACGGACAATCAGAGAAGGACGGCTGATCTCACGTCGGAATCAATACCTGCTTGAAGCCTTCGATGGCCTCGGCAAGCATTTCATCTGTTATATCTCTGTGAAAGACAATACGCATGAGATCCGAGTCCCGGGCGAGAACGCGGATCCCTTTTTCCGCAAGCATCCTGACTTTTGTCGGGGCATCATCACACTGAAGATAAAGGATGTTTGTAGGCGAAGGCAATGCGAATTTCACTCCGGCTTCTTCCAGGGCACGGCGGAATTCGCGAGCACGGCGATGATCTTCCGCCAGATGGGGGAGATGATGTTCCAGTGCATACAAGCCTGCTGCAGCCAGGATACCTGACTGGCGCATGCCACCACCGAGCATTTTACGAAAGCGAAGGGCTTTTTTGATTGTCTCACTGTCACCGGTGAGCAGGGAACCCGCCGGAGCCCCCAGGCCTTTGGACAGACAAAAAGAAAGCGTATCGCAACAACGTGCATAGATATGCGGTTGAATATTGGTCACTGCGCAGGCGTGGAAAAGCCGGGCACCATCACAATGGAGCTTCATGCCCTGATCTCTGCACAGGGCGGCAATGGCTTCACATTCGTGATATTCCCAACAAGCTCCTCCGCCACAGTTGGTCGTGTTTTCGATGGATACCAGCGTTGTCTGAGAAAGGTGTGGATCATTTTTACGCACGATCCGCTCACGGAGCTGATCTGTATTAAACTTTCCGAGAGAGTCAGCGATGGTTCGCGTCAAGAGCCCGGCCACCATGGCAAGATTGGCGTTTTCATATAAAAATGGATGGGCCGTTTCACTCAAGATTATGCTGTCGCCGGGACGTGTCTGTGCCAGAAAAGCAACGAGATTCGCCATGGTACCTGTCGGAAGAAAGAGAGCCGACTCTTTACCCATTAATTGAGCGGCTTTTGCTTCCAGAGCCCGGACTGTGGGATCTTCACCGTAAACGTCATCACCCACTTCAGCTTCGGCCATTGCCTGACGCATGCCTGCTGAAGGCTGGGTAAAGGTATCACTGCGAAGTTCAATCATTTTATGAAAGGTATTTCCCGACTAACGCAGTGCAATTTTGCCATCGGCATTTTCATATTTCTGCCCCGAAGGCATGGACTGTACACGGGCCTGGAAAAAGCTCTCTTGCACGGCACCCAGTGATTTCCTCTGCCAGTTGGATGCCTTGCACAATCCCTCATACAAGGTCCAGCGATTGGCATTTTCACTCATGACGACCAGTGCATTCTGATCCCGTTCACGTCTGCTGGTCTGGTTTTTATACTCTCTGGATCGTATAATACAAATGGTTCCCTGAGCCTGCTCATAGGCATGCCCGGAATCCAGGAGAGCCTGCACCAGCTCAGAGCGAACTGCACGGGTATGTATGGCTTGTAAAATCTCCTCATTATCTGTGACAACCCCGGCATAACCCTCAAAAACAGCATTGCGGTCACCTTCCAGCACAGACTTTTCGACAGCCAGTGCGAAAGCACTGAGTTCCGCTTCAGGAACATTGCTGTAATCAGGACGCATTGTGGTGAAAGGACTGGTGATTCGGGCACAAGCCGTCAGGGTCAGCAGCAGTGCAATCATCAGATATGGGGTTGTTTTCATTGTACAATCCTTAAGCGGTTCGGGGGTATGGGCGCACCCTTATGAATAAATCCGGAAATTTTGGATGAAAGAGGATATGGAGAACTTGATTAGATATCAATGTAACATGAGACTCATGGGATACCGGTAGTTTTTTCAACACTCCCACTATAACGCATTATCCCCGTATAACAAGTTGATTGTCAAATATATGCCACAAAGAAGCGTTCAAGTTTTCCGGGCCGTCTTTGTACAGAAATCTGTCTTGAACACTGAAAATCAGGTATGATAGAAGCCGGTCTTTCCTGTGACTGGCTGTTTTTTATTTGAAAGCCCAACAATGGTCAGGAAATATTCAGCACCATGAATACAAAAGCTATCAAAGAGATTCCCTGTGTCATTATATTTACAACAAATCGGGATCAGGGCAAATCGGTCGTTTCACAGATATCGAAACAGCGCCCGGGCTGGTCTGTCCGGAGTGTATCGACAGCAGAGGACTTGATCCATATATTGAATCACTCAACGGTGGATTGTCTGCTCATGTCAGCGGCTGACAAAGAAGAAGCCGAGGCACTCAATGCAATCTACACAGAGCTGGACCCGCAGGCGGCACCTTCGGCCCTCATGGCTGTACCGCTGGAAGAGTGTTCCATCGTCCGCCAGGCTCTCGCCATTCATCAGACCTCCGCCTTCTATGTTCTCCAGAACAATCCGGACAATATGATCACGGCTGTGGAGTCGGTCATGCGGGATTGCCATGCGGAGCAGAAACTGCGGCAGATGAATACTCTTCTGGCCCAATTGATCGAAGAACGGTCTAAAACACTCCATGAATCAAGTGAGAGAGTTCGTTTCTTATCTGAATTCTGCAGCGATGCTATTTTTGAAGTGGAGAAAGACCATTCAACGGGAACCAGCACCTTCGTCCGTGTCAACCATACGGCTTGCATCTGGCTGGGCTATACAGAAGAAGAGATACTGAAGCTTCCTTTTTCTCAATTTCTGGAACCGGCCGCCATTGGTGAAGTTAAGCAACTTCTGCTCCAAACCATGGAACCTCAGGAATTTCGCTTTGATCTGATTGTTAAAGCCCGTACCGGTGAAAAACTCTTTCTGGATGTGGTTGTTCGAGCCTTTGAAAGTGAAACAGGGCTGCACATGTTGGCTGTTGCCCGAAGAAGCCTTCCTTCTGATTTCAGAGAAAAGGGTGGTGATCCGGAAGATGAATATCAATGGCTCGTATCTAAAACGGGACAGCTGATGTATGATGGAAATCTTGACAAGCAGCATATGATCTGGAGCGGTGCAGCCGAGCAGATCACGGGCTTTTCGATTAAGACACTGTCGGAAGAGGGCATGCGCGGCTGGCGTCAGCGCATTGTTCACGACGACTATCCCAAGGTCATGGATGCCATCAATCATGCCATTCACCGTCTCTCGTCCTATGATGTTGAATATGGTTTCCTCCATGAATCAGGTGAGATCCGTTATTTGGAAGATCATGGCGTGGTACTTCCCGATCACACCGCTTCAGGGCATCGGATCATGGGCACCATTAAAGATATTACCGAAAAGCGGATGCGGGAGGAAGCACGTCAGCGTATGGAAAGGGAACTGCAACACACGCAGCGATTGGAAAGTCTCGGGGTGCTGGCTGGAGGGATCGCCCATGATTTCAATAATATTCTGGCTGGCATAATCGGCCTCACAGATCTCGCCTTGAGAGAACTTCCCTCTGATTCCTTTGCTTTTGAAGATTTGAATGAAGTGCTGCGTGCCGCCTATCGCGCCAAAGAACTTGTTCAACAGATTCTTGCCTTCAGCCGACAGGGGGGACGGGAACGCAATCTGATTTACCCGCACATGATTACTCGTGAAGTCATCCGGCTTTTACGGGCTTCCCTGCCGCCCACCATAGAAATCGTCGCAAATATGGATCTTCAGTCCGGAGCTGTAATGGCCAATGCGGCCCAATTGCATCAGGTCATCACCAATTTCAGTACCAATGCGGCTCAGTCAATCGAAGATGGCGTGGGCAAAATTGAATTTCAGGTCAGCAATGTTGAAATTGACGAAAAGTTTTCTCAAGAAAATCCGAAACTCAGTCCGGGATCCTATGTGAAAATTTCTGTTACGGATACCGGTCATGGCATGGCTCCCTCCATTCTTTCCCGTGTTTTTGATCCTTTTTTCACAACCAAGGGACCGGGAGAGGGGACAGGTATGGGCTTATCGGTTGCCCATGGTATAGTGACTGATCATGGAGGCACTATTCTCGCCAGAAGTGAGCTGAAAAAGGGCTCCACTTTCGATGCTTACTTTCCCCGTATAGCTGATGAGGAGAGCCCTGAAGAGAGAATACTTTCTGAAGATTCAGAGTCGGAACTCACTCATATCCTCTTTGTGGATGATGATGAGGCTGTACTCCGATTCGCCTCCTCAGCTTTGCCCAGACATGGTTTTAAAATTACCCTGTGCAACAATGCCGAAGAGGCTCTGAAAGTCCTGAAATCAGGGGAGAAGCACTTCGATCTCGTGATTACAGATCAGATTATGCCGGGCATGTCAGGAACAGATCTTGCAAAACTTATTCATGCGGAAAACCCGCATTTGCCTGTGGTTTTATTCACGGGTTTCAGCCCGGATTTGTCTGCAATGTATTGGAAGAAATCGGATACTCTTCCAGTCCTCCGAAAGCCGATAAACGTAAGTAAGCTATTGGTTGTGATTCAGAAGGTCTTGAAAAGGGCAAAGAATAAACAGGATTCATCCTCATAAAATCAAAAGGAACTTTAAGTGAAAATTATGATTACAGGTGGCGGAACAGGCGGTCATACTTCGCCGGCCCTTGCTGTTATTGAGGAACTGCGCAACCGTGATCCCCGGCTGCTTTTGCAATGGGTCGGCAAAAAAGGAAGCATTGAAGAAAGAGTTGCCCGTCGGGAAGGTATTCCGTTCCGGTCTTTACCCATGGAAGGGTGGACACGAAAAATATCCCTTCGCATGATTCGTCTCGGTATCAAAGTACTGTACTCCATGATCCGCGTATGGATGTATATCCGCGTATTTCAGCCTGATGCCGTCTTCGGAGTGGGGGGCTATGTGAGCTTGCCGGCCTTGTGGGTTGCCCAGCGGATGGGCATTCCCACTTTCTCCCATGAGCAAAACAAACGGCTCGGCCTGGCCAATCGTCTTTGTGCTCCAGGATTGACCACCTTATTTCTGAGTTATGAGGATACTCTCGGACAGCCTGAAGGCGTACAGCACAAAGTCACCGGCAATCCGGTGCGTGCTGCATTTTATACTTCCGCTGACCCTGAGGAAGCCCGTAAAGATCTGGAGCTCAAAGAAGCGGTGCCTCTGATTCTGGTCGTGGGAGGGAGTCAGGGCGCTCAAAAAGTGAATCAGGCCACGGCCGAACTGCTCCCGCAGTTTGAAGAAGAAGAGGCACAGTTCATCTGGTCAACGGGAACTGCGGAATTGGAAAAGTGTCACGAAGAGGCTGCAAAGGCCCGTTGCACCGTTCTTGTACAGGCCTATATTGAAGAGATGGCTAAGGCCTGTGCTGCAGCGGATATTATCGTATCCCGGGCGGGAGCCTCCACAACAGCGGAGATCGCCATACTGGGCAAGGCGTCCATACTGGTGCCTTATCCCCATGCCACGGACAACCATCAGGAACACAACGCACGGGCCTTTGAAACAGCAGGGGCGGCCCGTGTGCTTCTTGACAGCGAATGCACAGGCGAAACACTGGGCTCCCTGCTCAAAGAGATCCTGCAGAACCCGGAGCTTCTGGAATCCATGGGCAAAGAAGCCTTGACACTGTCCAAGCCTTCAGCTGCAAATGATATTGTAGAGGCTATTATGGAAAGTGCCTGTCTCCCGGCCGCTCTTGTCTCAGAAGTGGTTTCGGATTAACACTTCATCCAGAGGCAGAAACCCTCCTCTGGGATTGGCCGGTGCTGTCGTTTTTCCTACAGCGACCATCATGGCGACCACATGGTCATCTGGAAGGTTGATCAGCTTTCCGACGGCATCAAAATCAAAGCCGACCATGGGACAACTTCCCAGATCCATTGATTTGGCTGTGAGCATGAGCGTTTGCGCAGCCATACCGCAGGAACGCATGACTTCGTCTCGCTGCACCTGATCTCTCCCACGATAATAGGCATCAATGGAGGGCAGGACAATCTCCTGATACTCAGGGCTGCTGTTACGCCAGTACCGTATCGGATCTTTCTCCCAGGCTTTGATGTCGCCACACAGAATGACCAGCAGGGAAGAGTCAGTCACCTGCGCCTGATTCCAGGCGACAGCGCGCAGCTTCTGACGCAATTCAGGATCAGTAACCAACACAAAACGACAATGCTGGATATTGAAAGCTGTGGGAGCAAGTTGGACTGCTGAAAAGAGCTCCTGGATCTCTTCTTCTGCGAGACTGTGCTCTTTATCAAAATGTTTGAAAGCACGACGTTCTTCCAAAGCTTGTTTCAAATTCATGTATAGATCTCCTGTTTCTATTTTTGCAAAAGAACAATACATTCCTCCCCTTTTATTCCGGTGGTTTGACCCCTTTTGTCAATTCCCCTATCGTGAAGAGGATTTGGACTGTTTTTTAAGAATGTGCGAACGTAATTGTTCCACCCGTTGTGCAGCCTGTGAATGGTTGGGGTCCACAGCAAGAACAGCTTCCATGAACTGCAGAGCCTTCACATAGTTTTTCTGCCGGATGAAGCGTACTGCAAGATTGTAACGCGCTGCACAGACTTTCTTTTTCAGCCGTTTATTCTCCGGATCATCTCTGAACAGATCACGGTAGAGTCTGAAGGCATCGCCATATTTTCCGGATCGGAACAGATAGTCGCCCTGACATTCCTCCTCGGTCATATCGGTCTTCATGTTGGCGGCCTTGAACTTCTGATAGGCTTTCTCCTGTTCGCGGGCATAGGTATCGGCATCCCGTACAGAGCTGACGGCACTGCGTTCCACAAGAATGAAGAGATTGTTTCCGGATTGGTCTTCGGGGATGAGTTGAAAACGTTCCTCTTCATTCCATCGCGGGTTGATGGGTCGGCCGACAATGACCTCTCCATCGGTAAATTCTACAGCCAGCGCTTTGGTTTGAGGCAGGTCCTGATGAAAAACAGCGCCGGGATCGAAGTGTCCATCAAAGCTTTTGACATAAAAGACGCCCTTCACATCTTTAAAGGCGATCTGCATGGTCTTGTTCAGTGAGACGCCATCTTTGGTGAGCATTTCCAGATGAAAGCCCGTAGCCTGCCGGTTCAGCGAAAAGGTAACCCCATAATGAACTTCGCCGGATTTCATGCGGACAACAGTTTTTTGCCGTTCCTTTTTATAAGGAGCCGGTGTGCTGCTGTCGTCGCCGGCTTTCTTTTTGGATCTGGACGAAAAGCGATCAAACATGGAAGCTATACTCCGTCGTAATCACTCTTTCCCTGAGAAACACTGCTGAACACCAGTATAGAGAATTTGCAAACAAAAGGCAACAATTCACTTTTTTCTTAATACGAGTGCCCTTTGGTGTAAAAGGGATTGCAAGGGGAATAAGATTCGATCGATGTTTTTTACGACATTGCAACTGTTCAAAGGGGATATTCTTTTTCTTCACTTTGTTCAACCTGTCACCAGATCCCTCAGATTTGACCATAATCTGGGTAACTTTGAGGCCTTCGAGAGACTTAAGGGAAAGAGTTTTTGTGACAGCGGAGAAAAATCGTTATACTGGAGTCTGTACTCATACCACCGAATGGAGGTTTTCAGGTGCAGAACAGCTATGTACTTGTGCTCAATCGATCCTGGGTGGCCATTCAGGTCACTTCCGCCAGAAGAGCCATGCGTCTTCTGGTGCAGGGACGAGCCTGTGCAGTACATCCCAATGACTATATGCTTTATGACCTCCCCTCCTGGATGGAATATTCCATGTATGCGGATGGTGCGCCGGCTGATCGTTATGTGCACACCACGTCTCAACGGATCCGCTTGCCGGAAGTGGTTGTGCTCAATGCCTTCAACGGATTCTATACGCCGGAAGTGAGATTGTCACGACGCAACCTCTTCGCCCGTGATCGTGATACCTGCCAGTATTGCGGGAAGACGGGAATGCGCTCCACCATGACCGTCGATCATGTGATCCCCAAATCGCGGGGCGGGGGAGACACCTGGCAGAATCTTGTTGTCGCCTGTCCGGCCTGTAATCTGAAAAAACGTGACCGCACGCCTGAAGAGGCGCGGATGCCTCTTCTTCGCAAGCCTCTTGAACCGCGCTGGCTGCCCCGTTTCAAAACGACTTTCCCCAGAGAAGAACTGATGGCGTGGCGACGTTTTGTTGATCTTGCCTACTGGGGTTCCGACGGTGGTATTTTCAGGAAAGAAGAAAAGAAACTTTTTCAGTCCCCCCATTGACATCTGACCAATAGGGAAAGTACGGCCTGTGTCCTCCTCTGAGCTGCTCCGTTATTTGCATTATCTTCGTGTGGAACGTAATTTTTCTGACCACACCTTGCGAGCCTATACACACGATCTGAATTCTTTTTGTGATTTCATTGAAAACGGGAATGACGCTTTGAGTCGGCCTCCAGAGGAAAAACATCCACCGGCGACACTTGCCGCATTGCAGAAAGCAGATCGGAATGCGATTCGTGCCTTTCTGGCGCATCTGCAAACCTCGGGCGCAACAGCCCGCACTGCTTCCCGTAAACTGGCCGCTCTGCGATCAGTCTATCTCTTCTTTCAAAAGACAGGGGAAATTACGGAGAACCCCACTCTGGGCCTCCGTTCGCCAAAGAAGAGCCACGCATTGCCGGAAATACTTTCCATTTCTGAGATGACGGTTCTGCTTGAGTCCGTGGATTTGTCCACAGCATTGGGCCGGCGTGATCTGGCTGTTCTGGAGGTGTTGTATTCCTGCGGCCTCCGTGCTGCAGAATTGGCCTCTTTATGTCTTCCGGATATCTTCTGGGAGAGCGGCACACTGCGTGTCTTCGGGAAAAGAAAAAAAGAACGTATTGTTCCCATTGGCGCACCGGCACTTCGGGCATCACGCTCTTACCTGCAACGGCGTCACGAGTTGGGTCGACCGGAGCACAGCACCTTCTTTGTCAATCATCGCGGTGGTCCGCTCACGACCAGAAGTATTCAGCGCATCGTCGAGAATCAGGTCAGAAAAAGTCTGCCCGGACGACGGGGCATATCGCCTCACAGCTTGCGCCACAGTTTTGCAACGCATATGCTGGATGCCGGTGCAGACTTGCGAGTTGTTCAGGAAATTCTGGGTCACGAAAGTCTTTCCAGCACACAGATCTACACCCAGGTGAGCATCGACAGGCTGAAAGAAGTATACAGCAATGCACATCCCCACGCATGATTTTATTCTGTGAAGTCCTTATTCACCCATGGCCTTGATGATGAGCCGCTTGGGACGTTTCCCGTCAAATTCCGCATAATAAATCTGCTGCCATGGCCCCAGATCAAGCTGGCCCTTCGTAACCGGCACAATCACTTCATGATGAACCAGAAGACTTTTCAAGTGGGCGTCACCATTGGTTTCGCCCGTGCGATGATGACGGTAATCCGCTTTGAAGGGAGCCAGATGTTCAAGCCACTCATCAATGTCGGCAATGAGCCCTGATTCCGCATCATTCACATAGACACCGGCCGTAATGTGCATGGCCGACACAAGAATCATCCCTTCCTGAATACCGCTGCGTCGCAGGACGGCTTCAACTTCGGAAGTGATGTTGATGTATTCACGTTGCTTTTTTGTCTGGAAGACCAGATATTCTGTTTCAAATTTCATGCTGATTCCCTTTGTTGCATCTTGAGTCTTTCATTCAGGTACGGATCAACTTCGACTGAGCTGTTCTCCGGAGTGTATCACATTATCTCTTCGCAAATTGATTCACTGAGAAGAAAGGAAAGGCAATTTTGAGTCCCGAGAAGCGCTGCTTCAACCCTGATAAATCCTGCGGATGGGTGAGAAAAAGTGCGTTGCCATGCTTCAAGTTGAATTAAGACGGATAAACAGGTACTCTTTTATAGATGCCCGTGGAGGAAATCCCGGGCAACACCCCCTTTAAATGTTTGCCGGTGTCGTGTGAGATACCGGTATGAAAGCACTGTTACAACTTCTTCGGAGGGAATAGCGATGGCCAAAAAGACAGTAAATGTGGCAATGATCGGCGCCAGTTTCATGGGAAAAGCGCACAGTAACGCCTGGCGTAAAGTGGACATGTTTTTTGATGCTCCTGTGAAGCCAGTCATGAAAGTCATGTGCGGCAAATTTCCTGAAGAACTGGAAACAGCGGAACGCTGGGGTTGGGAAGAGACTTCTCTGGATTGGAAAGAAGTGGTGAATCGCCCTGATATCGATATCATCGACATTTGCACACCCAATTTTCTGCACCCCGTTATTGCCATTGAGGCCGCCAAAGCAGGCAAACATATTGTTTGTGAAAAGCCGCTGGCGAATACACTCAAAGAGGCGAAGGATATGTTGAAAGCGGCTGAAAAGGCCGGCGTGAAGCACATGTGCGGCTTCTCCTATCGTTTTGCTCCTGCTGTCCAGTCCATGAAAAAAATGATCGCTTCCGGTGCTTTGGGAGAGATCTATCATTTCCGTGCCGCCTATCAGCAGGACTGGATCGTGGATCCGGATTTCCCCATGGTATGGCGTCTCAAGAAAAAACATACAGGTTCCGGCGCTCTGGGTGACATTGGCGCACATATCACCGACCTCTGCCATTTTCTGGTGGGACAGGTCAGTGAAGTCACCAGTGCCATGGAAACCTTCATTAAAAAACGCGTGGTTGCCGATTCCGACGTAGGCGCCTGGGAAGCGAAGGGAAGCAAGAAGACAAAGAAATATGACACCGTTGACGTGGACGACGCCGCTATTTTCATCGGTCATATCAAAGGCCAGAATACACTGGCATCTTTTGAAGTCACACGTTTTGCTCCCGGCCGTCGCAACTACAACTGCATCGAAGTCTATGGCAGCAAAGGCTCGCTCATCTGGAATCAGGAAGACATGAATGAATTCCAGTATTTCAACCGGGCCGATCCTGATACCTTGCAGGGCTTCCGCAAAGTGCTTGCCTGTGACGGCGGACACCCCTATGTGAATTCCTGGTGGCCTCCGGGACACATCATCGGCTATGAGCATCTCTTCGTCCATGAGATTTATGAATTCCTCTGCGGCCTGCGCAGAAAGAAAGTCAATTACCCGACCTTCCAGGATGCCGTGAATTGTCAGGCTGTGCTGGAAGCGGTTGAGAAAGCCGCCGGCACGCGGAAGTGGGAAAAAGTTTGAACCATCAACCCTGATCGCATCTCATCAGCGGGGTGCATTAACCGTAAAGGAGATTTTCCATGAAACTCGGTGTGTTAACTGCTTTATTCAGCGACAAACCGCTTAAAGAGGTATTGGAGCTTATTCGTCCTCTCGAACTGCAGACAGTGGAACTGGGCACGGGCAACTATCCCGGTGATCCTCACTGCCCTCGCAAGGAGCTGCTTGAATCCAAGCCCAAACGTGACGAGCTGCTTGCCATGCTGGCTGGCGAAGGTCTTGAAATCAGTGCGCTGAGCTGCCACGGCAACCCCATCCATCCCGATGAAGACTATGCCAAAGCCAACCATGAAGTCACCATGGAGACCATCAAACTGGCAAACCTTCTGGGTGTAAAAGTCATCAACGGTTTCTCGGGCTGCCCCGGATCCGGCCCCGGCGACAAACGTCCCAACTGGGTTACCTGTGCCTGGCCGCCTGATTATCTGGAAATTCTGGATTGGCAGTGGAACGAAGTGGTGCTGCCCTATTGGTCCAAGATGAATACAGAGCTGGGTAATGCCGGTCTGAAATTCGGCTTTGAACTGCATCCGGGCTTCGTCGTGTATAACACGGATACCATGCTGCGCGTCCGTCGTGAATGTGGCGACAATATCGGCGCGAACTTTGATCCCAGCCATCTCTTCTGGCAGGGCATGGAGCCTGTGGAATGCGTGAAAGCACTGGGCGACTGCATTTATCACGTTCACGCCAAAGACTCCATCGTCCATGATGCGAATGCGAAGATCAACGGGGTCAATGACTACAAACCCTATGACGATGAAATCAACCGTTCTTGGATTTTCCGCACCTGCGGTTATGGCCATGACATGAAATGGTGGAATGATTTCTTCTCCACCCTGCGCATGGTGGGCTATGACGGTCCCATCAGCATCGAGCATGAAGACAGCCTCATGTCCAACTGGGAAGGACTGAGCAAAGCGGTTCATTTCCTGAAACAGAGCATTATCTTCGAAGCTCCCACAGCCATGACCTGGGCATAAGTCCGGAACATTCTCTTGTTATCTTCGGGTGACCGGGCGAATTACCGCGCCCGGTCACCTTATCCCGGAGAAGGCTGTTCAAGGCATGCGCATTTACCTTCTTGCAATTCCGCTTGTAGCGGCTGTGGCCACACTGGTCTATCTGACCCTGCGTGAGATGGCGCGGGCCTGGCTGCATCATCGTCTGCGGATGTTGCTTTTGGAATGGGCGGAAAAGAAGCCGGGATTTTCCATTTCCTACGAAGAATTGAGCGAGCTGCTGGAAGAGATCCCGGCCCCCTCCATTCAGACGCCCAAGACGGACATTACTGTTACAGGGCTTTATCTGGCCATGATCGGCCTGTTCTTTGTGGTTGTGTATGCTCTTATCGGCAAAAGTCAATGGGCTGTGGGTGCTTATTTCGGTGGTGTGGCCTGTGTGGTTATCGGATTCATTCTGACAACAGTCGGCTTTATCCTCCGCTTTCTTAGAAAACCGCCTCTGTGATATGCGCAGTGCCCCGATCCGGTATATCTCCTATACCTTGAGTCCTACCTTTTATGTCAAAGAAAACAAATGCAGGCACCCCGATGCCAATGCTGCAAATTGCCATTGTGGGCAGTGGGCCGGCCGGGTTCTTTTGTGCCGACTATCTCTTGCGGCTGGCACAGCCCTGTCAGGTCCATATGTTTGAGCGCTGGCCCGTGCCCTATGGTTCCGTGCGCCATGCAATCGCTCCGGATCGTCAGCGTATCCGCGCTGTAACAGCGGCTTTCGATCGGACAGCGACCCGACCTGATTTTAAATTCTTCGGCAATGTATCTATTGGCGCAGATCTCTCTCTTGAGATGCTGCGCCGGCATTATCACGCCGTTATTCTCACTACCGGCGCTGACCAGCCACGGCGTCTTCAGATTCCGGGGGAAGGGAAGGAAGGATTGTGCTCCATCAACAAATTTGCCGGCTGGTACAATGGCAGGCTCGATGCGGTTTCTCTGGCACCTGATCTGAATCAGGCCAATGCTGTCATTATCGGAGCCGGTAATGCCGCTCTGGACGCCCTCCGTATACTCTCTTTGTCTCCAGAGCTCCTGCAGAAAACGGAAATACCTGAAGCTGTCCAGTATGCACTGAGAAACAGCCAATTGAAAGACATTCATCTCATCGCCAGGCGAGGTCCCCTGGATGTTCGCTTTTCACTGGATGAATTGGAGGAACTGTGTCGTCTTCCTGATTTGGAGATTGTATTGCATCCCGCCGGATGTCTGGAGAAGCTCACAGCGGTAACAGAGGAAGAAAAAGAACAGCTGGCTCTCTACAAAGAGATCCGCCCTGTACAAGAAGCCAGACGGGCTCATCTTCATTTCCATAGCCGAGCCACGGCCTTCATCGGGCTGGAAAAAATAGCAGCCGTGGAACTGGAAAGCGGGGGAGAGGCCTCCGTCATTAGTACCAGTCTGGTAATCACAGCCATCGGACAGACGGCCACTCCCATCGAGGGTTTGGTTCTCGACAGTGAGCGGGGGATCATCCCTCATCAGGAGGGGAGAGTGACACAGCACGGCGAGATTGTTCCCGGACTCTATACAGCCGGATGGGCCAAGCGCAGCGGTGTCGGTGTCATTGGACGCAACAAACCCGATTGCCGGGAAACAGTGCAATCCATTATAGATGACAGGGCCCTGCTTCAGCTTCAGAACACAGGGCTTCCACCACTGCCTGAAAGGGTGATCGATCTTGAGGCCTGGCAACGTATTGACAAAGCCGAACGCCTGCGCTCACCGAGTCCCGAAAAAACACGGGAATGTTTTTTGAGTCTGCAAGAGATGCTGGAGGCGGCCGGCTTGGACTGACGCCCTTCCGGAAATCAGTTCAAAACAGCAAGCAGCTTTTCGACAGAGGTGCCCGTTTCCCTGATTGCTCTCAGATATTCGGTCATGGCATCGGCCACGGAATATCCCGTCACGGGCATCGTTTTGGGCAAGGACTCCAGAAGCGCAACGCCTTCACCACAGTGTTTCATGTGTTGTTCCCACTGATACAGGGGAAGGGCCACCTGGTAGATCTTTTCTTCTTCCAGATCACTTACCAGAGTCAATACATTGCCATCGCCATTTTTCTCCATCTTGCCTTCAAAACCGTGCCAGGCTGTTTTTCCGCGACGCTCGCCGCTCAGACAATCCATGTAGGCATGAATCTGCGCCCCCGTAAGCTCTGTCCACACTACTTCATCACCGCGCTGTCCTGCAGCCTGGAACACAGAGTTGGCTGTAATCTCTCCCGCCTGCTGGTTGCTGCGCATGACGAAGCTATGGCAAAAGGCCACATCAGCTCCTGATTTCCATTGCAGAGCAGCCGACGCAATGCGTATAAGATCCGGGATCTGAATGATCGAATCAGTTTCACCTACCACTTCCATCGCATCAGGACAATATTTCTGTTCTTCAGCGGCAATCCAGGCGATCATTTCAGCATCAGGGGTCACTGTTTCTGGTTCCATGGGCACAAGACGACTTTGAGAGCTCTTGACACTTTTCGTTTCCTTATCCACTACCAGATCCAGAACGCCCACATTCTGGGCATATTGACCCGCCTGCACAATGAGCGCTCCTGTTTCAGGAACAACAATGGCTTCCTGAATGGCCTCATGGGTATGGCCGGAAACAAAAACATCCACGGTAGGAGCCAGTGCGGAGAGGAGGGCACATTCTTTGCTCCCGATATGCACGACGGCAACAGTGAGATCAACCTCACTTTCCAGTTTCTCCGCTTCCAGACGGAGTTGCTCGCCACAGCTGTCCACAGACTTGTAGGCACCGCCGGAAATGGTTGTGAGGCCGATAATACCGACTTTCAGACCCTTCTTCTCCACAATGGCCGAGGGTTCAAAGCGTGGCTGACCTTCATCATCGAGGTGGTTGAGACACAAAAGGTGCATGCCGGATAAGTCAGCGCATTCGTGAAGAACATCAAAACCATGGAAATCATCATGGTTGCCGATGGCTCCTGCGGTATACCCGATTTTGTTCATGGCTTCATACATGATACGGTGCTGTGTCTTTTCAGCGACAAGATCCCCTTTACGCATCACGTCACCGCCATCAAAGAGCAGGACATCGTCCCGTTCCTGACGCACTCCGGCCACCCAGGCGGCCACATAGGGCATTCCGCCCTGGCCGTGGGGATCCGCTTTGATATGGCCGTGGATGTCATTGGTATGCAAAATCAGCAGCGTGTCCGTATCGGCTGAGGCCATGGAAATGATCAACGAAAACAAAAAAAGAAGGGTCAGAAAATATTTCGGCATGAAGGGTCATTCCTTTCCAAAGTCAATCAAATCAGAAACTCAAAGTATGATGTCATCAGGATCCATGGGCTCCAGGGCCAGCAGATCGTCGGGCAGTTCATCCGCCGGCCAGCTCTCCATAGGCAAAAGAGCAAGAGGGGAGAAGGGGCAATCAAAAGCCGCCAGGCCGTTGCTCCGGTCAATCAGTACTGCAACACCGGCAATCTCAGCACCGCGGGAACGCAGATGATCAATGGTCTTTTGTACTGAACCGCCGGTGGTCACGATATCTTCCACAACGAGGACTTTTTCGCCGGGGCTGAGTTTGAATCCTCTCTTGAGTGCCATGCCCTCTGCACCGTCTTTCTCCGTATAGGCCGCCCGGCATTGCAACTGGCGCGCTGTTTCATAAGCGATGACAATACCGCCAGTGGCGGGACCGACAACGAGATCAATCCCTTTGTCCTGATAAGGCGCCGCCAGCGCTTTTCCGAAGGCTTCTCCGTGTCCGGGATATTGAAAGACACGGGCCGCCTGCAGAAATTGCCGGCCATGACGTCCGCTCGCATAAATGAAATGCCCTTCCAGCAGGGCACCGGATTCTTTGAAAATACGAATGATGGTTTCGGGGTTCATGAATTCAGTTCCTCTAAAATTAATGATACGGCTTCAGCCGGGAAAGGGTGCTTGAGAATGGGGCGGCCTACAACGACCATGGAGGCACCCGCCCGGGCCGCCTCACGGGGCGTCATGACCCGGGCCTGGTCGTCACGGGAAGCCCACTCTGGACGCACCCCCGGAGTGACAATCAGCGGTTCAGGCCCCAGTACCTGTCGGGTAATATTCAGTTCAAGAGGTGAGCAGACAATTCCGTGAGCACCGGCATTGACCGCCTGGGCCGCCAGCCGTTTGACCGTTTCTTCGGGAGTTCCTGAAAAACCGATCTCTTCATTCAAAACCTGATGGCTGATGCTTGTAAGTACCGTGACGGCCAGAATGCGTGTTGCCGTACCTTCCACGGCCTTTCGGGCTGCTTCTATCATGGCGCATCCACCGGAGGCATGGATCGTGATCAACCCGGCGCCCAGATCGGCTGCGGCACGGGCCGCATGAGCCACCGTATTGGGGATATCGTGATATTTCAGGTCCAGGAAGACTTTTTTTCCGAGTCCCTGCACTTCTTTCACTATCTCAGGCCCCAGTCGGGTGAAAAGTTGTGCTCCGATTTTAAACCACTGGCATGGGCCGCTTGCATTTACGGCCGCAAGTGCTTCGGCACGGCTGTCCATGTCGAGTACGACGATAAGTTCTGTTGTCATTGTAGCTATTTTCCATGAAAGTTAATAGAGTGAATGGCTTGTCAGAAAATGACCAGTCTCCGTGATGAAGGTACCACGGAGCTGGTATAAGAACATCATAACAAGCGTTGGGGAGGAGAGTACAATTTTCTGTAAATGAGCACCTGCCCTCACTTTTATCCAAATCAGGTTTTGATTTGTGATGACTTGAATGTCCTCCGCAGATGTTGGAAAATAGTTTTATCGAGAAACAACAACCCAACATCAAAACGGAGGACGATACCATGATAAGGAGTGCCAGCCTGTTCAGTCAATTTTTTGACTTGGCCCCGATTTTCTTGGACACACATTTATGATAATCTATGTGTCAAAGGAGATCAGATATGAGCAATGAATTGAAGAAAGAGACCTCTAAGAAACAGAAAGCAAAGAGCATGTTCTTTATTCTTTCTGGCTTATTCTATGCTTTTGGATTATTTGTCATTGTTTTTTTCGGTGTTATATATAGAGAAATATTTCTAAAAGACTATACCACGATTTCGGCTTGGCTAGGCGCACTTTTGGTTTGTGCTCTTGGCATAGAGAAAGGTCTGACAAATCGAAGAAAACAGGTCGTAAGTACTTTTGAAGTTACTTTCGTTGTCTTTGTAATAATGATCATAACAATCCTTTTATGGTTTAGCGTTTCGGGAAAATAGAGGAAGAGACTTCAGAATAAATTATTTTTGCTGTTTTTTAGTCTGTCCCTCTATTTTCCCTACTTGGCAAAGCAAATACCGAGCGATGAATGTGATTGTGACAGCCAATACCAATGAGGTTATTATGATGAAAGTCAGATCTAAATTTTTCACTCTTATATTGACAGGCTATTGTTTGCTTTATCAATACGGGTGCTTTCCAGAAGAAAAAACAGATATATCAAGTGATCCAAAATCAGTTTCAAACATGGATGAAATGATATGTGAGCGTATTCTGAATTCTATTTTAGATATTCAGTTAATGATAGGGACATTTAAAACAAATTCTTCGAACTTGGAACAGAACATACGGGACAAGCAGTTCGCAGTGTTTTATCGTTATTTTGTTGATACGATAAACTTATATAACGAATATTGCATTAATGATGAAACAAATCAATATCTATTACAATCAGAATATGAATACGGACTGAAGACAGTTTCCGCCGAGTGGGGTGACATCGCTACAGTATCCTGTGCATTTCTTGAAAAACATTTTACAGATTATGTCTCACCGTGCATTTTGGATTTTTTGTCTATTCGTGCAAAAGAACAAAGAAAACAATTCCAACATGATCGCAGTCTAAAAATTACCTGGGAGGAACTGGGAAAAAGATGCCTTGATTGGGAGAACCATAACAAGCGTTTTCCAAAGACCCCATTGTTGAGTGAAATAAGGGAACTTCAAAAAATATATTTAAGCACATTTCTTGTAGGGCTTTCACAATCAAGAGTCCTGCATTCTGAGTCATACATACTTGATGATTATGATAGAGAAGACTTGCAAAAAGTGCTTGAAGCATATCAACAAATTGTGCAGGAACATCCAACATCTGATTTGGCTGAATTGCTTGAGCAATACTTGCCATTGCTTAAAGAGAATGATTTCCGTGACACAAGTGAAATTCAGGATTTCCTTAAATACAGAGGCATACCTTCTTATAGCTATGCTGATTATGTAGTGGATCCATGAATTAATGATGAGGAAGTTGGAAATACAGGAAGCCTCCGGCACCACGATAGAGATGCCGAACTGGTTGTTGAACAGAACGCTGGTGAGGAAGCACTGTCGCTTTTTCTCGTACACGACACCCTCAAGAAAGCAGATTGGCCACCTTCATCATGAAATCACCCAGTCGACCTCCATATTCCGGTGATCCATCGCTGAACACAAGTCCCTGACCGATGGCGGATACGGTGTCGATGGTATTGCCCAAGACGGGAAGGGCCGCGTCAACACTTTTGAAAATCATGTGTACAAAGGGTTTGCGACCCTTATACACACCACGGCCGGCTTTGCTTTTTCCCGCTTTGACTCTCAGATAACAGGCAATGTCCGTTCCGTCAACACTCCATTGATAGACACGTTCCGGCTGTTTCTCCGTCCAGGCCTGCATATCCGGATCACCGGCTTTGTTCATCTGGCTCAAGGCTGTTGAAACCATATACAAGGTCATCTTCACCTTGAGATGAGCCTTTTCAGGCGTTTTGGGTTTGGATGCAGGCATCAGAATTTTCATGCCCAGAAGTACAGCGAAGACATTTTTCAGCAGCCTCGGCTTCGTGAACATGGCGGGGAGGAGGGGACCCGGACTCGGGAGCACGGGCTTGCCTCGGAACATGTCATTCATGGCCTTGAGCGACTTGAAGGAGAAAACAAGGTCGGGTTTCTCGACAAAGCCCTGATTGACTGCAAAGGTCCCCTGATCAAAGCAGAGGCTGGCGCCAACCAGGCCTTCTTTGCCTTTTGCCTGAAACTGAACCTGGGCTGTTGTCTTCTCAAAACGTTTTTTCATGGCCGGATCATCTTCCAGCATGACCCGGATTACCGGCAGTACGGCATTGAAAACCAGACGGCTGGTGAGTTCTTCTTTTGTCAGTGTCATGAATTACACCTCATCTTCCCAGTCTTCATCTTCTTCAAAGTCGCGTTGCATCAGTTCGCCAACTTTTTCGATGATACCGTCTGTATCTATTTTGTACAAATGCATGAGGTCCTCGGGATTGCCATGGGGACAGAAGGTATCAGGAATACCGAGCTTGTTGAATGCGCAGCCTTTCCCACTGGCGGCAATCACATCAGCCACAGCACTGCCCAGACCGCCAATGACGCTGTGATCTTCCACTGTAAGAAGACGGCGTGTGTCCAGAAGCGCCTGGATCACGGCTTCTTCGTCGAGAGGCTTCAAGGTGTGCATGTTCAGCACACGGACGCTGAGACCGTCCCGCTCCTGCATGATGTCCGCAGCCTGGACAGCGTGGAATACGGTGTTGCCTGTGGCCAGGATGGTGAGATCCGTACCTGAACGCAGTTCGTGGGCTTTGCCCACTTCAAAGCCGTAGTCCTCGGACTCATAGATCCGCGGTTCAAATCCCCGGCCAATGCGGATATAGACAGGCCCTGTGATCTCCATGCACTTTTTCACAGCCATCGCTGTCTCGATGGTATCGGCCGGACAGATCACGGTAAGATTGGGAAAGGCGCGGATGATGGACAGGTCTTCATTGGCATGGTGGGTGGCCCCTCCGGATCCGAAAGACATGCCTCCATGAGTGGCGATTATTTTCACATTGAGGTTCTGATAACAGATATCGGTGCGTACGAATTCGCAGGCTCGCATGGAAGCAAAGGCGGACATGGTGGATACAAAAGGAGTCAATCCGGCCTTGGCCAGTCCCGCGGCCGCACCGAACATGTTCTGCTCCGCAATGCCGAAGTTGAAAAACCGGTCGGGATAGGCATCTCCGAAAGTCCCTATTTTTGTGGACTTGGCCAGATCAGCCGAAAGCCCTACAATCTCCGGATGCTGCTTGCCCAGGTCCGTCAGAACGATTCCGTAAATTTCGCGCTGCGTCATTTTATCCGCGTCATAAATGGTCCACGTAAGTGTACTGGCTGTTTCCATATTTTTAGTCCTCACTTCTGATGGATGCTTTGGCTTTTGCGATTTGATCAGCATTCAATCCGCCATAATGCCACTCCGGCTTGCCTTCCATGAATTCGACACCCTTGCCTTTGATCGTATCGCATAGCAGCATGACAGGTGATCCTTTATGATCAATGGCGAATTCAATGGCTTCGGACAAGGCATGCAGATCATGGCCATTTACTTCTCTTGTTTCAAATCCGAAGGCACGCCACTTATCGGCCAGGGGCTCCAGGCTCATGACATCTTCAGTGGGTCCGTCGATCATGAGATGGTTGCGATCCTGGAAGACAATGAGATTGTCCAGCTTGTAATGGGCTGCTGACATGGCCGCCTCCCAGATGGAACCTTCATTGCTTTCACCGTCGCCGATGATACAGAAGACACGCCACTCTTTTTTCAGGACCCGGGCACCCAGCGCCATGCCCACAGCCTGTGAAAGGCCATGTCCCATGGAACCGGTGGAAGCGTCGCATCCGGGCACTTTGTTGCTGTCCAGATGCATGCCGAGCATGGAATCGGTTTCGTTGAATGAACGGAGCGCTTCCCGGTCAAAATACCCGCGTTCGGCAAGCACCACGGCATGTCCCACACCGCCATGACCTTTACTCAATACAAAGCGGTCCCGATCTTCCCAGTCGGGCCGGGCCGGATCAATACGCAGATATTTCCAGTAAAGGAGCGTAATGATATCGGTCATACTCAAGGAGCCGCCGATATGAGCACCTCCTGACCATCCCGTCACATCGGCAATCTGGCAGCGAATGGACGCGGCCCGCTCTGTGAGTTCAGCAAATTCCTGATCCGTCAGTGGCATAATGAACTTCCTCGTAGGTTATTGTTTAACTTCCAAACTGTTTTTTAACCGCTTTGAAAGCCTCATCGGCAATTTGCAGGGTCTTTTCTATATCATCTTCTGTATGAGCCGTGGACAAAAACCAGTTGTGGTGAGAGGTGAAAAAAGCACCCCGGCGGGTACACTCGCCACACCAGGCCTGTTGCAGCATGAGTGTCTCGTCGTCGGCAAGGCGCAGATAGGGCAAGGCTGGTTCACCGGAGACAATCATGGTATAGCCATGGCTCGAAGCCAGGTCCCGCAGGCCTCCGGTCAGTTTTTCGCCCAGCATCCGCATGCGTGCGGGCCCATCCTCGGCTTTCAATATATTCAGACAGGCCAGAGCAGCTGCAAACGAGCCGGCACAATACCAGAAACTTCCCGTGTGGAAGACTTTGGCTGCATCCACTTTCAAATCATCTGTTCCCACCAGGGCTGAAAGGGCATGGCCATTGGCGATGGCTTTGGAAAAGGCGATCATATCGGGCTTGAATCCATAATGTTCATTCGATCCGCCCATATGAAGCCTGAATCCGGCACGGACATCGTCCACAATGACGACACTGCCGTTTTCATGCATTTTATCCACGACCTGTTGCCAGTATCCATCGGCGGGCAGAGCGTTATCTTCAAAAATAGGGTGATGGAAAGGACTTGCCATGAAAGCGGCAATTTGAGAGCCATGTTCAGCCAGGATACGATCCAAAGCCTCCAGATCATTCCAGGGAATACGGAAAAGATGATCGTGATCGTCGGCTATGGTTCCGTGATGTCCCGGTGCCTGCATCCAGGGACTCGTGCCGTGATATCCGCCTTTGATCGCGATGATTTTGTCCCGACCCGTCGCGGCACGGGCCACCATGACCGCCATGTTGGTCACGTCAGCACCATTACGGGCGAAGAAAGCCCAGTCAGCAACCGGGATCATCTCGCAAAGGAATTCCGCCAGTTCCACCATGCGGGGGGAGGCGACAGTATTTGCATCGGAAATGCTGATCTGTTTCTGAAAGGCGGCCTCAACTTCAGGATGATGGTACCCGAGTACCATGGGACCGTAGGCGCACATATAATCGATGAACTCGTTACCATCCACATCCCAGAAACGAGCGCCCTCCGCTTTGTCAGAGAAAAAAGGATAGGCCTCTACAGGTGCATAGGGTGCGGGACTGAAATGTCCATAAACCCCACAGGGAATCACCTTGACGGCACGTTGAAACCATTCCTTGGATTTATCATACTGATAGATATTCACCTGCACTCCTCCGGATTATGCTTACTGTAAATATAAGGGAAGTCGGTCAAGAATCACATTACTGTGGTCAATGAGGGGAATCATGCCGCGAAGCTGAATATCTGCTGTTGCCACGGCTGCGAAACTGTCCAAAGTACCGGCGACAAGCGCCTGGGCCACTTCAGAGTTTTTGAAAACAGTCATGGCTGTGGGATTGACAGCCGGGCCTGGAAAAGCAACGGCCCTGCTCTGGCCATCAAAAATGATATGGGCATGGGGGCCGTCGGGATCCACTGAGAACTGAAGGCTGCCCGCTGAAAACTGTGGAGCGATACGGCGGGACACAGGATCAAGCTTCATCAGTTCAGGAATGGCAAATACGGCTGTATTCAGGGAAAGAGCCAGATTGACCTTTTTGAAGGCTTCGTCCTGCACTGTCTCGGCGGCGGGTTTCAGAAAATATTCTAGGCGTCCAATCAACTGTGAAAACTCTTTCTTGAGAAAACCCAGCTTCGTAAATCCTTTGAGGGGCAGGGGGGAGGCTTGATTCTCAAACATGTTGTTCAGGTGAGCAGGCGAAGAGAAAAAAAGGTTCACTGAAGTGCTCTCTTTTGAGTCGGAATGAAAAACACAGCGGCCATCGTGAAAATCAAGAACAACCTGTGTATCCCGCCATACGGAAAATCGAAGAGAAATATTCCAATCGGAAATAAGCTCCGCACTGACAGGATCCAGAGCTGGCAATACCTCCAGATTACGTAACACGGCTTTGAGATTTAGTCGGGATTTCAACTGATCTATCATGAGAATGCTCCACCATTGACCGGACAAATCACCATACTGAACGCTGTTTCAAGAGTACCACAATCACAGGACGGGTGCAACTTATGAACACTGTTAGAAAAGGGAGGCTTTCAGTGCCTATACACTCATGGGAAGAAAAGGATCCTGTTATTTTAACACGGCTCGGGCTGCTGCTATAATGCAAGAGAATTGCTTTTACTATTTTTCTATGAGCTCACAAAAAGGTTTATGCCATGACTGACCTACTCATCGGACTGGATATCGGTACAAGCGGTGTCAAAGCCCTTTTAATTGACGCAACAGGGACAGTAGTGGGAAGAGAGCTTCGTTCTTATCCACTTTCCAGCCCCAGGCCAAACTGGGCCGAGCAGAATCCTCAGGACTGGGTAAATGCTTCCCTGGACGCCTTGACAGCCCTCGCTGCAGCCGTTCCTTCCGGATTGTCCGTGAAAGCAATTGGTCTCACAGGACAAATGCATGGCAGTGTATTTCTGGATAAAGAGGCCCGGGTACTGCGACCGGCCTTGCTATGGTGTGATCAGCGCACGGCTGCACAATGTGAAAGTATTACAGAAAAAGCCGGGGGAGAGGCGGCTCTGGTGGAAATGGTGTCCAATCCGGCACTTACAGGATTCACCGCTCCGAAGATTCTATGGTTCCGGGATGAAGAGCCGGACTTATATGAGCGTCTGGATAAAGTGCTACTTCCGAAGGATTACATCCGGTATGTATTGACAGGTGAATTTGCCACGGATGTTTCCGATGCTTCAGGAACCCTCTTGTTTGATGTAAAAAACCGATGCTGGCATAAAGGCCTCATGTCCAAACTCGACTTGGACAATTCTTTGATGCCTGACGCTTTTGAAGGTCCGGAAGTAACAGGCACCTTGACCTTAGCGATGGCTGAAAAAACAGGGTTGCCGGCTGGGATTCCAGTTGTGGCCGGTGGGGGAGACCAGGCGGCCGGTGGCGTGGGCTGCGGTATTGTCCGGCCGGGAACTCTTTCTTCGGCTCTGGGCACCAGCGGCGTTGTCTTCGCCTTTGCCGATACCGTGACGGTAGATCCCAAGGGCAGGGTGCATACCTTCTGTCACGCCGTACCCGGGAAATGGCATCTCATGGGGGTCATGCTCAGCGCAGGAGGAGCATTGCAATGGTTCCGAAAACTCTTCTGCCAGCAAGAAATGGAAGAGGCCAGAAAAAAAGGGATTGATCCTTATGAACTCATCACCGCAGCGGCGGCTGAAGTGGGGCCCGGTGCTGAAGGTCTGCTTTTCCTGCCCTATTTAACAGGAGAAAGGACTCCTCACAAAGACCCGGATGCAAAAGGAGTATTTGCAGGATTCTCACTTCGACACTCGAAAGGACATATGGCTCGGGCCGTGATGGAAGGCGTGGCATACGGCATGCGTGACAGCCTGGATATCATGCGGGATATGGGAGTCCCCTTGAACTTGTCCAGAGCTTCCGGAGGCGGTGCCCAAAGCACCCTCTGGCGTCAGATTCTGGCTGACACAGGCCGGGTATCCATCGCGCGCCTGGAAGTGGATGAGGGTCCTGCTTTGGGCGCCGCCATTCTTGCGGGAGTGGGGGCGGGATGCTTCTCATCCGTGGAAGAGGCCTGCGATACCCTGATCAAAGAAAAAGATGTCCTCCATCCCCGGGAAGCAGAGTCTGTAATCTATGACGACTATCATAGAGAATTCCAGGCGGTGTACCAATCACTGCAAGAGCATTTTAAGCGAATGAATGCTCTGGTAGCCCGCACAAACTCTTAAACACGCACAGTGTAGAAGATTCAATTTCCGGGAGGCTCTTAAATGGCCTCTACGGGCTTTTCTTGCCCTTCCCTGATATAAACGCTGCTTACCGGCCACACTCTCTAATGTCTGATAATATATATTATGTTTGGTTTGGGAGGATAGAAAGAACTCATCCCTGGCCGAATACTCATTATATCCGGTCGCTAACCTGTTATAACTGTCACAAAACAGTTATTGATTTATTATAAAACGTGTCTTATTTTAGAGCATAGCCCGCCTGATCTTTTTTAGAGCACCCCTTCCAAGCACAAACAGACTTACTGAACGCAATTAGATACCTTATTTAATTTCTTAAGTATAGCTCATTCTGTCCTATAGTCACAGTCATATTGCAACTTTATTTTCTTTTGAAATAAGTTTTAACTTCTGTTTTTTCAGGTATGAGAAAGAGATGTAGTAATATAGATCGTTGGGATTTTTTAAAAGAAAAATTATGATCAAGATCTTTTAAAGAAGAGTATTCTCATGGATGGCAAAATAGTACCATTTTAGAACATTCCAGGAATCAGGGTTTTTAAGTGATCTATATTCAAGCTTGATATCATCCCCCACGCTGAGAGGCCCTGTTGTGGTCAAAGAGAGCCAGAGAGTCTCTTGATCATGATCAGTGGTTTTCCCCTGACAGAAAGGAAGATTTTTTTCACGATTTCCCGTCTGCTTCCTGCTTCAGACAGGTTCATTGGGAAAGAGGGTGTGCGTTTTTGAGAGGAGGAAAATTACCCGAGAAAGATCTCTCCTGTTGTTTTCGCCGGGATCTGGTTGTCAGGGCGGGATTTTTTTGAAGAGCTCTATGGGCTGGAGAATGAATTCCGGACTAGCTTCCCCAGCGTGATCTTCTTGCCTGCTCGGCGAGCCAACGGGTCTGTTCGACTAAAATTTCCAGCCACTGGGCGGGCGTATAACCGGCAATTTTTCCTTCCGGTGAAGGCTGTTGAAAAGCGACCGTTGTGATGTGCTTGATTCCCGCCGCATAGTAAAGGGCGACATTTTCTCCCCAGGAAAGCGTCCGAAACTGCTCATAGGCATTCAGGATTGTATCACATCGAAATTCGAGAATTTCTTCTTTTGTTGAAGTACGAATACCCAAGTTTGAAATCCCGTAACTGAGGTCTTCGAGATAGCAACCGTCACCGGTATATTCAAGATCAATAATACCCTGAATCTCTTCTCCTGTGAAGAGCAGGTTGCCGCCGTGCCAGTCTCCGTGGATAATTCCACTTTCGAAGGTGTTTCTTTTGTTTTCCGCCAGTTCCTGGGTGGCTTCTCCGAGAAAGGAGACTATTTTGTCACAGTTCTCCTGCATAAACCGGTCGTTTCTTTCCTGCAGCGCGCGCTGATAAAAATTTTGAAAAATTTCCCGGGGCACTTCGCTGAAGCGCCATTTCCGTGCATCTCTGGGTGGTGCAGGCCGGCCCTGACAGACCTGATGAAATTTCCCCAGACACATTCCTGAAATATGCAGTGTTTTCGGTGTTACAGGCATTTGATGGCCCTGCAGAAATTGCTGCAATTCCACGGCGAGCCCAGCGAGTTTGATGAAACTGTGTTGATTACGGGTGCGCTGTATGCGTGCCACGGGCAATCCGTTGCTCAAGAGATATTCGGAAAGGTTGTGCTGAAAATAAAGGGAGTCGACAGTAACGAGATCGTCTGTATAGGTTTTGGCCAGGAAAACGCCCTTTTCCGTCTCCACAACGATTTTTTTATGCCGCCGCTGGTGGGTGGTTTCCAGATAGCGCAAGGGTCTGATCAGGCCCAGATCATATTCTTCCGATATGGCTGCATGCAGAGCCGCCAATAATCTATCCTTTTCGTTCACGCTGCGTTCATATCCTTAGTTGTTGCCGGCAGGTTGAAAACTCTTGACAGAATTTTCCGGGGAAAGCTCTTTTCCTCTTCCTGCAGCAAGATCATTCTTTCATTATCTGGCCGTTATATTACGACAAAGGCTTTCCAGTGTCATTATACTCTCTTCTTTATAGAATATCTTAAAATTTATGGATTCCGCAAATTTTCTTTCAAACCAGAGGAATGGGGATGCCCGGTTGCATGCCTTGAGGCCACAATTTGTTTCGGCTGGTCACCGGTTCTTCACTCAAAGAAATTTTGAGAGAAACAGGCATTCCATGCCCGACCATTTACCATAACAAGGCTCTTCTGTTATATTAGTATGGATTCCCCTGAATTTTCCATGTTTTCAGCTGCCATTCAGATGGAATCATATTCGAGCCCTTTTTCTGTATTTTTGACAACGGCTTTTAACGGGAGATCCGTGATTGAGTACCTTGACTGTATTGACTTTGGTTCCCAGCGACAGTGACCGCCTTCCCAAGGCACTGGAGAGTGTTTCCTGGGCCGATGTACTTTTTTGCGTGATTGACTCCCGGGCTTCTCAGGAAACCATAGATCTTGTGCATCAATATACGGACCAGGCACCTGTGCACGAATATGTGAATGCAGCCTCTCAAAGGAACTGGGCTCTTCCTCAGATTCAAACAGAATGGACTCTTGTTCTTGATGCTGACGAGTGGGTTTCCGAGGCTCTTGCGGCGCGTATCCGGGAAATCATCCAGGATCCGGCCAGTGCCGACGGCTACAACATACTGCGCCACTCCTATTTTCTGGGAAAACTGATCCGCTATTGCGGGTGGCACCGTGATTATAATCTGCGGCTTTTCAGAACAGCCAAAGGCAAATATCTTGACAAGCGTGTTCATTCAAAAGTTGTGATAGAAGGTCGTGTAGACAAAATCAAGGATGTCATGTATCATAATACCTACCGCAGCTTTGAAGAATATTTCGATACTTTCCAGCGATTTACCACCTGGGGCGCTCAGGATGCCTATGAACGGGGCAAACGTGCTGCATTGCGTGATATTATTTTGCGACCTGTTCACCGTTTTTTGAAAATGTACTTCTGGGATCGCGGATTTCTTGACGGCTATCATGGCGCTGTTCTTTGCGGACTTTCGGCATGCTCCGTCTTTACCAAATATGCCAAGCTATGGAAGATTCAATCAGATGCCGAGCAAAAGAAGGCGTAGCTTTCTCGCGTATCAGCAACCATCCATCTTATGAACGATGAACCGAAGAAAAAATACTGTTCCATTGGCGAAGCGGCGCAACAGTTAGGCCTGAAAGAGCATGTGCTCCGCCAGTGGGAGAAAGATTTCCCGAAAGATCTTCAGCCCCGGCGCAGTTCTTCCAACCATCGGCGCTACACGGAGGAGGATATTCAGGTTCTGCGCCGTATCAAATATCTTGTGTATCACGAAAAGTTGCAACTCGACGGCGCCCGTCTTCGACTGGAAGCAGAACGTTATGAATCAGGCGGGCTGCGTAACGTGCAGGAATTATCCTATACCATTGACGCAATCGCTGATGCAGCCCGGGCCATCATCACTCTTTATGATCCTGACCAAGCGGAGTCAGGCCGTTCAGAATAAACTTTTCCTTCAGTGAATACGCGAAGAATAGAGCCATAAAAAGGGTTCCAATCTCTTTAATTTACCAGACCACGAAAAGCCGGTCGCAAAAAAGTGACCGCTTCTACTGGAATTTTAAGCTGCAGTTCTTTATGATGGCTGCAGTTGTTCTCATAGAATCATCAACTCTTTACAGAATTACAAAAGGATAAGCATACCATGGGCGGTTTTTTTGCCGTAACCTCCGATAAAGACTGTGTTTTCGATCTTTTTTATGGAACGGACTACCATTCTCATCTGGGCACCAGTAGGGGCGGTCTGGCTGTTTATGATGGAAACGATTTCCGTCGCCATATTCATGATATCTCCAATACACCATTTCGCACGAAATTTGAAAGAGATATTATGACCATGAGCGGCAACTCCGGCATCGGAGTGATCAGTGACATGGAACCGCAACCCCTCATTATTTCCTCTCATCTGGGACGCTATGCCATTGCCACAGTTTCCCGTGTGTGCAATCTGGACGCTCTGGTCCAGGATGCTTTCAATAGACGGGTTGCGCACTTTTCCGAGACGGGCAGTGACGGTATCAATCCCACGGAACTCATTGCGACGCTGATCAATGAAAAGACCTCATTCGCCGAAGGGATCACTTATGCTCAGGAACGGATTGAGGGATCCTGTTCCATCCTGCTCCTGACAAATAATTGTATTTATGTGGCCCGGGACCGTTATGGTCGGACACCCATCATTACAGCCCGGAAAAAGGGTACTATGGCCGCCACCTTTGAGACAGCCGTTTTCCCCAATATGGATTATAAGGATGAGTATTTTCTGGGGCCAGGCGAAATTATGCGTATCACGCCGGAAGGTGCGGAGCAGTTGCGGCCACCCAATGCCTACAAGCAGGTCTGCGCTTTTCTGTGGGTCTATTATGGATTTCCCGCCTCCACCTACGAGAACATCAATGTGGAGGCCTGTCGCTACCGTTGCGGCGAAGCTCTGGCCGCCCGGGACTCTGTAGAAGCTGATATGACGGCGGGAATCCCTGAGTCCGGAAGCGGGCATGCCATCGGCTATGCCAACGTGAAGACTATTCCTTTCGGAAGGCCTTTCACAAAATATACAACTACCTGGCCCCGCAGCTTCCTGCCTCAAGGCCAGACCATGCGCAAGCTTATGGCTCGCATGAAACTTATTCCTGTTCCGGCTCTCGTGCAGAACAAACGCCTTCTTTTCTGTGACGACTCCATTGTCCGGGGCACACAGCTGGCGGACACGATCAAGCGCCTTTACGAGGCCGGTGCCCGGGAAGTACATATGCGTCCGGCCTGCCCTCCCCTGCTCTATGGCTGTAAATATCTGAATTTCTCCCGCTCCAAGTCGGAAATGGATCTTATCGCCCGCCGGACACTCCGTGAACTGGAAGGCGGTAATGATACAAATATGGAAGAATATATCAATCCGGAGTCAGAAAAATACAAAGCCATGGTGGACAGAATCAGACAGCGCCTTTGTCTGACCACACTCACTTACCAGCGGCTGGATGATTTGATTGCAGCCATCGGACTTCCCAAAGAAGACCTCTGCACCTACTGCTGGGATGGCTGTGAAGGACATTGCGGAAAACAGATGACTTTTGATAATGGCCACCGTGAGAAGGAAAAATAGGAGTCTCCTCTCCCCTTTCTTCATTCCTAAAACATCAGGATCGCCTATGATTACAAAGTTTGGATCACAAAGATGTTCTTTGAAGTTGGCATGCCGCCTCTTCGGCATACTGTTGGCCTGTTCTTTGACAAGCCAGGCGGCCGGCCCCGAGAGCTGGCCGGAGTTTCGCGGGCCTCAGGGAAATGGAATCGCAGTGTCACCCGCTGAGACGGCCGGAGTGCCTCTGACCTGGAGTGAAAAGGAAAATATTGTCTGGAAGACGGAAATTCCTCTTCAGGGCTGGTCCACCCCCATTATTCTGGACGGTCAGATCTGGTTGACCACGGCCACGGAAGAAGGGCATGACTTTTATGTGCTTACCCTGGATCAGGAAAGCGGACAGATCCTGAGGAACGAGATGCTCTTCCATTCGGATAATCCCGAAGCGCTGGGCAATGATGTCAATTCCTATGCTTCTCCCTCCGCAACCATTGAAAAAGGACGGGTCTACGTCCATTTCGGGAGCTATGGCACAGCCTGTCTGGATACCCATACAGGGGATATCCTCTGGAAACGGGAAGATCTCCCCTGTCGGCATTACCGCGGACCGGGCTCATCTGTGGTGCTCTTTGAAGACCTGCTCCTTCTGACCTTCGACGGTGCTGATCTGCAGTATCTGGCGGCACTGGATAAAAACACGGGCGAGACAGTCTGGAAAACCGATCGTTCAACAGAATGGCCGGATGTGGATGAACACGGGGAAGTATTGCGGGAAGGTGATTTTCGAAAAGCCTTCACAACGCCTCATCTCGTTGTTCAGAAAGAACGTACCCTTCTTTTCAGCCAGGGTTCTTATGGGGCCTTTGCCTATGATGCCCGCACAGGGAAGGAACTCTGGAAGGTGGCTCATGGCGCCTATTCTCCGGCACCCTGTGCTGTATCCGGCAACAATCTGGTTTATATCCCTCTGGGCCGCGGTGCTCAGGAGATCCGGGCCATGAAACTCTCCGACTCGGACAAGCCTGTGGAAGAGGAAGCCGTCTGGACCATTGCCGGGAAGCAGGTGCCTGCTGAGCCTTCTCCCCTGCTGGTGAACGGGCTGTTTTATCTGCTGAGCAACGACGGCATAGTCACTTGTCTGGACGCCGCCACAGGGGAAGAATATTGGAGTGAACGGATCGGAGGCAATTACATGGCTTCCCCCATCTATGCAGACGGCCGGATCTATTGTGCAGGGGTACGCAAGAAAACCACCGTTCTGCAGGAAGGCCGACGCTTTGAGAAGCTGGCTGTAAACGAACTGGATGAAGGAATGCTGGCTTCTCCCGTGGTGGTGGGTTCAGCCCTGTACCTGCGCACGAAGACCCATTTGTATCGCATAGAGACGGGCGATTAACCCGGAGAAAGCTCTGAGGCTTTGTCAAGAATGGAACGGATCTGCTTTTCCCGAGTCTGAATACTTTCCACAAGTTTGAACTGTACCCGTGCACGATTCAGATTCTGCCCATCATAACGTGTATTGAAATATACATTGCCAGCCACATGATCCGCAAAGAAACGCAATCCCAGTTCAAAGGCGATAAGGCGGATACTGTCGTAGAGATAATGGATGTCCGCATCCGTAAGGAAAGATCGCGCATTCACCATATAGCCTTTGACAATGGCCTCGCACCAGTCCGTATCGAAAAAGACTTTGCCAAGATCCTGCACCTCTTCACCGGCAGGATTACAGCAGGAACGCAGACAATCGCCGAAGTCATAATGAATCAGCCCGGGTTTCACCGTGTCCAGATCGATGATACAGGTACCTTTGCCCGTTGCGTCGTCAATCATGATATTGGAGATTTTCGGATCGCCATGTACCGGTCTGATTTTCAATTCGCCGGCCTCTTTGGCGTCTTCCAGGATGGAACACCACTCTCTTCGTTCTTCCACAAAGCGCATGCAACGCTGCGCTTCCGCAGAGACCTGGATCCGGGCGAGTCCTTCCTTTGTGGCCACAGCTTCATCGTACTTCTTCAAATAATCCGGAGTGATATGAAAGCCCACAAGGGTATCGTGCAGCCGGGCGCAGTCAATATCACTGATGAGCCGCTGAAAATGGCCGAGAACATAACCGGCCTCATGGGCATGCTCAATATGTTGAACACAGCCATAGGAATGGGCCGAAGCGATGAGCGTTATGGCACGCCAGTATTCACCATCTTCATCAATGACATAATCTTTGCCGTCTTTTGCGGGGATCACACGGGGAAGTTGCCAGATACGATCAGCTGTTTCCGACTCTTCTTCTATACGCTTGTGAACGTGTTCGGTCACAACACGCATATTCTCCATGATCTGTTCGGGATGAGGGAAAACCCATTTATTGATCTTCTGCAAGATAAAACGCTCTTCAGAGAAAACTGTCCTGAAGATGGCCAGATATGTGTCGTTGACGTTTCCTTCGCCTGTATGTACCAAGGTGACAGCGCGACCAGCCACATCGAATTTCTGTGCTATATGGTGTGTTTTCACTGGGATGCTTTCTCTTGCCGATTTCATGATTCTGGCACTTTCACTGTAAGTATTTTCTATCCGGAATGATCATTTCCCGTGTATTAAACCACAACTCAAAGCTATTCTCCAAGAAGATCAGAGAAAGCAGCGAAGGGAGAGGGCTGAGCAGACACAAGAAAATGCATCCGCAACCAATTGGACTGTTCTTTTTTACCACAGAGGGCACAGCGCAGCACAGCCAGAATCAAATGAACTTTTCTAATTGAACCACGAAAATAACGGAACACACGGAAAAACACATCTTAACCGAAAAGATGACACTGACACGACCTTCCTTAGAACCACAGATGAACACTGATAAATTAAAGACCTTGGGTTGCGCAGCCTGGGAACGTCAATTTCCACATTGGCAGGACACCCATGATGACATCAACAATCTATTGACTTAGCCACGACATGATGTCTCTTTCTACAATTACGAATGCCCTATCACCTATCACCTATACTCCCCCGCCGTCATTCCGGTTTTTTGCGACCCGGCACTCGCTTCGAAGTATTCGGCCATAACAACGCGAAAAAGACCCTATGCTGTGATCAAGTCAACATCTTTTCCCAGCCGTCAGGTCGTTCTTGAAAGCGCACTGAGTGTGTTTTTGGCTTTTTTATAATAAATTATGTTAGTCTGAACACAGCGTTCTTCTTTTGGCAACCATAACGAGTGGAAAGGGAAATCAAATGTTCAAATTATTCAAACGTCTTTTCAAAGGCAATAAACCCAATGAAGTAGTTGTCTTTGCCTATCCCACATTCGTCTATTCCTGGCCTTTGATTCTCTTCGGCTATCTTTTTGCCGGTATTCAGCAATTGGGCGGGGTCGAATATCCAGGCATCGCCTGGACTTATATTTTTCTGGTTGCTCTGGTCATGCTCACATTGGGGGTTGATCTGGGTCGCAATGCCAGCGTCTTCTGTCTGGTTTCTTTTGCAGCCGTCTGGTTGGGCATACTCTGGTTACAGGCCACAAAAGATGTAATGATCTTTGCAAAAATCGGGACCTATATACGCGAGCTTCAGCCGACAATCAGTTCGTCCATGCTGACCAGTATCAGTACAATCCTGCTTTTTATTTACATCCTCATGTTCTTCCTGGCCAGACTGAACGACCGCTGGCGTATTACCAACAATGAAATTGAACATCGCTCCCTGGGTCGTCGCGATGATTCTTATGGCCGCGGAGCCAAGCGGGTAGTGGCTGTTTATCCCGATGTGCTGGAGCTTTTGATCTGCCTGTCAGGAAACATTGAAGTGTATACGGCAAACAGCAGTCAGAGGCTTGTCACAATAGAGAACGTTCCCTTCCTTCCTTTTCATATGGGAAAAATCAATAAAATCCTTGAGACCAAATCAGTTACAGCTGCGGCTGACGATGATGATGAAGAGGACGACTGATTCTCAAATGCCATTGATCTTCTGACACAGTAAAAGCCTTTGAACAGTCTTTTATGCCACAGGTTGTGGTTTCCACTCTCTGGAACTGTAAAAACAACAATATCTTGTATTCCTCCGCCAGCTTTGCTACAATGTCGGATCTGGTAAGTGTGTGAACTTATTGGTTTCAGGCCGACAAATTCTGACAGGAGGATACAGTGCGAAACGGTCGGTTCTTACGTGTCAAGCACTGGTTGTACAGTATCGTTCTCGGGCTCATTGTGGCCTCCCCCTCTTCCTTTGCCCAGGATCGCTTGAGGCAATCTCTGAACAATAACAGCTCTGTACTGCTGCAACAGGGCCAGACAATCACTCTGGAAGTCACTCTGGGTTCTGCAGCTCAAGGCCAGTCCGCTCTGGCACCTTATCTGGCTGCTCCCGGAACCTGGCGCAATTATGTGCGGGGCAATGCGGCACTGATCCCCTTTGACCGCCTCACCAACGATGTACAGCGTCAGGCTGTATTGAAGCTCTTCCCTTTGGATTATGTGGATGCTTCCGGCTGGCACCACTTTGTCCGGATATCCAATACCCGATATCCTGAAACGATGAAAGCTCTGTGTTACTGGCTTACGGGCTCGCCCGACAATGCACCGCTCATACTGGGAACTGATGCGAACCGGCACATACGAGAACCCCTTCAACGGGGTGATCGCATTCTCTTTCCCCAGCCTTTTCTGCGACCTGTCATGAAAGAGCATTGTCAGTCTCTGGCGTCCCGCACGCCTCTGTCCCCTCCAGTTCCGACGACGCCGCTGACTCCTCCCAAGACGCCGGTCAAAGATCCCATTCCGACGGCTGTCTCTCCTCTGCTTCCTTCCACAGAGGCGCGTGTCGTTGAAGCTCTTCCCCAGCCCGGGAAAACACCTGTTCCAGATGAGGCAAATGGGGCTTCCGCTGAACCCTACCGCACGGACTATCATAAAGATCTGGAATATGGGGAAGACCGGGAAGGCCCATATGCCATTTACCGCTTGAAGCCCGGTGAAAGTCTGTACTCCGCTGTTGTCGTTCGCTTTACGGACTATACGCACAATGCCGATGTCTTGCTTGCCTGCGAGAAGGTGGCTGCACGGACAGGCATCAAGAACATGCATCATGTGACTGTCGGTCAGCGTATCAAAATTCCGGCGGATCTGCTCTCCGATCAATATCAGGCGCGGGGCACAACGCAACGTGAAAGTTATGAGAACATTCGCGAGGAAGGTCGGCGCCTGCAGGCCATACGCACGGGGACCCGTGATCTTGAAGGAGTGGTCGTTGTTCTGGATCCCGGTCACGGAGGCATTGATCCCGGCGCTATCCGCGAATCGGACGGACTCTATGAAGATGAGATCAATTATGACATTGCCTGCCGTATCAAGGGGATTCTTGAAACAACGACCCGGGCACAGGTATACATGACTCTGGAAGATCCCAGCCAGGGTTTCCGTCCTTCCAACAACACACGCTTTGTTCATGACAAGGATGAGCGTATACTTACAACCCCGAAATACCTCATTACGAATAAAGATGTGGCGAACAATCTCCGGTGGTATCTGGCTAACAGCATTTATTCCGAAGCACGCAAGCAGGGTGCCGATCCGCAGAAAATGATCTTTGCCAGCATCCACTGCGACTACATCTATGATGAGACCGTACGGGGCATGATGGTCTATGTGCCCGGCACGGCCCATCGCAAAAACCAGGAAAGCCACACAACGGGCGTTTACGCTCAGTTTGAAGAAGTGAGAAAAAACCCTGTCGCATCGAGTACGGCCTCTCAACGTGTACAGGATGAAGCCCTCTCCCGCACTTTTGCAGAGACACTGACCCGTTCGCTCCGCGCACACAATCCGCCCTTGAAGGTACACAGCATCGGTAATCCCATACGCAGTGAAATCCGGCGATCCGGTGGTAAATCCTATCTGCCCACAGTCTTGCGCAACACAGCCATCCCCACAAAGGTACTCATTGAGGTGGCCAATATGAACAATTCCCGGGATCGCCAGCACCTCTCCAATCCCGACTGGCGTCAGTGGTTTGCCGAGTCTTTTGTGGATGCCCTCCGAAGTCACTATAATAAGTGAGGTGACTCCCGCAACCGGAGCCTGCATCCATAGAAGGGTTGAGCATGATGATTTTACCTGAACGTCCGCGAAGACTGCGGCAAAGCCCCGCCATTCGCCGGATGGTCCGGGAAACCCGGCTGTCGGCTGATCAATTCATCAGCCCTCTCTTTGTCCGTGAAGAAGAAAAGGCACGGCATCCCATCGCTTCCATGCCCGGACAGTATCAACTGGGTTTTTATGAACTGGAAGAAGAAGTCCGGAAGATTCAGGATCTGGGGATTCCGGCTGTGCTGCTCTTCGGTATCCCCTCAAAGAAGGATGCTGAAGGTTCTTCCGCCTGGGATCCGGAAGGGGTCATCTGCAAAAGTATCGAGCGTATCAAAAAATGCTGTCCCGACCTCTGCGTCATCACCGATGTATGCCTCTGCGAATATACCAGCCATGGCCATTGCGGGATCATTGCAGACACGCGACGGGGCACACGGGACGTGGACAATGATGCGACGGTGGAAGTGTTGATCCGTGAAGCTCTGGCTCATGCCCGGGCCGGTGCTGATATGGTCGCTCCCTCGGACATGATGGATGGACGCATCGGCGCCATCCGCGACGCTCTGGATGCCGAGGCTTTCGAAGAGGTCGCCATCATGGCCTACAGTGCCAAATATGCCTCCTCGTTTTATGGGCCTTTCCGGGATGCGGCCGAGTCTCCCCCCTCTTTCGGTGACCGGCGCAGTTATCAGATGGATCCGGCCAATGCCAATGAAGCCTTGCGGGAAATCACTCTGGACCTGGAGGAAGGAGCGGATATCGTCATGGTCAAACCCGCCCTCGCCTATCTGGATATCATCCGACAGACAGCCGACACCTTTTCAGTACCCATTGCGGCCTATAATGTTTCCGGCGAATATGCCATGATAAAGGCGGCGGCGGCTCAGGGCTGGCTCGATGAAAAACAGACTGTACTCGAAATTTTAACGGCCATACACCGTGCCGGTGCCTCGCTGATTATCAGTTATTTTGCACAGGATGCGGCGAAATGGCTGCAGCGATGAAAGTGTCTTCCATGAATCATGATCATTCTCAAAGCTTGTGGACTGAAGCACGGGAAGTCTTCCCCGGTGGTGTGAACAGCCCAGTGCGTTCCTTCAAATCCGTAGGGGGCACGCCCTTTTTCGTCAAGGAAGGCAAAGGTGCTTTTCTCATTGACGTGGATGGCAACCAATATGTGGACTATGTCCTTTCCTGGGGCCCGCTGGCTCTGGGTCATGCCTGCGAAGAGGTGGTGCAGGCGGTGTGTGAGGCGGCGGCCCGGGGCTTCGGCTTCGGCGCTCCCACGGAAGCGGAAACGCTGCTGGCACGGAAAATCCAGTCGTTCATCCCTTCTCTGGAGCAGATGCGTTTTGTCAGCAGCGGCACGGAAGCGACCATGAGTGCCATACGGCTGGCCCGGGGTTATACCGGCCGTGATCTCATCATTAAAATGGATGGCTGTTATCACGGTCATGCAGATGGCCTTCTGGCGAAGGCCGGCAGCGGAGTGGCTACTCTGGCACTCCCCGACTCGCCGGGAGTACCGGAAGCCGTGACGGCCAGCACGATTATCGCAGCTTTCAACAATATTGAAAATCTGCGGGAGATCTTCGCCCGTTATCCGGGAGAAATTGCAGCGGTCATTCTGGAGCCTGTAGCGGGCAATATGGGCGTTGTTCCGCCTGAACCGGGCTATCTGGAGGCTCTGCGACAGCTCACCCGCTCTGAGGGCTGTCTGCTTATTTTTGATGAGGTCATGACCGGCTTCCGGGTGGCTCTGGAAGGTGCTCAGGGACTCTTCGGCATAACACCTGATCTGACCGTTCTCGGCAAAGTCATCGGCGGCGGGTTGCCTGTAGGCGCTTATGGAGGTCGCAAAGCCATCATGGATCATCTTGCTCCGCAAGGCCCTGTTTATCAGGCGGGCACCCTTTCCGGAAATCCCGTGGCCATGACAGCAGGCTTGAAAACATTGGAACTTCTGGGCGAATCCGGGGTCTTTGAAAAGATGTGCGACAGGCTGACTTCCCTCTGTACGGAGCTGGGCGAGCTGTTGAAGCAAAAAGGAATTTCTTATCAGCAGAACCGGGCGGGCACCATGGCCTGTACTTTTTTCACGGAAGAACCCGTCAGGAATTATGAGGATGCCAAGAAGTCGAACACGACCTTCTATGCTCGCTGGTTCCACGCCATGATGGAAGAAGGGGTCTATTGGGCACCCTCACAATTTGAAGCGGCTTTCATCAGCAAAGCCCACGATACGACCGTGATAGAACGTACCCTGGACGCAGCGGAAAAAGTGCTTTCCCGGGGTCTTGACGTCTGACAATGATTTGCGAATCCATCCAATCACAAGGAGAATAAATTATGCTGACTCTCGCTTCTTTACTGTTCATGACAACAGTGCATCTGAGCTCTGTGGAGGCCGTCGTTTCTTTCGACGAGGCCCAGCCTGTATGGATTGAAGGACGGGAAGAGGAAATGAATCTCTGTCTCGGCTTTCGAAGCAGCTTCGACTCTCCCGGAAATGGTCCTGTACAGGTGCGCATCACCGCCTCCACCTTGTACAGACTCTATGTCAACGGTGCCTTTGCCGGTCATGGTCCCGCCCGGGGACCCAGAGGCTTCTACCGTGTAGATGAATGGGATATCACCCCTCTGCTCCGTGCGGGAAAGAATGTGGTGGCCGTGGAGGTGGCCGGGTACAACTCCAACAGTTATTACGTTCTGGATCAACCCAGCTTCCTGCAGGCGGAGGTTATTTCCTCCAATGAGGTATTGGCCGCCACAGGTGCCGGAGACAATCAATTCAAAGCCCACATCCTCTCTGAACGATTGCAGAAGGTGCAACGCTACAGCTTTCAACGACCCTTTATTGAAGTCTATTCGCTGAAAGAGGATTTCAATGCCTGGCTTGCTGATGCCAACAAAAGCATGCCCCGCGTCAATCTGAAAGTGGTGGAATCCAAAGCGCTTCTTCCCCGGGGTGTCCCCTATCCCCTCTTCCCTCTGCAGGTTTCACAGAAAGTAATTTCTGAAGGGACTATGATACAGGGAGAAAATGAGAATCCCTATCTTGATCGCAGTCTGATGAATATCGGTCCAAAACTGAAAGGCTTTGTCCGTGAAGATCTGGCTGTGGAAATCTCCGAGGAATTATGTCACTGGCATCCGAAAAATTGTGTTCCTGTGGCTGAGGATGCCTCCAAACCCGGTCTTTTCGCTCTGGAAACCGGCGAATTTCGTGTTCTGGATCTGGGCTGTAATTTGAGCGGATTTGTGTATTTGCATGTGGATGTGGCGGAAGCATGCCGCCTTTATATCACGTTTGATGAGCAACTGGACGGGCTGGATGTGAACTGGCGACGGCTGGGCTGTGTCAATGCTCTGACCTGGGATCTGGCTCCCGGCTCTTACAATCTGGAAGCCTTTGAACCTCATACACTGCGCTACATGAAAGTCTTTCTGGCAAAAGGCCGCGCAACCATCAGTCATACGGGAATGCGACTCTATGAAAATCCTGAGGCGACCAGAGCCCAATTCACCTGTTCAGATGAGCGTTTGAACCAGATCTTTGAAGCGGGCCGGACCACCTTCGCACAGAATGCCGTGGACATTTTCATGGACTGTCCCCATCGTGAGAGAGCGGGCTGGCTTTGTGATTCCTATTTTACGGCAAGAGCCGCCCAACTCCTGTGCGGCAACCATGAAGTGGAACGCTGCTTCCTGGAAAACTATCTGCTGGCGGAAAGCTTCCCCTGTCTGCCTGAAGGCATGCTGCCCATGTGCTATCCCGCCGATCACTATGATGAGGTCTTCATTCCCAACTGGGCCATGTGGTTTGTCATGGAACTGGGTGAATTCGCCAATCGCAGCGATGATCCCGCCTTTATCGCACGCTTCCAGCCGCGGGTGGAAGCACTCTTCAAGTATTTTGAGCAATTTGAAAATGAAGAGGGACTCCTGGAAAAACTTGAAAGCTGGGTCTTTGTGGAATGGAGTGCAGCCAACAAGTTTGTGCAGGACCTCAACTATCCCTCCAATATGCTTTATGCCGGCGCACTGGAAACAGCGGCAAGGCTTTTTGATGTGCCGGCCTGGAAAGAAAAATCAGAGGCCATCAAGCAGCGTATCCGTGAGCAGTCCGGTCAGGGACTCTTTTTCGTGGACAATGCAATGCGTGGCGAAGACGGCCGCCTGGTCATTACGGATAACCGCACAGAGGTTTGCCAGTACTTCGCCTTTTATTTCGGTATCGCAACACCTGAAAACAATGCAGAACTCTGGCGGATACTGCAAAGCGAATTCGGTGCCGATCGGATGGAAAAAGGACTCTATCCGGAAATTCACCCGGCCAACGCATTTATAGGAAATATGCTGCGCTTTGAACTCCTCTCCCAGGCGGGCTTTGCCGAACAACTCGTCAAAGAAACAGCTGACTATCTCATGTATATGGTGGAACGGACAGGCACACTCTGGGAAAATATTCAGGACGCCGCCAGTCTGAACCACGGCTTCGCCTCTCATATTACAGTGACCCTTTTCCGTGATGTCCTCGGTCTCCGTACTGTGAACACAAAAGAAAAAATCATTCATATGAATATCCGGGATATAAGTCTGGATCATTGCAAAGCCTCACTGCCCGTGGCCGATGAGTTCATCCACGTGGCCTGGAAGAAAGAAGACGGTGATCTGGAACTGTCCCTGGGCCTGCCTGAAGGCTATAAGGCCATGATCGAGAACAATACCGGGCTCACCCTGCGCATGCAGGAAGCGCCCGCCGCAAAATAGCCATACCATTTCAAAGAAATGACTCTATCGGGACCTGGTCGTATTCTCTTTTCGGCCAGGTTCCTTTTTTGGATCACGGCCAGTAATTTTTGAGATTTCAGGAAGTCTTTTTCAGGTCAATATCTCTTTAATCCTTTGTGCCCCATGAATTTAAGAGCGTTTTATCTCTTGCTCGACTCTGTATCATTGTGATACAATCGAGTCATGGCACCTATCGCACATGCTTCAAAGAGAAACGCTCAAAAAAAGGAACAGGCGCGCTTGTTGATTGCCTGTGAGGATATCGCTTTCAGCACGGCCCTCGCCCGTTTTCTGGAAGCTTTCCCTGTGGAGGTGGAAAAATGTCATGATCGGGCCGGACTCCTGCGTTGTGTGAACCGTCGCCAGATGGATATTGTGCTTCTGGATCTTTCTCTGAATACGGATGAATCGCTGAATCTGGTCTCTTTTGTACGACAGTGTACGCCTGCGGCACGCATTGTTCTGCTCTTTGAAATGGATCAGCTTTCCCAGGCACTGGATGGAATCCGTCAGGGTGCTTATTTTTACCTTCCCAAAAGCTGTCCCCTCTCTGATATAGCCCTGATTGTGGGCAAAGCGCTGGAAAGTCTCAGCACAGAGACGCAGCTTGATTCTTATGAGCAGACAGTATTTGAAGAGTTTATCGGCCGAACCGATGCCATGCGTCGCATTATCGATCTCATCCAGAAGGTTGCGCCCACGAACAGCACAGTGTTGCTCCTTGGAGAAAGCGGCACGGGAAAAGAGGTTGTGGCCCAGACCATTCACCGGCTCAGTGCCCGGCGTGATATGCCCTTTATCGCTGTGAACTGTGCTGCTTTGCCGGACAATCTTCTGGAAAGTGAACTCTTCGGCCACGTGAGAGGAGCTTTTACGGGTGCTGATCATGACAAAGAGGGTCTTTTCGAAGCGGCTGATGGCGGAACCCTTTTCCTGGATGAGATAGGTGAACTTTCAGCCATTACTCAGGCAAAACTGCTTCGCGCTCTTCAGGGCGGTGAAATTCGCAGGGTAGGCGACATTGACTCGAAGAAACTGGATGTGCGCATTATCGCAGCCACCAATCGCGATCTCCTGGAAGCTGTTGAACAACTGCGTTTCCGTGAAGATCTGTATTACCGTTTGAATGTGATCCAGATCCGGATCCCTCCTCTTCGTGAACGTCTGGATGCCCTTCCTGCGCTGGTGACCCATTTTATTTCCAAGAGCAACCAGAATTACGACAAGGCCGTGAGAGGTGTTGACGCCGCAGCCGCGAGTTATCTGCAACAGTATCCCTATCCGGGGAATGTACGTGAACTGGAGAGTATTATCGCCCACGGCGTGATTGTAACGGAAAGCGACATGATCGGCTTGGCTGACCTTCCGGAATATGTACGCCAGGGCATTTCTCATCGTCCCGCCTTGCCCTACCACGAAGACAAAACACTGCTTTCTCTGTCTGAAATGGAAGCGCGGCATATCCGCACCGTTCTGGATGCCCTCGGAGGAAATCAGACCCAGGCTGCGGAAGCTCTGGGCATCTCCCGGTCCACACTCTGGCGCAAAATCCGGGACTACAATATAGAACTCTCCCCCTGAGTCTACCGGGCTGCTGCTCTGCAGACCACTGTTTTCCAAAATATCCATGAGGTCACATGCTTTATTTGTCGGCATGCTTTAGGCTATGATGTAGCCAGTCATAATTCCAACCGGGGAGTCACAGCATGAGTGAACTACGCCACGACGAACGCAGGCGCCACCCGCGGTGCAATAAGCGCGTAACTTTCTGCTGGTGCGAATCTGAGCACGGCACTTCAAATCACGTGGAAAACATCAGTGAGGCGGGAATCTTATGTCAGACAACCACGCCCATCCCGCTGATGACAAAGATTCAGGTTCTTCTGGACTTACCGAAGCCTGTTGAAGAGCGGATCGAAGTTGACGGTGTCGTAGTCCGTTGCGAAACTGATGAAATAGTGGAGAAACGCTTCAAAGTCGCCATCTTCTTTACACAGATAGGTAATACAGACAGGGAGAAAATCCGTCAGTTCATCGCATCGGACGAATGAGCCGCTTAGTCTTTACGCTGTTTTCCTGCACCGCCGTGGAAAAGCAGGACAATTTGATACATGGATAAAAGTCTTACACGCCGCGCTTTTCTGGCTGCAACAACGATGAGCACTCTGTTGACGGCATGCGCTTCCCGGCGCATCAACACAGCGCGGGTGATCCCCGGAAAGCTCTCCCCCAACGAAAAAATCAACGTGGCCGGTATCGGTGTGGGCGGCAAAGGACTGGGAGATATCATGTCCTGTCGCCGGGAGAATATCGTTGCCCTTTGTGATCCCGATCGCAACCGTGCTGCAGAGGCTTTTTACCGCCTTTCCAAAGCCAGACAATTCGCCGATTACCGGAAGATGTTCGATGAGATTGGGGACGAGATCGATGCCTGTACCATCAGCACACCGGATCACAGTCACGCTCCCGCCGCTTATCTGGCCATGAATCTGGGCAAGCATGTGTATGTACAGAAACCCCTGGCCCATACTGTGGCTGAAGCTGATCTGTTGACAAAACTGGCGGTGGAAAAGGATCTCGTGACTCAGATGGGCAATCAGGGGCATTGCAAAGACGGGGTTCGCGAGTTATGTGAAATGCTGTGGGACGGAGCTGTTGGCGACGTGAGTGAAGTGCATCTGTGGACCAACAGGCCTCTGTGGAAACAGGGCATGACTGAAATGCTGCCGGAACAGATCGCACCCAATGCCATCGACTGGGATCTTTGGATTGGTACGGCACCCTGGCGACCTTATAACAGAGAATATGCCCCTTTCAACTGGCGGGGCTGGTGGGATTTCGGTTGCGGAGCCATTGGTGATATGGCATGTCATATTCTGGATCCGGCCTTCTGGTCTCTCAAACTTTATGAAGCGGAAAGCTTCTCTGTTCAAGTATTGCGTGAATCAGGAACGACAGAGCTGTCCTCGCCTTTACAATCCCTGATCAAATATGAGTTTCCCCGGAGAGGCTCCAAGGGGCCTGTGGCTCTTTACTGGTACGATGGCGGTGAGACACCTCCCTATCCTGAATCTCTGCCTGAAAAACAGAAACTCGGTGACGGGAAAAACGGTTCCCTTTTTGTGGGCACTGACGGATTTGTGACTACGGGCGAGTATGGCGGGAAAAGCAGACTCCTCCCAGATGTGCTCATGAAGGACTATAAACAGCCAGAGCCCTCAATTCCCCGGATTGCCAATGAAAACTCTTATCAGGATTGGCTGGACAGTATTCGGACGGGAAGGAAATCCGCCTCGGATTTTTCCTATGCCGGCCCCTTGACAGCTGTGGCCAATATGGGCAATGTGGCTCTTCGGGCGAAAGGTCAGAAACTTGAAGTGGATATGCAGTCACTGCGCATTACCAACAATGAAAAGGCGAACAGCCTTTTGACCAAAGAATATCGCAAAGGATGGGAGCTCCCCTGCTGAAGCGATTTTCCAGTCAACGAGACTTACGGAGTAAAAAGACCGCTTTTCTTCGGAATGAATGCTGAGTATTCCTTCCATTGCGACAGGATCATTCTTGTTGTTTTTTGTTACTCTCTCATCTTTCAGCTCATGGCTCTGGACATCGTTTTATTTCTAACCGGGTATCACTCTTTCCTTATTAAGTGAGTTTCACAGTATTAATAAAATATTCGAGGGTATTGACTTTTTTGACAAACTGAGATATAATAGCCCATCAGATGGCGAGAGGTGTTGTAATCATCGCAGAATATTGCACCTGGCCCAGAGATTTCAGCCAGGCGATTCGTTAACGCAGTGTATAGAGTAACCAGGTTAAGACTGTCACTTTTCTAATCTTTACACTTTTCTTTAAGGAGATTATTTCATGTCCATAAAACTGGCAACCGGTTTGTGGGTATTTTCCAACATGCAGGACCGTTTTTGCACCGATGGCTATCGGGAAACCCCCAGACTGCCTGATATTATCGGGGCTCTGGCCAAACTGAAGGGCCTGAAAGGTGTGGAGCTTCAACAAACCGATATTACGCCCGAAGTACCTGTGAAAGAGGTAAAACGTCTTCTGAAAGACAATGGGCTGGTTTGCAGTGCTGTTTCCACGAGCCTGAGCCACTCCCGGCGCTTCTCACTGGCCGGATTTGCCCAGCAACACCAGAAGACACGCAATGCAGCCATTGATGAAGGCCGTAAAGCCGTGGAAATTGCCCGTGCTCTCGGCACTTCCGACGTGGTGTTGCGTCTTTTTACGGATGGTTTTGACTATCCATTCCATGTGGACTATACGGCCCATTGGAATACGATTATTTCTTCCATCAAGACCATTGCCAAATTCGCCTCTCCTGACGTGAATATCTCTGTTGTTTACAAACCCCGTGAACCCCGCAAATTTCTGGCCATCTCTTCCGTAGGCAAGGCTCTGTCCATGTGCCAGGAAATCGCCATGAAAAATGTGGGTGTGGCCTTGAATTTTTCCCATGCCCTCATGGCTGGCGAAAATCCGGCGGAAAGTATTGCCTTTCTGAACCGATCGAACAAACTTTTCCAGGTCTATATCAGCGACTCTTATGCGCCCTCCGATGATCTCATGGTTCCGGGGAGTCTTCACCTTTGGGAAACACTTGAGGCATTGTTTTATCTGAAAAATGCGAAACACAAAGGCTTTGTCACCATTGATATTCAGCCTCAGCGTATGGATCCCAATCAGGCTCTTCAACTTGCTCTCGGAAACATTGCCATTCTATGGAAGAAGCTGGAACGTCTGGACGCCACTGAACTTCGTAAAGCTCAGCGCACTTTGAACGCTGTTGAAAGTCAGCGTATTATCCGACGTGTCCTCCTTCAGGGCTGAATCGAGAGAGCATAGCATGAGACATGGATTTTTATTTCCGGAGGACTTAACACACTGCTGACAGGCAATTTGCAAGGTTTGAAATCAGCGCAGACACGAGCATTGGAGCGTCTGTCCAACCGTTCCATGCATGCGCAGGCCGTGATCAGTCCTGAAGTGGCCCGCACACTGACTGAACTGTCTTCAGAAATAAAACGTCAGACAGGTCTCATTATTGATCGTCGAGGCCGGATTACGGCTGTGGTCGTCGGTGATGCCCGGGCAATCATGCTTCCGGATATTCACCGGCGCGGACGTAATCGGCTGAGCGGTTTGCGGCTTGTCCACACCCACCTCACCGAAGAAGCTCTGTCTCAGGAAGATCTCACCGATCTCGCCGTGTTGCGTCTGGATCTGATCAGTGTGATTACGGTGCGCCCTGACGGGATGCCCGGCCTGGTTCACAGTGCCCATCTGGTACCGGACAATGATGCGCAAATCCCCTGGAATCTTCTTCCTCCTCAATCTGTGCATGATCTTGAAGAGGATTTCCTGGACTTTATCGAAGCGCTGGAAGAAGAATTTTCCCGGACCCAATACCAGTTGGCCACGGACGATGCCCGGGAACGGGCCATTCTGATCCATGTTTCCACCCTCCCGCCGAGTACAGCGCAGGACGCTCTGGATGAGTTGAAAGAACTGGCGCGAAGTGCGGGGATCAAAGTGGTTCAGGAAGTGCTGCAAAGACGTCCCATAGACAGCCGTCTGGTTCTGGGTAAAGGAAAGATGCAGTCTGTTCTGATTACGGCCATGCAAAAAGGGGCTGAACTGCTCGTCTTCGATACGAACCTCTCCCCTTCCCAGCTGCGATCATTGAGCGATTTTACGGATCTCAAGATTCTGGATCGCACCCAGCTCATTCTTGATATTTTCGCCCAGCATGCCGTTACCCGGGAAGGGAAATTACAGGTTGAACTTGCTCAACTGCGTTATCTGCTCCCTCTTCTGAGTATCCGGCAGGAGGCACTGTCCCGGCTTACCGGCGGTATCGGGGGACGTGGCCCGGGAGAAACCCGACTGGAAGTGGATCGCCGTCGTGCGCGCGACCGTATCGCCCGGCTGGAACGGGAAGTGGAGCAACTGGGCAAACGCCGCCGTCTCCGCCGTCGGGTACGCACTGAAAAGGACGTGCCCACCATCGCTGTGGTAGGCTATACCAATGCGGGCAAATCCACCCTGCTCAACCGCCTGACCAACAGCTCCGTATTGGCCAAAGATTTCCTTTTCGCCACTTTGAATCCCGTGTCACGTCGTTTGCGTTTTCCTCATGAACGTGAAATAATCATTACGGACACCGTGGGTTTCATCCGTGACCTGCCCGCTGATCTCATGGCGGCCTTCCGAACGACTTTTGAAGAACTGGACGAGGCTGACCTGTTGCTTCACGTGGTGGATGCACACAGCCCGGATCTTTCTGATAAAATGAACACGGTCTTGAATACCATTCGCAGTCTTGATCTGGATCACAAACCCATGGTGACTGTCTTCAACAAAACAGATCTTTGCTCGCCTGAAGAAGTGCAGGGACTTCTCCATCAGTATGAAGGAGTGCCTGTATGTGCTCTCGACAGAAGCAGTTTTACTCCCCTGCTTTCCCTTCTGGAAGCACGCTTATGGCCGGAGGATATGAACGATCATGCGTAGTTTTTTTATGAGTGCTCTCTTTTGTCTGTTACTCGCCGGGCCCCTGCATGGACAATTGCTTGAGGAGACCTCTGAGGAACCCGCGGTTTCCCGACAGGAACAGCTGGATCGCTTTCAGGAGTTGACCGTTGCCGGAGCCCCTTTCGAGGTGTCGGAAGAACTGAAAGAGGAATACCTGAGTCTGATTCAGGATCTGCACTACCATGATCTATGGGCTGATTATCTGGAAAGAGAGTTGAATCGTCCCGGTAATCCCGAAGCCGCCCAGGTTGAGAAATGGATTCTCCTGGCTGAGGCGCGATTCCGTACGGGAACGATCGGTACGCAACAGACGCTGCTGGCTTTGCAGCGGGCTTTGGAATTGGAGCCCGATCATGACCAGGCACTCGCTCTCCTCGGTCAGCTCCATCACCGGGAGGGAAACTATGATCTGGCCGAGAAATATTATACGAAGGCATTGAGCTCCAATCCGGAAAACGCTCTGGCATCCATAGGGAATGCTGCACTCCTGGCACGGAAGGGCGAAGTGCTGAAGAGTTCACAAATACTCGATGATCTGGGTGTAAAGGCACAGCCTCATGATATTGAAACCAGATTGATGCTCCGGCAGGCTCTTCATGATTTCCAGCGGCGGGGTGGCTGGTTTGCGGACACGGTCGAAAATCACAGTGCCTATTCCCGTTTATTGTATCGTGCCGGCCGTCTGACTGATGCCGTTCTCGCAGCCCGACACTCGACAGCCTTGGACCCTTCTCAATATGAGCAGTGGAATTTTATTGCCAGTATGCAGCTCCAGATCGGCAATCTGGATCGTGCGAAAGAAGCCTATGACAGCTCGCTGGAGGCGAATCCGGATCAACCCGCTGTTGTGGATGCCCGCCGTCAGCTCATCAACACACTGACGACCAGCGGCGCGGGTAAAGCACCCTGACTCTCTTCTGATACTGTTCTGCTCCCGCATCTCAAAGCTGAAGGTATTTTCCATGTTCCGTAAAAAACGTCTCGTCATGTATCTCTTTTTCCTCGGGCTCCTCTGGATCGGATGGAAATATTCCGCTGTGCTCGCTGTGCTGTTGTTTGCCACAGCCATTGTCTTGCTGGGACTCATCAAAGTCCTGAGAATTTTTCAGGCCTGGCTGGGTATGAAACGGCTGAAAGGCAAAACGAACCAGCGGTATGGAGCTTTGCTGGAACGACTGCCCGAAGAAGCGGACGTGGAAAACTCCTGGTCTTTTGCCGTACTGGGCGACACACGCAACAACACGCGCATTGCAAAAGAGATTTATCGTCATATTGAAGGTTACAAACCCGTTCTGGCTTTTCATACGGGGGACATTGTCCGGGGCGGAACGGCTGACGAGCTGTTGGACCGTCATATAGCCATTGTGGAAAAAGAGATGCCTTCCGTGCCTCTTTTCTGTGTTCCCGGTAATCACGAGCGCGGACCCAAGCGTGACTACAAGGCTTTCAAGCGTTTATACGGAGATGATCGTTTTTCTTTTGCTTTCAAAGAGTGCCGCTTTGTGGGGATCAACAACAATCTGCGGGACTATGTGCAGGATGATGACTTGGCTTTTTTGAAAGAAGGACTGCAGTATCCGGCCAGACACCGCTTTGTCTTTCTCCATATCCCTCCCGCCTTTTTTGAAGAGGCTTTTGTCTCCGATACACGACGCCGGGGCTTCAAGAAGAATGCTGAGGCCTTTCACAGCTTGATGAAAGAATATGCTGTGGATGAAGTCTTTATGGCCCATATCCATGGATACGCCACCTTCCTCCGTGACGGCGTCCGCTATACCCTGACGGCTGGCGGCGGTGCCCCTTTGAGTCATCGCATCGTTGAAGAGAACAGACATTATCACTACATCGATTGCCAGGTAACCCCGGAGGGCATTAAACGGACTTTGAAGATATACGAGTCAGGCGGGTGGCGTGACAGGACGATTGAATAAGGGCGGCTTCAGTTTTTAACGAGAATGGCACCGGGAACAATGTCGTATACAACGGGGAGTCTTCCCGGCGATTCTCCGTCAATTTCGATGAGCCCCTTCCCATTCGTGTGTGTCTCTTCTATGCGGACTTGTTTTCCACGAAGCATGATGACCAGATCTTTTTTCTTGAGATGCGTCCCTTTATAAATGAGGGGAAACCATTTGATCACCTGAAAGAGGGACAGTTTTCTGATTGCGATGATATCGAAAAGTCCGTCATTCAGGCTGGCTTCAGGGGCTATCTTCATGCCGCTGCCGAAATAGCGGCCATTGCATACGGCAATGGTGTTCACTTCCAGTATTTCATCAAAGGTATCGTCCACCTGAAGGCGCAGCTCAAGACTTCTGTATTGAAACAAGGTGGAAATCGCACCCCACTGGAAGGCTATCTGTCCGCCGAGTTTTTTCAGGAACCTGAGCCCGTTCACAGTACGACAGGTTGCGCCGCTCAGTCCGCAACTGGCCGCATTGATGAAGTACCGTGTTTTATTTTCGCCCGTCTCATCGTCGTGATAGGTTAAACGTCCCAGATCCAGACGGCGCAGTTCTCCCTGGGCGACCCTTTTGACCTGACCTCTGTACTTGCGGGAAGAAAAGAAACTGCGCCGGAAGTCGCTGCCCGTGCCGCTGCTGATATAACTCAACACGGCCTCAGGATTGACAGGCTTATCATCCTCAAAAAAACCGTTGACCACCTCATTGAGTGTTCCATCGCCGCCGACAGCAATAATCTGTTCCACACCTTCTTTCAATGCCGCCCTGGTCATGGCACAGGCATCCATGGGCGCCTCGGTGAAAACATAGTCAAAGTCGCCTATATAGGCTTTGAGTATTCGGGATATGTGGGACCATTTTCTGTTGGTTTTGCCCGAACAGGAACGGGGATTGACTATCACACGGATCTTTCGGGGAGGTCGGGCTTCAGGAGGCGACACTTCACTCATGGCCGCATCTTCCCCAGCCGCCTTTCCAACAGCCTCCCAGGATTCGGCTTCGTCCGGATTTTCGGACAGTGCCAAAGGAGCAGATCCATCATCAGAGAAAGGACGGCTCACATCTCCCTTTTCCAAGGCTTGTTGTCCCGCTGAAGGGCTATGGTTGTTCATGGCCATTGTATGAATTAAAACTCTTTATATTCTCAACGATTCGACTTAAGATTTCTTCTGTAAAACACTGTACCCATAAGACTGCACCGCCAAACATGAATATGATGCCAAGCTCTGAGATTGCAAGCAAATTTTTCTGGAATTTTTCAGCGTGGAACCCCGGAAAGAATCATTCAGATGATTGTAGACACCTCTGCCAACCACAGATCAATAGCAGTTTTGAAGAAAAGAACTACGGCACAAAATATCAATATCAGTGTTTACGCCAGGTCACAAGGAATTGCAGAGCTCGGTTTATTGGTTTTCGAAAGAAGGGATAGGACAGAGCAACAAGTACAACGGCACTCAATGCACTGATCATGGCAAAGACCAGATGTGTCTTAAACTCGAGAAATAACACATCAACGACACCCACCATCAAGCCACAGCAGAATCCAAAAAAAGGGCCGACAACAAATATGGCCAATAAAAATGTTCCGATTTCCCGGGCCATGCCTCCGGACTTTGCGCTCTCACCGGCGGAACTGTCGCTTTCCTCCACAAAGAAGCCGCGCAGTCGATTGCAAAAAGCTTCAACACGATGAACACCAATGTTAAAGTTGAGCAGGCTCAAGCCAACGAGATATCCGAGCATTCCTGTAACCCAGGAGAGGGGGTTGCCTGACAGCATCACCAGACATGGAATCAAAGCGAATATCAGTGTTCCAGAGGTACAGTAAATTATTGCAACTGCTTTATTGTATCTTCGCAATGTCAGATAGGACAGTAAGACACAAAAACTGGCGGTCATGGCACCGAAGACACCAAAAATATCATAAATTATAAAATAAGAAAAGAAGATCGACAGTACACTCACTGAAAAGCCGAGCAAGAAAGCGCTCACGGGACCGACAAGAAATACCGTCAGAAAAAATGGCTTTACCTCCTTCCGCAAGTCAGTCATGACAGCTTGTATTTTCATGGTCCGTCTCCTGCAGCAATCAGCAATCATTGAAAGCGCCGATGTGAGCCTTCAAATTATAAAGCCATTGTACACCAGAACTTGTGATATGCAAAGAACATGGTGAACTTTTTAGCCACAACAAGGCAAAAAATGACGGTCATCCAGATTGGGAGACTTTAAGGAGAATGGCCGCCCTCTTCAGTATTGTATCTTGCCGATGCACTGTTTACCAGATGTCTATGTCATGATGCGCAGCCGCCATTTTCCTCAGCTGTGATCTTACAGGTGTTTCGCGATGAAGGAACGTCGCTCCAGTGTCCTGATCTCATTTTTTATCTCAGGCGGGAGGAGCGACAAGTTCTCTGTGTCGCGGTAAATCATGTTCATGATTTCATCGTCTCCGGAATCAGCGGCAAGTCTGGCGCCATCCACAAGGAAGTAATGATAGTCTTCCAGAGACAAACATTTCTCAGCAAAAATGCTTTTGAAAACAGCACAGTATTTATAAAACAGTCCTTTCTGAATGTCTTGCTTTCCTGATGAGTGGTGAACAATGTGTTGGTAAGCAATTCTTCTCAGCAAGTGGCTTCCGAAGATATTTTGGGTTGCAAAAACAGATGCTGTATGAAGGATCGATTCATCGGATTCTGTGTAATCAATGCTGTCAAGATAAATATGAACAGGTCCTGATATCCAGAACGGAGCTTTGGTGGCATCCTCGCGTATCATTTCCATCAGAGCCCGTCTCCTCTTTTCTTTTAAGAGCTTTACAGTTGTATCGCTGTCTTCTTTCAGGCGAATCTGTTGATCACAGGCTTGGGCCAACATGAAAAAGAGCTTGTGACGGGATATTTTTTCCTTATTGAGTTTCTCCACGGACAATTTGGAGGCCACTTCAGGATAGCGTTCAATGGCCCCTTCTATGTGATCTATGGCTTCCCGCCATTTTTTCTGAAAAGAAGACACATGAGCCCATTTGAATTCCGGATAGAGAATATATGTATCAAGAATGATGTGCGGATATTCAACCGGGAGTTGAGTTCTCAACTGGGGAGCAAAGTGCAACGCTTTTTCCAAATAATAAGTGGCTCTTTCCCGTAGGGACACTTCGGCATGGCTTTGATAAGAACGCATGGCATCTTGTGCGGCTTCAAATGCAATGTCCATGGAAATATTTCTGTTGTCCACCAGTAAATGCCAGCATTGTTCAGCAAGTTCAATGTCACCGGCTTGTTGAGATATGTGTGCCAGAAGATAGAGTATCCGGGCGTCTTTCCACAGCGACTTTTCGGATTTGGAAGCGTCAATGTTGTCATGTAATTGCTGAAAACAGTTCAGGCGATAGGCGCTCTCGCACAGCGCTCTTTCTCTATCGAAGGAGTCGCTGGCGGCGCTTGGCACTGCAAATACGGGGACGAAAGAGCTGAGCAGAAAGAGGAGAAGTAGGAAGGCACTGACCCTGGTTTTGAAAGCGGTGGTTCGCGACACCTGAGGATTTGAAGAGGAAAATAAAGAAAGCATTGAACTGCTCCTTTCGCCCATGAGGGAATCATGTCTGAACCAGAGAAGTTACTGTACCGGGGCCGGTTTTCTGGACACAGGTTTGCGCATGACTTTTTTGCGTTTTTTTAGGCATGGCAGGTCTATCATCCGATGAGTTTGGGCGTGATGCCAATAGAACACCACGCCCTCTCATCGTCTGATGAGCCTGACTGCGATATCCCTTGACAAGTTGCTCGCCAGCAGCGCTTGTTTGTGTTTTTCGCAGCGATTTGCAGTGTACCATATTCATACAGCCACCTTCATCGTCCAAGTCGAACGCATTTGCAGTGGACTGAGAAATCCGTTCTTTTCCACACACCATTGGCGGTTGTAAGATTCTATGAATTTATACACAGCATGTCGCAGTTCCTCCACCGTATGATAAATTCGACCGTAAATGACTTGCTCCTTGAGTGTTCGGAAAAATCTCTCGGCAACCCCATTGGTCTGAGGTTGCTCAATAAAAGAAAAACTTGGGGCGATGCCCCAGAACTTAAGCTGATTTTGGAAATGGTTGGAAAGATATTGGGTTCCGTGATCCATGCGTAAAGTCAGACCTCGCGCGGCATCTGATCCTACATGGCCAAACTGTTCGCTCACAGCCTGTGCCACTGGTTCCAGTGCTGCGAATCGATCTCCTTTTTTGGTTATATGACAGCCCATGCACTGAGCATTCCAATGCTCTACTGCGGTAAAAATCCAAACATAGCCGTCCTCTACAGTAAATACCCGGGTGCCGTCCACGCCCCACATGACGTTGGGTGCTTGCGTTATGATTTGTCCATCGTGTGCACGTGGTGGGGCCTGGGGGCGTCGGTAGGGTGACAACAGATTGTGCTCGCGCATGAGCCGCAGAACCCTTTTGCGACCAACCGCAAAACCAAGCCCGTATTTCAGACGGGCCCACACCTTGCGATGCCCTTCTCCGCAGAAGGGTGATTGCTCCAGGTCCGTATGGATGAGTGCCAGAAGCTCCTTATCTGAGTAAAGAGGCTTGGGACCTCGTTTGGCTTTGGGTCTCTCAGGCATTGCCTCCCGCTTTTCCTGCGCATACAGCGTAGAGCGAGGAAAGCGAAAGACTTGGCACACACGCTGAACCCCATAGATTCTGCCGGTCGCGGGAGACATCAGCTTGCTCATTTCCACGACCTCTTTGCTGGTAAAGGGCGGCGCAGATCCCTTTCCCGCTCAAGCAACTCAACCTTCATCGACAACTCGCCAATGTGACGCTTGGCACAGTCCAGTTCTTTTAAAAGCGGGTCGCCTGCGCGGCTTTTGAGGGCTTCATCAATCCCCAGAACAGCCTTTTCACGCCATTGTTCCAGACGGTAGATCTCCACACCAATCTCACGACTTACAGCGTCAAGTGGTTCGCCTCTCAAAAGGCGAAGGACAACCTCCCGCTTACGCCGTGCGCTCCACCGTTCCTTCGAACCAAGGGGACCCTGTTTCTTAGAGGTCGCTTTCTTCAATTCATTGCTCATATCTGATCTCCTTTGACACATAGATTATCATAAATCTGTGTCCAAGAAAATCGGGGCCAGGTCAACCAGAGAAGTTACTTTTCTATCGTCAGTATAACAGGAGGTTGAATATATGGCAAGAAGTAATTTGGGATTTGAATGTGTTTTTTGGTTCAGAAAAATACGCTCAGGGCTGGAAAAGAGAGCTGAGGTTGGCACGGTGTATTGATAAAGAGTCAGTGGTCAGAGTGGACAGAGCAGACATGTCATGACAATTGATCTTTTCTAAACGGTCACCTTCTTCCAGAAAGCACAGGATTATTTAAACTCTTCAATGACAAGTTTTTCCAGCAGATTGGCTGTGAGTTCCTCATCATCACGCAGTATGGGTTCGTCAATAAAGGGAGTGATGACGAGCATCAGCTGGCGGTCTGTTTTGTCTCTGTCTATATTCCGGAAAGGGAGTCCGAGAATGGGAATATCCTTGAGGATAGGCACACCGTCTCGGACATGTTTTGTCTGTTTCAACTGCAGGCCGCCCAGGAGAACGGCCTGTCCGTTTTTCGTGCGGCTCGTGGCTTTTGCCATGGTCGTGTCCACAACGGGATAACCATCTCTGATCTGAACCAGATGGCTGAGTTTGAGCATGATATCAAGCTTCACGTCATCGTACTCATTGATATGGGGAAGCACTTCCAGTGTCACACCCACATCAAGAAAACGCACATCCTGAAGGACTGTATTGGTCTGACCGTCTTTGGTGACAACGGTATAAGGCTCCTGTCGTGCATCGGAGAACATGGCCGGTTTGTTGTTCAAAGTATTGATGCGTGGTTCCGTAATGATACGGGTCTTGCTGTCTGTGGAAATAGCCCGGATGATGGCATTGTAATCTGTCGTGTCCAGGCTTCCCAGCGACAGCTCTGAGAAAGGGGCTCCGGGCACGATGACGGGTGCCAGACTCATGATGCCTTCATTTTTAAGAAGCTGATTCCCGCCGAAAAGCGTCTTGTTGTCCTGGGCAACGAAATCAATGCCCAGTTTTTTGATGGTGTCATCACTGACAGAAAGGAGTTTTGCCGCAATGGTAACCTGTTGCGGTACTTTGTCCCAGGCTTGCAGCATATCCAGAATGAGCGGTGCCCGGTTGGGTGTTGAGAAGAAGGAAACGGCTCTGTTTTCCATATCAATCTGATACTGCTCAGCACGATTGTTCAGAAGGGTGGTCAGCTTTTCTTCAAGGTCCAGGCTTTCAAGTTCCGCAAAGGCGAAAGTGTAGCGATAGGGTTTGCGCTCGCTGTCCATGGCGGCGATAATCTCGCGGATCCTGTCGATCCACATTTCCTCGGCTGTGACGATGATGGCGTTGTTCCGGGAATCTATGACAACCATTCCCCGATGTCCCACGGTAAAGGCGGTTTTGTCATAAGCGGCCCGGGCGCCGGGTACGGCTCCTGTGGCCTGACCGCCTGGCGGGTCTCCGGCGGGCTGTCCTTGTGGATCAGCAGCAGCATAACCCTGATTCTGCTGTCTGCCCATGGGTGCTCCACCGGCACCCTGATCATAGTATCCCCCACCTCCGCCATAAGACTGGCTGCCGTAGCCTCCGCTCATCCCGTAGCGGCGGCGGCTGTCTTCGGAGAAGAGCTCTTCCAAGGTACGCCCCACCTCTTCACAGGAGGCGAAATTCAGTTCAAAAATCTCGGTGCGCACATCATCAGCGATATCAATCTCATTCAGTGCCTTGCGGATCTTTGCAATATTACCAGGGGTATCCGTCACTGTGAGAAACCGGCCTGTCTCATCGCCTGACAGGTGACCCGGCGGCTGGACGATTCCTTGCAAAAGGCTCATGGCATCTTTGGAGCTCACCTGCTGCAATTCAAAGACCTCCGTGAGGAGGGTTTTGTCCATGGTATGGATACTGACAGCCAACTGTTCGAGAATCTCTTCTTTATCACTGACCACGAGCTGGTTGGTTTCTTTGTTGGCATGGACCTCGCCCGTGTCACTCAGTTGTGTCCGCACAATATCCACCAGAGAGTCAGCGCGCACATTCTGGAGTGTAAAAGTAACGACATTGGCGGGAACACTTCGGCTGGTCGTGAATTCCCGGGCCGTCATAATGACAACGGTACCATCGTCCTGCTCCAGCAGCCGGAAGTCATAGGCCAGGGCAAGATGGCGCAATACATCCATGGCGGGCAGGTTTCTGGCATTGACCAGCACATTCATCTTGGCCACTTCCTGGGTCACGATGATGTTCAATCCGGACATGTCGGAGATCATGGAGATCACCGCCGGCATGGGCAATGCGGCCGTGGCTTTGATGGTGACCGGATGTTCAGGCTGGGCGCTTGCCGTTACAGCCAGAATCATCAGAAGAAAGCCTCTGAACAAGGTATCAATAGGGTATTTCAACAAGGTTTCCATCCTTTTCCAGTTCGACGAGATTATCCGTTATGGCGACGACTTTATATCCTTCGATTTCCTCACCAATGGCATGAACACTGAGCGCATTGGTCTGCTTATGCAGAAAATAGGCCTTTCCGTTTCCGGCACCGCTCAAGACATAATCGCCCAGAGCACTGGAAGACTGACGCACCCGCGAGGCGGCCCGGCGTGTCTGAAAGATCTGTTTTCTTTCCAGACGATTGGCCTTGGCCTCGTCCGCCGTAGCCTCAAGACGTTTTACGACTTCCTGCCATTCTCGGCCTGGTTCAGGCAGTGCATTCTTGGTACGCCAGGGCGTTATACCGGCCAGAACCACACCGACTGAGATGGCCAGCAGAATATCAAGGGCGAAGAAAACTTTGATTGCAGAAGACAGCTTCATGAGGCGCCTCCTGTGGTTTGAATGACGGTAAGGGAAAACTGTATGTCAGAATCTTTGCGGGGAATGGTCATGGAGAACTTTTCAATATGCAGGGTCTCTTCTGATTTCACGAGGTAGATCAGGTAGCCTTCCAGCGCATCCATGGTCCCTTCGCCGAAAATGACGGCACCCCGTCCCCCGCCGCCCCGGCCTGTCACGCCATGATAGCCCAAGGGGCGGATATCCTTGATGCGCAGGGCGTCACCGTCGCCTTTGGACGGGATGAGTGCGCGATACAGACGGGTGCTGGCCGTACCTCCTGTTTCCCGATCCTTATCGCTCTCCGGGGTGATGAGGGCATAACGGTCCCGGATGATCTTGTCATTCTGCACCAGGAGCGACAGTTTCCTATAGGTATCCGCCGCATTCTGCTGATCTTCCAGCAATTCCTGCCAGGCGAGTATGCGTGGCTCGATAAGGAACAAATAGAGGGCAGCGGCGAGGAGGACTACCGCTGTCCACCGTGCCAACCTGAGTTCCCGTTCTGTTATGCGATTGAGCATGGGCACCTTTCTTCTATTCCGTTTCCCAAAGGGCTAATTCTATCTGATAATCAATCAGTTCGGAGACATCCATGGTAACGAGAGGCATGGCAATGGGCCGTACCTGCTTGACTGTTTTAAGTTTTCCCAGCGCCTCCAGAAATCCGAAGAGATCGCGCCTGTTCTCCGCCTGGCCACCGAGACGGATACTGTGGGTACCGCCGTCAAAACTCACATAGTCCACGAGGATGCCATCAGGTGCCGCTGCGGCGATATCACTGAGGGCATTGAGCACCCGTGTTCTGGCCCGTCCCGCTTTCTGAGAGGCGAGAATGGCATCCATCATTTCCGAGAGACTTGTGGCCTGGGAGCCCAGGGCATCCGTTTCCATATGCACATAGTCGAGATACCGCTTTTCATGGCGATATACCACATCATTGAGCACAACCAGAAGTCCCACAAAAAGACTGAGAGAAAGGATGTAGAGCGCCCAGATGCGGATGCGCCGCTGGATCAATTCATGGCGGCGAAAACTTTCAGGACGCAAGTCCACACTCTTATGAACATCGGCTGCTGCGGCTTCACTGAGAAGAAAAGCGAGTCCGTCGCCCAGAGGCCTGAGCGGAATCTCCAACGCTGCGGACAGGGCATCCCAGGCTCCTGACTCTTCCGAGGCGAGAAGAAAGATCTCTTCCGGGACAGGATGGCCTTGCTGCTCGAGATATTCCAAAAAGCGCCGGGTTTCCTCTCCCAGACCTTCCTTTGCAGTGTCGTAAAGATAAACACTGCGCTGTGCCACGATACGCTCTTTATCGAGAAGAAGAAAATCCACCGCTTCACCGACCTGCAAAATCCACAGAGCCACAGTGTTAGTCGCCTGTTTCAGGGCGCCCTGATAGAGAAGGGCGGAACTGGGTTGCATGCGTGTGAAGGAGGAGGGCTTCAGTCCGTCGGTGAGTTCGTTATGAAGCAATGCTTTGGGAGCGGCAAAAAGCCACAGATGCTGTCGCTGTTCATGGGCTTGGAGCAGCTGAAAATCACACTGTAATTCATCGGCGAGAAAGGGAAGCCGTTTCCTGGCTTCAAAGCCCGCCATCTGACGCATCTCCTCGTCCTTCGCCTGAGGCAGATCGATAAGATAGCTGAAGAGGGCGGCCGACGGGAGGATCAGGGCGGCCGGACGCCTGGGAGAAAGAACTGTCAGCAATTCCTCCGTTGTCAGCGAGACGGTCTCCCCCTCTTCGTTCTTCCGCCAGCCGTGGCTTCCGTCAAAATAGAGGGTTATTTCTTCAGGGCGAAACAAAGCCATTAAGCTTTCTCCGATGCTGGATTATTTTCCATGGTAATAACAGCTGTATTCATATGATTGAACTGAATGAACTCACAGTCAGATTGCCTGCTCTGTCACGGAGCAGGGTTGCACGAAATTCACGAAGCATCGCCTCTTTTCTCAAGGCGACACGGATATATACCTCATAGCCCTGGGCCTCCCAGGCGATACCCAGCCAGGATTCCAGACGCTGAACCACCATCTCTCCGTTGTTTCCCAGCAGCTGGGCCAGATCATTCACCGACTCAAAGGGCTTGTCGTCTTCCGTACCGAAGACACCGTCGGGCCCGCTTCGATGCTGGACGATGCGCTTTGCCATCTCTTCGGCGGTGCCGCGCGTATCAAAAAGCAAGGTCTCCATCAGGGGCCGCCACAGATGAGGACGGATGCCGTTGATATGGAGTTTTTCAAAGTTGTGAGCATGAAAATATTCACGCAGTCCCAGTTGCAGGATACCATCAGCATTATCAGCGGGAGAGGAAAATATCGCATCATCTTCATTGGGATCCAGAATACCGTTTCGGTTGCTGTCTTCCCCATGAAAGAGCTCCGGGCTGATCCCTTCCACATAGAGCAGCTCTTCAATGCGCCGGAAAGGAGCCGACCGTGCTTCATAGGGAGGCTTTTTACCGGCATAAGAAAAGTTGTACACCCCATGCTGGGCCGTACCGCGCCAGTCTTCAATGGCATTGACCAGAGTCTCTATTTCACTTTCGGAACAGGCAAGATCCTTGAGCACCGCCTGCAGCAGGAAACGGTTCGCCTTGTTCAATGAAAATTTCGCATTGATGGGTACAATAGCCAGTTCCGTTTTGATGGCTTCACTGTCAAACCAGTCCGCTTCCACTTCCTCATAAAAACCGGAGTATCCCGTTGCAGGTTCCGCATCCAGCTTCCAGGCTGTCCAGAGAAGCAGGTCTTCGGCCAGACGGCGGAGCTGTCCGTCGCCATGACGGTAATTTTCTTCGGCAATGTGAAGACGCACCCACCAGGCAACGCCAAGACAGATGGTGGACATGATGGACAGGGCGAGAGTCGCTGTAATAAGCATGAATCCGCTGTTTTTATTGTCCGGCCTGATCATGATGCGAACTCTCCCTGTATGGCCGGTGCGCTCACCAGTGCGACGACCCGTCCCGCTCCGCGCACATTACGGGTGAGCTTCAATTGAATGGCTGCGGGCACAGCAGTCCGGGGCTCTTTCACCTCTCTCCAGGTGCTTCCATCGAGCCAGAGCAGTTCGGCATTCACCACTTCTTCCAGGAGTGTGGTGCTTTTATGTTTGCCAACAGGCAGGGAGAGGATGACGGGCGCACTTTTCCGTTGCAGGTCATAGGCGCCTGTCTCCTTGTTTTCCACGAGCAGATATTGAATATGTTCCAGCCCCTCTCCTGATGTGTCCCAGGCATGAAACTCCAGCAGAGTCTGAACATCTTTCTTCATGTTGAAAGGGAAATAGTCGCGGCCATCACCCCGGTAAAGAGAGGTGATATCCGCTGTAAAGCGTCCCTGCACAGTCATGGCTTCCTGAGACGCTTCCGTGGCCCGCTGGATACGCTGCGCCGTTTCAAAGGAAACCCACAGACCTGTGAGCAATACGGTAAGCAAAATACCGAAAATGCTCATGGTCACAAGAATCTCGATGAGGGTGAATCCCTGCTCTCGTGATTTATATGTGGGGCTCAGGGTCTGCGACACAATCTTTCACCTGTCAATGTTTTCACTTTATTTCTCCGTGTCCATTCCACAGAAGCGGTCACCTGCAGAAAGGGCGTATCTTTCACGGCGTTATAGTTCACCTTCCAGCGGAAACGATCCCAGGGCTCTTCAAACTGACCGGAATCGTTATGGCCCGGACTGTGCATGCCCTGTAACAGGGTCTCTTCCAGAAGACGCGAGGCCAGGGCATGGTCAATACTGAAGTAGCTGCTGTACAGACATACGTCAATGGCCTGCACCACCACAGCCATACCCGCGCTGATAAGAGTGATGGTCACCAGCAGTTCCACGAGCGCGAAGCCCGGGGCATGTTTCCCGAGGCGTTTATGTGCATGATGAAACTGATTGGTTCTTCTAGGCATTTTTTTCTTCGTCATCCTTTTCAGCTTCAGGAATCTGCATGCGTCTTCCGGTCTTGTCTTCCAGGAGCACTCCCCCACCCTGAATTTCTCCATCAGGCATGAAACGCCACAGCAGCTGCATCTCATCGGCACCCAGAGCCTTCGCCTGCACACTCAGAATGACCGGTCGGCCCAAAGGCCCGTGATCCACCTGCATGAAGTCCCCCGGTCTGTTCACGGGATCATACATCTCTTCAAAATAGACCCGCTGCTCCTCTTCATCCAGACGTGCACGTACTTCCCGCTTCTCCATCCTGGCTTTAAGCGATGCCAGATCCATGGCACGGCGCAGGGTTTCCGATTCAAAACTCAACGCTGTCTTTTCCTGACGCTGGTGCATGCGCGGCAACTGGACGGCCACAAGCACACTCAGCAGCAGAAGCACCAGTGTGAGCTCAATGAGGGTGAATCCATTTTTTTCGTGGTTACAGGTCATAAATCGAAATTGGTGATATCGTCGGCTGTACCGATCTGTCCATCTTTTCCGGAACTGATGAGATCAAAATCAACGCCTTGTTCGGGCGGACAACGGTAATAGTATTCACGGCCCCAGGGGTCCATGAGCCGTTTACGTGTATAAGGTCCGTCCCAGCTCTGCTGGTTTTCCAGGTTCGCCGGAGCACGGTACAAAGCTTCAAGCCCCTCCTCCGTTGTGGGGAAACGACCCACATCAATATGAAAGCTGTCGAGCATGGTGGTGATGCTCTGAATCTCTGCCGTAGCCGCACGGGCCCGGGCCTTGTCCGGATTCCGCACCAGACGGGGCACAGCCACAGCCGCCAGCACGCCTATGATCAGCACGACGAGCATCAATTCAATCAGTGTGAATCCTTTTTGCGAACAGGACCGGCATTTCATTGAAGCATCTCCTCCAGATTAAAAATGGGCAAGAGCATGGCAATGACCAATGCGCCCACGACAGCACCAACCAATACAATCAACAAGGGTTCCATGAGTGTCAGAACAGCGGCGATGCGGCGGGCCGATTCACGGGTGGCATCGTCGGCAATATCCAGCAGCGCCTTGGGCAATTCGCCACCCTGTTCCGCCACAACAATGAGACTGGCGGCGGAAGGCGGGAACAGACCACTGCGCCGGATCTCTTCGCTCAGCTTCCCGCCTTTTCGTACACTTTCCATGGCCACGGAAACGGCCTCACGGAATATCACATTCTGCGTGGTTTTGCGGGATACATCCAGAGCTGCGAGAATGGGCAGGCCCGCTTCCAGCTGTGCTCCCAGCGTCCGGGAAAAGTGGGCCACTTCCAGCTCGCGCACCACAGAGCCGATGAAAGGCAGTTTCAGCATGAAGCGATCCCGAAAACGGCGGCCCTTTTCTTTTTTCAACGCCTGACGGAGCACCAGAACCAGCACGAGAGCGGCAAGGACAAAAAACCACCACCATTGGCCGAAGAAGGTGCTCAGAGCCACAAGAACCTGCGTTGCCACAGGAAGCTCACCGCCCAGATGCTCGAAAACCATGGTGAAACGGGGTAATACGAAAGAAGTGAAGGCAAAAACGGTCACCATGCCGATGAGCACAACAGACAAGGGATAGGCCAATGCCTGGGTCATGGCGGAGCGGTTTCCCTGTTCTTCTTCCAGCAGCTCGGCCAGGCGGTTGAATCCCGACTCAAGATGGCCGCTCGATTCGGCCGAACGGATGAGACTCACATAGAGAGGCGAGAAAACACCGGGATGGGCACCCAGGGCCAGATGCAGCGCATCGCCCCGGAGAATGCGGGAGAGCACATCGCCCAGCACAGGATTCATAACGGGAATCTGATCACGGAGGGTGGACAATACCTCTGTGAGAGGCAGCCCGGAATGGAGGAGCCGTCCCGCCTGTCTGGAAAACTGCATGAGGCTTTTGCCTGTAATCACCTTCCAGAAAGGCAGCCGGGCCATGCCCGTGGGCTCGCTGTCCTTCTCATCAACACGGACGACATGCCAACCCCGCGCGAAAAGAGCGGCTACGGCTCCGTCGCGGGATTCAGCGGTCATCTCGCCCTCCTGGACGGTGCCCGTGTCATCGAAACATTTATATGAAAAACTTTTCATCAAGCCACCCGAATCATCACGCTTAACTCTGGGTTACCCGCAGGAGTTCTTCCAAGGTCGTTTCACCTGTAGAAACCTTTTGCAGACCATCCTCCCACAGTCCTGTCATCCCTTGCAGCACAGCACGATCACGCAATATATTGGCTGGAGCACCGTCCATGATCAAACGGCGCATCTCTTCATCCATGGCGAAGGCTTCAGCAATAGCCTGTCTGCCCAGATATCCCGCATTGCGGCACTCAGCGCAGCCTGCACCTTTGTAAAAATGAAAGGTTGACAGCGTCTCTTCAGACAAGCCGGACCGGCCAATCAGTTCACTGTCAATGGGCTGTTCTTCCCGGCAATGGGGACAGATGCGCCGCACAAGCCGCTGGGCGATGACACATTCCACTGATGAGCAGATCAGATAGGAATCGATGCCCAAGTCCTGCAAACGGGTGATGCTGCTGGGCGCATCGTTGGTATGGAGGGTCGAAAAGACCAGATGCCCCGTCAATGCTGAGCGCATGGCCAGTTCAGCCGTCTCAAGATCGCGAATCTCACCCACGAGAATCACATCAGGATCATGGCGCAGAATGGAGCGCAGACCCGTGGAGAAGGTAAAGCCTATATGCGTTTTCACCTGCATCTGGCAGATACCTTCCATCTCATATTCCACAGGGTCTTCAATGGTGATAATCTTGCGTGTCGCATCATTGATACGATCCAGCGCCGCATAGAGGGTCGTTGTCTTGCCGCTGCCCGTGGGCCCTGTAACCAGCACAATACCATGGGTCTTCAAAGTCTGGCGCTCAAAAAGATCACGATCCTTCTGGGAAAAACCCAGGGCTTCCAGAGAAAGGAGAGATTGCCGGGCCTGAAGAATACGGATGTTCACACTCTCCCCATGCTGAATGGGCACAATGGAAACACGGAGGTCAATCTCGTTACCGCCGATGCGGATGGGAATGCGTCCGTCCTGGGGAAGGCGTGTCTCGGCAATATTCAGACCCGCCATGATCTTGATGCGGGATACAATCTCACTCTGAAACTGGGACAGTGTCGCCGGGGCGGGAAGCTCATACAGAATACCGTCCACGCGGGTACGCACCCGGCAACGATCAGCGAAAGGCTCAATATGAATATCCGTGGCACGACTGTGAACGGCTTCCGTCAAGAGCTGATTGACAAATTTGATGATGGAAGGAGGCAGCCCCGCATCGCCCACTTCTTCCGCCACAGCACCCGCCGAAATGAAATCCGCCTCTTCCCGGGAGGAACTCAATTGCTCCATCGTATCTGCGCCGATGCCGTACCACTTTTTCTGGGCCGACTCTATGTCTTCTTCCGTCGCATAGCTCAGCGCAACAGGCATCCCCAGAAGACGGGACAACTCATCACGCATGACGAGGTCATCGGGCGTAGGCGAAGCAATCTGGCAACAGCTGTCCTCAACAGCCAGAGGCATCACGCCATAGTGATGGGCAAGACGCGCCGTCACCACAGTCAACAGATGCTCGTCCGTCACTTGAATTGCCATCGCTTACGCTCTCCTCTCATGTGTCAACAACCACATCATAAGCTTCTCCATTGTAGCACCATGACACTGAAAATGGTAATAAATACCGCTTTCATTGCTCTTTTTAACAGTCATCTACCGACCCTTCCGTGAAACATACAAAGCCAATGCGCCGCCACAGGCCAAAACAAAGAGGACAGCTGCAACCCGGACAAAAACGCTGGATTGTGACCGCTTTGAAGTATCCTGTTCTGTGCTCTTTCTCAACTGGAGTGTAACAGCAGCAGATGTTTCGCTTTCTTCAGCATCTTTGTCCCTTGTCAGCTGAGCCATGCCCCTCAGCAGATAATCCTCCAGAGCATCAACATCCATACGTGGCAGAAATTTTCCATCTTTCCACGTGAAACCGCTAGCCAAGGTCCCATCTTTCTTCCGAAAATACACAAATACATTTTCTGAAAAATCAGTAACAAAAGCATCCAGTGCATCAAAATTCGGGTTCAAGTCAAAATGCTCTACGGTGTAAGTATTTTTTAAAAAGACGGGATCCGAGTTTTCGTATTCGTACACCTCAGTCGATTCAAGATGAAGGGGAAGATAGTGTCCATCCTGTTCTTTGTACTCTGAAACATACACTTCCCACCGCTTTTCCTTAAGGATGATTCCATCTGATCTATCGGCTGCAAAAAGTTTACCATCTATATCAACATGCTTCCCGGCTGCTTTTGTCATCATACACTTTGTCATGACATGGTTTTTATCCGGATCAAGCCAAAGCTCTATATCACCTTCCGGAAGAGATGCTGTCACAATACAATGTCGGATCCCTTCAATTGCTTCTTCCCTGATGGCCACATTGTCCTTTGTAAGAAGATCAGGGATTCTCTTTGTGCTGAACGTACGTCCATACCCCAGAAGAGGTCCTGCACTGACAATTCCAATAGCCAGGTCCCTGTGAAAAGCTTTCTCACCATCTTCGTGAATATACAAAAAATTTTCAAAGCTCTCACCGTCTTCCTGGCGCACTTGGAGTTCTCTGAATGAAAAATTATTCAGATCTTTAGAATACAGTCGGTGAAAACGCTCACCGGGAAGATTGCCGTACTCTTCAGCAGGTGTGACATGAATCACCCCTTTTTCACACATGCGATTTCCGCTGTCATTATAAAACTTGTACACGCAGGAGAACTCTGGTTTACTGTCGGGCATGCTACTTGAGCCATCATACATTTTTATATTTAGCGCAACGCTGTTTGTCCATTCGTAGGAGTCTCGAAAAGCCTGGAGAATTGATTCCGGATCAATAGCCTCGGCAAAAAGCACTTGCTGGGACAACGTACAAAGAATAAGTAGCTTCACTGCTCTTATATTTTTAAAATATTTGATAAACACAAATATTTTCGATTTGGTAATACATGGGATCACTGGACATACCCTTTCGGATATCTTTCTTTTTGACACACCCGGAGCATGGCGATGAGTTGAGGGAACCAGGTCTTTTTCATGACTCATCTCCCTGTGCTGAACTGCGTCTCTTCTTTCCTGTCCTATAGACAACAAAGCCCAAGGCTCCGCAAATCAGTACCAACACAACGCCTCCAACCCAGACATAAACGCTGGATTGACAATGATTTGAAGTTTCCTGTCCTGCACTGTCTCCCAGCTGAAGCGCAACAGCTGCGGCTGACTCCATCTCTTTGGAATCTTTGTTTCCTTCCAGCTGGGCAATGGCTGTGTGCAGACGCTCTTCATTCACCTTGTGACTCGCATCAGCCACCAGTTCTCTATCTTCCCATCTGAAGCCGGATATACCTTGACCACCTGCTTTCCTCAGCTGGGCGGGGCCTGTCACTTCCGGCAGTTCAAAAGCCTTCAGTGCGTCAAAATCCGGGTCGAAATCTATCTCCGATAAGCTGTGGACAGCGGAATGTTCATGAATTACCCGTCCTTCTTCAGATTCCTGCCTCTCCAGCCTTTCCAGACTGACGGGAATATGGTGCCCGTCCGTGTATTCTGTTGCATGTACATTCAATTCCGTGACAAATCTTTTCCTGGAAACCAAGGTGCCTGAAGAATCCGGAAAAGACTCCTCCACCAGGGGAGTCCCGTCAAAGAGGTCCCTCCCAGCCTCTTTTGTGAGAATACACTTTTGCATTACATAGTCTTTATCAGGCGAAACCCAGAGTTTTATCTGTCCTTCGGGAACGGTGGCTTCCAGAACCAGGCTTCTGTCTTCATTGAGCATATCTTCGCGAATGATCACATTATCAGAGCTGAGCAACTCAGGAATACTTTTGTCGCTGAACAGCAGATCAAATCCGAAGAAAGGAGCAATGGACAGCTCTCTTGGCAGGTTATAGTTATAAGCCTCTGGACCGTCTTCGTAGACCGTCACAAAGGCCAGGTCACCCGACTCATCGGGCGGCCCTATCTGAAAATCATAAAAATGGTTCTCGCCTTTTTCCTTTAACAGTACTTTCACAAAAGACAGGGTATCTTCAACAGCTTCTCCTGTGACGGTGCTCCTGACTTCCACTGTGCTCTTTATGCTGATTGCCTCGCCATTATTGTTATGGAAGTCGCTATTTTTAATGTACTGTTCGCGCAAATCAGCGTCGACACTTGTACAGGTCGCATGAAAAGCAACGTGCTCATGCCAGTTGAAAGCCTTCTTCACAGCGTCCAGAATGTCCTGCGCTTCATCAGCATGGACAAAAGAGGATGCAGTGACGGTCAGGACAAAAGCGGCGATCAGGTGAGCACAACAGTTTCTTTTCATGCCTCGCCTCCCGGTGTTACACTCCGCCTTTTTTTCATCATAAAGACAAAAGAGCCAAAGGCACCACAAGCCAGGACCAACGCAACAGCTCCAATCCAGACAAAAACGCTGCTTTGGCACTGCTTTGAAGTTTCCTGTTCTGCACTGTCTCCCAGCTGAAGTGTGACAGCCGGGGCTGCTTGATTTTCATTTGAAGCTTGCTCTGTTTGTAAGCGAGTAATGGTCTCTTGCATTGAATCTTCACGAAGAGTTTTGTCCACATCAGGGACAAGCTTTCCCTCTTCCCACTGAAATGTGGTAAACAAAGTCCCTTCTTTTTTCGCCAGGGTGGTAGAAATGCCCGGGGGTGGCGAAAATTCAAAGGCATTCAATGCCTCAAAATCCGGATTCAGATCAATATCCAGAAGGCTGATGTCTGTGTTCCATTCGAAGTGCTCATCATTCTCATACTCTTCCATTTGACGATAGTGCATTCTGGAAGGAAGATATTGATCATCCATGCTGGTGCTTTCCAGCACTTCTATTTCCCTGGTTACACGAATCACATCCAGAGGCGGGTCATGAAGCACGTTGCTGTGGCTGTAAAGTTCTCCGTCATAATCCAGGTCCTTTCCTGCTTCCTTGACGAGCACACACTTTTTCAGCGTATACCCTTTATCTGGTGAAAGCCAGATTTTTATCCGCCCTTCAGGGACCTCTCCTTCCAGCAGTGTATAAAGCCCCCCTTCCAGGCGATCCTCCTTTACACTCAGCGTATCTGCGGTTAAAAGCTCCGGTAAAGACGCTTTGCTGAAGGGGAAGGAAGCGCCCAGGATATGGCTTCCGAAGAAAAGATGCCTTTCAAAGAATGATCTCCCCGCTTCCGCCCCTTTTTCATCCACACGCAGACGACCCAGAGTCTCTCCCCCTTCTTCCCCAAGATCTAAAATACAAAAATAATCTGAAGTAGCTTGTGGTGAAAAGATATATTGTGTTGCATATTCGTTCTTCCGCCCCCGGATTGCTGCATGCATGTTCATTTGATCATGATCATCGTTATAAAAACGATATTCTTCGTGAAACTTTTTATCTTCCGCATTACTGAAAGTAGAAACAGAAGTGGCGTGTATGGCAACCTTTCGCGTCCAATTATAAGAGTCCCGAAAGGCCTGAAGAATGCTTTCCGTATCGGGATCTTGAGCACAAAGAAAGGGTTGCAGCAGAAACAGAGCCAGGATAAATATAGAGGATATGTTGTAAAGGCAATTTCTCATTGACTCTCCCTTCTTCTTTTCACAATGCGATAAGCAATCCATGCGCCAATCAGCACAATCAGTCCCGCTGCCATGAGGATGTAGAGCCACATTTCTTCTTTCATCTGGGCGGCTGCGTCGGAGTCCAGTTTATTGACCAGAAGAGAAAGTTTTGCTGGCGCCTTTGTATTATCGGAGGGAGTAGTGTGGATGGCCGCAAGCCCTTCCTGCAGCTTTGTATCCACAGACTGCTCATCCATGGGGGCAATAAGCTTTCCATCTTCCCATTTGAATCCGCTAAGCTCGGTTCCATCTTTTTTGATGAAATCAACAGAAGTATCTTCCGGGACGACAAAATGAAAGGCTCCCAGCGCTTCAAAGTCCGGGCTGAGATCTACTTCAGAGATAACAGCGTTTCTGAACATTTCGAATACACCATCATCAACCAAGTCTTCACGATAAAGATACTCTATATGACGAGGAATAAAGCGCCCATCTACAGATTGGGTCTCGCTGACAGTTATTTCGATAATATTTCTCTTTATAGTCTCCTCCGAAAAGAAATCAACCCCTCCATATATTTCAGATCCTTTTGCGTCAAAATCTTTACCAGCCTCTTTAATCAAAATGCACTTTTGAAGGGTGTAATTCTGATCAGGTGAAAGCCAAATCTCCACAGATCCCTGGGCTATGGTCGCCTCAAGCACACAACTCCGGACACCGTCATTGATTTCCTCACGCATTGTGACAGCATCGGGCGTCAACAGGTCATAGAGAGGCTGTGTGCTGAAGCCGGTAGCATAGCCTGAAAATATTGCAAAAGGGTGCCCAAGTGTCTGTTCAAGGCGGACCCGATCTTCACCGGCCTCCCAGACTTTCAAGTAATCCTCCCTCCCACGATCATCGCTTATAGCGCTATGTTGCAGATAAAGACCGCCAGTATTCTCTCTGGAAAAGAATTTTTGAAACTGCTCATCCAGAACGCCCCCATGAGAAAACACAGTAAGTTCTCCGGTACGGAGATTGCGATCCTGTCTTGTGCCGACCGTCCTGAAGTTGCGATCTCCATCAATATAACAATCAAAGTCAAAGACCTCGGCCTCATCCGGAGAACTGCCCACACGAGTAAAAGATTCAATGTGCATGGCCACATCATTCATCCAATTGAAAGAATCACGAAAGGAATTAAGGATACTTTCAGGGTCAGGCTCCCCGGCGGAGAGGGCTGCGGGCATGATAAAGAACCCCGCCAGAGCTGCCAGGATGAACAGGGGAATAGATTTGGTTAGCCAGCTTTGATTCATGATTCGTCTCCTGATGTTGTGTTTTTCCTCGTCTTTCTTTTAAGACAGACAACAGCAACCACGGCTGTAGAGGCGAACAACAATAGCACACCTGCCGCCCACACAAGCACAGTAGAAGGTTTTCGCAGGAAAGCTTCCTGTTCTTTGGAATCTCTCAGCTGGAGTACAGTTCCGGCAGCGCTTTCAGGCTCCTTTGAGCCCTCCTCTGTTTTCAGCTGAGCAATGGTTGTTCGTATGTTATCGTCCAGATCATCAGCATCCATATCAACCACAAGTTTGCCGTCTTCCCACGTGAATCCGCTAAGAACGGTTCCATCTTTTTTTCTAAAATATGCAGAGGTGCCAGCAGGTACAACAAAGTTAAAGGCTCCCAAAGCTTCAAAGTCCGGGCTGAGATCTACTTCAGAGATAACAAGGTTGTGATAATGTTCGTATATACTATCATCAGCCAAGTCTTCACGATAAAGATATTTCATATGACGAGGAACAAAGCGCCCATCTACAGATTGGATCTCACTGACAGTTATTTCGATAATATTTCTCTTTATAGTCTCTCCCGAAAAGAAATCAACCCCTCCGTATATTTCAGATCCTCTTGCGTCAAAATCTTTGCCGGCCTCTTTAGTCAGAATGCACTTTTGAAGGACGTAATTTTGATCAGGCGAAAGCCAAATCTCTATAGACCCCTGATCTGTAATTGCTTCAAGTACACAACTCCGGACTCCCTCATTGATTTCCTCGCGTATTGTGACAGCATCGGGCGTCAACAGGTCATAAAGAGCCTGTCTACTGAAGCCGATAGCATAGCCTGAAATCACTGCTAAAGACTGTTCAAGAGGGATCCCCTCGTCCCCAACCTCCCAAACTCTCAAGTCATCCATCCGACCATCATCACGGCTGATAGCGGTATGTAGCAGATAAAGATTGCCGCTGTCCTCCGTGGACAAGAATGTTTGATACTGCTCATCCACAACTCCCCCATTGGGTTGAATACTGAGTTTTCCTGTGTGAGGATTGACTCTCTGTCTCGTACCGGTAGTTCTGAAGTTGTGATCTCCATCAATATAACAATCAAAATCGTAGACCTCGGCTTTATCCGGAGAAGCGCCACCCAAGGTGGAGAATTCAATGTGCATGGCTGCAGTGTCGATCCAATTAAAAGAATTTCGAAATTCTTCCAAAATACTTTCGGGGTCAGCACTTTGAGCAAAAAGCACTGGTAAGGGCAAAAGCAAAACCTGAAGACATAGAGCAGATATGCTGTAAAGGCAATTTCTCATTTACTCTCCCTTCTTCTTTTCACCATGCGATAAGCAATCCATGCGCCGATCAGCACAATCACTCCGGCTGCCGTGAGGATATAGAGCCACATTTCTTTTTTCATCTGGGCGGCTGCATCAGGGTCCAGTTTGTTAACCAGAAGAGAAAGTTTCTCCGGCGCCTTTGTATTTTCTGAGGGAGTAGTGTGGATGCCAGCAAGCCCTTCCTGCAGCTTTGTATCCACAAACTGCTCATCCATGGGAGCAATGAGTTTTCCGTCTTGCAAGGAAAAACCAGAAAGCCAAGTTCCATCTTTTTTTTGAAAACTCACTATAGAATCATCGGAAAAAGTGGCTTCAAAGGCCTGCAACGCTTCAAAATCAGGGTTCAGATCCATGGTTGTAATCCGGCATACTGTTTCCGTAGTAAAATCTTCGCCCCCTTTATATTGCACAACACTGGAGCTTTCCATTTCTACAGGAAGAAAATGTCCGTCTTGATAATAATGTTGCGAAACAGTCGTTTCAATTATTCTTCTTTGGAGCGACGCCCCTTGAGAATTCGTAAAAGAATAGGTATTCCCTCTGTAATCCTGATGCTTCCCGGCCTCCTTTGTTATTACGCACTTTTTCATAACATAGTCTTTATCGGGTATGAGCCACAGTTGTATGTCTCCTTCAGGAATGGACGCATTCAGAACACAGCACCGGATGCCTTCTACTTCTTCCATTTGAAGGGTGGTATTCTTAGGTGTCAGAAGATCGGGAAGAGGCGTATTACTGAAAAGAGGTCCATATCCGATAAACGAACCAATATCCGGCATATGCGTTATCATCGTAGTAGAGAAGCGATCTCTCCCGGACTCGTAAATATCCAAACTCGGTTTGTAGGTCTCAGGTACAACATCACCGTCCAATCCCCACAATATCTCGTGAAAAAAGAAACCTTCCAAGTCCTCGGAAAAAAGTGTTTTAATCTTTGCTCCGGATATATCTGGAGATTGAGGCACAAATAATGTCTCTTGTAATTCCATACGCTTGCCATGGTCAATAAAAAAATGACCTTTCCTCACGGGATTGGTATCTTCTGAGCGTTCGAAGATTTCGAAATCAAACGCTACATTGTGCGACCAGGCAAATGACTCCCTGTAGCCCTTGAGAACAGTATCCAGATCATAAGGCCCTTCAGATTGGATTGATCCTGATAAACTCAAAAGAATAAAGAATATTGCCATGATTAAGAAGCCTTTCCTGAGTGCTGAGATTTCTTTTTGATGATTTTATAAACAACCCAGCCACTGGTCAGCACAATCACTCCGGCTGCCGTGAGGATATAAAGCCACGCTTCTTCTTTCATTTGAATGACTGCCTCAGGATCCAGTTTGTTAACCAGGAGAGAAAGTTTTGCTGGCGCCTTTGTGTTATCGGAGGGAGCGGTGTGGATAGCAGCAAGGCCTTCCAGCAGCTTTGTATCCACAAGCTGCTCATCCATGGGGGCAACAAGATGTCCACCTTCCCATTTGAAGCCGGAAATAGATGTGTTGTCTTTTCGGATAAAATCGGTAAATTTGACTCTGGAATAGTCGGGGAGTTCAAAAGCGCCTGAAGCATCGAAGTCAGGAAACAAATCCACTTTTGTCAACTCAACGGTCTCTTCTTTCATGATTTTCTGTACATCGCCTGCTTCTGCTTGTAATCTCCTTTCCATCTTCATTGGAATGAAGTGTCCTTCGATGTTTTGATGTTCAGAAAAAGTACATTCCAGAATGTCTCTTTCAGCTTTGACAACACCTTGAACAGGATCAGAAATCTCAGTCACTTCGTATCCAGCCATGTGGGTTTCATAATAGCTGACCACCCGCCATTTTTGCATGGCATATCCCATATCCGGGGCGAGCCACAACGTCAAAGAGCCCACTTCAAGCTCTGCTTCAATCCTGTAACTGGACTGGCCATCCAGATCAACTTTTTCAATATTTTTAATAGTCTCGGAGGTCAGGAGTTCTTGTAAAGGTCTTTCCCGTCCATAGAACAAGCCTGTAAATTCTCGGGTCGCAAGTATGTCAGCGAGGCTTTGATAGCGCTGAGCCCCTGCTTCATAGACTCGTAAAGAATCAATCCCATCATGCAGGCCCTCTCCCCGAAGAAAAAAACCTTGTGTTTCAGGGGTATATAGACCGTCCTTATAATACTGCCGCGGGCCATCGGCATCATGTGTCAGTTGGTCTGTTTCCGCATTGACTACTTGGGTTTTCTGTACGAACCTTCGCCGTTCTCCACTGTCGTTATGTATGGTGATTTCTTCTTTCCACAGCTCATTGGGATCGTATTCATCCCAGAAAACAGCGGAGGCTGACAAAGAACAATTATCCAACCAGACAAAAGAATTGCGAAACTCTTCCAGAATGCTTTCAGGATCAGGACTTTGAGCAGAGAGCACTGGTAAGGGCAAAAGCAAAACCAGAAGAGATAGAGCAGATATGTTGTAAAAGCAACTTCTTATTTACTCTCCCTCCGTCTTTTCACCATGCGATAAGCAATCCAGCCGATGATCAATACAATCACTCCCGCTGCCGTGAGGATGTAGAGCCATAGCTCTGCTTTTATCTGGGCGGCTGCATCAGGATCCAGTTTGTCGACGAGGAGAGAAAGTTTTGCCGGTGCTTTCTTCTCCGAGGGAGTTGCATCCAGCGCACTCAGTGTTTCTCCAAGTTTTATTTCGAAAGAGTGCCCATCCATGGGAGCAATAAGTTTTCCGTCTTCCCAGGAAAACCCATAAAATCTTGATCCATCTTTTTTATGAAAAGTCACTTCAGAATCTTCGGAAAAAGTGGCTTCAAAGGCATGCAACGCTTCAAAATCAGGATCCAGATCTATGGTTGTAATCCGGCATATTACTTCCGTAGGAAGATCCTCACCCCCTTCAAATTGCTGAACGTGGGAGAATTCCACTTCTACAGGAAAAAAATGTCCGTCTTGATAACGATATTGCGAAAAAGTTATTTCACCTATGCTCCTTTGGAGAGACTCCCCTTGATCATTCGTAAAAGAATAGGTACCCCCACTTAAACCCTGATGCTTCCCGGCTTCCTTTGTTAAAACGCACTTTTTCATAATATAGTCTTTATCGGGCATGAGCCACAGTTGTATTTCTCCTTCAGGAGTGGACGCATTCAGAACACAATACCGAGTACCTTCTACTTCTTCCATTTGAAGCGTGGTATTCCTGGGTGTTAAAACATCGGGAAGAGGCGTATAACTGAACCAAGGCCCATATCCGAGGAACGAAGCAACAGTCGGCTTTTTCACTACCATCGCAAAAGAAGAAAAGCGGTCTCTCCCGGACTCATAAATATCCAATGTCGGTCCGAGGTCCTCAGGTACAACATCACCTTCCAATCCCCAAATAGTCTCGTCAAAAAACAAACCATCCAAGTCCTCGGAAAAAAGTGTTTTTGCCCTTACTCCTGACACTTCTGGAGATACTTGCCAAACGCCTGTCTCTTGTATTTCCATACGCTTGCCATGGTCATTAAAAAAATGACCTTCGCTCTGGGAATCTCCTGAGGACTCGGAGATTTCGACGAAATCAAACGCTACATTGTGCGACCAGGCAAATGACTCCCTGTAGCCCTTGAGAACAGTATCCAGATCATAAGGCTCTTCAGATTGGAGTGATCCTGACAAACTCAAAAGAAAAACCATGATTGCCATGTTTAAGAAGCCTTTCCTGAGTGCTGAGATTTCTTTTTGATGACTTTATAAACGACCCAGCCGCTGGTCAACACAATCAATCCCGCAACGGTGAGGATAAGGAGCCTCTTTTCTTTTTCGATCCGGACGCTTGCACCGGTGTCAAGATTATCAACATGGAGCGAGAGTTTTGCTGGCTCTTTTGTTTCATCAGAGGGACCTGTGGTTATGAGATTAAAACGCTCCTGCAACTTACTATCAACAAAATCCTCGTCCATGGGAGCAACCAGCTTTCCATCTTCCCATTTGAAACCGGACAATCCGGTTCCGTCTTTTTTGATGAATCTTGGACTGCTGACCTGAGAATAATCGGGGAAATCAAAGGCGCCCAGGGCATCAAAGTCAGGCGACAATTCCACGGATGTAATCTTTGCCGTTTCCTCCCTCTCCAGTTCTTTCTTATCTCCAACTTCGTTCCAAGCCGTATATTTGATCTCTCCCGGCACGTGGAAGTTGTCAACTTTTTGGAAATTGGTATAGCTGCATTCAAAAACATGTTTCTCTGTATTTTCGTCCATTGCATCAGGATCCAGTGCTTGGAGCACCTTAATGCCTTCCGGATCTTCCCCCATTCCACTGACGAGGCGCCATTTTTGCATGGCATAGCCCTCTTCCGGAGAAAGCCAGACGCTCAAGCTGCCTTCTGGAAGATCAACTTCCACACGGTAGCTGGGCCGTCCGTCCATTTCTTCCATCTCTATACTGCCAACGCTGTCAGCAGTCAGAAAATTTTGAACAAATCCCGGGGTGCCTGGAAGACGTCCCAGAACAAGTCCTATGGCTGAGAACCTTCTGATGGAACGGTCGGCGCAATCCGCTCCGTCTTCGTGTATGTACAATGTTTCAATTACTTTGCTGTTACCGTCCCCCATCCCCGAAAAGCAAAATCCCTCAGCTTCATCCACACACAGACCATCACTAAAAAGCTTTCGCGGTTGGCCATCGTCACCCCTCACTATTTCTCCAGTATCTTTATGAACATGATGCCAATCGTATATTTTCCTGAGTCGCCCCTTTCCATCGTGATGATATACATATTCTGCATGCCTGACCGTATCAGAGGTTAAGAAATACCACTCGGTACCTGTAAGGCGTAATGACACATCATCCTGCCACTTCAGGGAGTCGTTAAAGGCCTGGAGAATAGTTTCCACATCAGGACTTTCAGCCGCCAGCAGAGGCGACAGCGCAAGGATAAGCGCCAAAAAAGAAAGCCGTGCTTTGTTGTTCTTCTGTTGCATCCCATTATTCCTTTCCAGGACTTTGCTTTTTCTTTATTATACGCCTGTAGAGGATCCAGCCAGTGATCAGGAGGATCAATCCGGCAGGAATAAGAAAATACAGAAGGATGAACTTGTTTTCCTCAATGCCTTTGTCGCTCTCTGTCCCAGCCAGATTCAAGCGTAAAGTTGACGGCTCCTCCGCTTCAGACATGTGCTCTGCATTTTCCTGGCCTGCGACCTCCTCTATATTTTCGTGAATCCTCGTCTCACCCAGGTCCGCCACAAGTTTGCCCTCTTCCCACTTGAAGTCTGTTAAAATTTTGCCATCTTTTGTCCGGAATCGTGTATGCACTTCTTCCGGAACAATAAATTCAAAGTCTCTCAGGACTTCTTCATCGGGATTCATGATTATTTCCGATAAAGTGATGTTGTGGGTAGCCTCGGTGGTAACACCGCCTTCCCACTCGCTGACTGTGTTTGTTTCCATTTGAACAGGTACATATTTCCCCTCTATCAACTTATGTTCAATAACATTGATTTCCTCAATTGTCTTTTCAGTTTGAATAGGCTTGTCGACAAGAGCAAAAGAATGCGCATATACTTGTCCATCATATCCCAAATCTTTTCCAGCTACTTTAGTGAGGCGACATTTCTCCATGGCATAGCCTTTTTCGGGGGATAACCATAGTTCAATGTGACCTTCGGGAATCGTGGCTTCCACAACAACGGTGGACAGACCGTTCACCCCTTCTTCGCGCATCGTGACAATATCGGGCGATAGAAGATCCGGCAGACATTCTTTGCTGAAAAGAAGTACATATCCCAGAACCGGGCCTAGCATTCCTGGAAAGATCAGGTGTATCCGGTTTCTTTCTTCTCCTGCTTCATAGATATCAAAGGATTCAGGAACATCGTCGATAGCTCTGTGTTCATGCAGAAAATACCCACCTGTTTCTGGAGAATACAGGGTTTGAAATTGCCTCCCTTTATCAGGTCCATAGTCGTAGCGATAGACCTCTCCAGTGACAGAATCAAGCTCTTGCGTGGTGCCGTAAGTTTGTTGATGCGTTCCATGGTCATTATAAAAATAGAAATTATTATAACTGCCTGATTCAGGTTTCCAGGTTGAAGACCCGTGACTCTGAACACGCATGGAAACATGATCTGTCCAGTCAAAGGAATCACGGAAAGCCTGGAGAATGCTTTCGGCATCGTGGCTTTCAGCCAGAAGAGCAGGCGATACCAGCAGCAGGATCAAACAATATCTGAAAGCTGTTTTAAAATATCTCTTTATCATCATTCCTCAGTCCTTTTCCATTCTTCGATTCTTAATCCTCTTTGCAAGGTAAAGGCACACGATGCCGCCCATGAGGACACCAAGCATTGCCACAACCACAGCGATCGGAGAAAAATGTCTTTTCAATACAGGCTGGCTGTTTTGCTGTTGCTCCAGCTGCAAAGACAGTATTTCTGAACTCTCTTCTCTCAGATCACTGTCGTCATTCAACTGATCAACAGCTTCACTTATCATCTCTTCATAAAACTCAGTATCTGTATCAACTACAAGTTGTCCATCGTACCATTTCAATGGTCCCCCACGCCGTCCATCTTTTTTCCTCAGGAAAGTACAGGTCCCATTGGGTACTGGAAAATCAAAGGCTTTCAAAGCCTCAAAATCAGGGTTGAAGTCTATCTTTGATAATGTATTCACGATGATTTCTTCACGGTCAACTGCACCCTCTTCATTTTCAAATCTGCTAATTCTTTTTATCTGTGTTGGAATGACATATCCTGAAAGCGGATTCTCCTGCTCTTCTTCTACAGTACCCTCAATGATCAGTCTTTTCAGTGGAACAGAGTTTTCAGGAATATTACTGAAATATGTTTCGGGCTGGAAAATGCTTCCGTCACTTTCCAGGTCTTCTCCGGCAACCTTGGTAAGCCTGTATTTCTGCATGGCATAGCCCTTGTCAGGTGCTACCCAGAGTTCTATATGCCCTTCAGGAATCTGCGCTTCTATAACAACAGCTCTTGTTTCATTCAGTGTATCTTCCCGCATTTGCACCACATCAGGCGTAAGAAGATCACAGAGGGCTTCATCGCTGAACAGGACATCGATTCCGAAAAAGGGTCTGAGGCTTGGTTGTCTTGCCAGATAATAACGGTAAGCAGCCGGACCGTCCTCATAAGAATATAAAGTTCCCTCGAAGTCTTCAGTGTAACCTTCAGGCGCCACAGAAAGCCTGTGAAAAAAACCATCCATTTGTTCTGAAAATATGGACCTGTAAGAGCGGCCTGAGTCCAATGCCTCGCCTGTAATCCTGTCTTCTGCTCGTTCCGTGACTGTAAAGCTGATTTGACGGCCATGATCATTGTAGTAACTGCTCTTTTCAGAACGGTGGATTGTGGCGCTGGTGCCGGATGATTCAGCGTGAAAGGCAACACAATCCGTCCAGTTGTAGGACTCGCGGAAAGCCTGGAGGATGGTTTCGGGATCGTGGCTTTCAGCCAGGCGAGCAGGCGATACCAGCAGCAGGATCAAAGAACATCTGAATGCTGTTTTAAAAACTGGTGTTTTCATTATTCCTCAGTTCTTTTTCGCTCTTGGATTCTTAACCCTCATTACATAGTAAAACGACAACGCTCCACCAGCCACGACAACTGCCAGCACAACAAGCAAAGCTACAGGTCTTTTCGACAAAATTTCCTCCTCTTGTCCATCCTCCTGCTTTAGGATGATGCGCGCATCTTCATCATTCTCTTTTGAGTCCTCCCCAATGTCCAAAGAAGCCAGCGCCTCTCGCATCGTTTCGTCGAGCTTATCGTCTTCCATGTCAGCAATGAGCCGTCCATTTTCCCATTGCAGTCCGCCGATTATGCTACGGTCTCTCTTGAAGAGGGTGGTGGTGGTATTTTCGGGAACAGAAAATTCAAAGGCATTCAAAGCGTCAAAATCGGGATTGGTATCCACTTCAGAGATCACACAGCTATTCGTGAATCCCCACTCCCCGCCACCTTCCACTTCATGGTGATACTGGGTCTCTATTTGAACAGGAATATAGTTTCCATCAATATATTCAACTTCTTTGACTGTTATTTCTGTGACACTTTTTTTCTTGAGACTGTCAAGAAATTCGCATGTCTCGTTGTAGGGGGCAGTGCCTTCGCTGTTCAGATCTTTATCAGCCTCTTTGGTCAGAATACATTTTTTCATCAGATAATTCTGATCAGGAGCCACCCAGATTTTCACCAGCCCCTGATCCGTCCGGGCTTCGAGAATATAATGGCGCAGACCGTCATGATCTTCTTCCCTGATCGTCATGGTCTCTGGCGTAAGAAGCTCATAAAGGGGCTTTTCACTGAATCTCCCAGCAAAGCCGACCATAGAAGAAAGAGGCGGGTTTATATTTTTTTCAATCTGCCATCGCTTCTCACCAGCCTCCCAAATAGTCAGATCGTCTTCACGCAGGTCGTCACGGTCTACATAGAGATGATTCAAGTAAAAGCCATGCATCTCTTCCTTGAGAAAAATCGACTGAAAACTCTGATCCCTCACATGGCCCCCTTCATATCTGAAAAGTTTTCCCGTGTGACGATTCTGAATCTTCTCATTTCCGACAATTTTCACCTTGTCATTGCCCTCCTTGTACAAATGCAGGTCTTCTACGGCGACTGCATCGGGCTGATGACTAAACTCTTCCGATGAATGAATGTGCATGGCCGCCCGGTCTGTCCAGTTGAAAGAATCACGGAAGGCCTGTAGGATGGTTTCGGGATCGGGGCTTTCAGAAGACAATCCGGGTGGCTGGAGAAGCACGCTGAGCGTAAGCAGAAGCAATAGCCTGCAGCTGCGATATTTCATGGTGTTAATTGTCCTCTCTGAGTCAGTTTTCTTTTCAGCAAATCACTGGTGTCCAAATTAAGGCTATCATCAAATCCACATAGTTGAATTCATTGGTATTTTGGCCAGCTTTTGTCTTCATTTTTCCGGTTCCCTGGATCAGGTTGACTGACCGTTGCATTGGCCTGTCCAAGAAAA
>LSQX01298002.1_pt1 | contig 83830 bp, 72 predicted proteins | sample 654561 | NCBI WGS metagenome assembly LSQX01 (sample SAMN04489861, study PRJNA283612) | anaerobic digester metagenome | isolation source: 4 biogas reactors fed with cattle manure at either 37C or 55C with and... | place: Denmark: Kongens Lyngby | collected 2014 | reverse complement strand
GCCCTGGATATTGTGCGCTTGAACTCGTGGGGTTACCGGGCCTCGGGCCTATATCCTGCAGAACTTGACCGCTACGTTATCTTCGGCGACCCGCTGTATAGTCCGTGCACGGGTGAGGTCGTCGCCGCCCGCGACGGCTTGCCCGATCATGAGCCGCCGTTACATGATCCGGAGCGGGCCGAAGGCAATTACGTGACGATCCGGTGCGCAGGCGTCGACGTCGTCATGGCGCATTTGCGGGAAGGAACCTTGCGCGTGCGGCAGGGAGACGTCGTCGCGGTTGGACAGCTCATCGGGGAAGTGGGCAATTCCGGCAACACTTCGGAGCCGCACCTGCACATTCACGCCGAGCGCTTGATTGAACGTCCGGACGGCGGTGTGGAACGGGTCGGCGTTCCGATTCGCTTTGACGGCAAGTTTCTTGCCCGCAACACCATCGTACGCAGTCGGTAAAAGCCCGTTGCAAAGCAAGAAAACAGGGGCACCCTCGTCGAGGGCGCCCCGTTTCGCGCCTACCCTACGGTCAACGGTCGACTGCGATCTGCACCGCTGTCAGTTCGCCGGCGCGTACGCTGATGTTGTCCACCCGGTGGAATGTGGCGATCCCGTGGACGTGCTCGTCGAGACGGACGGTGATCGAGTAGTCATCGCCCGGCTCCAAGTTCATGAACCAGGCTACGCCGTGGAAAGGAATTGTGTCCCAGCCGCCGCCGGTGCGTACGTTGCGGATGGGCACATCGCCGCGCCACAGAATGACGTCGGCACCGGGCACGCCGATACCGGGTCCGGCATATACGTACAGCTCGATGTCGCCGCGGGGCCGGTTTCCTTCGTCGTTATCCAGTGCTTTGGCGATGTTAATCCGGCCGTGGCCGATCTGACGCTGCGTATACCCGGCCTTGAAGTCGGCGGTGCGCTCCAAAAGGTCCTTGACCTCGGCCGGCGTCAAGGTCGGGTCGTATTCCTTCAAGAGCGCCACGGCACCGGTTACGTGGGGGGAGGCCATAGAGGTACCCGACGCCCAAGCAATCCTGTCGTCCTTGTACGCCGATAAGATATCATGACCCGGCGCGACGACGGAGATGTGCGCTCCGGTGGTGGAGAAGCCGGTCTTGTCGTCATGGGCATCGGAAGCGCCCACCGCAATGACGCCCTGATACGCCGCCGGATAGCGCACGGCCTGATTTTCCGTGTTGCCCATCGACGCCACGATGACGACGCCACGCTCGAGGGCAAAGTTGATGGCATCCTGCAGGGCCAACGAGTACACCGCGCCGCCCAAGCTCATGTTCGCAACGTCGGCTTTGGGTGAGGACAGTCCGACGAGGCTCGGGTCGGCCGCGACGAGGACGCCCACGGCCACCGCCCAGTTGGTGGCGCCTTCCTCGTTGAACACCCGGATGGGCAGGATCAGCGCATCGGGAGCGATGCCCGTAAAGCCCCTCCCTTCATGGACCAATCCGGCCGCGATACCCGCCACGTGGGTGCCGTGCCCTTGGAAGTCCTCGGTGCCCAGTTCCGGCCTGTCCGGGTTGTAGCCTTCCAGCACCTTGCCCGCCAGGAACGGGTGATCGGACTGCACGCCCGTATCGATAATCGCGATGACGACGCCCTTGCCTGTGAGCCCCCGGCTCCACGCTTCCGGTGCCCGGATGATCCGCGGACCATACTGGAAGCGGTTGTAAAACGACTCCGGATCGGTGAGGAAACTGTCCTCGGGGTCGTCCTCCAGAATCGCCACGCTTGCTACCTTGACGTCCTTAACCGGCAGCGAAAAAGCGGTGAAGTTCGCCTGCGCATATTCGACGCCTTCTTCGTCGCGCAAAGAACGCATGGTATCGGTTAAGGAACGGCTCTTGTCGCGCAGTTCTAGCTTAGCCAGGTTGATGGGCGCCAAAAAGCCTGTGACCTCGGCATCCAGTTTCTGCGCGATCTCGTAGGCACGCTGCTCGGAATCTACTTTAACTAGGATTTCGCCCGGGACGTGCGGGCCTAAGTCCTCGTCGCGCATATCGTCGGACGGGAACGCGGGCACCTCCGACACGTCCGAGCCGGAAGGGGTGCCGCCGGACAATCCAGGCAAACGAAGCGGACCGCCCAACCCACCGACGCAACCGGCCAAGACCAACGTGAGCACAAGCAGTGCGGCGAACGCCGCGGCTGGTTTCCATCTCAACACGTGCGTTCACTCCTTTGCTCAAGTCGAATCGCTACCGACGCTAGTTTTCCAGGGCCGTGGTGAAGAGGAAAGCGCCGTTGACTGCCCCGGCGTAGCCGTTGTTGTCGGATAGGCCGGTTCCGGCAAGGGATACCGCCGCCGAGTTAAGACGGTAGTAAGCGACGGCCATGCCTTCCACCACGTTCCACTCGTAGGTCTTGCCCGGAAGCAGCGGCTCGCCCGTCCCGTCGAAGTTGTACTCTGCCTCGGACTGGTTGACGAGTCCTTCATAAAACCAGGCGAAGTAGTCGGACACGCCGCCCGGCACTCCGGTAATCCCTGCGACGTAAATATCGAACGTATACTCGGTGTAGACCCCCTGCGGGGCGATGTCGGTGTAAGTCCAGCGGAACGTCGGAGTCAAGGACACGTTGGTTGCGTCATCCGCCGGCTCGACTAGGCGAATTTCCAGGCGGTCGAGCGGCGTGACCCAGGTCGGCGCGCTCCATTCACCCGTCTCGCCGTTCGGACCGATGGCCCGCACGCGGTAGTATGTGGGCTGGCCGGGTTCCAGATCGGGTCCGAAGTCCACGTAGGGCTGCTCGAACCAGGGGCCGACCCGAGCGATACGCTTCCACGGGCCGTTGCGGTGGAAGGCACGTTCGATCTCGTAACCCACCGCCCCGTCGACCGGAGTCCAGCCGACCGTGACGTACATGGTCGTACTCTTGGTCATCCTGGCCAGGTCGACTACCGTACCGTCGCCGAGCACGAGGATGTCCGGATCGCCGGGCAGGCCGAGCTGCTCGTACAGGTGGGCACGGCGTGCACGGTATAGCTCTAAGTCCGTGCCGTACGTGACCGCCAGGAGTTCGACGACGTCAACCGGATGGAGCTCGACCGCCGGCTCGCCGACTTCATAGGTGAAGGGAATGCGCAGTTCGGTCCAGTTGTTTTGGAAGTCGTACACGGCCACGACGAGCTCGGTGTCGCCAGGCGCATCTAAGGAATCCCAAAGCACAATGGTCATCTCTTCGACGAGGAGACCGGCGCCCCAATCAGAAGCGGCGTCGCGGTGCCCGATCCAGACTTCTGTTTGCATGACGTCGTGCTCTGCTTCGACGACGATGACGGCGAGAGCGGGTAGTCCCTGCGGCACGACTGTACCGGGTTCGAAGGGCACGCGCACCGTGAACCCGTCTTCATCGATCACTTCCAGATACACATGGATGGTCGGCGCTACGGCCTTTTTGACGGGGTCGGTGATCTTCTTGGAAATGAGCTGAATTTCAGCCTCACCGGCGATGCCAACCGTCAAACCTTGACGTTTGCCCTGCGCCCGTGCCGCTTTTTCCGCCACGATGTCGTATGTGCCCGCGGGAACGTAAAGGGTAAAGGCGCCGGACTCATCGCTCACGGTGCTCGCAACGGCGACGCCGGTGCCCGCCTCGTAAGCTGTGACCGTGGCGCCGGCCAGCCTCGTTCCGCTTAGGTTTTCCATCACGTGACCGTAGATGCGGGCGGCGTCGGGATCCGGTTCGGGTTCCTCTACCGGATCCAACACGAACTTGACCGTTACCGTCTTCCCGCGGCTGACGGCAACCGACTCGGTCTTTGACGCGTAACCTTCGATTTCCACCTTAACCTGATGCGGGCCGACGCGTACCCGTTCCAGCGTGGCCGGAGTCGTCTTGCCCGTGTCCTGGCCGTCCAGGAAAATCTGGGCCCCTGCGGGTTCGGACTCCACGGAAATCGTTCCATATCCGGGAGTCAAATTCAGACAACCGGACAATGCCAGTGCCAATACGACGACAATGAAAAGCGGCGCGTGACGTTTCATGAAGTCGCTCCCCCCAATACGGATCTGGATTTACACTTTACATAAGTCCCATTCATTTCGTGCGATTATAGGATGTTCCTTCCTACCGGGGGACGAAGATATTCCAAATCTCTTGCTAGAACCTACAATTATCGTACCGACGAGACCAAAAGGCGTGCGCGGATCGTACCCGCATGGTATCAAAGCCTGGCACCCGCCCGCTCGCTCGACGGAAAAGGTGTCCGGCAAAGGAGGCATGTGGCGTTTACGGGCCGGAACAAGTAGCCCGGGCGGCAGGATTTTTCCGGGCTCGAGCGAGAAACTTCCAGGGGCCGTGGGAGGATTACTTCCGGACGAAGAGTTTGCTCTTTCGCAAGCCCAGGCCCGGACAGTCCAAGACCGAAGCGAGGAGACGACAGATGAGCCAAGAGCAGGACATCAAATGGTACGCACCCTATGAGGCGCCCCTGCGGCTGAGCGGCTTTGCCTGGTTTGAACAAGACCGCATCTACCGGCGCCTGCCCGTAAAGCCTGACTGGCCGATCCCCGACGCGGTCGACCACTTGGCGAATCATACCGCAGGAGGTCAAGTCGCCTTTCGTACCGACAGCCGCCGCGTGTGGGTCAAGGTTCAGCTGGCCGGACCCGCGAACATGGTGCACATGCCGGCGACGGGCCAGTGCGGGTTCGATCTGTACCTGGGAGAACCCGGGTCCATGATGTACTGGAATACCACGAAGTGGGACGGTAAGGAAAGCGCTTACACAGTTGAACTTCTGAATGCGCCCACGTCCGAGATGCGGCATATCACGATCAACTTCCCGCTGTATCAAGGCGTCAAGGAGCTGCACATCGGTTTAGACGAAGGCGCCCGGGTGGAAGCCCCCGCGCCCTACGTGCGGAATGAGCGGATCATCTTCTACGGCACCTCGATTACGCAAGGTGCCTGCGCAACGCGCCCCGGCCTTGCCTACACCAATATCTTGAGCCGGCGTCTGAACGTGGAGATGATCAACCTCGGCTTCAGCGGCAGCGGCAAGGGCGAACCGGAACTCGCGCACCTCGCGGCGCAGATCGAACGGCCGGCCTGCCTCGTGCTGGATTACGAAGCCAACTGCGTGAGCACCGAGCTTTTTCGCGAGACCCTGCCGCAGTTCATTGCCATCTACCGGCAGTACCATCCCGACGTGCCGATCTTGGTCATCTCGAGGCTCCGCCGGGTCCATGACGAAATTTACCCCGATTCCCTCGCGCGCCGCACGGAACGTTGGGAGCTGCAGCGCGGTACGGTCGAGGCGCGGCGGAAGGCAGGCGACAGGAACATCTACTTCCTTGACGGGACGACGCTCTTGAAGTCGGACTGGGACGAGTGCACGGTCGATACCACGCATCCGAACGACATCGGCTTTCTGCAAATGGCCGACGGCATCGAACCCGTGCTGCGCGTCATTTTGGGATTGTGAATGAAGGCGCGAACAAGGTCCTCCGCTGCCCGGCGCCTAATTCATTAGCAAGGAATGTGCCGCCGCAAGTACCAACACGCGGAGGAGGACTTGCACCCATGCACCGACATCTGCTACTCGTGCTGCTCGTCACCGTAGTGTTCGGTTTGAGTGCCAAGGGCTATACCCAGGCGAATCTCATACGCAATCCCGATTTTACGCTGGGTACCCAGCCGACCGGAGTGCCGGCCGACTGGACGATCTTTGCCGGCGTTCCGGGCACGGACTTTACGCTCACGGACGAACGAGCCACCGTGGGCGGCGTTTCGCTGAAGTTGATCGACCAGTATGATGACCGCAGTGTCGGCCTGCGTAGCCATGCGGTTCCCGCACAGCCCGGCCAGCGGTTCGCGGTCGAAGTCGACATGTTCGTGGAGCGGGGCATGGCCATGGTCTACCTCGACTTCCACGGCGCCGACGGTCAGAGGATCGTAGCGCAGACGGCCAGCGTGGGCACGACGGCCGACTGGCAGACGGTATCGGTGGAAGGAACGGCACCGGACGGTACGGCGTACGTGACCGTCATTCTGTACTCGACCTTGCCGAACGTAGGGACCGTTTACTTCGACAACGTGCGGCTGTATGATGTCTCGCAGCGGCCCGTCACGTTGGTTGAGCGGGCGCCGACCAACAGGGAGCTCGGATTCTTGCCCGAAGACGGCGCCGAGGTCAACGTGAACCCGCCGCCCCTCGTCTGGCTGCCTACGACCGGCGCCACCGGTTATATCGTCGAGCTTTCCCGGGACATTACGTTCCCGGCCGGCAAGACGGAGCGCATAACTGGAATCGAGCTGCCCCTTTATACCCATTCCCGCGTGCTGGAGCCGGGCACTTGGTACTGGCGATACTGGGCTGAATCGAACCGCGGCCTCGTCGGGCCTAGCCAGGTGCGCTCGTTCGTCGTGCCCGAAGGCGTCACCGAGCTGCCGTTGCCGCCGAAGGAAGAGTGGCTGGCTCGCATCCCCCGGGAGCATCCGCGCCTGTTCCTGACGCCGGAAGACGTGCAGACACTCCGCGACCGCCTGAATGTCCGGGCCTTGCCTGCCCTGTTTTCGCAAGGGCACCTCGCGTCGCTCATCGGAGCGGAACTGCCGCCCGAGCCTGTCAGCCCTTACGCCACCGGTGCCTTGGACATCGAGGTGTGGCGCGAAGGCATCAACGCGATGACCCCCGCCTTCAACACCCTCGAGGAACTGGCGTTCCTTTACATGATGACGGAACGCGAAGTGTACGGGGAGGAAGGGAAGAAGCTGCTCCTGCACCTCGCGTCGATGGATCCCCAAGGTGCGACGTCGTACCGCGGCGCGCCGGAGGTGGCCATGCGCATGCTGTATACGCTGCCCCGGGCCTATTCGTGGCTGTACGATGCGATGACGGAGGACGAGCGGAATGTCGTGCGCCAGAGCATGCGGGCACGGGGCCAGGAGGCGTACGGCATGATCAAAGGCCTGCCCTTCGAGACGAGCCCGTTCTCGAGCCATCCGGGCCGCATGCTCGGTTTCTTGGGCCAGCTTTCCATCGCCTTCCTCGACGAGATACCCGAGGCGGAAGGGTGGCTCGACTACGTCGTGCAGCTGCTCTTTGCCGTGTACCCGGCCTGGGGCGGCGACGACGGCGGGTACTCGGAGGGAAACAACTACTGGCGTGCCTACATGAGCTGGATGTTCGACTTCCTCGATGCCTTCAAAGCCGTGACGGGCATCGACCTGTATCAGAAGCCCTTCTTCCAGAACACCGGCTATTTCGCACTGTACACGATGTCGCCGGGCACGGGGCAACCCTTCTCAGACGGCCAGAACGGGACCACCGGTGCGGCCGACCAGTCGGTCATGACCCATCTGGCGCGGGTGCATCAAAACCCCTACTTCGCCTGGTACGTTGGTCAGATCGGCACCAATGACCGCTCGAAGATCTTGGCGCTGCTCAACCAGTTGCAGCTTCCGGCAGCCAAGGCCCCGACGGATTTGCCGGACGCCTGGTGGTTCCGGGACGTCGGTTGGGTCGCGCTCCACAAGGACCTGGCCAATCCAGAGGACAACATGCAGTTCACGTTCAAAGCCAGCCCCCTGGGAACGGCCAGCCACAGCCATTCCGACCAGAACGCGTTCGTGCTGTACGCGTACGGCGATGCGTTGGCCATCTCGTCGGGATATTATCCGTGGAGCCGCAGCCCGCACCATGAGCAGTGGACGAACCAGACCTTGTCGAAGAACTCGCTCTTGATCGACGGCAGGGGTCAGGCCATCTTCAGCATGGAGGCGACGGCCCAGATCCTCGGCCTTTTCCACAGCCCGCAATACGATTACACGGCGGGCGAGGCGGCGACGGCCTACGGAAATCCGAACCTCGAGCGCTTCACCCGGCACATCGTCTACCTGCGGCCTAACCTGTTCCTCATCGTCGACGACGTGCGGGCCGCGCGGCCGGTGGCGATCGATTGGCTCCTGCACAGCCGCTTCCCGATCGAGTGGAACGGCGCCCAGCAGACTGCCCACATCAACGGAAGCAAAAGCAAGCTGGACGTTTACATGTTGGCGCCCCAGGGCTTCACGGGCTCCGTGACGGATCAGTTCAACGTTCCTCCGGAGATGGCGTCGTACCAAAAAGAATGGCACCTTACGGCAAAGCTGAGCGAGAAAACGCAGAGGACCGCGATCGTCACGCTCCTTTCGGCGGGGCGGCTTACGGGTGAAGCGTTCGAGCTATTGAGCGCGACGGCGGATGTAACGGGCGATCGCATTGCGGTACAGCTCGAGTACGTGCGCGAGGGGGATAAGATCACGGAGACAGTCTGGCTGCAGCTGCCTCCGGACGGACAAGCCGCAGTCGCCGCGGTGCAGGCCGTGGCCTACGATGCGGAAGGCAGGGCGTTCAGGGCGCTGGCTAGCCGGGAAGTTTTGACCGCCGCCGGCATCGTGGCCGCCACCCCCGGCTGGTCGGTGGCCGCGCGGTGGGATGAGGGCGCGTCGGCCGTCGACGTGACGCTCGGGCGCACGGAGGCGGACGCTCAGCGTGTGGCCGTGGCGCGGGGGACGGGTGTTGAAATCGCTCTCGAGGCGCCCTTTGCACCGGAGCGCATCACAGTAAACGGCACGGCCTTAGATGAGTGGTTCTACGATGCGACCGCGGGTCAGGTGCGCATCGTTTGGTAAGGAACTCGACGCGGGCGCCGAGGTGCCTCGGCCCTTCGGCGCCCGCCTTTACTGGAAACAGAAACGTTGGGAGGATACGCAGTGACGAAGCGGCTCGAGCTAACGTGGGATTTGGATGTCATTTTCGCCGGAGGCAGCGAGTCATCCGAACTTCGCAAAACGATGGACGAAGCCGATGCGCTAGTGGATGAATTGCAGAAGCGTGCCGCAGGTCTCGGTGCGGATGTCGACGCCTGGGCTCAGTTTCTGTCCGACTTGGAGCTGGCCATGGCGAAACTGACCGAAGCCGGCGCGTTCATCCATTGCCTTACCGCTCAGAACGTGAAGGATCAGCAAGCCATCATCTTGTACGGGCGCATGCGGGCGCAGTGGGCGAAGGTGGAGGCCGTCACGAACCAGATCGCCGACCTCTTGCGCAACCTGTCGGACGATGAGTTCGCAGCCGTGGTCTCGGACGAGCGGAACCGGGAGATCGCGTTCTCCTTAAGTGAGGCGCGCGAGCTCGCCGCCGACCGCATGGACCTTGCCCGGGAGCTGCTCGCGACGGACTTGGCGGTGGACGGCTACCACGCGCTCTACACCTTGTATCAAACCGTCGTCGGCCGCATGAAGATCTCCGTCCGGGGCGAAGAACTTTCCGTCGCCCAAGCCGCGCCCCGCTTCGCTTCGCACGACCGGTCGCTTCGGCAAGAGCTCTTTGCCAATTGGGAAGCAGCCTGGGAGCAGGAAGCGGACCTTATCGCCCATGCCTTGAACCATTTGGCCGGTTTCCGCTTGAGCCTGTACAAGCACCGGGGTTGGGATGACGTCTTGAAGGAGCCTTTGGCTGTCAACCGCATCCGCCGTGAGACGCTCGATGCCATGTTCGCGGCGGTAGAGAGCGTGCGGCCGCGTCTTGGGCAGTACCTCGACCGCAAGGCGAAGCTACTCGGCGCCGACCGGCTGGCCTGGTACGATCTGGAAGCGCCCATCGGCACCGCGGACCGCAAGATCCGCTACGACGATGCAGCCGCCTTCATCGTGGAGCAGTTCGGTCGGTTTAGTCCGGATCTCGCCCGATTTGCCCGGAACGCGTTCGAAAATCGTTGGATCGAAGCCGAAGATCGTCCCAACAAGCGGCCGGGTGGCTTTTGCACTTCGTTCCCCATCAGCAAGCAGAGCCGCATTTTCATGACTTTTAGCGGTACGCCGGGCGGTCAGTCGACGTTGGCCCACGAGCTCGGCCACGCCTACCACAGCTACGTCATGCAGGATTTGCGCATCTCGGCCCAAAGCTACCCGATGAACCTGGCCGAAACCGCGTCCACCTTCGCCGAGCTCATCGTGTCGTCCGCCGCGATTGAGGCCGCAAGGGACCCCGAAGAGCGGCGCGTGCTGCTGGCCAACCGGCTCGACGATGCGGTGGCCTACTTGATGAACTTGCCGGCCCGGTTCCTGTTCGAATCCCGGTTCTATGCCGAGCGGGCGAAGGGTCAGCTGACGCCGGGCGAGCTGAACGCACTGATGGAGCAGGCCCAACGGGAGGCGTACGCTGACAGCCTTGCCGTGTACCATCCGTACTTCTGGGCGTCGAAGCTGCACTTCTACCTCACGTCCCAGCCGTTTTACAACTTCCCTTACACCTTCGGGTACCTGTTCAGCGCGGCTTTGTACGCGCGGGCGAAGGCGGAAGGGCCGGCGTTTGCGGACCGGTACGTGGCGCTGCTACGTGATACGGGCAGCATGAAGGCCGAGGATTTGGTCAAGAAGCATTTGGGCGAAGACCTTACCGACGACGCGTTTTGGAAGCAAGGGCTTGAGGTGACGTATTCCGACCTGGAGCAGTTCCTGACTTTGACCGAGTAGGGGAGACCGATGAAACGTGCGGCGATTCGGCTGGTTGTGCTGTTTCTCATCATGGCGAATACTGGTCCTTTAGGGCAGGCACAACAGGCGGGAGAGCAGGTGTCTCGCTACTTCATCAGCGTGGCGCCGGAGCGGTCCGAGGCCTTGTACGATTTGGACGAGGAGTTCGCTTTCGTCGTCCACGTACGGCAGGGCGTGCGGCCGGTATCGGATGCAGTCGTGTCGTGGCGCCTCGTCACCGATGCGGGTACAGTCGTCGCGGCGGGCGAGACCAGGGTAGAAGACGGCATGGCCAGGGTGACGGGCAAAGTGCGGGAACCCGGCTTCGTCCGCCTGCATGCCACGGTGCTGGGCAGCGCCGGTGCGGTGACGGGTGTCGCGGCAGTCGGTGTGGGCGTGGAGCGGCTACAACCTTCCCGTCCCGCGCCCGAGGACTTCGACGCCTTTTGGGACGGCAAGCTGGCCGAGCTGGCAGAAGTGCCCGTGCAAGCTCGGATGACGCCGGTGCCGTCGGGCATGGCGGGCATCGAGGCCTTCGACGTGCAGATAGACAGCCTGGGGGCGCCGGTGTCCGGTTACCTGGCGCGCCCCGTGGGGGCGGAGCCCGGAAGCCTGCCGGCCATCATCACGCTGCAAGGCGCGGGCGTCGGCAGCAGCTGGCTCCATTCGGCCACCGAGTGGGCCCGGGAAGGCATGCTGGCGATGAACATCAACGCGCACGGCCTGCCGAACGGACAGCCGGCGGCGTATTACGAAAACCTGGCTGCCACCACCCTGGCCAACTACTGGGTCCGCGGCTTCCATTCCCGCGAAGAGTATTACTTCCTCGGCATGTTCTTGCGTGTCGTCCGGGCCATCGATTTCATTACGTCGCAGCCCGAATGGGACGGCAAGACGTTGATTCTATACGGAACGAGCCAAGGCGGCGCGCAAGCTCTCGCGGGAGCGGGCCTCGACGAGCGGGTGACGTTTTTTGTTGCGGGCGTCACGGGCATGGCCGATTTCGGCGGCTGGCTCCGCAACCGCCCCATGGGCTGGCCGAACATTTCGTCCCAGCTTGCTGCCATGAAGACAGCCGAGGCCGCAGCGGTACTGAATACTCTCGCTTACTTCGACGTGGTCTACTTTGCCCAGCGAACGCAGGCGGACGGCTTCTTTACGGTGGGCTTCCTCGATGACACGTGCGCGCCGACGACGGTGTATACGGCTTACAACGCGGTGCGCGGCCAGAAGGACATATACAACGACCTGTACGCGCGGCACGAAAACACGCCCGAGGCTGTGCGGCGCATGCGCGAAGCCGTCTTGCGCCATGTGCAGGAGATGCGCGAGCAAGGCGCGTGACGCGCAAGGTTGCTTGCATGGTCGCCTTCACAGGCAGTGCCGGCCGCGAGCGCGGCGCCTGCGTCATCGCAGCTAGCGGCGTTGCGCGCTGTTACCAGCTTCTGGTAGCCGCCGGTGCTGTCGCTCGGTGACCCACGGGCGGGTCGCTGAAGCAGCAAAGTGACCCACCAGTGGGTCATTCGCAAGGGAGAGCGACCCAATCGTGGCTTACAAGGCTCCAGCAGAACGGTAGGCGCCAGCCGCCTGTCTCCGTCTCCCGTCGTTTCCGCAGCTAAACGAGCTGGGAGCAGTTTCCAACCGATCCGGTCGCTGCCGGACAGAAGGGGCTGTCCCAAACACACTTTTGGGACAGCCCCCCTTATTTCCGTAGGCCGCAGCTTATTCGCCGTATTTCTCCGGTACCACGTCCTCTTCATCCCAGTCGACCGTGACCCGGACCATACGCTGCTCCACCAGCGGCCGGTCTCTGAAGTCCCGCGGCACGCTGGCGATGCGATCGGCCTCCTCCATACCGGAAACGACCCGACCGAAAGCGGCGTAATCGCCGTTTAGGTGGGTGGCATCCTGCAAGACGATGAAGAATTGGGATCCAGCCGAATTCGGGTCATTGCCCAGCCTAGCCATCGACACGACGCCCCGGGTGTGGCTCAAGTGGTTTTCGAATCCGTTCGAAGTGAACTCGCCGAAGATGGTGTAACCGGGTCCGCCGGAGCCGGTGCCCGTCGGGTCGCCCCCTTGAATGACGAAGCCCGGGACGACCCGGTGAAAGATGAGCCCGTCATAAAATCCTTGCCGGGCCAAGTAGACGAAGTTGGCTACCGTGTTCGGCGCCACGTCCGGATAAAGTTCGATCTGGATCTGCGCGCCGTTTTCCATTTCGATCGTCACCAATGGATAATCGACCTGCCTCTCGTCTCCCGCGGGTCCGGTGTCCGGCAGGGAAGCGTCGCGGGCTGTGTCGCTTGAGGTTAGACCGGCCGTATCGGGCGCCGCGGGCTCGGGCCGTGTGTTCAGCCACCACAGATACCCGCCCGCCGCAACGACCGCGACCAGTACCAACAGGAATGCGAATCGACGACTCACTGACCTTCGTCCACCTTTCCCCAGGCTGATGTGGTACGTGCCGTCTTTATGGTAACCGAACACGCCGTCCGTGGAAAGCTCCGCCATCCCCCCTTTCCGTGAGCCGCGCTGTGCATGGCCCTCAAGTTTCCGCTTCCGGCTGCCGATGCAAGGAGGTGAAAGAGACTGTCGAGGGGGAGGGTGCCGGTCGTGACACGGCAAAAAATTGGGTTGGCAGCGGCCCTGATCGTCCTATTGGCTTTGGTATCGGCGACGGCGTACAATCCGGCGGATCTGCAAAAACTGCTTGAGACGAATGCGTGCCCGGGCTGCGACCTGTCGGGTGCGGACCTATCTGGCCGCTCGTTGGCAAAGGCCAACCTGGCGGGCGCCAATCTGACGGAAGCGAATCTGTCCGAAGCCGACCTGCAAGGCGCTGACCTTTCGGAGGCCGATCTAACGGGCGCCAACCTCGAGCGGGCTAAGCTCGGCACGGCGATACTCAAAGGTGCCAAACTGGACGGAGCTATGGTGCGCCATGCCGACCTGCAAGCCGTCAAGGCCCAGAACGTCAGCATGATCAAAGCCGATTTGAGCGGGAGCAACCTCGGAGGAGCCGATCTGATGCACGGCGTCCTCACGGAGGGCACTTTCATGGCGACGAACTTTACCGGGGCATTGCTCGACGCAGCGAACATGCAGCGGGCCAACTTGACCGGAGCCAACTTCCGCAACGCGAACCTGCTCATGGCGAATATGGTCGACGCCATACTCTTCGGCGCCAACCTGCAGGGTGCCACGCTGATCTCGGCGGACCTCACGGGCGCCAACACGTTCGGTGCCGTATTTCGTGACGCCGTCACGGCCGGCTGCAAAGGTTGCCAGTGATTTCCGCCCGTCCAATGCTATAGTCTACAGGCCGACTCCGCGATGGCCCGGTGCTTGCAAATGCGCGCCGGGCCATTTACCATGTTCAGAGAGGCTAGAGGTCCATCACGTCGTGACGGGCAGCATGCAAGCGAGTAGGTGATCTGCCGAAGTGTCCATGTTCTCACGCCTACGGGCGTTTTTGCGTCCCTATAAGGTCCATATGGTCGTGGTGCTCATCTCGACCCTGGCCGTCACCCTTTTCAATCTCGTGGGGCCGTGGATCCTGCGTGAGCTCGTGCGCCTCGTGACGCAAGAGCTGCATAGCCCGGCGGCTTTGGAACGGGTAGGGTGGCTCGCCGCGCTTCTTCTCGGCACGTACCTGGCCAGGGGCGTCTTCGAGTTTTTGAAGAGTTACATCGCCCACGTCATGGCTTGGAACTACGTGAGCGACCTGCGCGTGGCCCTCTACGAACACTTGCAGAAACTTTCCCTCCGGTACTACTCCGACAAACAGACCGGCGAAATCATGTCGCGGGTGGTCAACGATACGGAGAAAATTGAGCCGCTCATCGCCCACAACATCCCCGATCTCATCGTCAACGTTACGGTCTTGATGGGCGTAACCGGTATCTTACTGTACTTAAGCCCGACATTGGCATTGCTCACGCTCATTCCGATTCCGTTCCTCTTGGTCGTCGTGTGGATTTTCAGCGGGCGCATGCGCAGTGCCTTCCGGTCTGCCCAGGCGGAGCTTTCCGACCTCAACGCCGTGCTCCAGGACAACATATCGGGCATGAAGGAAATCCAAGTTTTCACCCGCGAGGAATTCGAGCAGCGCAGGGTCGAGAAGCGGTCTCTAGGCTATACGAGGGAACTGTTGCGGGCGCTGAAAAACGCGGCGATCTACCATCCCTCCGTGGAATTTTGGGCGTCGACGGGAACGGTAATCGTGCTCCTCTTCGGCGGCAGGATGGCGCTGCGGGGAGAGATGCCCGTAGAAGACTTGGTCGCATTCTTGCTGTACCTGAGCATGTTCTACCAGCCCGTGACGCTCCTCGCCCGTATGAACGAACAAGTGCAGACTGCGCTGGCCGGAGCCGACCGGGTGGCGGAAGTGCTCGATGTGCAGTCCGACGTCGTCGAAAAACCGAACGCCGTGAAGATCGGTCGGGCGAAAGGGCGCATTGAGTTTGACCGCGTGAGCTTTTCTTACACGGACGGCATTCCCGTTCTCCAGGACATCTCGTTCACCATCGAACCCGGGGAGACTCTGGCGCTGGTGGGCCCGACGGGTGTGGGCAAGAGCACCATCGCCAGCCTCATTCCGCGCTTTTACGACCCCAGCTCCGGGCGCATCCTGCTCGACGGCCGCGACCTGCGCGACCTCGACCTGCACGGCCTGCGGCGTAACATCAGCATCGTTTTGCAGGACGTCTTCTTGTTCAACGGCACGGTCCTCGAAAACATCATGTACGGCGCCGAGGACGCGACCTTCGAAGACGTGGTGCGGGCGGCGCGCATCGCGAACGCCCACGAGTTCATTATGGAGATGCCCGACGGGTACAACACGCAAATCGGCGAGCGGGGATTCAAACTGTCGGGCGGGCAGAAGCAGCGCCTGGCCATCGCCCGCACGCTGCTGAAGGACCCGCCGGTGCTGATCTTCGACGAGGCCACCAGNNAGAAGCAGCGCCTTTCCATCGCCCGTGCGGTGCTGAAAGACGCACCGATCCTCATATTGGACGAAGCGACGTCGGCCGTGGACGTGGAAACGGAGCAGCAGATACAAAGCGCCCTCGAGAATCTGATGCAGGGGAAAACGTCGATCGTCATCGCGCACCGCCTTTCGACGGTGCGCAACGCCGACAAGATCGCGGTGCTGCAAGACGGCCGGATCGTCGAGATGGGCAGCCACGACGAGCTTTTGCGTAGCGGCACGGTCTACAGGCGCCTCGTGGAACGGCAATTTGTCCACAGCTCGGCGCCCACCGCATTGCACTGAGGGTGGCGACTACGGTGATGCACAGCGTTCGCGTCGAGGAGCTCGGCCTGAATGCAGAAAAGCTCGGCCGGGTGGAGGACTGGCTCAAGACATACGTCGACCAAGGCAAGATCGGCGGCGCGGTGACTTTGGTTGCACGCCGCGGGCAAATCGCGCAACTCCTTGCCGTGGGTCGCATGGACATCGAAACCGACAGCCCCATGGAACCGGACACGATTTTCCGCATTTACTCCTTGACCAAGATCGTGACCAGCGTTGCAATCCTCATGCTTTACGACGAGGGGCGCATTCAGCTGGATGACCCCATCGCCCGCTACATCCCGCCCTTCGCCGACGTCAAGGTGTTCGCGGGCAAGGAAGACGGCGAAATCAAGCTCGAAGAGCTGCGCCGGCCGATCACGATCCGCCACCTGCTGACCCATACGGCGGGTATCGGTCACGACGCGCTGTTCGGTTCTCCTCTGGCGTCGGTGTACAGGAAGGCGGAGCTCGCCCGGCCGGACCAGACGCTGGAGGAGATGGTGGAGCGGCTCGTCCAGTTGCCGCTGCTGCACCAGCCCGGTGAAGGATGGAATTACAGCATCAGCACGGACGTTTTGGCCCGGTTGGTGGAAGTCGTCTCGGGCCGGCGATTCGACGAGTTTTTGCGAGAGCGCATCTTTGAACCGCTCGACATGGTGGACACGGGGTTTTGGGTGCCCGATTACGATCTGCACCGTCTGGCCACGGTTTATAGCGTGGAGCGCAACGGGCGGCTGAAGGCGGTCGATACGGCGGTCTCCAGTCCTTACTCCCGGGAACGCACCTACCTTTCGGGCAGCGCTGGACTCGCTTCGACGCCCATAGACTTCTATCGTTTCGCGCAGATGCTCCTCTCCGGCGGCGAGTGGGGCGGTGTGCGCATTTTGCAGCCCGAGACCGTGGCTTTGATGACTCGCAACCATTTGCCGGAGTCGCTGCTGCCGTACCGCATGCCCTGGCGCCACGTGCAACACTACACTGACGGCTGCGGTTTCGGCCTGGGCGTGCGAGTCGTGCTCGACTTGGAGGCGTGGGGTTTGCCCGGCTCCGTAGGCGAGTACGGCTGGGCGGGGGCCACCAACACGTACGTCTGGATCGACCCGGTGCAGGAGATGGTCCTGCTCCTTTTCACTCAGCTTGTTCCCTTTATGCATTGGCCCCTGGACCGGGAATTTAAGCGGCTGGTTTACGAGGCGATCGAACAGTAGCGACGAAGCAGCCACTGCGACCGGGGACGTACGCCGGCCGCGCCTGGATGTCCTGGCCGAGGCTTTTCGTTCGCGTTATGCCGCAGAAAAAAACAAATCTCAATCGTCAAAATACCCCTTGACAAACGACCGACCCTCCTCTATTATCAGACCTAAAATCTCATAGCCCTGTGGAACGAGCGTTTTCACTTATCCAGAGCGGTGGAGGGACTGGCCCGATGAAACCCGGCAACCCTCGGCTTGCCACGTGTAAGCCGAGAAGGTGCCAACTCCTGCGGGGAAACCCGAGAGATAAGGGGAAGACGGGCGTGTTGCGTGTGACCGCCTCTTCCTCTTGGGAGAGGCTCTTTTCGTTGGAGGCGCTCCGTACACGGGCGGAAACTCCGTACGAAGGAAGGTTGGTCGTATGTGGAAAGTTGTAACGCGCGGCGCTCTGCTCGTTCTTACGCTCACCTTGGGGATCACGCTTTTTGCCCCTCCCGTCCTGGCACAACTGCGGGAAGTACGGCTCGATTACGCCACCTACTCGCCGCTAAGCCTCATCATCAAGCATTTCGGTTGGGCCGAAGAGGAATTCGCCCGCGACGGCATCGCGGTGCGTTGGGTGTTTAGCCTGGGCAGTTCCGTAGCCAACGAGAACCTGCGGAGCCGGGCGGTCGATTTCGCCTCTACCGCCGGGGCCGCGGCTTTGAACGCACGGGCTCAAGGTGTTCCCCTTAAAGTCGTGTACATACTCCAGCAGCCGGAGTGGACCGCGCTAGTGGTGAGGGCCGGTTCGGGCATCACCCGCGTCGAAGACCTAAAGGGCAAGCGCATCGCCGCTTTGCTCGGTACCGATCCCTGGTTCTTCGCCCTGCGAACTTTGGAAGCGCACGGCCTGTCCACCCGTGACGTCACCATCGTCAACATACCGCATCCCGAGGGCCGCATCGCGCTGCAGCGGGGCGACGTGGACGCATGGGCCGGCCTCGATCCCCATATGGCTGACGCCCAGCTGACGAGTGGCGACATACTGCTCTACCGCAACCTCGACTTCAACACCTACGGCACCTTGAACGTTCTGGAAAGTTTCCTCCAGCAGTACCCGGACATCGTCGAGCGCGTGCTCGGCCTCTACGAACGGGCGCGCCTTTGGGCCTTGGAACACCCGGAGGAAACGACCCAGATCTTGGCCGAATACGCGCAGATGGACCTGGAAGTCGCACGCCTTCAGATGGAGGAGCGAGTCCACTTCATCGATCCCGTTCCGGGTGAAGAGGTGTACGCGGCGCTCGAGGCTATCATTCCGCTGCTTCTGGAAATACCCAACAACTTGCCGCGCCGGGCCGACCCGTGGCAGGCGCTCGCGACTCTGTTCCACACCGAGACTGCGGCCAAGGTCGTGGCCCGGGCCGCCGGGGGTGCGGAGTAATGGCCCAGGCGTCCGCGTCTCCGGCCGGGCGTGCCCGGGGCAGCCTCCTTACCTGGGAGCGCCTGCCCCTGGGCCTGGCCCTTCCCGTGGTCGGCCTCTTGGTCTGGGAGTGGGCGGCACGCGCCGGATACCTTCCCCCGTGGCAGGTGCCCGCGCCGTCGGACATCTATTACACCGTGGCCGACCTCCTCGCTACGGGTGAGCTCTGGTTGCACATCGGTGCCAGCGTGCGCCGGGTGTTGCTGGGCTTTCTCATCGGCGGCGGCCTTGGGCTGCTGGTCGGCCTCGGCGTAGGCCTTTCCAAGCTGGTAGAGCGGCTGCTCAACGCGACCTTGCAAGCGATCAAGAGCGTCCCGTCGTTGGGATGGGTGCCGCTGCTCATCCTCTGGTTCGGCATCGGCGAGACTTCGAAACTGACCTTGATTGCGATCGGCTCTTTCTTCCCCGTCTACGTGAACGCTGTCGCGGGTCTAAAGGGCGTCGAGCGCAAGCTGATCGAAGTCGGCCAGGTCCAGCGGCTGAGCAAGGGCGGGATCCTGCTCCGCATCATGGTGCCTGCGGCGATGCCATCGTTCCTGACCGGTCTGCGCGTCGGCCTCACTCAAGCCTGGCTCTTCATGGTGATCGCCGAACTCATGGCCGCCAGTGAAGGTCTCGGCTTCCTGCTGGCGATGGGACGTGAAGTGGCGAGGCCGGACCTTTTGCTCGGGAGTCTCGTGCTCCTCGCTTTGCTGGGGAAAGGTAGCGATACCTTAGTCGGTTGGCTTGAGCGGCGTGCGCTCAGATGGCGCGATACGAAGGAGACGTGAGCCGGCGGCATGGTCCGGCGGCGACGGAAGAAGAGAGGAGCGACGGTTCATGGCGGTACTTACCATAAAGGGTCTAAGCAAGGATTTCGCCGGGCAGCCGGTCTTGGAACGGATTGACCTGGAAGTGCACTCAGGTGAAATCGTAAGCCTTTTGGGACCGAGCGGCTGCGGAAAGAGCACCCTGCTGCGCATCGTGGCCGGACTCGATCCCGATTACGAGGGAGAAGTGCGTGTCGCCGAAGGGGAAGAGGGACGCAGCGTAGGCGTCGTTTTCCAAGAGCCGCGCCTTTTTCCCTGGCTGACGGTACGCCAAAATATCCTGTTCGGGAACAAGGGCCACCGCGAGCGGGTGGAGGCCATCGCCGAGGCGGTAGGTCTGTCGCGGTGCCTGCACGCCTTTCCGAAGCAGCTTTCGGGCGGCATGGCGCAGCGCTGTGCCATCGCCCGGGCTCTTCTTGGCCGGCCGCGGGTGCTCCTTTGCGACGAGCCCTTCAGCGCGCTCGACGCCTTTACCCGCAGGCAGCTCCACGACCTGCTTCTCGACCTGCGCGACCGCTACGGCACGACGATGCTCGTTGTAACCCACGATATCCGCGAGGCTCTGTACCTGAGCGACCGCATCGTCGTGCTCGGGCAGACGCCGAGCAGGGTGCTGCGCGAAGTGACCACCGGAACCGGGCGCAGCGAAAATGAGCAAGCGCATCTGGAAGCGGAGATTTTGTACGAGCTGGGTTTCGAGCGGGAGCCCTTGCCGATCCATGTAGGGGAGTGGGCATCATGAGCGTGAGGGAAGTGCAGCGTGAGATCAAGACCGAATACAAGCAAAATCCGGAGGCGGCCAAAGTGACGCTCCGGGCCAAGGGCTCCGAGGCGGCCGGTTCAGCTATGGCCTGCAACGTCGACATCGGGCGGGCAATCTTTGAAACGCAAGCCCATGCCGGCGTCGGCGGACCGGGCACCGCGGCATGCTCGGGGGATCTTCTCCTCGCGGCGCTGGCCGGCTGCGCGCAGATTACGGCCCAGCTGGTCGCCGAGGCCATGGGCTTATCGGCTCGGTCTATCGAGGTAAAGGTCGAAGGCGACTTGGACCTGAGGGGTACCCTGGGCATCGACCGCAGCGTGCCCGTGGGCTTTACCGAAGTCCGCCTTGCTTTGGAGGTCGACGGCGACTTGACCGACGAGGAGCTGGCGTCCTTCCATCGCAAGGTGGAGCGCTATTGCGTCGTGTTGCAAACGCTCACCACGCCGCCGAAAATCGCGTCGACGGTGAGACGGATTCGAACGGAGCAGACGGCGTAAAGAGCCACTTCCGAAGGAAAGGAGCAGGCTCGCGACCGGCGGGCCTGCTCCCTCGCGTGCGCAACCCGGCGCTCACTCCGCGAGTTTGTACGTTCCCTTCACGTACTCGTACGTGGCATCGTACAAGTAGCGCACGTCCGGGTCGGCCGAAATGAAGGCACGCAGCAAAATGTCGACGCCTTGGTAGTAGCCGTGGATCGCTTCGGTCATGTAGCCGTACCTCACCCCCGCGTCCAAATAAGCCAGGTAGCGGGCCCGGCCTTCCGGCGACTCGAACACCTTGCCGTCGGCTTCGATCTCTACGCCCATGCCGTAACGTTTCGCCCGGTTTGCCGCCTCCTCCAAGCGGCTCGGGGGAATGGACCAGTTGAACATGTAATTCGGCTGGTAGATCGCTGCGTGGAAGCCCGCCTCCTGCCACCGGTTCCAGCCGGGCGCCGTGAAGTAGGGGATCCAAAACAGCTTCAGGCCCCGCTCTTCAGCGAGCTTCACCACTTCTTGGATGAGCGGGATATCGCCCGAGGTTTCAATTCCTTCCGCCAGCCAGTACAAGCCCACAAGGTCCAGATGCTCGTACTCCTTCTCGGCCCAGCGGCGGTCGATTTCCGCCAGGTACGCTTCAATCGCGGTAAGGCGCGCCTTCAGCTGAGCTTCCTCGCCCTGGGGGAAGCGGGAAAAGCTCAGCGACTCGCCCGTGCCCAAGGGATCGCCGAAGTCGGTCGTGCTCGGGATAGGATACGGAATCATAATGACCACTTTGGCCTTGTAATCCGGATCGTCAATGTACTGCTTGGCCCGGGCGACCGCTTCTTCGAACGCATCGAGCTGCTTACCGGGTTGGAACAAGTACTCCACGAACCACATCCAATGCTCCCAGCGGGCGGGCGTGCCGCGGGAAGCCGAGTCGAAAGCGTGCTCGCGGTCGGGGGTTACCAGCGCGAGGAAAAGGAACGAATCGAAGAACCAGTCGGACCAGCGGGCCGGCGCGAGCGGACTGCTGCCCCGGGGAGCATAGGCCACGTACGGCAGCGCCGATCCGACCTCCCAATCGGAGTGAGTGTAGATGAGCATCAAGTGCCTTACGCCCGCGGCGTCCGGATGGCCCGGAGGGAAGTAGGAGCCGACCGTCACCTCGGGCAGCCGGAAACCTTCGTAATCGGCCGGAGCGACGCGGGACAGGCCCAGGTACGGATCCCTCATATCAAGCAAATCCGTCGGTCCGTCCACCTGCACTTCGCGGTCCTGACCCCAGACCTCGACCTCGTCGATGAAAACCCAAACTTCGGTGAAAAAGACGAGGCGGACGTAGCGGGCCGTGCGGCTTAGGCCTTCAAACGCGACTTCCGCGCGTCCCGGATCGGCGACGCTGCCGAACGAGGCGCGGCCTAGGCTGAGCGGTGCGCTCCAGTCGCGACCGTCTACCGATGTATAGAGCAGCACGCGGTCTGGCAGGTAGATCCCGGCGCTCGTCTCCTGCAAGAAACCGGCGCGCACGCTCGCGATAGGTTTGGGTGCGCCCAAATCGACGGTGACGGCCCGAAATTCTTCCCGTAAGTGCCCCTGCCAAGCCCGATCGGTGAAGTTCGCCCGGCCACGCACGCCGTCGGTCAGCTCGTAGCCCTCGTCCGGATACGTCGGGCTGGGCTGACTGCTCAACCAGTACGGGAGGCCCAGGGCGAGGTTCGTCTCTGCGTGCACAGGTTCAGCCCCTCTCACGTGGTGCACCGCTTGCGGCCCGAGCACAAGAGCCGCCGTCACGGAAAGCACCGCTATCAGTCGTAACGTTCTGTGCAATCCGGGCACCTCCTGTTTTGTTTGCGAACCGAGGGGCTAAGGCTGGATTAGCAGGGCGCGGGGCGAACGGTTCACGCGGTGCGCACGGGAAACGGCTAGTTTATGGCGACGCATCCCGCGCTTTGCCTTCGGCAGCATCCATACGATTGCGGAACTCGACGTACCGGGCGTGCAGTTCGGGTTCGCTTTCGAAGAAGTCCACGAGCTGGGTCAGACGGTGCAGCGTGTTGGGGCTGAGATGGTGTTCGATGCCTTCTATATCTTGTTCGATGGTCTCGCGATCGCGAATGCCCAGAAGGGAAAGGAAAGCTTCCAGGGCCTTATGACGCTTATGGATCGCCCGGCCTACCCGCTCGCCTTCCTCCGTGAGCGAGAGGCCCCGGTATTTCTCGTAGGTCAGAAGGTCCTGCTCGTCCAGCTTTTGCACCATGCGGGTAACGGTAGAAGGACTTACCTGCAGCGCCTCCGCAATGTCGCTGACCCGGGCATAGCCCTTCTCCTGAATGAGTGCGTAGATGCGCTCCAGGTAGTCTTCCGCGGTCGAAGTAGGACCTGCCGGCCTGCGAGCGTCTCCGCTACTCCGCGTCATGCCCTGTACCTCCGCTTCACCGTAGCCTTAAGGTGTCTATAGTATATCACATCGTCCCCGGCCGTGGCTTGTCCTGCCCGGGAACTGGGCACCCGCGCTTTTCCTCCCCTTCCCGCGCAAATTCTCCTTGACTTGTGCTCGGGAATCATTTATGCTGTGACGCAATAAAGTTGCATTAGTACAAATCCGGACGCGGAGTGGATGATCCAATGGCAAAGCCCGGCTTACAGATGAAAGGACAGCGCTTCTTCCAGACAATGCTCGTGGCGGTGCTCGCTTTCGCCGGTATGGCGGCGGGTGCGCAGGCTCGGTTGCAGGTCGTCGTCACCACGAACATCGTCGCAGATACGGTAAAGAACGTGGTGGGCGATGCGGCCGACGTGATCAGCTTGATGGGCCCCGGGGTCGATCCGCACCTTTACAACGCGACCCAAGGCGACCTGCGCACCCTGTCTCGGGCCGATGTCATCTTTTATAACGGGCTCGACTTGGAGGGCCGCATGGGAAACGTCCTCGCGCAGATGGGACGGAGCAAACCTACTTTCGCCGTGACGGAGTACATGACGACGGACGAACTCTTGCTCGATCCCGACTGGGCGACGGCCGATCCCCACGTCTGGTTCGACCTGCCCCTGTGGAAGAAGGCCGTCCTGCGGGTGCGGGATGCGATGAGCGAGGTCGATCCAGAGAACGCAGCGGTGTACCACGAAAACGCGGCGCGGTTCCTGGCCGAGATCGACGCGCTCCATGGGTGGGTCGAGGAGCAAATTGCGTCCATCCCTGAGGAAAGGCGGGTGCTCGTCACGGCCCACGACGCCTTCGGTTACTTCGGCGCGCGCTACGGCATTGAAGTCGTCGGTCTGCAGGGGCTGAGCACAGACACCGAGTATGGCCTGGCCGACGTGCGAAATCTGGTCAACCTCGTCATCGACCGGCGCATCGGCGCGATCTTCGCCGAAACGAGCGTATCGTCCCACGGTATTCAGGCAGTGATCGAAGGGGCCAGGGCCCAAGGTCACACGGTGCGCATCGGCGGGGAGCTCTTCTCCGACGCCTTGGATGCACCCGGCACGCCGGGCGGAACGTTTCTAGGCATGATCCGTCACAACGTGTCGACGATCGTCGCCGGGCTCACCTCCGGCCTATGAACGGAAAGCGGTGACGGCGCATGTTCCCTAATCGACCAGTTGCGGTGGAAGTACACGACCTGACCGTGGCGTACCACAAACGGCCCGTCCTGTGGGGCGTCGATTTTCAGCTTCCAGCAGGCCACTTGGTCGGATTGATCGGGCCGAACGGTGCCGGCAAGTCGACCCTGCTCAAAGCGATGCTCGACATGGTGCCGGCCGCTTCGGGTTGGGTGAAAATATTCGGGAAGCCTTACCGTGTGCAAAAGGGGCTCATCGGCTACGTACCCCAGCGCGAATCGGTCGACTGGGACTTTCCGATCAGCGCCCTCGACGTCGTGCTCATGGGAACTTACGGCCGGGTGGGGCTGCTCCGGCGTCCGAAGCGTCAGCATAAGGAATTTGCCATGGCCTGCCTCGAGAAGGTGGGCATGGCCGACTTCGCCCGGCGCCAGATCAGCCAGCTTTCGGGCGGACAGCAACAGCGGGTCTTTCTCGCCCGGGCTATAGCTCAGGACGCGCAAGTCTACTTCATGGACGAACCCTTCGCCGGAGTGGACGCGGCAACGGAAAAGTCGATCGTCGCGCTCTTGGAACAGCTGCGGCAGGAAGGCAAAACCGTTATCGTCGTCCACCACGATCTGCAGACGGTGGAAGACTACTTCGACTGGGTTCTGCTGCTCAATATGCGGCTCATCGCGGCGGGGCCTACCGAGACCACCTTTACCGAGGAGAACATTCGCAAGACGTACGGCGGACGGCTGACGATTTTGTCCCAGGCCGCCCACGCGCTGGCCCAGCCCGCAGGTTCGGTCCAAGGCAAAGGGGCTGACGCCTGATGGAGTGGGTTCCCATTCTGCTCGGCGACGCCAACGTGCGCTGGGTGCTTGCGGGTACGCTCCTCCTCGGCATCAGCAGCGGCGTGCTCGGCACCTTTGCCATGCTGCGCCGGCGCAGTTTGATGGGAGACGTCCTGGCCCACACGGCGCTGCCGGGCGTGGCCGTCGCTTTTTTGTTGACCCAGACAAAGTCGGTGTTGCCGTTGCTCGCCGGCGCAGTCGTCGCAGGTTTGATCGGCACGTGGTGCATCGACGTCGTCACCCGCAATTCTCGCATTAAAGAAGACACCGCCCAGGCCATGGTCCTCAGCGTGTTCTTCGGACTCGGCATCGTGCTTCTGACGTATATTGCGCAAAGCGGCGCGGCCGGCCAGTCGGGGCTGAACCGGTTTCTGTTTGGGCAGGCGGCTTCGCTCGTGGGCAGCGACGTCCGGGTGATCGCAGCGGCGGCCGCCGTGCTGACCCTTCTCATCGTGCTGTTTTATAAAGAGTTTAAGGTGCTCACCTTCGATCCCGGGTTCGGCGCCGGCATGGGACTCAACATCCGGGGGCTCGACCGGCTCCTCATGCTCATGGTCGTGGTGGGGGTCTCCATCGGACTGCAGGCCGTCGGCGTCGTGCTCATGGCCGCGCTGCTCGTCACCCCCGCCGCGGCCGCCCGGTACTGGACGGACCGCCTCGGCGTCATGTTGGTGCTCGCCGGCGCGTTCGGGGGCCTGGCCGGAGCGGCGGGCACCGTCATCAGCCTGTTCGGGCCGCGCCTTGCCACGGGGCCGCTCATCGTTTTGTCCGCGACCGCCGTCTTTCTCGTTTCGCTGGCCCTCGGCTTGCGGGGCGGGCTCGTCCAAAAGGCTTGGCGTCACCTGCGCGTGCGGCGGCGGGTGGCGCTGGAAAACCTTTTGCGCACGTTATATGAGGCGTATGAGCGGGCAGGAGGGGGGCAGGGGGCGTCCAGGGTCCCGCTGCAGCCCATTCCGGAGACCCGGGTGCGACAGGAGGGAACAGGCTCGGGCATCTCGCGTGGCACGTTGCGCACACTGGAGCGGCGCGGCTTGGTGAACGTCCACCGGTCTGGTGTACCCGGGGGCGAGCGGTTCATTGTGTTGACGGCCCAGGGACTGTCGCAAGCACAGGCCGTGACCCGGCGGCACAGGCTTTGGGAGATGTATCTGATGTACGAGGCGGATTTCCGGTTCGACCACGTCGATCGCGATGCCGACGATATCGAACACCACCTGCCTCCTGAGGTGGTTGCGGAACTGGAACGCCGGTGGCAACGGGAGCGGGCCGAGCCTGCGGTGCCTCCTTCGGTCCATCCGCTGTAGTCTTAGGAAGGATGGCTCGGCCGCCGGGTCGCACGAACTTCCGGAACCCTTGCCGGCTGGAAGCGACCTGTCTGGGTCTGGAGTATGGCTTACTGATTCGTCAAAGGGCTGATCGCATCATGCTTATCGAAGACTTTTGGGTAATGCTCACTGCCGGTTTGGTCGCAAGCAGCTGTGGGTTTATCGGCGTCTACTTGATTCTTCGCCGCATGGCCATGGTGGGCGACGCGATCAGCCATTCGGTCCTATTGGGCATCGTCTTGGCCTTCCTTGCGACGCGTATTCTAGGCGGAGTTTGGATGTTCGCCGGGGCTGCCGTGGCGGGACTGTTCGCCACGTTCTTGATCCAACTCCTGCATCGGGGCGGGGCCCGGGAGGATGCGGCTATCGGCGTCACGTTCACGGGCCTTTTCGCTTTGGGTGTGGTGCTCCTGTCTCTGTATGCGGGCGACGTGCACCTCGATACCGAACACGTGCTGTTCGGCGAACTCGCCTACGTTCCGTATGATGTGTTGATCTGGCAAGGCGTCGAACTCGGTCCCCGGGCCGTCTGGACCGTGGGTGCGGCCTTCGGATTGACCTTGCTCGTCACGGGACTTCTCTTCAAGGAGTTTAAGGTATGTGCTTTTGATCCGGCCTTTGCCCTGAGCCTCGGCATTCCGGTGACCCTGCTGCATTACGTTCAGATGACCCTCGTTTCCGTGACCACGGTCGCGGCCTTCGAAAGCGTAGGAGCCGTCCTGGCGGTGGCGATGCTGATCGTACCGGGCGCCACCGCGTACCTGCTGACCGACCGCTTCGGTTGGATGCTCGGCCTTAGCGTAGTCACCGGCGTTGTTTCCGCGTGGACCGGGTACGCAGTCGCAGTTTGGCTCGACGTGTCGATTTCGGGTGCGATGGCGACCGCGGCGGGTGCAGTTTTTGGCCTGGCCTTCCTGTTCGCTCCGCGGCATGGCGTGCTGCCCACAGCGCTGCGTCGCCGCAGGCTCACCCGAGGCGGCACCGGAGCGGTTGCGTAAAAGAGAAAAAGAGGGGCCTCGCCTGCAGCCCCTCTCGGTAACCGGCATTGCGCTGTAATGCCCTAGCCCTATATGAAGCACCCTAGAAGAAGCTGCCTTGCTCCTGGCCTAGTTCCAGCGCTTCCTGGGCCATGAGGAAGATGAGCTCGATCAGCCGCTCGGCGTTTAGGGCACGGCGCTTGAAGATCATGTCATTGCCGGAGAGGGTGACGAGTTCCCACCCTTGGGCGCCGAGCTCGTTCAGTTGCATGCTCAGGTCGTCGCCCGGAATGATGTGCTCGACCCGGTACTCCCACTCGGGCTGCAGGAACTTGTCGAGGAGGGCGAGGAACGGGCCAGCCTGCTGCAGCACTTCCTCCAGTAGGACCTCGAGGTCAATCTCGCTCAAGTCTAGGCCCAGGGAACCAAAATCGGACCAGTCTTGGGCGTAAAAGCACGCAAAGGTGAGCACTTCATCGAGCTGTTGGACCGAGCTGACGGGGTAAGTAATGGGCGTGTCCTCGAAGCGGTATGCGATGGTGATGAGGTCGGGATCGTACTCAGGCGCAAATTCCCCGTCGGTTTGGACCAGATCGTCGAGATCCCAGCCGAAGGCCACTACGGTTGCCCCGGTAGCGAAGAATTCATCCAACCACTCGTGATCCATCAAGTCGATCCCGCTGTAGGCGATGCCTATTGCACATGCGTTCGGATCGTAGGCGTACAAGAGATCGGACATGCTGGTAGCCGGGACGAAACCGTACGCCTGGACAACATCGATCCATTCGACGTCGTTAGGCGCCACGAGAACAGCTAGATCGGCCGCCACGGCAGCGCCGCCGCCGAGGAGAACAGCACCCAGCAAAAGCACGGACAAAGCGACTTTTCTCATCGTGAACCTCCGTTCCTGTTCAAGTTGCGTCTACTGGACGGGTGCACGCTCACCATATTACCCGCCGTGCGGCCGGAGTCCTTGTGATCCGCAGGTACCGTCCAAAAAAACGACCCGCCCGGTAAGAACCGGCGGGTCGTCTGGTCGCACTAGTTCGATGTCTTCGTCATGATAGCTCCGGCGAGAGGTTGAGTCGCAGTCCGATCCATGGCTTTTTAGGGAAGCGGACTTCGCCGGGGAACTCGTCGGCGGCTACCAGGTTGCGTTGGCAGCGCGGACAACGCAGGTGGAGTCGGCGACGAGCCCGGGAATCATGGCGAAGCCCGCATCCCAGGCAGACGTACCTCACCCCGTTGTCCCTCCTCCCTTATGCGTGCCGGCGCTTCGAATGCAGCCTCGGCAAGAGATCAAACGTCTCGTACGGCTTGACACGGCGGTAGAGCTTACCGCTGCACTTGCGGCAATACAGCTCGTAATCCCGATGTGGCGTGTAACAATCCTTGCAGAACCTCACGTCAGCCGCCTCCTCATCATGTAGGTTGCAGTCGCCCACCTGACGGGAACCTGAGCGCTGGCTACACGAGAAAAACAAAAAGCGCATGTAGCCTGTACCCAGGCATACACCCGCTTGGTGAACTCCTACGAGGTTAGCTGACGGGCTCGGGCTACCAAGTTGCCCTACCTAGCTACCTAGCAGAGCCAGGATTCGCCCCGAAAAGTGGTTCCCCCGCTCCTATGATTCGGAGATTGACGACTTTGTTCACCGTCATTATACCATGATCGCGCGGAAGGTCAAGGGGAGAAATTGAATTTGTGGGAAATCGTACCGCCATCTTTGTTTCGTTTTTGTTTCCCGCGACCCTCGGGTTTCAGGTGCCTCCGGACGTACGGTCGGGTGCGTCGCGTCGGCACGCCCGGGATCGCTTTCTTGCCGCGGACCGATTGATGTCCAGCCGAGAGGATCGTGCCGTCTGGTGCAGTTTGCGCGGAGCGCGTGGCCGCAGGTATGGGAGCTTCCAGGATTTGGATGCGCGTGCCGTGCCTCGCCCGGACCGGCCGGTGACCCAGGGATGGGTCATCCTGGGCTGGAATTGACCCGCCCATGGGTCACTTGCCTGCTTCAACGACCCACGGATGGGTCGCGGCGCCGCTTCCACGGCGCAGGAACGCCTGGCGGCACCTTTGCTTGACAGTTCTCCCCGCGTTTGCCGATAATGGAAGCGCCTGCTGCGCAGTTCAGTACGCACCAACTAACGCGCGTTAGAAAGGGGGAGACGGCCTTGGGCACCGGTCCGGTCAAACGGCGAGTAACCCAAGACGACGTGGCCCGGGCGGCGAACGTGTCGCGTAGTACGGTCTCGCTGGTGATCAACGGCAGGGCCGAGGGCCAAATTCCCGAGGAAACCCGGCGGCGCGTGCTGGAGGCGGTCCGGGAGCTCGGTTACGCTCCCAACGTGGCAGCTCGCATGCTGGCACAGGGTAGCAACCGGCTCATCGGTGTCTTCACGTACCAACAGCGTTTTCCCTTCGAGACCCACGACTTCTTGTATCCTTTCCTCCTCGGCATTGAGCGTCAAGCAGCCGTTGAAGATTACAACCTTCTTCTATTCACCCGTGCGCCCAAGGGCGGTCGTCGCAGCGTATTTCAAGACGGCGTGAACGTACTGGGCATGGCCGACGGAGCCGTTCTCATGGGCTCGCTCACGGACCGGGACGAGCTGCGCCAATTGGTGGCCGAAGAGCGTCCTTTCGTCTACGTAGGCCGCCGCGACGTGCCCGGCTGCGCGTTCGATTGGGTCTCCAGCGACTACCGCAGCGGAGCCCGGGAAGCGGCGTCATATCTTCTGGCCCACGGGCATCGCAGCATTTGTTTCACCGGCATCTACTTCACCGAGGAACCGTACCGGGACCGGCTCACAGGGTGCATGGAGGCCGTAGCCGAAGTGCCGGGTGCCGCCTTGCACATCATTCCCGACCACGTGCTGGACGATGCCGAAGCTATGTATCGCTTCATCACGGACAGAGACGCCACTGCACTCGTTTGCACGGGCTCACGCATTCTGGCCCGGCTCATCGAAAGGCTCGCCCCGTTCGGCGTCGCGATCCCGGAGGACCTTTCCGTCGTCGCGCTGTCCGACGAAGGAGGCGAATTTCCGCTCGGACTTCAGCCCGCCCACGTGCGGCTCAACTCGGTTCAGGTGGGCGCTGAAGCGGTAAGACTACTTGTCGAGCGCATAGAAGGCCGCCGCAAGGAGCCTAAGAGCGTGTTGGTCCCGTGTGCACTCGTCCCCGGCAACACGGTAGCAACCATAAATAGGAGTGACCACGCATGGAGCAGCTGAAAGCGGATGTCGTCGTCGTCGGCGGAGGTCCCAGCGGATTCGGGGCTGCAATCTCGGCAGCCCGGGAAGGCGCCCGTGTCATTTTAGTCGAAGAGGACGCGATGCTCGGCGGCTCGGCCGTCGACTACGGTGTGCAGGCGTTTAGTCCGGGCATCGTTTGCGGTGTCAACCAGGAAATACGGGATATCCTCGCGCAAAAGGACTATACGTTTAAGCATACCAAGAGCGCGTTCAACAGCCATTGGTACGCCTACGCTTGCAACTTGCTGGCCTCCCGGGAGAGCAACCTCACCGTCCTGACCCATACGACGGGCATCGGAGTGCTCATGGAGGGCGACCGCGTCACCGGCGTCGTGGTGCAGACGCGGGGCGGTGGCGACAAAGGTTTTATTCAGCGCAAGATCCAGGCTCACGTGGTCATCGACTGCTCGGGAGACGGTGACGTCGCGGTCGCGGCCGGCGCGGAATTCCGTTACGGGCGCGAGGCGAAATCCGAGTTCAACGAGCCCCACGCCCCCGACGTAGCCGACAGGCGCGTGCAGCAGTGCACGTGGATGTACAAGAGCCGCCGCATCGATCCGAACTCGACATACGTGCCCGATTTCGACTATAACCGCGACATCGGCTTCGGCGAGTACCTGCACTGGGGATGTCAGGTCGAGTGCGAGGACACGACCGACGCCGAGGCGCTGCGCGAGGCGGAGAAAAAGGCGTGGGAAGCCATGCTGCCCAACTTCGAGACCTTAGAGCGTAACGGCTTTGCCGTCGTCGGCATCGCGCCCAAGCTGGGCGTTCGCGAGTCCCGGCGCATCGTGGGCGAAGTCATCGTCACCGAAAACGACTGTAACGAAGGCCGCCGCTTTCCGGACGCGATTACCTCGTCATCTCGCGGCCTCGACAGCTGGGAGCCCGACCGCAAGAAGATCTTTTACGCCCGGTCGGCCATGTACGACATCCCGTACCGGGCGCTGGTGCCGAAGCGGATCGACGGCCTCCTCGTAGCCGGACGGTGTCTTTCGGCCACGCACATCGCTATGTCGGGTTTTCGGGTCATGGTGACGGTTTCCTCTATTGGACAAGCTGCCGGCATCGCGGCGGCGCAGGCGGCGGCGACCGGACGCATGCCCCGGGAGATCGACGTAGCCCGGCTTCAAGCCCGGCTCGAGAGCCCGCCTCACAACGTGATCTGGTCGAAGCACCGCGAGGAATAGCTGCGCCAACGGCACACGTCATGGCCCCTCCCCGCCTCGCCGCGGCACCCTGCCCGCGCGCCGGCGCTTGTGCGTCCGGACTGCGGCGATCACCGGCAGAGCCAGGGCGATACCGGCCGCGTTGGAGATGAGATCCTGCCACCGTCCGGTGCGGTAGGGGATGAAAACTTGCACTGCTTCGATCGCCACACCCACGGCAAAGGAGTGGAGCACGGCGCGAAGCAGGGTTTTCCGGTCTGCCCCGGTGCCGTACGCGTACCAAGCGAGCAGGGTGAACACGAAAAAGGCGGCCACGTGGTGCAGCTTGAGTCCGAAGCCGCCGGGCGTGAGCGGAGCCGGCACGGGCGGGGTGACGGCGAGAAGAAACAGCGCGGCCGTATATACGATCAATATCACACGGCGCCTCATAGCCTCTATCCTTTCGAGCTCCGGTCAAATCACTCCTCTGGATACTGTATGCTCCGCCGGGGGCCATCCGTATCGCAGAGGCTCGGGGCGGAAAAGGACTCCCGAAAAGCAAGGCGAACGTGGTGATGACCACTGCAGCGCGAAGAGGGTGAACCGGATGAAGATTGGTGTGACGCAAATTGTGCTGGGCGATTGGCCGCTGAGCGAAGTGCGGTCTCTGTGCACGGAAGCCGGGTACCAGGCCGTCGAATTATTTTTCCGCGAGGGCGGCGACCCCGACATCGAGTTGCCCGAGGACGAGATCCGACGCATCGGCCAAGAATTCTCCTCCGCCGGCATCGAAGTGACCAGCGTCATCGCCTGGCACAAAGACCGGGGCAATTTCCTCACGCCCGATCCGGCAGCTAGGGAGGCGGCACGCCGCACGCTCGCCCGGGGCATCGAAATCGCCGGCATTTTGGGCGCGCCCGTAGTCTTGCTCCATCCGGGCGGAATGGATCCTAAAGGTTCTTACCTCACGGTCTGGGAAACGTTCGCCGTCGAGATGCGGCGCATGGGCGAATTCGCTTCCCGCTACGGCGTGAAGATCGGCGTCGAAAACGTGTGGAACCGCTTCCTGTTGAGTCCCATGGAAGCGAAGCTCTTTTTCGACCGGGTGGCCCATCCGAACGTCGGCCTGTACCTCGATACCGCGAACATGATGCTTTTCGGTTACACGGAGCAGTGGATTCAGGATCTGGGCCCCCACGTCGTCGCGGTTCACTTCAAAGATTTCCGCCGCGCGGATTTCAAGTTCGTCGACTTGATGGACGGCGACACCGACTGGGCAGCCGTCATGTCGGGTCTGCGCGGCATAGGTTACCGGGGACCCGTCCTGCACGAGGTCGCCGGCGACCGGGCAAAGCAATTGGAGCTCGCCGAGCGCATGCGGCGTATCGTGGCCATGTAGCGCGCGCTCGAGGAGTGCCGCCGGCCGCCCCGCAGCGGTCGTGCAGGTCAAATTTCGCGTTCCATCGGCACGTGGGGGATGCCGGCTTCCATGAACTCCGGACCGCATACCCTAAAGCCCGCTTTTTCGTAGAACGCCGCCGCGTGGGTTTGGGCGTGCAGGGCGAGCTTGCGCAGGCCTAATGAGGGCGAAACGCGAATGACCCAGTCTAGCAGGGCTCTCCCCACGCCTCGTCCGCGGTACTCGCGGAGCACGGCGAAGCGGCCGACCTTGCCCGTGTCGCCGTCCCGCAAAAGGCGCAGCGTGCCCACGGCCCTGCCGTCTACGTACGCGAGCGCGTGGAGGGCGTGGCGGTCCAGGCCGTCGTACTCTTCGGCCATGTCGACTTTCTGCTCGTCGACGAAGACTTTCCTCCGGATGTCGAGGGCCTCGAGCATCTCGTAGGCCGTCCGCACCGGTTCAATGCGGGCGACTCCCCCGCCATGCGCCGCGGCGAAGGAGTCGCCGGTTTCGATGTGCACCAAACCGCTTTGCGGCCATCCGTGCGTATCTTGCGTGTTCATCGTGCCCCTCGTTTCGGTGTAAGGTACTTCCTTTATTTTAGCCGACGCGAGGGGCCGATCCTTTTTCGTCCCTGCTCTTTGGAACGGGTTCCGTCAACGCTCGCGGGCGAGGGCGCGGTTCACCTGGCCGGCGGCGGCGTCGAGGTAGCGCTGCACGTCGGTCAGCTTGCCCTCCACATAGTCCGACAGGATCTGCTTGTACTCGCCCACGATCGCGTTTTCGATGTCACCCCACACGCCGAGGGGCGGGTAGGCCGTGGCGTACGACAAAGTCTTCTTGAACGTCTGCCATACGCCTTCGTTGTAGTAAGGATCATCGTATGCCTCGTAGGTGGTCGGCAGCATGTGGGTCAGGTTCTTCGTGTAGTCCGTCAGTACTTCGGGCCGCAGCAGGTACTGGATCCACTTCTTGGCGGCTTCCTTGTTGGGGCTGTCGGCCAAGATGACCAGGTTGCTACCGCCCGAAAACGCGGCCCGGCCCGCCGGCCCCGCCGGAGGTTCGACGATGCCGTAGTTCAGATCGGGGTTGTCGACTTCGATGCCGGCGATGTTCCACGGACCCATGAAGGCCATGGCGACGTTACCGCTGATGAACGCCGCGTCGGCCTGGGGCTGGTTGTACTCGGCGCTCGCCTTCGACGCCAGGCCGAGGCGCACCAGGTCGACGTACCAGTTCATCGCTTCGACGCCGGGCTGCTCGTTGAAGACGGCCTGCTTATTGTCGGGACTCAGCAGGTCGCCGCCGAAGGCCCACAGGATGATCGCCCAGTTGTGGATCAGGTCCCAGGCGTTCGTGCCGGCGATGGCGATGGCCGATCCTTCACCGAACACTTCGACGATTTTCTTGCCCACTTCTACCAGCTCGTCGTAGGTATTCGGGGGCTCGACTCCAGCCTCGGCGAACATGTCCTTGTTGTAGAAAAGGGCCCGAGTCTCGGCAAACCACGGCACGCCGTAATATTTCCCTTTGTAGGTCGTCGAGTCGAGGTTGGCTTTCATGAACGATTCCGCGCCGCCAAACTCGTTAATGTCGATTTCGGCTACGCCGCCCGTCGCCGCAAACTGCGGGTTCCAGGTGGTGCCGGCTTGGAACACGTCGACGCCTTCACCGGTCAAGAGGGCTACCGAGATGCGGCTCCAGGCAGCGTCCCAGCCGATGATCTCGTACTTCACGTCGATGCCCGTCTCTTCTTTGAAGATCGCGATGTGCTTATCCAGCCAAGGCACGTGGATCGCGTCGGGGGCGTTGGGCATGAGCCAGAAGGTAATGGTTTGGGCAAAGGTGACGGTGCCCAAGCTCAAAACGAGGACCAATGCCAACACGATGCTTTTCCGTCCCAACATCGTCTGCAACCTCCTCCGTTCATTCTGATCGATTTTGACCGAAGGACCCTAGAATTTGTACTGGGCGTGCTGCACTCTCGCTGCCGGGCATCACCCCTTTGTCGCGCCGGAGACCAGGCCGTCGATGATTTGCCGTTGCACGAGGGTGAAGAGGAATACGACGGGCAGGCTCACGATCACAGCCGCCGCCATCATGCCGCCCCACCTGGCCTCCTGCGTGGTGATGAAATCGAGCAAGCCTACGGCTACCGTCTTCGTGTTGGACCCGGTAAGGACCGAAGCGAACAATATCTCGTTCCACGCCATGATGAAGGAATAGATACCCACCGCCGCGATGCTCGGCATGGAAAGGGGCAAAATGATGCGAAACAGAATGCCGAGACTGCTGCACCCGTCGATGCGCGCCTGCTCGTCGAGTTCCCTCGGGATGGTGTCGATATAGCTCGCGAGCATCAGCATGGCGAAGGGCAGGGAAAAGGACGTGTAGGTGAAGATCATGCCCGGATACGTGTCGCGAAGCCTAATGCCGAAGTTTTGATTGATCCACGTGAACAAGACGAAGTAGGGGATGAGAAACAGGATGCCGGGCAGCATTTGCGTGGAGAAAACCGAGACGACGTAAGGGCGCTTGCCGGGAAAGTCGAAGCGGGAGATCGCGTAGCCGGCGAGCAGCGCCAAGGTGGTAGCTACGATCATCGTACCCGTGCTGATGATGAGGCTGTTCTTAAAATAATCGAGCATAGGTACTGTGCTGTTGACCCGGATGTAGTTTTCCAGCGTCGGCTCCCGGGGAATGAAGCGCGGTTCGTGGCCCGGGCGCAATACATCGGCAGACTGTAGTTCGAGCGTCGTCTTGAAGGAACCCGAGACCATCCACAGGAATGGCACCATCACGACGGTCAAGATGAGGGCCACGACTAGGTAGAAAAGGACTTCCTTAACGATGCGGCGGGCTCGCACCGGTTTCGTGCGGCGTGCGGTTTGCGCCTTGGCTACGGCTTGGGTGCTCACTTGCGACCCCTCCTATCCTCCCGCGGCTGCAGCATGCGCAGGTAGATAATGGTAAAGACCAGCGTGAAGGCCATCAAGGCGAACGACATGGCCGAGCCGACGCCGAAGTTGAAGCTCTGGAACGCCTCGCGCATGATCAAGGTCGAAGGAACGTCCGCATGGAGACCCGGGTCGCGGCCGAGCATGACGTGGAACTGGTTGAAGGCGTTGAAGTTCCAAAGGATGGACATCAATATCAAGGTGCGTGTCACCGGGGCGAGGGACGGCAAGGTAATGTAGCGAAACCGCGCCCAACCGGAGGCTCCGTCGACCACAGCGGCCTCGTACAGCTCCTTCGGGATCGATTGCAGGCCGGCGAGCAGCACGAGGGCGTTGAAGGGCCAGCCCTTCCATATGGCCGCCGTCATGACCGCGTAAATAGAGCGGGAACCGACGAGCCAAATAAGGGGTTCCTCGATGAGGCCCAAAGCTAATAGCCACTTGTTGACGAGGCCGATGCGGGCTTGGAAGATGAACCGCCAGACGCTGTAGGCTACGGAATCCGGGGTCACGTAAGGCAGGAGGACCAGGCCCCGCACCAAGGTGCGTCCGAAGAAGGGCCGGTTCAGCACGTGGGCTACGGCCATCCCGATGATATAGCTGAGGCTGATCGTGACGATGCCGAAGTAGGTGACGTTCCAAAGCGAGCGCCAGAAGCGGGCGCCGAGCCTGCCTGCGGGGTCGAAGCCTTCGGCGTAGTTTGCCAGCCCAACCCAAGGGGCGTTCATCCAGTCGCGCACCGTGAACACGTTTACGTCCCGCAGGCTGATCATGAAGCCCCATATCATCGGGCCGTAGTGGACGAGCAACATGCAGACGACGGCCGGCAGGATCAAAAGGTACGCGATCCGACTTCGCTGCAAACGTCTGACAATTTTCGGAGGTGTACCCGGTGCGATCTGGCCCATTGCGCCTTTGCCCCCTCTTGCCCACCCGTTTTACGCCGACTCGCGTACGACCAGTTCCGCGTTGAGTACGATCCGGTTCGTTTCCAATTCCTCTCCGTCTAAGAGCCGCAACAGGAGCCGTATCGCGATCGTCCCCATCTCCTGGATCGGCTGGCGCATAGTCGTGAGCCTGGGTTGGGTCATCTGGGCAACGCTCAGATCGTCGAAGCCCATGACCGCTACGTCTTCCGGAACCGAAATGCCGTGCTCGACCAACGCCTGGATTGCGCCCGCGGCCATCAGGTCGTTGGAACAAAACCAGGCGTCGGGCTGCGGGTTTGCGGCGATCCACTCTTTGAGCAAACGGTACCCCGTCGGTTGTTCAAAGTCGCCTTCGAGAACGAGCTGCTCGTCGAAGGGGATGTTCGCTTCGTCGAGGGCCAGCCGGTAGCCCCGCAGGCGGTCCCGTGCCGACTCGATGTTCAAAGGCCCCGAAACAAAACCGATGCGCCGGTGTCCCTGGGCGATCAAGTACGATGTCGCCTGGAACCCGGCGCGCAAATTGTCGACCGTCACATGGGGAAAACCGCTGCCTTCGGCCCGGTGATCGACGACTACCACGGGTAGCTGGGCACCGATCTCGCGCAGGTAGCGGTCTTCGCCGTGGCGAGGAGTGACCACGATGACGCCGCTGATGTTTTTTGCGCTCGCCACCCGTTCGACTACGTTGACCTGCGAGCGCCCTTCGGTGGTGTAGAGGACGAGGTCGAACTGCTGCGAAAACGCTTCCCGTTCCACGCCCTGCAGAATGGCGCAGTAGAAGGGGGAGCTGACGTCGGGTACGATGAGCGAGATGACCCGGTGTGTAAGGTGCCGGCGGGGCCTCGCATCTTCGACCTTATAGCCCAGTTGCTCCGCGGCCGCGAGCACTTTGCGCCGCGTCTCTTCGCTCACCTGGGGATGACCGTTTAAGACCCGTGATGCGGTGGCCACGCTCACGCCCGCTCGTTTGGCTACGTCTCGCAGGTTGACGCCCACGGTATCTCCCCCTGCTGCGGCCCGTGCCCGTCACGTGGGACGGCTGCCGCGCTTCTATGCCATATTATTCGCTCGCCTTCCTCTGTTTCCTTCTTGTTTCAGGAAGTTTTTCAGGAACAACCCAAATGTGTTTCATACCAGATCGATCCTGAGGTTTCTCTCGACTTTGTGTAGATGGGCAATTTGCCGCAGCATGTTGACAAAGGCCTTGGCCTGCTCGACCATGGCGGTGCTGCCGGCCGCTTCGATTACGTACGTCGCGGCGATCGGCAGCTCCAGGCCGGGCGTGGGCACGTTGACGAAGCGGCCTTGTTCCAGCTCGCGCCAGACCGCCGAGTAAGGCAGGAAGGAAAGGCCCACGCCTGCGTCGATGAAGTGCTTGGTGATGTCGACGTCCGTAACGACCATCGTTTTCGGGTAAATCTCCCGGATGTTGAGTTCCATGAGCAGCTCGTCCCAATAAATAGGATGGTTGCCGGTGAGCAGCGGGTGTTTCTGCAAAAGTTTCCGCCAATCCGTGGCAAGGGGCTCCTGCTCGGGATTGGCTACGAGATATACCGGATCCCTATACAAGACGGAAACGGTGAGACCCGGTTCGGCGTGTCCAATCCGTGAGAGGCCGATGTGCGCGTTGCCGTCGATCACCATGGGCGCGACTTCCTCCGAGTCGACGATGTCGAGCCGGAATTCGACGTCGGGATGTTCTTTCGTAAAGCGCCCGATCACCTCCGGCAGTAAGGACCGGGCGATCAAGGGAGACGCGGCGACGTTCAGCGCCGTGGAACGACCTTCAAGCCAGCGGGTAAGCGCGCTCAGGCTGCTGTCGTAGCGTTCCAAAATGCTGACCGCGTCGGGGAGAAAGCGCTTGCCGGCCGCCGTGAGCCGCACACCTCGCCCGTCGCGGCGAAATAGCTCGCAGCCTAGGGCGGCCTCTAACTTCTTGATGTGGGCCGTGACGGTGGGCTGGGAAATATACAGCTTTTCCGCCGTGCGTCGGAAGTTGAGCAGTTTCGCGGCGACGGTGAAGGTACGCAAAATGTCCAGATCCATACATCGCTCCTCCAGACGTTCACGGGGCTCGTCGGAGATGCGATCTCCGACTGATTATGATTGCCGATCGTTTGAACGGAAATCTTACGTTCCATTCTATCAATTCGCCTGCTAAACTGGAACTATCAACTTACCCTTGCTTCAACGATCCGGGACGGCCATTGGAGTTCCGGTCATCGGAGCAGGAGGTCAGGTGCGTAGAAACGCTCTCCACCGGCGGTGCGCACCGCTGCCATACCGCCACGACGGTGCCCCCCTGTCGTGGTGGGCGCAGGCCCGGCTAGGCCCTTGCCGATGCGAAGCGGTGAACCGACCCTTTTTGGCCCGCGGCGGTGCGCCTGCGCACGCACCTTGACCCTTGCCTGCCACGCACGCCCTGCGCGTCCCGAAGCCCCCCGCCGGAAATTTTGCGCCGGGCGTGTGCCGTATCTAGGCTCCGCCGGACACAGCCAAGTGGACCCTAGCCGGCCGGCAGGGCGGCAACGTGCCCCGCGGCGGGGTGCGCAGCGCCCGGCGGAAGCCTGCGAAGGCAGGAAACATGACGATCGGGATCTTGTAGGAGGCGAACGATATGACCAACGAAACGACATACGACACCGTAGTACACGCAGGCCTGGCAGGCGTGGTAGCTTCTGCCACCCGGATAAGCCTTGTAGACGGTGAGCGTGGTCGCCTGGTCTATCGAGGTCACTGGGCGAAGGAGCTGGCTGTAAACTACACCTTCGAGCACGTGGCCCACCTACTGTGGTTCGGATGCCTGCCTACGGACGATCAATTGCTCGCCATGCGCAGGCGCATGGCGGAGTGGCGCCGTTTGCCGCAGCACGTGAAGACCATCCTAGACGTTTTGCCGCCCGACGTCGACATGATGAGTGCCTTGCGGACGGCGATTTCGGCCTTTGCGGGTCCCGAATTCGCATGGCCTCCCACGCCCGATCAGGCGATGCACTTGACCGCCGTCGTGCCGACGATTATCGCATACCGGTTCCGGAAGTTGCAAGGCCTGGATCCGGTCGCGCCCCGGGAAGATCTGTCCCATACGGCCAATTATCTTTACATGCTGCGCGGGGAAGAGCCCTCCTCCGCCCACGTAGCAGCCCTCGACGCCTACCTCATCCTCACTGCCGAGCATGGCATGAATGCGTCTACTTTCGCCGGCCGTGTGACGATTTCCACGCGGTCGGATCTCGTGTCGGCGGTCGCCTCGGCCATCGGCGCGATGAAAGGGCCCTTGCACGGCGGGGCCCCCGCGGAGGTCGACGACACCTTGAGCGCCATCGGAACGAAGGAGAACGCCGAACCTTACCTGCGGGCCCTCCTCATGCGGGGCGAGCGGATCATGGGCTTCGGCCACCGCGTCTACAAGACCCGGGATCCCCGGGCGGCGGCTTTGTCGGAGGTGGCGCGCCGGGTCGCGGGCGAAGACCCGTGGCTCGACCTGGCCACCCACGTCGAGGACGTGGCGGTGCGCCTGCTCGCCGAGTTCAAACCGGGGCGGAAGCTGTATGCCAATGTCGAGTTTTATGCCTCGGCCGTGCTGCGGGCCGTCGGCCTCGACCGCACGCTGTATACGCCCACGTTTACGGTGGCGCGCATGGCAGGTTGGACCGCCCATGCGCTGGAGCAAGCCGAGGAAGACCGCATCATCCGGCCGGAGTCGCTGTATGTAGGTTCCATGCCCGGCGAAATGCAGATACCGTCGCGCACGGCGTCGTGACTTCAGGCACCGGCCCGGCCAAGAACGTCGCAGCGGGAAAAAGAGGGCGGCATGCCCGGCGGGCAGCCGCCCTCGACGTATCTTGCCGTCACCGTGGAAGCGTTACCGTCTCGCCGGTCTCCCGGCTTATGTTGGCCGCTTCCAGGAAGGCGATGATCTCGAGCATCTCTTCCTCGGCGATGGGCGAGATTCCGGTGCGGAAAAATTGCAGGATCTCCTTGAGCAACGAAGCGTACCAAGGCGGCGTACCCAAGGCGACGCCCTGGCGCACTCCCTTCTCCGTAAACACCGTGGCTCCAAAGCTGTTTACGCCCGGGAACCGAAAGCCGTACAGCGTGCCGATTCGCCCGTCCTCCCACACGCCCGCGATCACGTCAGCCTGCTCTGTCCTTGTGACGGTTACCTCCTTGCACCCGGTGCCCATCTTGCTGAAGAGCACGTCGGCGCTGTGGATTCCGTACCAGAAGACGCCGGGAAAATCGTCCAGAATCGCCATCGGGCCGAAGGCTTCACAACCGTGGACCTTTTCTCCGTCGCCCAGCTCGGCGACGCCACTTGCGTAGCGCAGGGACGAGGCGGAGAAGACGGGCGTGTTGGTCTTCGCGGAGAGTTCGAAGATCTGTCTGGCTTCCTCCGTTGAACAAGTCAAAGGTTTATCGATGAAGACGGGCTTGCCGTACTTGGCGAGCACCTTGAACTGTTCTAGGTGCTGGCGTCCGTCCACGCTCTCGAGCAATATGGCGTCGCACCGCTCGGCCACGGCCTCGATGCTGTCCAAGATCTCGACGCCGAACTCGTCCCGCATCTGCGTCGTGTACTGCGCTACTCTGTTCCTGCTGAGGGAAAACTGCTCGCTGCCGCCGGGGAACGCCGCCACCACACGCCCGCCTTCCACGTAGTGGGGGTTTTCCTCTTCGCTGAGCAGCTTCGCGAAGGCGGGGCAGTGTGACGTGTCAAGTCCGATCATACCAATCTTCAGCCGTTCCATGGAAATGCCTCCTTAGTGTGTCCAAGACGGCGGGACGCATGCTGCTTTCGAGCCCTTACTTCGCCCTGCGTCCAGGCGTTCCTGGTGACAATTGCCCGGACTTATCCTTCCGGCCGCTTCCCGGGCGCCAGATTTGCAGGCAATCGACGTCGTGTGTGGTACGATGGTGTCGGACGAGACGATGCAGATGTAGGAGGATCGCCGTGAAGTGTGAACAGCCGGGGCGCGGGCCTCGGGTCTTGATCGTCAGCAACGGGCACGGAGAAGATTCGCTGGGCGTGCTCTTTGCTCAGGCGCTTAGGCGGGCGGGCGACGTGCATGTGGATGCTTTTCCGATCGTGGGGTTGGGCGACGCGTACCGCCGGGCTCGGATACCCGTCGTCGGAGTGCAGCAGCCGATGCCGACGGGGGGTTTCGTGCGGCAGGGCTTGCGGCCTTTCCTTACCGACGTGCGGGCCGGTCTGCTCGGTTTGACGCGCCGGCAGCTGCGCGCCCTGGCCGCGATGCGGGACCAGTACGATTGGGCGGTGGCCATGGGCGACGTCCTTCCCCTTTGGCTTTGCGGGCGCAGGCTACGTCTGCCCTTCGTGTTCTTTCCCACGGCGAAGTCCGACTATATTCGCCCGCACCTGGGCATCGAAGTGAAGTGGATGCGGAAGTGGCCCGAGGTCGTCTTCCCTCGGGATGCAAAGACGGCCCGGAGTTTGGCCGCGGCGGGCGTGAAGGCCGTCTACGTGGGGAACCTGATGATGGACGCGCTGGCGCCGAGCGGTCAGCCGCTGCCGGCGCGAGACGAACCGCTTGTCGCTCTGTTGCCCGGATCGCGCGGGGAGGCGTATCGCAATGCCCGGCTGTTGCTCGGCGCCGTGCTGCGCCTGCCGGCCGAGTTCCGCTACGCGCTGGCGCTCGCCTCGGAACTTGATCCCGCGGAATTGGCGCAGGTCGGGCAGCGCATCGGCTGGGAGTGGCAGCCGCACGAGCCCACGGGTGCCGGCGAGACGATGGGGCTCGTCGGCACGCTGCAAGCAGGGCGCCGCAGCGTCTGGGTGTACAAAGGGCGCTTCGCGGATATACTGCACGCCGCCGAGATCGTGCTGGGGATGGCGGGAACGGCGAACGAGCAGGCTGCCGGTGTGGGCAGACCGGTCGTCACCTGCCCCGGAGAAGGACCACAGTTTACGGAGAAGTTCGTCGCAGCGCAGAAGCGACTGTTAGGGGATGCGCTCTTGGTCACGGAGCCGTCCCCTGCAGCCCTGGCCAAAGGCGTGCTCGACGTGCTGGCCGACCGGGACGTCTATGAGCGGATGGCACGGGTGGGAAGGGAACGGATGGGTGAGCCGGGCGGAGCCGAGCGCGCCGCGAAGTATTGTCTAGAGTTGGAAGGACTGCGTGCGGCGGGGCGTTAAGCGAGCGGACAAGAAAGCGCCCGAGCCGCTCCTTGGTGGGCTCGGGCGCAGGGAATTCGCCGGCCGTCAGAAGCCGATCCGCGCGCCGAATATGTACCTCGGCAACAGATCGTGCTCGCTGAGGGTAGTGACGGCAAATAAATCGAGGCTGCCGATTCCAGGGCTGATGCGGTAACCCAAGCCGGCCAAGAGCGCGGTGCCCGGCTCCGCATCCTCTTCAAACGTCGAGACGTAGCGCAGCTTGGCTTCCGCAAAAAGCCCGCTGGACGCTGCTGCGATATAATATCGCGCACCGAGTCCCGCCTGCACGTGGCTCGGCTGCGTGTCAGCCTGCGACCACCAGCCGAGAACTTCCGCAAAGGGCCGGAGCGGCACACCCGGAAGGCCGATCTCAAGGTCGAGCCCGACGGAGGTATACTTATCCAATCCTTCCGTCTCGATTTTGATGCCGTGACCTGCGAGTGCGGCTGGGCTCAGCGACAGGGCCAAAGCCGCGGCCAGAATTAAAGCGATGCTGCGACGCACCATGTTTCACTCCTTAGCGTTGCAAGTTCGCGTATGATTTTTCCATGCAACGCGTATCTCCTGCCTAGCAGATCCCACTGTTTTGCACGAATTGAGCATGCCGGTTTGCGTCACACGGGTAGGTGGTCGACGATATCGGCTATGGAGTCCAGCACGTAAGTCGGCCGGATGTCGTAGGTAGCAATCGTTTCCTTGCTGTCGACACCGGTCAGCACGAGCGCGGTGGCCATTCCTGCGGCCTGGCCCATGCGCACGTCGATATCGACCGTGTCGCCGACCATGAGGCAGCGCTCGGGGGACAGTCCGGCCCGTTGCAACGCACGGTTTACCATGAGCGGAGAAGGTTTGCCGATCAACACGTCCGGACCCCGGCCGATTCCGGCAGCGATGGCCTGCACGATGGCGCCGGCACCGGGACGCAGCCCGTCTTCGACGGGGAACAGATGGTCGCGGTTGACTGCCACGAAGGTGGCTCCGGCTCGTCCGACGCGGATGGCCCGTCCGAGGCAAGCGTAGTCGATGCCGCGGTAGTTGCCGACGACAAGGAAATCGCACGGCAAGGGCGGAGTATCCGACGGGGCGAACACCCGAAGGCCCGCTCTTTCAATCTCGCCGCACAGTTCATGCGAACCGACGACGTACGCGGTGCCGCCGGGACGCTGCTCGGCCAGCCATTCCGCCGTAACGCTCGTTGCCACTAAGACGTCGATATTCTCCGCCGAAAATCCGAGCCTCTCGAGGCGCCGGATCACGGAGGCGCTGGACTGGCCCGAGTTGTTGGTGATCAGGCCGACGTGTTTGCCCATACGTTCCAGGGCCCGCAAACACCTGGCGGCCCCCGGAATCGGCGTGTTGCCTAGGTACAACACGCCGTCCATATCGAAAAAGAAGCCGTCGTAAAGTTCGGTGAGCGCAGTATCGATAGAGCATCAGTCCTTGCTAGAGCGGGTCGCCCGACTACTTCTCGGCAGACAGGGAAGTTCCCTGCTCATTTCCCGTGGCCGCACGCTCCGGGCGAGTCATGCGCCTTGCCGGGCAGGGGCCGCACTCGTGCCCGGATCGGGGAAAAGGCTTTCTACAAGCGACACAAAACGGGTGAGGGCGGGCGACTGCTGACGGCCCCGGCGGATGATCATGCACGTCGTGCGGGCGAGGGGAGGAAAACCGACGATCTCGACCGTCGCGAGGCGTCCGGCCTGCAAATCGGAGCGGACGGCCGATTCCGGCACCATGGCGAGGCCTAGGTCAAGTTGCACCATTGTCTTCACGGCTTCGTGGCTGTCGAACTCCATGACGATGTTCGGGTTAATGCCGGCCGCTTCGAAGCTGCTGTTGACGAAGCTGCGAAACTGCGAGCGCCGTTCATAGGCGATCATGGGCAGGCGCGAAAGCGTGTCGGGAGTGACCCGGTAGTTCAGTTTCTCCGCCGTACCGGGTGATGCAACGAGCAAGACGCGGTCGTGGAAGAGGGGCCGGGTGATCACGTGGGCATGGGTCGCCGGCATGGTAGTGAATCCTACGTCGGCATCGCTTGCCACTACGTGGTTGATGACGTCCTTGTTGACGCCGCTGCGCACTTGCAAGGTGATGAGGGGGTTTTCCGACCGGAACGTCTCGATAATAGGGGGGAGGGTGTAAAGGGCTACTACCGGGACGGCCGCCACGGTAAGCTCGCCGCGGCCGGGTTCTTGCAGATTCTCGAGGGCCTCGTGGCATTTCTGCAACGTGTGGAAAATGCGGCGTGCGTAGCTATAGACCACTTCACCTGCTTCGGTCAGGCTGATGCCGCGTTGGGAGCGGTAGATCAGCGAAACGCCGAAAATCGCTTCAAGGCGCTGGATCTGCTTGGTGACGGTGGGCTGGCTAAGATTCAGGCTTTCGGCGGCCCTGGTGAAACTGCCTTCGTCGGCGACCCGGCAAAAAGTGGTCAATAGGTCCAGCAGTGTCCTTCGCCCTTCCTCGGAGGAACGTGTCGCGCACAGCCGAAGAATTACCCGGGACCGTGTCTGCGCGGGACATTCGTCCCGGATGCAGCCGGGCCATACATACTTAGGAGGAATAGAATGTATGCCCCGAATTCATTTGAATTATACCCTTGGCGGCAGTACAATGTAAAGTGAATAAAGAGAAATGCCTGCTTGGCAGGGGGGCTAAGCGGTCGGGCTGCCCGGGTCGGCGTGGCGGAAATGGGGGCTTTTCCTGCCCGTACCGGTCGCAGAGGCAGCGCCATCACGATGGGTAGGAGGGGACGGAGGAGCATGCGACCGCTTGTGGCGTGGAAGATCGGTGGAGAGCAAGGTACGGGCATCGACTCGGCCGGCGAGATTCTTGCCACGGTCTGTAGTCGCCTGGGGTACCACGTCTACGGTTACCGGGAGTTTTCGTCCCGCATCATGGGCGGGCACAGCAACTACAAGATTCGTATCGGCACGGAACCAATCGGGTCCACCACGGATGAGCTACACTTATTGGTAGCCATCGACCAAGAGACGATCGACCGGAACGCGTGGGAACTCGTTCCGGGCGGGTTGGTCATTGCCGACGAAGCGATAGCACCGAAGCTGCCCGAAGGCTGCCGAGGTGCTTTGTTGTCTATGCCCATCGGCGAGTGGGCTAGCGAAATCGGCAACCCGCTGGTGCGCAACGTCATCTTTCTCGGTATTACGGCCTTTATTTTCGGTTTGCCGCTCGAAGGCTTTCAGCGTGTCATCGAAGAGCTTTGGTCGCGCAAAGGGAGCGAAGTGGTTGAGCAGAACAAGGCGGCACTGCTGCGCGGGTACAACTATGCGGCCGAGCACGTGCTGACCCGCGACTTCGTGTTGGCTCCCGGCGACGGTAAGGAGCGCCTCTTGATGATGGGAAACGAGGCCGTCGCCCTCGGTGCCGTGGCCGCAGGTTGCCGGTTCATGGCCGCCTATCCCATCACGCCGGCCTCGGAGATCATGGAGTGGCTGCAGAAACACTTGCCCAAGTTCGGCGGCGTCGTGGTGCAGGCGGAAGACGAGATCGCGGCGATCGCCATGTGCATAGGCGCTTCCTTTGCCGGCGCACGGGCCATGACGGCCACGGCCGGGCCCGGCCTTTCGTTGAAGCAGGAGAACTTGGGCCTCGCGCACACCGCCGAACTGCCTTTGGTGATCGTGGACACGCAGCGAGGCGGCCCGAGCACGGGCATGCCGACGAAGCACGAGCAAAGCGACGTGTTCGCCATGCTGTACGGAACGCACGGCGATACGCCGCGCATCGTGCTGGCGCCGTCGAACGCCGAGGAGTGTTTCTACGATACCGTGCGTGCGTTCAACTTGGCCGACAAGTACCAGATGCCGGTTTACTTGGCCCTGGACCTGTCGCTCGCTCTGAACAAGCAGACGGTCGACCCCTTCGATCTGTCGAAGGTGACGATCGACCGGGGAGAGATCGTAGCCACCGAAACCCTTCTGGCCTTGGCGAAGGGCGAAGGTTTCAAGCGGTACCGCATCACGGAATCCGGCATCTCGCCGCGCTCGTTGCCCGGCCAGCCGAGAGGACAGTACTTGGCTACGGGCGTCGAGCACGACGAATACGGCAAGGTCTCGGAGGACCCGAGGAACAGAGTCGAGATGATGCGCAAGCGCTTCCGGAAGCTCGAGAATTTGCGAGAACCCGGCGTAGCGGTTTACGGCGAGCGGACAAGCGACATCTTGCTCGTGGGCTTCGGTGCAACACGGGGTCCGCTGGATGAAGCCAGGAAGGAACTTCTAGCCTCGGGTGTTCAAGCCACCCATGCTCAGGTACGGATGCTCGCTCCGTTCCCGGCCGAGGAGCTGGCCGACCTGATTGAGGGTGCCAAGCACGTGCTGGTCGTGGAGAACAACTTCAGCGGACAGCTGAAGCAATTGATTAAGTTGCACGTAGGCGACGTGCTGGCGGCTCGCGCTTCCAGCCGCGGTATGACCCACGTTGCAAGCCTCGTAAAGTACAACGGCAAGCCGTTCCTGCCCAGCGAGATTGTGGCCAGGGCCGAGGAGGAATTGAAGCATGCCTACGCTTGCTGATTTCAAGACCGATGCCAAGTCGTGGTGGTGCCCGGGCTGTGGCGACTTCGCGGTTTTGGCGGCGTTGCAAAGGGCCTTGGTCAACGAAGGCCTCGAGCCGCACAACGTGGCGCTCGTTGCCGGCATCGGCTGCTCGGGTAAGATCGGCAACTATATAAACTGCTACAACTTCCACGTCACCCACGGGCGCACGTTGCCCACGGCAATGGGGCTGAAACTGGCCAATCGCGATTTAACGGTCCTTGCAGCGGGGGGTGACGGAGACGGCTTCGCCATCGGCATGGGCCACTTCATGCACGCTGTTCGCCGCAACCCCGACATCACGTATATCGTCATGGACAATCACATCTACGGACTGACGAAGGGCCAGATTTCACCGACTTCGCAGATGGGATTCGCCACGAAAGCGCAGCCCCGGGGAAATATCGAGCGGCCGGTCACACCGTTGACTTATGCGCTGGCGGCGGGAGCCACGTTCGTGGCCCAGGGATTTTCCAGCAACGTCAAGCAGCTGACCAGCCTCATCCAGCAAGGGATCCGGCACAAAGGCTTCGCCTTCATCAACGCCCTCAGCCCGTGCGTGACCTTTAACCGGGTCAACACGTACGATTGGTACCGGGAAGTCCTATACGACCTCGACCAGGACGACAGTTACGACCCGACGAACCGGTTGCTCGCCTTGGAGACGGTTGTACAGAGGGAAGAGCTCGTCACGGGGCTTATCTATCGCGAAGAGGCGCCGTCCTACGAGGAGCTTTATCCGGGCTTCCGCGATACACCGATCGTCGAGCAGGACTGGTCTGTGCCCGAGGAAGCCTTCAACGAGCTGCTCGCTGAATTCCGCTAAGGAGTTTTCGCCGGTATGCAAAGGGCGGCCGCAAGCGGCCGCCCCGCCATCCTCCCTTCCTGCCCCGAGGAGCCCTCACGGCGAGGGCTCCTCGGTGTGTCCAGGGCGGCGTGCACACGATGGGAAAAACGTGCCGTGCCCTGTGTTATACTAGGCCTACTGGCAAAGGAGGCCTACGTGGTGGTAGGGCGCGCGCTGAAGCCCCTCGGCTATACCGTGCGGTTCGCACGGGAAATTTTGCCTATGGTGGCAGCGGAGATGGAGCGCTGGCACGAGCGGGCATCCGGCATACCCGATCCCGTCTTGCGCCGGCAAGCCTTGGCCTCCCTGCGGGCGAAGCGGTTTCACGCCGAAGGCGGCAGCGTCTTCGCGGCAGCCGAACCGCAGCTTGCCGGCGGGCTCGTTCCCCTCATCGTCGCACTACAGACGATCAGCGACTATCTGGACAACCTCGTTGATCGCACGGGCTCTGTGTGCGAGCACGACTTCCGCGCACTCCATCAGGCGTTTCTCGACGCCCTCGATACGGAACCGGCCGCCCACGACTACTACACTTACCACCCCCACAAGGACGACGGCGGATATTTGGCCGCGCTTGTGGCCGAGTGCCGCAGCGCCGTGCGCGGGCTACCGGACTACGGCCTCGTCGCCGCCGAGGTCCTCCGGCAGGCGCAGCGGTATTGTGATTTGCAAGTGTATAAGCACCTCACGGCAGCCGAGCGGGAAAAGCGCCTCATCGGCTGGGAACGGGGTCATCCGGACCGGTGCAACGAACTCGCATGGTGGGAATTCGCTGCCGCCTGCGGCTCGACGCTGGGCATTTTCGCCCTCTTTCTGGAAGCGGCTAGAGGAACGAACGCGGAGCGCGTGGCGGCCATCGCCAGCGTATATTTCCCCTGGATTTGCGGGGTGCACATTCTCCTTGACTACCTGATCGATCAGGAAGAGGACAGGATCGAGGGGGATCTGAATTTTGTCGGCTACTATGCGTCGCGGCAAGCGGCCCTCGGGGGCATGCAGCGGCTAGTGCGTGAAGCGGGCCGGCAAGTGCGATGGCTACCCGACGCCCCCTTTCATCAAGCCGTGTTGGAAGGCCTCTTGGGGCTGTACTTGACCGACGCCAAAGTGCGTGAGCAAAGGCTCCGTACGTTTGCTATACGGCTTCTTTCCGCCGCTTCGCCCAGGGCATGGACCGTCTTCACCTACTGCAGCCTGTGGCGGCGCCTATACGGAAGGACATAGGCGGTATGCCGGCCAGGAGCCAGCACGGAGTGGGCCGGACGGTATCCTGCGCAAAAAGGGGCGGCCATTGGCCGCCCCTTTGCCTTACTCTGTCCGTGCGCCTTAATTGATCACGCCGTTGATCGCGTTCCGCAGACTTGTGTTGTTGCGGTCGCCGATGAAGACGACGTCTTCGAGATCGTTCACGCGCACGTAGTGGCTGACTGTCGAGAACCAACCCGTACCCTCGGTCACCGATCCACCGACGTCGAGGATCAGCTCGTCGCCGTCGGTCGTGCGCACCGCCACCCGCAGGCTGTTCGGTGCCGGGTAGAACTCATAGTCCTCTTCGGCGTCGAGAACGGGTGCCAGCTTTTCTGCCTGCAAGCCGCGCAGCTGGTTCACCATCGCGTCGACCTTTGCACCGTCCACCGCAGTGCCGTCGAGCAACCAGGCATCGTCGCTGCGTGTCACGGTGCGTACCGTAGCGTTGCCGTCGCCGTCGACCGTGGTAATTTCAACCGAGGCCACCTTCGTTGCGTCGAAGGGCAGCAAGTCGGTGCGGATGATGCTCAGGCTGTCGCGGATCTCCTGTACGGTGTCGATCGACGCCAAGTATACGCCTTCCCGGGTGCTCGACCGCACGTAGACGTACCGGCCGTCGCTCGTGACGTTCCCGATTTCGAGCACGTACTTCGCCTTGTTTTCCATCTCCAGCGTCGCACTGAGGGCGTGGGGACTGCCGACGAAACCGTACGCTTCGTCCGAGGCCTCCGGCGCGCGCTGGAAGGTCACGACGCCGTTCAGGCTTTCAATCAACGCCGGAACGTAGAACGCAACACGGCGTTCGGACGTCCACTGCTGATGGTTGTTGTTATCCCGGGCGAAGCTGCGGACGACGGGGGTTCCGTCCGCCGTCACGGTGCGTACCTCGACGTTCGTCACCCGGGCCGTGTTCACGCGCAAGATGTCCGTGCTGGCTGCCGCCAGCTTCCGCGAGAGGTTGACGGCGGAGAATTCGACGACTACGTAGGCATGGGGCCGGTCACTGGACCGTACGTAGTAGCGGCGCCCCGCGGCGTCAGAACGGCCGACTTCAAGCATGTGCGTGCTGCCGTCGGTCAATGTCAGCTCGATGTACATCGTCTCGGGCGTCGGTTCGATGCCCAGGTCGACCCAGCGGTTCGATTCGGCCGTGGCCGCGATGCTCGAGCCGCTAATGGCGTGCAGGTCGCGCAGGAAGACGTCTACGTCGAAGACGAGCGCCCGCCCGTACTCCGTATCGGTAAACCAGGAGTTGCCTTCGCGGTCGATTTCCTTAACGCTGCCGTCGGCAGCTACTGCGACGATCTTTTGCACGTCGGCCGGATTGAAGTCAAGCAGTGGGCCGTAGATCATCTCGCCGCCGATGATGGTGAAAAGGCGCTCGGGCAAGTTGCGCACGAGGTAGACCGAATCGGACGCGGAGGTCTTGACGAAATACTCGATCGAACCTTCAGGCTGGCCGATAATCAGCGTCTGCTGCGTACCGTCGGTTAGCGTAAACTCGGCGCGAATCAAAGGTTCGTGGAAACCGTAAGCCTCATCGGGCTCGGGATCGGTGATTTCCTCGTCGAACGCGATGCCGGCCAAGTTCTCGACCAACGACGCGACGAGGGTATCATCGGCGCGGTCCGTAAAGGGGCTTGAAATCGTCCAATATTCGCCGTCGAGCTCCAAGGTGAAGACTTCGTCTTGACGTGCGAAGTGGACACGGGTCATGTCGTTCACCCGGGTGTCCAGGACGGTCGGGACCGGGACCGGCTCGTTCGTCATCCCGACGGACATGTCGATCGACGGCACGATCGGTCTGGGCGGCCTGAAGTAAATGAGCAACGCGATGGCCACCACGCCAAAGACCACAAGGTTCAAAATCGTGCCGGGCTTTAGTCTGAATTGCCGCCTGCGTGGGGAAGTGATGGTTTGGCTCAAGCGGATCGCCCTCCTAAACTGACATCAAGAAAGCGGTGCCCACCGGTCTCAATTCGCAATGGGCGGACCGATCTCCTGTATCGGCCGGGCAAATCGGTCTGCTAAAATCTGCTGGCCGGATTCTCGGGTCTACCCGTAATACGACAAGGACGGGCCGGAGGTTCAATTTTTCTCCGGGGACGCGGCGCGCGAGTCTGATCACGCCGGCGTTACAAGGAGGGGATCACATCGTAGCCTAAAGCCCGCAACATCCGAGTCCAGCGCGGCCGCCGCTCCTTTTTTATCTCGCGCTCCCGCTCGGCAAAGTAAGCGTGCAGAGCGTCCCGCTGGTCGTTATTCAGGCAGGCGTAAAACTGAAGCAAAGGCGGTGACGTGATAAGCCGGCCTTCGGAGGTGAAGCGAAAAGACGAAACCCAGGCACTGTCTGCATCCACGGCGCGCATGAGCTCGCGGATCAAAGGCACTTCATGGATGTTGTCCAAGACGCCCTCTTCCAAGACGAACTCCAGCGTAGACTTGCGGCCGAAATCGTCATATCCCACGACGAAGGCCTCGTAGCGCAAGACACGGTCGACGTAGTCGAGGTACACCCACACGTATACATCGTCTGCGTAGCTTACCACCTGCTTCACTTGCCTGAACACCGATGGAACACTCCCACTCGTTAAGGTGACTGGTCGCCCCCCCTAGAATGCTCTGCCAAGGGACACATTATCGCTGGAGCGACACCTTCCACGTGACAAAGGGATTTCCCTTCCGCGTCTTTACCCCGCCTGGCGTCTCCGGTCCGCCGCACTTCTATTCTACGTAAAGGACCCCCTCTGTTGCCTGGATCATTCCCTGCTTGACGGGACACTCTAAGTTTGCGGCAAAAAGGGAAGGGAGACCGATGCGATGAAACGACGGACAACCGGACGGCGCGACCACTGCCTCGTGCGGGTAAGATAACCATGCGGATTTTGCTTCTGGGTTCGGGCGGGCCGCAGGCGCGCGCGGTGGTGCACATTTTCGCACGCCAAGGTTACGCGGTACAGCCGGCTGCGCAGGCACGGACCGCCCCGGGTAAAGACAAAGCCGGGCGGCTCGAACTGCTCACGGCGCCTATACCCCGTACGGCACGCCGTCTCCCCGCGTTGCTCCGCTGCGACGCCGTGGTCTTTCTCCCGCCCCTCCATCGAAGCGACGGGGCGATCGGCCAAGCCTACGCCGCGTTCGCCGGCCTTCTCGCCTCGTCGTCTGCCGACCCGGCGCCGCGGCCCCGTATCGTCATGCAAAGCTTTCTCGGCGCCCAGGCGGGTTCGGTGCACGCCCACTTGCGCGCGGCGTGGAGGGCGGAACAGACGCTGCGCGACGGCGGCTTCGAACACGTCATCCTTCGCTCGGGACCCGTGTGGGATCCGGAACTAGGACCGCTCGCCGCGCTTCGCCGCTTCGTCCGCCTGTGGGGGAGGCTGCCGCTACCGGGACCGCCGGACGGCCTCGTGCAGCCCGTAGCCCTGGCGAACCTGGCCGAAGGAATTGCGAAGGCCGTGCGCATCCCCGCCGCGCCCGCCACGACCTTCGACGCAGCCGGACCCGACATCTTCCGGCTGCGCGACTTGGCCCGGCTGGTAATCGAGACGTTCGCATCACCCGGGGCGAAGGAGTGGTACATCGGTGGCCGCCCCGTGCTTCGGCGTGCTCTGCGCCAAGCCCGTGCGTTGCTTCCGCCTTGGCTCGTCGGCTGCACGTGCAATCCCGAAGCCTTCTTCCGCACGCTTTGCATCCGTCCGCAACGTGTTTTTGCCGCGCAACACCCTCAGCCGCCTGCCGCAGCGCCGCCCCGCACGGAGTCGACCCTCAACTGACGCCTCATTTCACACCGCCCTCGCCGGCGTTTACGTTCATCGCAGCATAGAGGAATGGCCGGCTCCAGGGAGAACAGTGCCATAAACGTCACGTTTCACCGATCAGTGCCCGTGCAGGAGGTGCAACATTGGGTATCGACGATGTGCGTTCGGCCATAGCGCGGCGGACCGATGTGCATCTTGACTGGCTGCGCACCCTTTGCCGCATCCCCGGGGTCTCCTCCCGGCGTTACGGCATCGATGCGAGCGTCCAGGCGATACGTCAGCTCATCGAGGAGATCGGCGGGAAAGTCCAGGTCCTGCAGATGGCGGATGCCAACCCCGTGATCTTTGCTGAGTTCGACGGCGACGGCGAGCGAACCCTTCTCTTTTACAATCACTACGACATCCAGCCCGCCGAGCCGCTCGACGAGTGGACCGTGCCGCCATTCGAAGGAGTGGTGGAAGCCGGCTTGTTCTACGCCCGCGGCGCGGCCGACAACAAGGGCGACCTGGTCTCCCGTTTGGCGGCAATCGACGCGTGGAGACAGGCCCGCGGGCGTCTGCCTTGCCGGGTCAAGTTCTTGATCGAAGGCGAAGAAGAGATCGGCAGCCCCAGTTTGCCGGACTACTTGCGCACGTACCGCGATCTTTTCCAGGCAGACGCATGCATTTGGAAGTACGGCAATCGCGATCCCGCCGGCCGGCTCGAGGTGGGGCTCGGGCTGAAAGGGCTCCTGTACGTCGAGCTGGAGGTGGAAATTGCCTCGAGCGATCTGCACTCAGGTTACGGCGCGCTGGTCGAGGCGGCGTCCAACCGGCTCGTCCGGGCGCTGGCGACGTTGCGCGACGGACGGGGGCAGGTGTTGATACCCGGCTTTTACGATGTGGTGCGTCCGCCCGGGTCCGAAGTGCGCGCTTCCCTCGAGGCCTTGCCCTTCGAGGACGAAATTCTCCGGGCTCGCTACGGTATCCGCCGCTTCCTGCGCGACCGCATCCGCACGGGCGCCTTGGCTACGCTGCTCCTCGAGCCCACGTGCACCTTCTGCGGCATCGAAAGCGGCCACACCGGAGAAGGCATGCGCACGATCCTACCCAAACAGGCCAAGGCCAAAGTGGAATTCCGCCTCGTGCCCGATCAGGACCCCGAAGTGCTGGTGCGCCAGCTTCGCCACCACCTCGACATGAAAGGTTTTCCCGACGTGCAAATTCGGGTGCTGGCGACGCAAAGACCCCATCAGACGCCTATTAACCACGAGTTCGTGGACACGGTCAAGCGGGCGGCGGAAGAGGAGACAGGCCGCGAAGTGGTCTTGTATCCGACGCTGCAGTATTCGGGCAGAATGTACGAGCTGGCGGAATACCTCAGGCTGCCCGTCGTGAGCGTCGGCGTCGGCTACTGGGACCGCCGGGCCCACGCACCCAACGAAAATATCCGTCTGGCGGACTTCGACGAGACCGTTCGGCTGATGGCGCGGCTGCTCCAGATGTTCGGCGAGGAAGGTTGACATGCGGACCGGCGGGAACGGAGTCCAGAACGGGGAAGGGCGGGGGCCCGGCCGGCTCAGGGACCTCGCAGCCTTGCAGCGCATCGGCGCCGTCCTGCGCATCCTGCGCATCATCGGGATCGTGGCCAGCGTCGCGGCGTTTCTCGTGTTCGTCTTCTCGGACAACTGGCTGGCCCGGGTGATGGAAAGGGCTGTCCGGCAGGAGCTCGAGGAGGAAGGGCTCACCCCGAGCGACATGCGGCCCACGCCGATTGAGGGCTTCTCCGTAGCCGGCACCGCACCGGTCGAGGGTGACCTGTACGGCTCCACCCTTTCTGCCGACGGCAGCGGGGTCTGGATCGCCAGCGGCGACGGCCGGCTCATCCACTACGGCATCGCCGAAGGAACGGTGACCCGCAGCCTGCCTCTCGATGAGATGCCCTCGCCCCGCGACGTCGCCCTCGCACCGGACGGCCGTCTACTGGTGGCAGACCCCTCCGGGATCGTAGGGTACGTCGATTCCGACGGGAACGTGGAAGTCGTGTACCGGCGAGAAGGGGCAGCCGTCGAGCTTTTCCCGGTGCAAGCGGTCCAGGACGGCGAGGCGCTGCTCATCTTGAACGGCGGGCCCTCCCCCGGCATCGTCGTCTGGACGGGTGAAGCGGCGGTGGCCCGGTACGGCTACGGCCACGTGACCGACATGGTCGCCCGGGACGGTTACGTATATGTGAGCGGAGGACACGAGAGCGGTCTGCCGGTAGCAAAGCTTTCTCGGGCCGGTGTCGATACGTTCGTTCCGGTGGATACGACGTGGATTTGGGCCTTGTCGTATTGGGACCGGCCGTTCGTTTCGTTGGACGTCGACGAGCTCGGGTTTATCACGATCGTCGATCAGGCGGGCCACCTGGTCCAACTGAGTCCCGGCGCCCGGGTAATCCTTCACGCGCCTCCGCACGGAGACGGCCTCGGGGACGCGCGATCGGTCACCGCTCTGCCGGGAGGGGCTTTGTTGGTAGTCTATGCGCGCGGCCTCAGGACGTACCGTCTGAACGAGGCCGGGACCATGATGCGCGAGGCGGTCGTCGCTGCTTCCCGTGGTGACGGCCCTGGCGCGCTCCTGTTGTTTGAGCAGCTTGTGGAACGGGAGCCCCGATTGCAGTCGCTTCGCCGCTGGCTGGCCGGCGCGTATTTATCCCTCGAGCGGCCGCAGGACGCAGCGAAGCATTTCTACCTCGCTTCCGACCGGGAGGGCTTTAAGGCGGCGGTAGCGGCGGAAGCCTATAACGTGCGCAAGAACCGGCTTTGGGGCGTTTGGGTCATGATCATGGCCGTCACGGTCGTCATTTGGACTTTGGATGCGCTCTTGTCCTTCTTGCTCGAGGCGTGGACGGAGGAAGAGGCCTAACCTAAGACGGAAAGGCCGTCGCCGTGCGCTCCGCTTTGCCGCCGTTTTTTTCTTGGCTCGGCCTCTGCGGTCGTCGTTGGGGGAGGATATTCGTGACACTGCTCGGACTGCTCACAATTGTTGGCGGCCTTTACGTGGGATGGAATCTGGGCGCCAACGACGGCGCGAACTCCATGGGAACCGCCGTCGGCGCCGGCGTGCGCAAGATGCGCGAGGCGGTACTCATCGTCGCCGTCTTTGGTTTTCTGGGCGCAGTCACCATGGGTTCGGGCGTGATCAAGACGATAGGCCGCGGCATCGTGCCCTTGGATACGGTTGCAGCGGAGACGGCGACCTTGATCGCTATCTCGGCGATGTTCGGCGCAGGTGCCTGGCTGACCTTGGCAACGTACCTCGGCCTGCCCGTATCCACCACCCACTCGACCGTCGGCGCGGTGGCGGGCGCGGGGCTCGCGGCCGGCGGCGTCCCGATCATTTGGGCCAAGCTCGGCGAGATTTTTGTCGCCTGGATTGCAACTCCTATCGGTGCAGCCATTACCGCCTACGTTCTGTACCGGTTGATGAGCAGGCTGCTGGCCGGCAGGGAAGTATCCCAGCGGGTCTGGGCTTGGCTCCTCACCCTCAGCGGGATATATATGGCTTTTTCGTGGGGAGCCAACGACGTGGCCAATGCGACCGGCGTGATCGTCGGGGCGGGGCTGCTTGGACCTTTCACGGCCGCGGCGATGGGCGGTTTGGCCATCGCCTTGGGCGTCCTAATGTGGGGTTACCGCGTGATGCAGACGGTCGGGACGAGGATTCTCGCCCTCACACCGCCCATGGCGTTCATGGCGGAGCTGGCCGCGGCCCTCAACGTCCATCTTTACACCTTGGCCGGGATCCCGGTATCGACGACCCACTCCATCATCGGGGCGATATTCGGCATCGGCCTCGTCTACGGACGTTCGGCGGTGAATTTGCGCACGGCCCGCGACATCGTCCTGGCGTGGGCGTTCACACCGATCGGAGCCGGCGCAGTATCCTTTGTGCTCTTTTTCGTACTGAAGATGATCGTCGGAGGCTGAAGGAGGCGTCTTACATGCCCAATATCTTTGCTTGGATCGGAGCGCGTGACGGCAGAAGAGTCCTGGTGGAAGTGGACAAACATGTGGAGAAGGTGCGCGAAGTGGTCCGGCTCCTAAAGGACCAGCTGACTGCGTGCGCGGCGGGCGACATGGACGCCAACCGCACCCTCCATGGACAAGTCGTCGAGGCGGAGCGGGTCGCAGACCAAATCCGGCGTGACCTTCTGGCTTCCTTGTCCGAAGGCCTCCTGCTCCCTTCCGAGCGGGACGACCTCGTCCGGTTCATCGAACGCCTGGACTACATTGCCGACCAAGCTAACGGCGCTTCGCGCATCCTCGTTTTGTTCGACACGCCCTTCCCCGAGGAGCTGGCCGGTGACTTGAAGCGCTTTGCCGAGCTGCTCATCACGGGGACGGAGCGGCTGAAGGATGCCTTGGACACCCTCTACCGGGGCACGGCGGCCGAGACGTTGCAGAAGTGTACAGAGGTCGAAGAGGTGGAGGAGGAGTGCGACCGGCAGAAGGCGGAGCTGCTGAGCCGCATCTTCGCCATGGACCTAAGTGCCGCCCGGCTATTGATGATCCACGATCTGATCGAAGCGATGGAGGAGACAGCCGATCAGACGGAGGATACGGCCGACGTGATCCGCACCTTGGCGGTTCGGATGCAAAGGTAAGCAAACGGCAGGTACGGAAGCGCCGGCGCGCACCGTCACCTGCCGCACTTTTAGGCCAACCCGTCGTCCTCCTCACCCTCGGGCGCAGTGAACGGATCGTCGTCCTCTCCCATGATGCCGAGCGGATCGCCCGAGAGGACCATCACCACTTGGTACCCCTTCCTCTTGGCGCGGCTGTACAGCGTGGCTACCGTCGCCACGCTAAGGCCCAGGCGCTTTGCCACTGCTTCGTTGCTGCTTCCCATTTCCTTCAGTGCGACTACTTGGCGTTCGCGGAAACTGAGCCTTTCCGCGCCGCGGATCTCGATTTGCATAGGGGCGGCCACCCTTCGGGAACAAGTTATCCACAGGTTGTGTACAACTTGTGGACAACATGACGACAAACTGACGACAAAGTGTGTACAGCCTATCAGTTCGTCTCCAGTGCCTGCTCTCCTGCCGCCCGGGAAAACCCGATGCGAAGCGGGAGCAGGATCGCCCGCCCGGTGTGTGAACATGTGTGTATGTGGAGATGTGCATAAGCAGGGCTGTACACAACTAGAGTGAGAGAGGATTGACCTGTATGCAAGTAAAGGGCAAGAACGTGGTACTGGGCGTGTCGGGCGGCATCTCGGCCTACAAAGCGGTCGAAGTGCTGCGCCGCTTGACCGAGAAAGGCGTCAACGTACGGGTCGTCATGACGAAAGCCGCCACCGAGTTCGTCACGCCGCTGACCTTCCGGGAACTTTCGTACCATCACGTGGCGGTCGAAATGTTCGAGGAGCCAAAGGGGCCCATGATGCAGCATTTGGGCTGGATGGAGTGGGCCGATCTGTTCGTCATCGCGCCAGCGACCGCCAACGTGATCAACAAAATGGCGTGCGGCATCGCCGACAACCTGCTCATGACGATGGCGCTATCCTGTACCTGCCCTATTCTGATCGCGCCGGCCATGGACTCCGACATGTATACGAACCCGATTACCCAGGCGAACATCGCAAAGCTCAAGCAGCTCGGCGTCCACTTCGTCGGACCCGCTACGGGACCGTTGGCCCGGCGCAACGTTGGCCCGGGCCGCTTGGCCGATCCAAAGGAAATCGCCGAACGGGCCTTGGAACTGTTGGCATCGGGTGCCACCTGGAGGCGCTCTGCTCTCGAGGGCCGGGCGGATCTCAAGCACTTGCACATCTTGGTCACAGCCGGGCCGACCCACGAGGCCATCGATCCCGTCCGTTACATCGTCAACCGCTCCTCCGGCAAGATGGGTTACGCCATCGCCGAGGCTGCCGCGGAAAGGGGCGCGCGGGTGACGCTCGTGAGCGGGCCCACTGCCCTGCCTGCGCCCCGGGGTGTCGAGCGCGTGGACGTAGAGAGCGCGGTGCAGATGCGCGATGCCGTCATGGCGCGGCTGCCCGGCGTGGATGTCGTCATTAAGGCCGCAGCCGTGGCCGACTACCGGGTGCGCGAGATTTCCGCCGAAAAGATCAAGAAGGAGGCTAGCGGGGACGAGTTGACGTTGCAGCTCGTGCGCAACCCCGACATCGCGGCGGAGGTAGGGAAGGTGAAACGGCCCGATCAGACCCTCGTCGTTTTTGCGGCCGAAACTTCCGACCTCGTGGAGCAGGCTTTGCGCAAACTGCGGGAAAAGAAGGCCGATCTGGCGGTGGCCAACGACGTGACCGAAGAGGGCGCCGGCTTCGGCGTCGACACAAACAAGGTCCATTTGGTGTTCGGCCCGGACCGCATCGAGCAGCTGCCCTTGATGTCGAAGCGCGACGTGGCCGACCGTATTCTCGACGGAGTGGTGAGGCTGCGCAAAGAAGCAGGGCTGATGTAGGCGGTCAGGCGCAGAGATAAAGGGCGTACGATGAAGGAGAAGGGCCCGCGCAGGGGGAAGTACCGGAAGGGACAATCATCCTGCGTTGGAAGGGCAAGAAGGGGGCTTTTGCCTTATGAAACGCTTGCTTGTGCTGCTCTTTTTCGTCACGTTGGCATCGCCGAGCGCTTTGGCCGCCGAAGACGGACTGAGGGCGTTCCTTTCCCATCTCGACCAGCCGTGGGCTCAATTTTTCGTCATCGGTGCGACGGTTTCCGCCGTGCCGTTGGTGATTCTGCTCGTCCTCATGTTCCGGGGTCTTTTCAACCAGAACCGCTTCTACCCCCGTCCGGGCGACGAGCGGGCGGGAAGGTAAGTGACGCCGCGGATCCCGCGTTCCTGCAACGGGCCAATGGCGCCCGCCGCAGGAACGCGGTTTTTTGTGCCCGTGTGCCGGATCCTTACGGCAGGTTGCCGGTAGGCTCGATGCGGCCGGTAAGTACTTCAAGAAGGGCGCGTATCGACGGGGTCACCGTGTCGTATATGCACAGGGCCGTCGGCACTTCGGGTACGAGGTCTACATCATAGGGCAAGCGGCCGGCCACGTGTATGATCCGTTGTGGATAGCGGGCGACGAGCCGGCGCAGGAGATCTTGTTGGCCGCCGTGCCGCCAGGCGTCTTGGGTAACGACGACCGCGACGTCTCCCCGGGCGGCCCGTAGCACTTGTTCGATCGTAAGGGCATCCGGATTGGCCGGAGCCGCCAGGTGCTGCGCGGCCGGCAGGAAATCGGCCAGCTGCGCCCGCAGGCCGGTTTCCTGCAGCTGCTCTTCGACTTGGGTGATGGCCCGCCGGGTCACCTCGATCACGGTGACGTTCCCTACGGGCAGTGGGATGAGGCCGGCGCGGTCCCGGCGTAAAGTGACGGCTTTCCGGCTTACTTGCCGCGCCAGGTCCGCGTGCGCGGCAAGGTCCACGGAAGGCCGTTCCCGGACGAGCCGCTTTTTCGCCGCGACGATGCGTTCGGCCGAGGCGTAAATGCGCTCCTCGGAAAGCTCGCCGCGGGCTACCGCCTCGTGCACCGCCCGCACCGCCGCTTCTTCCACCTCGCCCATCCCGCTGTACAGCAGAATGTCGCAACCTGCCTTGAGGGCCATCACCGCGGCTTCTGCAGGGGAGTAGGAGTCTGCTACCCCCGCCATGCGCATGGAGTCGGTAAGGATCAGTCCGCTAAAGCCCAGCTGCCGGCGCAAGATGCCGGTCAGAATCGTCTTGGACAACGTGGCCGGCACGCCGTCGAGCTTGGGGAAGGCGATGTGGGCCGTCATCACCGCATCGAGGCCTTCCTCGATTGCTGCCCGGAACGGCAGGAGCTCGCACTTTTCCAATTCACCCAAGTCGCGCGGGATCGTCGGCAGGCTGGTGTGGGAATCCGCCTCGGTGTCGCCGTGGCCCGGGAAATGTTTGGCCACGCAGGCGATGCCTGCCCGTTTGTAACCGCGGACGGCGGCGCGGCCGAACCTCGCGACGCGGGCCGGATCGGTGCCGAACGAGCGGACGCCGATGACGGGGTTTTTCGGGTTGTTGTTCACGTCCAGGACGGGCGCCAGATTCATGTTGATGCCGAGGGCTAATAGCTCCCTACCTATCGCGTACGCGATTTGCTCTGCGAACTCGGGCTTACCGGTTGCGCCGACGGCCATATTTCCCGGGAAAGGCGTGGCGCCGTCCACGAGCCGCAGCACGATGCCGCCTTCCTGGTCCGCGCTGATGTAGGCCCGTATGCCGGTTTCGGCGGTGATCAGCCGCTGTAGATCGTCGGTAAGCCGGGCGGCTTGTACGCCGTCTTTCAGATTGCGGGCGAACAGCACGATGTTACCGATCTGCCATCGCTTGAGCAGGGCTTCCGACGCGCCGTCCACCGTAGCGCCGGGGATACCGATCATAAACAGTTGTCCGATGGCTTGCTTCAGCGTCATGTCGTTCATTTTCTTACAGGCCCCCTGTGGCGGCACATCCTCGATCGTCCCTCCGTCCACAAAGATGACGCCCGCCGGAGCAGCGGGCGTCATCTTTTTCATTTTCCTTAGTCGCCCATTAGGATGCCGCGTATCCTTTCGTTCAGCTGCGTTAGGATGTTGGAAACGCTGTCCGTGCGGGCGATGATCTGGTTGTCCGCCGTCGTGATCTCGCTGACGATCTGCCCGTACTTCTCATGGAAAAGCTCGAGCTGAGCGACTTCCAGTTCCATGATGAACGGCGCGAGCTGCGGCTGCGTCGCGATGACGTCCATGATCCAGTCGCCGGCCCGCGGGATCAGAAGGGAGCTCGTCGCGAGCCAAGTGGGGGCCCAGCGCTCGCTGGTGAGGTACTTGACGACCTCCCAGGCTTCCTTCTTCACCTGGGATTGGCTGTTGACGAACAAACCCCACGCGTAGCTCGTCGATACCCGGTTGTTCACGTCGATCGCGGGATACGCGGCCGTAGCCCACTCGAACGGGATCTGGTCGCGCAACGTGAAGATCTCATACGAGGGACCGAGGTAGAAGGCGGCCTGCTGGTTGATAAACGCCCGCGCCGGCTCGCTGAACGTATGGGTGATCTGGTTTTCGTGGAACAGGCTCGCATACAGCGAAATTGCTTCAATCGCCTGCGGGCTGTCGAACATCGGCTCGCCGTTCACCAGCCAGTCGGTGCCGGCCTGACGCAGCAGCGCAACGTAGCGGTAGCTCGGCCAGCGCCAGCCGCGGTTGAGCGCAAGGCCTACGGTGTCCCACGTCTCGCCGTCCGCCGACTGCATGAACCGCTTGCCGACCGTGATCAGTTCATCCCAAGTCCGCGGCACCTGGTCCCGGCCGACGCCGAAGCGGTCCATCATCTCGGGGTTGTAGTACATGCCCCAAGTCGTCACTTCGACCGGGAAATAGTAGATTTCGTCCTGGAAGTAGATGCTGCGCAGCGCGCCGGCGTAAAACAGCTCACGGAACTCGTCGACGTTGCTCACGCCGAAGACTTCGAAATCCAAAGGCGACACCATGCCCTGGTTGATAAAGGCCGGCGCCATTTGGGTTGCAAGCGTCACCACGTCCGGCGCGATGCCCGCCGCGTAAGCCACGGTGTAGCGGGTATCCGGTGACACGCCGAACTGCATATCGACCTCGATGTGGGGCAGGTCATTTTCGATGTGCTCCTTGATGATCTTCCACACCTGGCCGTACGAGCCCGTCTCTTCCTGCCCGATGAGCCATACCGTCACCTTGGTGCGCTCCTGGGCGAACGCAAAACCCGAGGCCAAGGCGACCGCAAGCAAGGAAACGGATAACACTGTCAACAGACGCCTGGTCATTCGAGCTCCTCCTTCTTGTATTCTTTGTCCGGTGGTCGACAGACAAAGGCGTTGAGGCCGGCTTTCACCTCCTTGCCGCACCGGAAGCAGGAAAATTCACATCGCAGCAATAGTTTTGCTCCGACCCTGACAATTCCTCCTCTGCGAATGAATAATATCTCCGATCTTAGGTGGGGAATAAGGATTTCTTTCTGATCCGATTTCTATGAAACGCCACCCGAGCGTCCCCGCACCCGCCGCCGCGGCCGAAGGGCAAGGAAGTGCCGTTTCCGTGGACAATATGGAAGTGAATGCAGCCAGATCAACGGAGGAGTGACAATCATTGACGACGGAAGCCAAATGGCAGAGGTTCATGGAGCTTGCCGGCGAACTTTCCGATCTGTCCCGCGCGGCGGCGGTGCTCGGCTGGGATCAGCAGACCTACATGCCTCCGGGAGGCGGTGAAGCCCGCGCCCAGCAGCGAGCTACGTTGCAGCGCGTCATCCACGAGCGGCTGACGGGTGCGGAAGTCGGGGAGCTCCTGGCCGACTTGGAAGCGCAAGGCGCGGCGGGTGACGATCCGTTTCGCAAAGCCGTCCTGCGGGAAACGCGCCGGATGTACGATCAGGCGGTGAAAATCCCCGCGGACCTTGCGGCAGAGTTCGTGCGGGTTACGTCGGTGGCCATGAACGCGTGGGCCAGGGCGCGGGAGGAAGGCGACTTCGATCTGTTCCGGCCCCATCTGGAGCGAATCGTCGAGCTGACCTGCGAGCGAGCAGACGCTTTAGGCTACACGACGGACCGGTACGACGCGCTCTTAGACCTGTACGAACCCGGCGCCACCCGCGACGAGGTGAACCGGATTTTCGACGGGCTCCGCGGTACCCTCATACCGCTGCTCCACGAACTACTGCCGAAACTGGGCGAAGTAGACGACGGGCCGTTTCGCCGCGAGCTTGCGAGGGAGAGCCAGATGGCCTTCGTCAACGAGGTCATCGCCCAAATCGGTTTCGACTACAACCGGGGCCGAATGGACCTTTCCGCCCATCCGTTCACGATATCCTTCTCGCCGAATGATGTGCGCCTGACCACTCGCATCGACCCGAACGACCTGCGCATGGCCCTGTACTCGGCGATCCACGAGGCGGGCCACGGTATGTACGAACAAGGGATTCCCGCACGGTGGGAACGGACGCCGGTGGGCGCGGTACCGTCCTTGGGCCTGCACGAGTCGCAATCACGTATGTGGGAAAACGTCATCGGCCGCTCCCGGGAGTTTTGGGCGTTCTTCCTCCCCAAGCTGCGGCAGGCCTTCCCCGGCGAGTTCGACGGCGTCGACGTAGATGCCGTGTACAGGGCCGTCAACCGGGTCGAGCCTTCCTACATCCGCACCGAAGCAGATGAGGTCACCTATAACCTGCACATTATGATCCGGTACGAGCTCGAACAGGCCCTCGTCGACGGGAGCCTCGCCGTGGCCGACTTGCCCGGGGCCTGGGACGCGAAAATGGAGGAATATCTGACGGTCCGGCCGCGGTCGGTACGCGAGGGCGTGTTGCAGGACGTGCACTGGTCCATGGGTTCGATCGGCTACTTCCCGACCTACTCGCTGGGCACCATTTTGGCCGTGCAGCTGTTTGAGGCGGCGTGCAAGGAGCATCCGGAAATTCCGAGCGAAATCGCAGCGGGTAACTTCGAGCCGGTGCGCCATTGGATGCAGCGGAACGTGTACGACCAGGCTTGCCTGTATACGCCGAAGGAGCTGCTCGAGAAGGTCACCGGCACGGGATATGACCCCGAGCCTTATCTCGCATACATTAAGGGGAAGTACGGCGAGCTGTACGGGCTGTAGCGGTACGAGCGGCTACTTCCCCAAAAAATGCGCCAGCTGCGGCCAGAACTGAGGATCGCCCAGGCCCAAGCACCAGAAGGCGACGCCTGCCAGCTTGTACTCCCGTATAAGCTCGAGGCGGCGGCCTACGGACTCCACGTCGTCGAAGTGGACCACGTTCAGCCGGCCCTCTTCGTCCGTAAACGAGTAGGTGCGGCTCAGGGCGTCGTAGTCCCAAAGGAGCGGAGCCTGCACTTCCCGGCGCAGCTTCTCGGCGATTTCATAGGTGACGTACTCGCCTTGCCAGCCGCCGTCGGGCCTTTGCCGCCACCGGTAGCCGTAGAGGGGCAGGCCGAGGACGGTCTTGCCGCGGGGCACGCACGAGAGCGTGTGGCGGAGCACCTGCCGCAGCCACCAGGCGGGCCCCACAGGACCGGGCGGCGTGTTGATGCCGTGGAAGTCGTAGCCCATGGGGATAAAAAGGTCGACGAGCCGGCCCAGCGCGGGGTAGTCGTACGGATCGGCCCAAGTAGCGTCCGTCCCCGACCCCGCGGGGTGCTCGGTCTGGGCGGCCACGGCTATGGCGACCTGCCGTCCCCTGGGCTGCAGCTTTTCACATAGACGGCGCACGAAATCGGTGTACTCGGAGCGCAGCGCCCAAGGGCCTTCGAAATCCAGGCAAACGCCGTCCCAGCCGTTGTCCAAGGCCAGCGCTGCAAGTTCTCCGGCTGCCCGGGCACGCACCGTTCCGTCGCTCAAGATGGCTTCCGCGGTCTCGAGCGTAAAGGTGCCGTTCGTAACCAGAGGGAACACTTTAAGGCCATGGTCTTGCGCGGCTTTCACGGCACGGGGAAGGGGGGTATGGTCCACGCTGCCGTCGGGAAGCACCTTGGTGCCGGCCGGGCTGATATGGGTGAACAGCGCGCCGTGGCGTTCCAGTACGGCCAAACTTTCCTCACGATCGATCACCCAAGGGAAGACAACCATGGAGCAGGGACCTCCTTCAAGGGCTCCGGACGACGCTCTCAAGTTGGGGCTTCGCTGCCTTCCAGTCTTTCCCTGCGCCGGGGCCGAGGAGTTCTGGCAACGGCACGGCGTGTCGTGTACATTAGATTTGTAGTGTACGCTCTGACCAAAGGAAGCAGGTGATTCGGTGCGCGGCCTATTCGGATTTCTCATTTTGCAGCGGCTCTTCGGTAACCCCTTTATCGCGCTTTTCGTCCTTCTCGTCCTGTATTCCTTGATCGACATGCGCTTTGTAGGCCTGCTGCCGGACCTGTCGAAACCGTTCCGGCAGGCCGGGGCCGTCCGGCGTCTGAAGCAAACCCTCGAGCTCAATCCGTATGACGCCAACGCCCACCTGGAGCTCGGGACGATTTTGGCGGAAAAGCGCAGGTGGGCTCAGGCGGCGGAGCACCTGGAGCTGGCCGCGAAGCGGCTCGACAACTCCCAGTCCTACTACCGGCTCGGCACGGCCTACTTCCACCTGGGGCGGCTCGATGAAGGCAAAGAGGCACTGCAGAAAGCGCTGCAGATGAATCCGAAGGTAGGTTACGGTGAGCCGTACGTGTATTTGGCCGAGTATCAGCTGAAGAAGGGGGGAAGCCTCGACGAGTTGGAAGGACTGGACGAGGCCCTCGCTCAGTACGGCTCGGTCGACGTGCTGTACCGGATCGGCAGGCTGTACGAAGAGGCCGGAGACCGGGACCGGGCCCGGAACATGTACGAGGAAGCCCTGGAAACGTACAAGGGGTACCCGGGTTTCCTGCGGAAGCAGCAGCGGCGCACGGCACTGAAGGCATGGTTTAAAGCGCGGCTCGCCGCATAACCCGGTTACGAAGGAAAGACCACGTAGGCCAAAATTGCCCCGATGACGAGGGCGGGCAACATGTTGCCCACGCGCAGGCGGGTCACCTGCCAAATGTTCAGCCCGATGCCCAAGATCATGACCCCTCCAGCCGCCGTCACGAGCAGCACGACGTTAGGGGTCATCCACGTGTGCACTAGCTGGGCTAAAAGGGTCAGGCTGCCTTGCACGATGAATACCGTCCCGGCCGAGAGCAGCACGCCCAGACCGAGGGAGGCGGAGAAGGCGATCGCGCTGATGCCGTCGAGGACGGATTTGGTCATGAGGAGGGTCGCGTCGCCGAAAAGCCCGTCGTGGATGGAACCGAGAATGGTCATGGGCCCCACGCAAAAGAGAAGGGAAGTCGTAATGAAGCCCTTGGTGAACCGCCCGGCGTCTCCGTCCCGGGCGAAGCGCTGTTCGAGGCGTCTGCCTAGGCGCTCGAGCCGTCCTTCGATATCGAGCAGCTCGCCCACGATGGCGCCGAGCACGAGAGATACCAGCAGGGCGATGACGAAACGGCCTTCGCTCGCCTCCAACGCCATTTGGACGCCGATGAGGACGGTCACTCCGCCGACGGCTTGCATGGTGATCTCGCTGAGCCGTCCCGGCATCCGGCCGCCGATAGCCAGACCGAGCAGCGATCCAACGACGACGGTGGTTACATTGACAACAGTTCCCAGTCCTGGCAAACCCGGTGAACCTCCCATCGAGAGTGCCGCCCGGCCAGATAAAGGGACCGGCGCGCAGGCCAGGGCCGTCCGAGGAAATCTCTAGACGCTTGTCTTTTGCCATGGCTACTGCTACCATGGCAGGGGAGACGAGCTCGCTGTCCGGGGGCTCTCTTCAGTATCTGACACCACAGCAAGGTGCAGGAGTGTGTATAATTCATGGCCGACGTCCAAGGTGAATTCGATCTGATAGTAACCATCGTCTCGAAGGGAGTAGCCAGCGCGGTGATGGATGCCGCGCGTGCGGCGGGTGCGGAAGGCGGTACTATCGTTTACGGGCGGGGTACCGGCATCCACGAGCGCATGCGACTTTTCAACATTCCCATCGAGCCCGAAAAGGAGATTCTACTCACCTTGGTGCCCAGCAACTTGTCGCAGCGGGTCACCGACGCGATCGAGCAGGCGGCGAACCTCTCGGAACCCGGCCGCGGCATTGCCTTTGTCCTGCCGGTTAAGCGTGTGATGGGCATCGTCCACAAACTCACCCAGCAAGATTAGGCGGCGGGCGGCGGCATTTCCTCCGGCGTTTTCGTCCGTCTGCCTAGCGCGCGCTGTTTCCTTCCATTAGGCCCCGCAGCAGCTCCGCAACGCCCAAACTCGTAGGCTGAGAGGCGATGGGACCTCCTTTTTGTCTGATCACCTCTTGGATCTCCGGGTCGGCGTTGGCCACGGTGCCGGACTGGAATCCGAAGCGCCCGTCGAGCATGCACAGGTCGTTGTGGGAATCTCCTACGGCGAAAACCTTGCTTTGCGGTACATCGAGCAGCTCCGCTAGGCGTGCCAGCAATATTCCCTTACCGATGTCGCGGTGGCGGAAGGCAATCAAGCGGTTGTTTCGCACCACCCGCAGAGGAATACCGTCCGACAGGTAAGCCTCGGCCAGCTCGCGGGCGCGCTCGGCATGCTCGCGGCGGTGAAAGTGCCGTTCGACAAAGCCGCGCTCGTTTTCCATGGCCACGTCGGGCACCCTGCCGGTGATCCCCTCATCCTTCAACTCGGCCTCGACTTTGGCGGCGATTGCACGGGCCGTAGGAAGCAGCGCCTTTTCCGCTGCGATGATCTCGTCGTTCCAAGGCTGCAGCGGCTCGAACTGCCCGTCGCTTCCCCGCAGGTAAATCTCCCGCTCCTCGGCGATCAGTGCGTGAGGATACGGTTTTCCGGGAAGCACGCCGTTGTCGGTCAGGATCCTGTAGATCGCGGGCAGCGGCCGGCCCGTATCGATCACGACCAGGCCTCCGGACGCGACAAATTGGTCGAGCACGGAGATCGTTTCAGGTTGAATGCGTGTTCCGGGATCGAGCAGGGTGCCGTCAAGGTCCAAGGCGATAAGCTCTATGTCCAATAGCCTTCTCCTCCAAGATTGTTTCTAGCCGGCCAGCTCCAGTTCGGCGAGGACGGGGTTGTGGTCCGAGATGCCCTCTTTGTCCACGATGACTTCGGCGCGGATCACGCGGACGCCCTGACTGACCAAGATATGGTCGATGGCAATGCGGCTTTCCTCGCCGGATGGAAAGGTGAGCCGGCGTTCGGAAGGCGCGGCGACGGCGTCGAGCACGGAGCGCCACTCGACGGTGAGCGGTGCCATATGGGCCGCGTCCAAGCCGCAGTTGAAGTCGCCCATGATGACCTGGTGGCCATCGACCTGCCGCAGCACCTTAGCCAGTTGTTCCACTTGAATGGCTTGCTGATCGGTCGTAGTCGAAAGGTGCACCGAGTAAGCTGTAAGCGCCTGGCCTTCGATTTCGACGCGGACTTCGAGGGCGGAGCGGGGCTCGTTGACCCAGCTCTCCTCGGCCGGAAGGAGCCAGCCCCGGTGGAACAGGCGGTGCGATTCCGACCACACGATGGGAAAGCGGGTGAGCAGGCCGTTTCCGTAGCGGGCGCGCCCTCCCGCATGGGTGATCTCGCCCAAGTACGACGGGGAGTAGGCGAACTGCATATCTAACCGCTCGGCGAGCCAAGCGATCTGATCTACCTTCCCCGTACGGGGCATAAAGCGGTCGACTTCCTGCAGGGCCACGATGTCGGGCTGGTGGGCGCGGATGAAATCGGCGACGCGCCGCAGGCCCTTGAGCGGATCGTGCGCGTCCAGCTTGTAATCGAACCCGAGGCCGACGCGGATGTTGTAGGTCATCACCACGAAAGACAAACAGACCACTCCCTTGCGACGGGCATGCGAATATCAGTATATCACCTTTTATTGCCAACCGACAGGGCACGGGGCCGCACGGGGACAGAGGGGAAAACCTAGCCGGCGGCGAAGCGAATGCTGGGACGCAACGCCCGTTCCGCGGCGCACGTGGGAAGCGCGCGGGTTGGACATTTTCGGGCGCATCGGGGGGCCAAGATGTGGAGACGAAGCTGCAAGCTAGGTTGGTCGGATCGGAAGAGGCCTGCGAGGTGACGATCCGGGACGGATACGTGGTGCAGATCGAGCCAATCCAGGACGCGCCCGGTCTGCCGTGGCTGGCTCCGGGGTTCATCGACCACCAAGTGAACGGTTTTGCGGGATACGACGTGAACGGTGAAGCCACGGCGGCGGACAGCATCCAAGGTCTGACGGAAGCCCTTTGGTCCACGGGCGTGACCCGGTACTGTCCGACCATCATCACCAACAGCGAGGAGCGCATAGTCCGTTCGCTGCGCGCCGTGGCGCAAGCTTGCCGCGAGTCGCCGCGGACGGACGCGTCGGTCGTAGCCGTTCACGTGGAGGGACCCTTCATCTCACCGGAGGACGGCCCCCGGGGCGCCCATCACCCCGCCTTCGTGCGGCCCCCCGATTGGGAAGAATTCCTGCGCTGGCAGGATGCGGCGGAAGGCCGAATCGGCATCGTGACCCTCTCTCCCGAGTGGCCCGAGGCGACCGCCTTCATCGAAAAGCTGACGGAACACGGCGTGATGGCGGCCATCGGCCATACGGCCGCCGCGCCCGAGCAGATTCGCGATGCGGTCAAGGCCGGCGCTCGGATGTCTACCCACTTGGGAAACGGTGCCCATCTGACGCTGCCGCGACACCCGAATTACATATGGGAGCAGCTAGCGTGCGATGAGCTTTGGGCAGGTCTCATAATCGACGGTTTTCACCTGCCGCCTTCCGTGGTCAAGGTGATGATCCGGGCGAAAGGTCTGGAGCGGGTCGCACTCACAACGGACGCTGTCGCCATGGCGGGTCTGGAACCGGGCTTTTACCAGCTGAACGGCGTCGACGTCGAGCTGACCCCGGAAGGAAAAATTCAAGTAGTCGGCGGCCAAGGCATCTTGGCCGGCAGCGCCCTGACGATGCCCGTCGGCATCGCGAACGCGATGCGCTTTGCCGGGCTTTCGCTCGCTGAAGCGGTGAGCCTGGCCACCGACCGGCCGGCTGCTATGTTGGGACTGGCCGATGTGGCCGTGGCTCCGGGAAACCGGGCCGACGTGACCCTCTTCAACGTAGACCAGACTAGCGGGGATCTGCAGATCGTGGCGACCTTCTTGCAGGGAGAACTCGTTTACGGAAGCTTGCCGTGACGCGCGTGCAACTGCCGGAGCAGCGGTGAACCGCATGCCGCACAGAAACGAGGGGGAGCGCTTGCTCCCCCTCGTTTGAGCGCGTGGCGGGTTTCAGATACCCCTCTTACCAGGGCGTGTAGGCCGGACCCAGTTCGAGGACGCCCCAGCGCGGCGGATTGTTGAAGGAGCCGTAGGTCGGCGTCCAACCGAAGTACATGTTCTCTTCGGTGCTGTAGCCGGTGAAGATGAAGCCCAGCTCGTAGCCTTCGGCCGGCTCCGTCACGAGCAGGTTGGCGAGGGGGATCTTGACCTCGGCAACCCAGCCGACGGGCGTGTCCTTCACGGCAACCTCCACGCCGGCGGTGCTGTGGCCGGAGGGCGAGGTGTACGCACCGTAGGAATCCCATGCAAACTGGCCGCTGTTAATGCCGGAATTGTTGTAGTCGAACCAGAACTCGTTCTCTTCCTCTGCACCGAAGCTGACCGTGCCGTCTTCGAAGCGCGTCACCTTAGACATGTCGCGGTAGTTGAGGTAGGCCAGGTAGAGGTTCTCATCGTCCCAGCCTACGAGGACGACGGTCTGGTTCTTCATGAGGATCGTGCCGGGATGGTTGACGAACCCGGCAACGACCGAGTTGTTCTTAGCGGCCTGGAGCCACGCCGCGTCATCGAGCTCGCCGTCGATAATGGGCGCCTCGGCGAACTTCGTGGCTTTTACTCTGTAAACCGTCTTCGCATCCTGAGCGAAGGCGGGCACGGCCAACACGAGGGCGAACAGCGCAACCAACGCAATGGAAAGAGTCCTCTTCATGTGTGAAACCCCCCGCTATCTGTTGTTGGTGCTATTGTCGACAATTGCCAGAACCGACGGGGCATTCGCGGGTACCGGCCCACGCGCTCAAAAGACCGGTGCGAAGAAATGACCCCCGGACTGGCACCTGTGTGTATAATCTTTACTCATCGGACCTGCCAAATCCTCCTAGTCAAACCAAAAAGTGGGTAACAAAAGTTTCCGTGATGTGCCGCAGGGCGGACGGGTGCAGCTCATTCCTTAGAAGTTGTCCGATGTCCATCCCGAGTCGTGTCTTGTGACTTTCAAGAAAAAGACGCCTTTGGCGCATGCGGCGGCTGCTGTGCGGCGTCGGTGCGATGAGGACCAAATTCAAATCGTCGTGACGCTCGTCGTTTTTCGGATCGAAGGCCGCGGGCGGAGCCACGAGGGCGCTGATGTGAGCCACCACGTCACCTATCGCAAAGGCGTCCAGGCGAGACAAATTGAACGCCAACACGCCGCCGGGAGCGAGCCGCTTGCGCAGGTGGTATACGGTGCGCCGGCTTCTGAAGGCTTCGGGCAGCTCGCTGCCGCTGAAGGCGTCTACGAAGATCGCATCGTACGTCTCCTCGGTTTGCCGCACGTATTCGACTCCGTCCCCGACATGGACGTAAAGCCCGGGTCGCCGCCGGTCCGAGCCGTCGTCGGGCACGACGCCGAAGAAGCGTTTCGCGACTTCTACGATGACGGAATCGATCTCCACCACGTCGACCCGGGAGCGGGGCAGGATCGCCCGCAGTGCCTTAGGCAAGCACCCCGTGCCGAGCCCTATGACCAGAAAGCGCCGCAGCGCCCGAGCGTAGCAGAGCGCGAGGAGCATCTGCTGCATGTAGGGCGTGGGCAAAAGGAGCGGCGAGCGGCGGTTCCACTCACCTTGCCAGACTTCGTTTACTCGCAGCTGGACTACGGCGCCCTTTTCGACGACTTCGATGTGGTCGCCGAAGCGGGACGTTCCCGACCAAAGGAGCTTATAACGTGAACCGGACAATAGACTCCCTCCGCGACTACGTTACACACTTTTTCGGTTCGCCTGGCTCCGGATCCTGGCTAGGCGCTGTAGCGCCGGGGACAGGCGCCGCGAGCGGGGAAGGACGCCGGGAGCCGGGAAGAGAATGGAAGGATAAGGAAGGAACACTATGAAAGGATGGAGGCGCAAGTCATTGACTGTCGATCCGATCAAGCAGCTCGCCCGGCTCATCGCCGACAGCAAGTACTTGGTCGTGCTGACGGGAGCCGGTGCAAGTACCGAAGCGGGTCTGCCCGACTGGCGAGGCCCGCAGGGCATGTGGAAGCAGTGGAACCCCACGCGCCTCGCCTCGCTGAGCGCGATGCGGGAACATCCAATCGACTTTTACCAGTTCTACCGCTACCGGCTGTCCAAACTGCGCGAGGCAAAGCCCGGCCCGACCCAGAGGGCGCTGGCCGCCTTGGAGCGGGCCGGCAAACTGCGGACCATCATCACGCAGAATATAGACGGACTGCACCAGGCAGCCGGCAGTACCGACGTCGTCGAGGTGCACGGCAACCTGGAGCACGCCGATTGCATCGACTGCGGAGCCCGCTACGATGCCGGCGTCTTAGACGTCGAAGTGAACAGCCTGGATGACGTCCCGCGCTGCCCGCGCTGTCGGGGCTTGCTGAAGCCCAGCATCGTCTTGTTCGAAGAGGCCTTGCCGGCTGAAGCGATCCGTCGCGCCTTCGCAGAGGCGGAACGGGCGGATCTCTTCATGGTCGTCGGCTCGTCCCTGGAGGTCGGGCCGGTGAACGGAGTGCCGGCCCACGCCCATGCCTTCGGCGCCAAGCTCGTCATCTTGAACATGAGCCCGACCCACCTCGATCCGCTCGCTGCCTTGCTCGTGCGCGAGCCGGCCGGTCGGGTGCTCACGGCTGTGCTCGAGGAAATGGGCATTCCGCTCGACTCCGAGCGGAGTACGGGAACGACCGGCGCCTGAGCCCTGGCACGGGTCCGGCCGCCCGGAGGCAAGGCCGCGCCGTCTCCGGTCAGCCTTCCACGGCGCGCACCCGCCACATCTGTCTCTGCGCCTGGACGAGCCGGTAGTAGATGCCCTTTGCCCGCATCAGCTCGTCGTGGGTGCCCACCTCGGCGATGCGACCCTTATCCAGCACGACCAGGCGGTCGGCGTTGCGCAGGGTCGAGAGCCGGTGGGCGATAGCGATGGTGGTCCGGTTTTTCACAAGCCGTGCCAGTGCCTCTTGAATCTGGTACTCCGTTTCGGTGTCGACGGACGCGGTCGCTTCGTCCAGGATTAAGATCTTCGGATCGTGCAATATGGCCCGGGCGATGGCGATGCGCTGCCGCTCCCCGCCGGAAAGTCTTTGGCCCCGTTCGCCTACCCGGGTGTCGTAACCGTCCGGAAAACGCATGATGAAGTCGTGCGCGTTGGCGATCTTCGCGGCCCGGATCACCTCTTCGGGCGTGGCGTCGTCCTTCGCGTAGGCGATGTTTTCATAGATCGTCCCCGAGAACAGGAACGTCTCTTGCAGCACGACGCCGATCTGGGACCGCAGGGAGTGTTGGGCAATGTCCCGAATGTCGATGCCGTCGATCAAGATGCGCCCTTCGTCGACGTCGTAGAAGCGGCACACCAGGTTGATCATCGTCGACTTGCCCGCGCCCGAGTGGCCCACGAGTCCCACCATCTCGCCCGGTTCGATCACGAGATTGATGTCTTCCAACACCGGCTCGTGCTTCTCGTAGCCGAACGTGACATTTTGAAACTCAATGCGGCCTTCGATCGTGTGCTCTAGCGCCCGGGGACTTTCCTGTACGTCGGGCTCGGCGTCGATCACTTCAAATATGCGTTCCGCTGCGGTCATCGCTTCGGTAAACCAGCGCGGGAAGAAGCTGACGAACTGCAACGGCCCATAGAGCATGCCCGCGTACTGGCTAAACTGCACCAGCTCGCCGATGTCCATCTGCTTGCCCAAGACCCTCTGTCCGCCGTAGAGCAGTACGATGAAGCTGCCGACCCCCATGATGTAGCGCAGCGAGGGAAACAGGGTGTTCCACGTTTTCTCGTTGCGCGCGGTGATCTCGGCCAGCTTGTGACTGTAGCGCACGAATCGCCGGACCTCACGCTCCTCCTGTCCGAACGCCTTCACGACCCGCACGCCGCTCAGCACGTCCTGCAGGAGCGAGTCGGCCTGGTCTCCAGCACGCCACTGCTGGTGATACATAATGCGGATGCGCTTGCGGATGGCTCCAGCAATCGCCACCACGAAAGGTGCCGGCAAGATCACGAGCGCAGCCAGCTTCCAGTCGTAGGCAAAGATGATGACGCAGATCCCGATCAGCAAGAGCCCTTCGTTGATGCCGGCCGCGGCCTGGCCTTGGATGAAGCGCTGAATCGTGTTCGTGTCGCGGCGCACCCGGTTCATCAGGTCGCCGGTTTTTCTGCGCGAGATGTAGGTCAAGGTCAGCTCTTGGATCTTAGCGTAAACGAGGCTGCGCAGATCTCGGGACAGGCGGCTGCTCAAATTCGTCATTACCCGTGCTTGCGCCACGTGCATCAAGTTCGTTGCAACGGCCACCGCGACCATGAGTCCCACGTAAAACAGCAGCTGGCCCATGGTGCCCGTGCCGCTTTGCAGCACCGTGTTGACGAGCATGCGGTTGATCTGGGGACCCGCCAGGCGCAATAGGGCGATTACCCAGAAAATCCCGGTACCGAGAAGGAGCCATTGCACGTGCGGCTTGGTCACCTGCCACATCCTCTTTAATACCGCGGTTTTGTCCACGCAGCGCGGGCACACAGTCGAGCCCCCGGGCAGGTACCGGCCGCACTTGGGGCAAATCCGCTCGTCCGCCGTTAGGATGGTCGAGTACGGTTCGCCTTTGAGCATCCGGTTGACCTGACGCGCCATCTCGCTGTACCGGGCCAGGTGGTCGTTGGTGTAGCGGACGACCAGTTGCTCCTCGCCGTCTACGACTGCGACCAGGCTGCCGTTGCCCACCAGCCCTTCGGCCCGCAGTTCCGTGACCCGCGCGAGCGGAATGGAGCGCTCGATCACGCCTGACGTGACCACGCGCAGTTCCTCCGGGAATACGTGGAGCTCGCTTTCTATAAAACGACCTTCGTGATCGATGTCGGCCGGCAGGACGAAAAGCGGCGCCTTCTCACCGGGCGCGTCCTGAAGCCGTATCTCGGTAGCCATGAGCTCTCTCCTTTTCCCGCGTTACACCAAATATTGGTCGATCAGTTTGTAGCTCTTGGGGTCCAAGTCCGACAGGCGAGGAATCTCGTAGCGGTTGCCGTCGACGTCTATGATGAGAACCCGCTCCTCGCCGATAGGGATGACGCTTTCATGAACGCCGCGGATAGTCAGGCGCCGCGGTCCCCTGTCGGTTTGCACTTCCCAGTAGCCGTAACCGAACTCTTCCTTTATGCGGTCGATGCGCGTGATGGTCGGGACGAAATACCGCCGTTCGAGCTCCTTGCGGATGAGCGTTTGCGTCTGCTCGTCAAACACTTTGAGGGTCTTGATCATGCCGATCTCGTTGCCCTCTTTGTCGCGCACCGACAGGTAATCGTCGCCGTAGGTGAAGGGAAAAGCGCGGTGAACGGCGACGCTCTCGTACCGTTCGCCGTCGACGTGCAGGACGAGAAGGCCACCGGGACTTTCCTCAAAGCGGCATTCTTCGGGCGCGAGGAAGCGTATTTCGGCGTATGCCTCGAGACCTTTTTGTTCGCTCACGCGATTTTCACCCCGATCTTCAACGCTTCACGCTGCTTTTGCAGTAGGTTGTAGTAGACGCCCCGTTTCTTCACGAGCTCGGCGTGGGTTCCCACTTCGACGATCTGCCCTTTTTCGATCACCACCAGGCGGTCGGCGTCACGCAACGTCGAGAGCCTGTGCGCGATGGCGATGGTGGTCCTGCCCTCGAACAGCCGCTCCAAAGCTTCCTGGATGTTGCGTTCCGTCTCGGTGTCGACCGAGGCCGTCGCTTCGTCCAGGATCAAAATGCGCGGGTTGTGCAAAAGGGCCCGGGCAATCGAGATGCGCTGCCGCTCGCCGCCCGACAAGTTGTGCCCGCGCCGGCCGATCACCGTATCGTAGCCGTCGGGCAGTTTCACGATGAAGTCGTGGGCGTTGGCCATCTTCGCGGCCAGGATGATCTCCTCCGGCGTCGCGTCGGGCTTGGCGTAGGCGATGTTCTCGGCGATGCTGCCCTGGAAAAGATAGGGCTCTTGGAGCACCATGCCGATCTGGCGCCGCAGGTCGGCGACGGACGCGTCGCGCACGTCGACGCCGTCGATGCGGATCGCGCCTTCCGTGACGTCGTACAGCCGGCTGATCAGGTTTGTGATGGTCGACTTGCCCGCTCCCGAATGGCCAACCAAGCCGATCATCTCGCCCGGCTTGATGTGGAGGTTGATGTCGCGCAGGACGGGTTTGTTCGGCTCGTACTCGAAGGTGACGTTGTCGATCTCCACCTCGCCGCGGATTGCAGGCAGCCGCACGGGATTGGCCGCTTCGGGCACGTCGGACTGCGCGTCCAACAGCTCAAAGATGCGCTGGGCCGCATTCATACAGTGGGTCCACCAGTCGACGATATGGGTCATGAATTCCAGGGGACCGTAGAGCATCCCCAGGTAATTGATAAACGTCATCAAGGTGCCGAAGGTAAGCGCACCCGTCAACACCTGCGCCCCGCCCAACGCCCAGACGACGAACCCGCCCAAGCTCATGAGCATCGACATGGTGGGGAAAAGTATCGCCTTCATACGGCCTTCCGCCAGCGACACATCGTAGACGTCCAGGTTCCGCACTTCGAACCGGTCGATCTCCGCGTCCTCGCGCCCGAACGCCTTCACGACCCGAAAGCCCGTCAGCGTGTCGTTGAGCACCGCGTTCAAGGCCCGGTTCTTCATGTGGCGCCTCGTGAAGATCTTCCACAACTTGGGATAGACCTTGGCCACGAACCATACGATGGCGGGCGCCGGCACAAGCAAGACGAGGGCAAGCTGCCAGTTCAGCCTCAGCATGACCGTGACGATGGCGATGATCTGCAGGCAGTTGACGATGAAGAAGGGCAGGCCGTCATGGAAGAAATACTGCAGGTTCATCGCATCGTCGTTGACCCGCGTCATCAGGCTGCCCGTCTGTCGTTTCGTGAAAAAGCCCAAGGACAGGCGCTGCATGGCCGCGTAGACTTCCACCTTCAAGTCGCGCACCACTTCCGCCGTCATCTGGGCGTTGATGCGGGCGTGCATAATGCTGGTGAGGAGCGAGACGAGCTGCAGCCCGGCGATGACGAAGACCATCTCCACCAGGCGTCCGTGGTATTTTCCGTCCTCTGCCAGCACCTCGTCAAATAGGATGACGCCCTGGATATACGGGTTCAGCGCGTTGAGGGCGACGCCGGCCAGCATGAAAAAGAGGATCAGCGCGATTTGCGTCTTGTACCGCGGCACGAAGGAGAGTACCCGCAGGAAGACGCTGCGCCGGTCGACGCACTTCGGACACACCTTGCGGTTTTGGTCGGGATAAAGCTGGCCGCACTTGGGGCACGCCACTTCCGCGCGCGGATCTTCAAAGTCCTCCGCCTCGAGCGCTTCGCCCTTGGCCAGCTTGTTCACGATCTTGGCGAACTGGCCCAACTGCTTTGCCCGGGTGTTCGAGTAGCGGCACAGGACGAACTCGGTCTGCTTCGTGCGCAGGACCAGCATGCCGTTGCCCATCATGTTGACGGACCGCACCTCTTCGATATCCGCCAACGGGTAGGTCTCGAAGCGCAAAGACGCTCCCGGACCTGCCGAACGGCCGTTCTGCTCGTAGCTCGGACTCGGCGAGATCATATAGACGTACTTGTCGTCCACGCCGAGCCACGATTCCGAGTAGTGGCCGGTCAAAGTCATGTCGGTTGCCAGTAGGAGGTGTAAAGAGGGAAGCTGGACGCCGTGTGCGTTGAGGAGCGATTCGACCTGCGCCGGGATAGGCTCCGTCGTATGCATGGATTCTCCCCCAAGTGGATGCGGGGCCTACGATTACGGCCCCTGTCACAGTCGCTCGCTATGCTACCTCGTTTGCGGCGGTTCGTACGTTCGCGTTGCAGCACGTTCTAACTTAGCTTAGCAGGTTCCTATTCGACTCACAAGAAGAAGTCCCTCTTTTTTGGCACAGGATTGTAGCTGGGGTTTCGAAGAAATGCGCAGGCTGCAGTGCGCCCTACCGGGGACTGCAGCCTGCAGGTCGCGTGCCGTTCGATGAAGCGATCAGTCGCCCACGATGCGCAAGACGTGGAACTGGCTTTGGGACGACACGACGCCGACGGGCACGCCGAACTCCACGTCGAGGCTCAGGCTGAACAGATTGCCCGCGGCGGGCAGCGGAACCGTGAACGGAAGCCGCACGGGTGCCTTGTCGACGGATGCCAGCGTCGTAGAGAGTACGGGAACCGCGGCAGCGTCCTTTCCAACTTCCGCCACGTGGGCCGAGAGCTGTACAGGCAGGTTCTCGACCCGGTGGTCACTGCTGGCCACGACGAGCACGCCCGTCACGTCGCCGCCCTCCACCTTCATCTCGTCGAAGCGGACTTCCAACGTGGCGGCCACGTTCAGAAGCGAGCGTCCGCCCAAGACCCACACCGTGCCCGCCTCGTCGATGTACGCGACTTCTAGTGTGAGCGGGCCCAAGGGCAGATCCGTCGCTTTGAACGGAACGAGCAGCTCTTCCCCTCGGGCCGCGCCGGACAGCTCCATCAAAGTCACCGTGCCTGCCGGGCCTTGAACCCGTACGACGAATTTACCTGCGTACTCGCCGGGGCCTACCAAGCGCAGAGCCATTTCGATCTCGGGCGTCAGGCGATACAGTGCCAGGCGGGTGTAGCGGTCGCCGTCCCGCACCATCAAGTCCCAGGCGGCTCCCAGGGGAACGCTGTATCCGTAGGCCGCAGCCGATTGGATCGTGATCTCTCCGCCTAGCGCGCCGATCGCGGGATACAAAGGCCCTTCGGGACGGCCGACGGGAACCTCGCGTGCGAAAAGGCGCTCTCCTTCGGTGAGATCGGTCAGTCCCGCCGCGATCACGCCGTTGGCCGGATCGTAGCTGAGCTCGACCTGGTAAAGGTGGCCCGCCCGAGGCTGTGCGTTATGCAGCGACACGACCTTCGAACCGGCCAGGACGCCCGCGCCGCTCTTGGCTGACACGCCGGGTCCGAAAAGATCGGCGTCTGTCTGCAGGTGTACGGCCCAGACGGGGAACCAGCCGGAACGGTCTTCCGTCCAGACAAGCGACAAGAGGGCCGGCGCGGCCTCCGCGCTGTCTCCGAAGCCGATCCAGAGCGCCTCGAGACCGGATGTGTCCTCCAAAGTGAAGCGGACCTGCAGCGTTACAGGCTCATCGGCGGGACTGGGCGTTAGGAAGTGGAACTTGCCCTCGCCGCCCGCCAAAGGTTCGAGCTGGGGCCCTTGGGCCGCGGTCCCGGCAGCGCCCAGGATCAGCCCTAGAGCGGCAACTACCGTGATGTACATCGCATGGCGCCTGCGCATTACCGGTCACCTCCTGCCGAGCCGCCCAATAGCTCAATCGTCAGGCGGCCCATGTCGGCGATGTGCTCGACCTCCGCAAAGAGTTCCGCTCCAGGGCCGAAGGCGAGAACCGGCACCGGCGCCGCCGTGTGGTTCGTCGTGGTGTACGTAAAGGCCCGGTCGGAAAGGACCGAACGGATGAGTTCGTCGAGGTTTCCCGCCTGCACCCGGGACGTCAGATCATCGATGCCGGCGTAGCGGGCGAAAAGCTCGACGATGTTTGCGTCGGGATTCTGATTCAGCGCCGCGCGGATCTCACTCGCCACGGTCGAAACGCCCCGGTCCATTACGACGGGCGAAGGCTTCTTGGTCGGCGCAGTAAGTCCGCCCGTCTCGTGGTCGGCCGTCACCACGACCAGGGTGTCGCCGCGCTCTTCGGCGAAGTTCAGAACAAGCTCGACCGCCTGGTCGAATGCGAGCGTTTCGTGTATGCCGCGGAGAAGGTCGTTCGCATGGCCGGCGTGGTCGATGCGCGAGCCTTCGACCATCAGGAAAAAGCCCGCGTCGCTTTGGGAGAGAAACTCGAGGGCGGCATGCACCATCTCGACGATGTGCGGCTCATTTGCCGGACGGTCCAGTTCGTACGACATCGTGCTCGAGGCGAACAGGCCGAGCAGCTTCCTGCCTGAAATCGGTTCCCATGCCAAGAGCGCGTCGCGGGTGGTCACGAAATCGTACGGGGTTTCAGCCAGCCGGTCGGCACCGCCGATCGCGTTGAAGACGGACAGCCCCCCGCCGAGCAGCACGTCCGGTTGCGTGCGGAAGAACGCCTGTTCCAAAATGGCATTTTGCTCGCTGCGGTTATTGACGGTAGCAAGGTACGAGCCGGGTGTGGCACCGTAAACGATGTCCGTAACGACGACCCCCGTGGCTTTGCCCGCCGCCTGGGCGATGCGCAGAGCGCTCGTGAGCTCCCGGCCGTCAGGCAGCATCGCCACCATGCCGTTGTTCGTCCGGTAACCCGTCGCGTGAGCAGTGCCGGCAGCGGCCGAGTCGGTGACCGCATTGTCCAAGGACGCGTTCGCTGCCTTGTGCTGGACGGGAAAGAGGTCCATGGCCAGGGGGCCGCCTTTCACGAGCCGTGCGACCTCCAGCTGCACGTGGCCCATGCCGTCGCCGATCATGTAGATAATGTTTTTCGGTTGCGGAGCGTCGGCCAGCGCACTCGACGCTCCGGTCACTAGCAGCGCGAGCGTCAGCACCGCGGCCAGGAGCATCTTGCCGCGGCCTTTTCCGCCGGGCGAAGCGAGCGATCTTCCACGGCCACTCATGTTCTTGGATCACCTTCCTTGAATTAAAGAATGAACTTCCGTTCCAAACCCGAGTTGCCCAACGCGCGGGCATGGATCCTATGATATCGATTCAACGCCGGCGCCGGGTTGCCTTCCTAAAACAAGCAGGGAGGGACACGATTGGGAGATGGCGAAAGTTTCGCTGCCTTCAGAAGCCACGCCGCCTTTCGGGAGGTTGTCATGAACGTATGAGAAAGCTGACCGTGATGGCACTTTTGTGCTTGCTCTCGCTCTCCGTAGCCGTGGTAGCGGAGAACGGAGAAGGGACGTACCGTCCGGCAGTTTTGGCCGGTGAACCGGGTACGGCCGCTGCTCCGGCGCTGTCTCCGATCGTATGGCGCACCTTTCCGACCGAAGTGCGCGACTCCGGCCGGGTGCTCCTTTTCAGCGACAACCCTGAATATGTGTCGGAGCCCGGCATTATGTACCGCGACACCGTGGAAGGCAAAGCCCGGCTGTATCTGTACCACGCCACGCGCGGCCAACGCGTTATGCGCTACAGCATCGTCGTGCGCAACCACGGGGAAAGGCCGGTGAACGTAACGATTACGCGCAAAGGGATCGGTGGTCCCAGTTCGGCCTATCCCACGGTCGGACAGAGTGCTTTGGAACGTTTCTGGAACCGGCTATACGACGAGCGGCGCGTCGTCGGCCCGGGGGAACAGGCGCACCTGGACCCGGATCTGGTGTATTTAGCCGCTCCGGACGGCTCCTTAGTGCACGCGATTTATGACATCGAGACGGACGGTCCGCTGGAAATCGCTTTCGTTGCCGACGACGATTTCTTTCGCTTCTTAGAGCCGTACTTGGACCTCTATGAAGATATGGTCCGTCCGGTCGGAGAGCGGATGCGGGGAACCTTCCCCACGAGCGAACGGTATATCTCGTTGCGGGTAGGCGACACGCCGGTCAGCTTTTCCTTCGCGGGGAACCAGCCGCCGGACCTTTATCTGTGGGGTACGGACGGGGTGGACGGTTCGCCCAGGCAAAACTACGGCAATTACGGGGTTACTTACCATATCGATGTGCTGATGGAAGTGACCGAACCACGGCGCATTCGCCTGTATTTGGGGCCGGAGTACACGAACGCCGGTACGTGCGTCCTCGCGCCGGCGCTCTTGCTGACGGACGGGGCCCACGACGACGATGCGGAAAGTGGACGGGTGGTGCGCCTGCCCGCGAGCTCTCGGGCCGTCGACGCACGGTTTATCGGTGAGACGGTAGTGCTCCCCGGTGAGCCGCGCGTGGTGCGATTCGATTTCATGCCGCCCGGCGGATCGTGCTTGCCGGCCTTGCTCTTCGCCGACGTGCAGGCGATCAGCCCGGAGGAAGCCAAAGCGTGGTATGCCGAGCACGGGAACTGAGTCGGCGAGTCCAGACGATGATCGAGGTCTTACGGCAATTTCCCTTGGAAGCAGCCATTGCCGCGGCCCAAAACGCCATCCGTAATGATCGCACGGATCGGGCATGTGTGCTGACGTTTGCTGCACAGGCTGCGCAAGCCAATTTGCCGCCATCTCTGGAAGAACCGTGGACGCCGGCCGAAGTGGTCCAGTGGCATGCCAACATAGGGGTTTATGACCGGTTGGTGATGATCCATGGATAGGCTGGAGACGCTCTGCAAGGCGCTGCGGGTGGGCAACCTAGCCCAGTTTATCGATACAGTGGAGTTTCGGGATAAGAAACAGTTTCTCGCCGATGTGCTTGAAATGGCGTTGCAGCACCGGGAAGATCGCCGGGTTGAACGCTTCATCAAGCAGGCTCGCTTTCCGGCCTTACGAACCTTCGAAGGGTATGAGTTTGATCCGATGCGGAGCCTTGAGTTCATCGATCGGCGCGAAAACATCTTGTGCATTGGCGCCGTAGGCACCGGCAAGACGTACCTGGCCATTGCCCTGGGGCTCAAGGCTGGCACGCAGGGCAAGGCGGTACGCTTCTTTCGGGCGGTGGATCTGACCACGGAACTGTCCGACCGTCGTCGCGACGGTACGCTGACCCGGTTTCAGAAGCAGCTTGCGTCCTTGGATTTGCTCATCATTGACGAGTTAGGGTACATCCCCT
>LSQX01092561.1_pt2 | contig 83928 bp, 79 predicted proteins | sample 654561 | NCBI WGS metagenome assembly LSQX01 (sample SAMN04489861, study PRJNA283612) | anaerobic digester metagenome | isolation source: 4 biogas reactors fed with cattle manure at either 37C or 55C with and... | place: Denmark: Kongens Lyngby | collected 2014 | reverse complement strand
TATATTATGAATAATTATGTCAGAGAGGTCGAGAGAACCTTGGCGGATAATTTTATACTTATCACCACTCGTATCTAAAATAGTTGATGGGAGAGAATTCTCTCCAATTTCGCCCCTCACAAAGAGAGAAACCTTAGCTTTAAAAGCTCCATATATTTGATCGAAGGCGTTTAGAAAGGGCTCTCCAGTTAGGTTGACACTAGTGGTATAGAGGGGCTTTCCCACCAATTCTAAAAGAGCGATAAGAAATGCATCAGCTGGAACCCTTATAGCCGTCGTCCCCCCCCATATATCGGCGACAATCACAGTCAGAGGGGCCGGCCATAAAGAGAGGATAGCTTCATCAATGGGACACCTTGCAATTGAGTTAGCCATCTCAAGCGTTACAAGTTGGATGAAGTGTTTCTCACCTCCGCGCCCCTTCAATTGATTAAGTTTGGCTAATGAGAGGTCAACTACCCCAACAATCCCATAGATCGTGTCGCAGGGCATAATCACCAAATCACCCCCCTTTAGGTGATTGGCAATGAGAGGTAAGCTATTGGGGTCACTTTTTTCGACAACCATAGGTGTAATCTAGTTTAGTTCACCTCTTTCGTCTAGAACTAATCACTTTAATCAAAACTGCTGTAACGGTAACTAAGGCAAAAGAGATAAGGGCAATCAGAGGGGTAGAGAGCCCTTTAAAGGGGGCTTTTAGAGGGGCATTAACTACCATCTCCCCCTCGTTTTCGACCCGCTCAACGACACTCTCCCCTTGTGAGTTGAAAAAGTAATAGACCACCTCTCCCCTTTGGGCATAGCCACTCCGCTTACCCTTCTCCAAGAGGGAGTCGCGTTCCCATACCTCCTCATAGAGGCGTTCTAGTGTCCCTAATTGGGTCTCTTGAACTTTAAGCAACTCTTTTTCAACAGATAACTGACGCTCCAAAGCGCGGTTAACAACAACTCCTTTGTTTCCAAAAATTCCATATAGGAGGGAAAAAGAGGTAATTAGTGCTACTATAAACAAAAATATATATTTCCTTGTCATAATTTGGTCTAAACGGTATAATACCCACCATATAGTTGCTCACGTTGTTTGTAAAGGGAGAGCAAAATAGGGAAAAGGAGATAGCCAATGGAAAAACAACCCTCTAAGGGTAACTTTGGTACCATCTTTGTTACTTCAATCATAACACTGATATTGTTAGTAGGTGTAATTCTTTTCACCTATTTTTACATTGTCCCCAACACGCCAATTGCCAATCTATTAATCTACGGTAACGTTGTTAAGTTTCTCCCTATAATTATCGCCTTTTTGATTCTCTTAACCCTCTTCATCGCCTACCCCCCCTATATTCCTAAAGATACCGACCCTGAAGATGAGTTAGAACTCGACCACTACACCGCATCGCTTTATAACCTCCCCCTTGAGGAGGACTATATTTTTATTCCACCTCCACTTACTCCAGTTGGGGCGGAAGTAGCTACTACTCCATTTGTTCCCCCTGTCGAAGTAGAACCAGCGGCCCCCGTCACACCTGTTGTGGAAGAGCTAATCACCCCTGTTGTTGAACGTCCCAAAAGAGTTGTTCCCACCCCGCTTAAAATGGAGGTCGATTACACCTCGCCAGCGGTTCTTTTTAACGACTACCCCTACCCAATTAAAGCCGATTCTGATATCGCTCAACTCTTAGCTCCAATTGAAGCCACGACTGGTGAGCTTGTCGATTCTATCAGCAACACCTTCTATGAGCGCTTAAATAGTGAGCTGGAGAGTGCGCTACAGTTTGACTACAACCTATCGCTAGCCCGTCTCTCACGTAACATCTCAACTGAACTTGAACTGAGAGGACTCACCTATCCAGCCGATGATGGGACCCTCTATGTTATTCTCCCCTTCTATAGCCGCCAAGTGAGTCGCTCTTTCTTAACGACTCTCCTACACGAGAGTAGCGCTGAAGGGCTCAATATTGGGCTGACCAGTTTATCTGGACGGAGAGTTGATGATAACAAGCTTCTTGAAGAGGTGAAGGTTGCCTTTAACCTCTCGCTCGAGCGGGGTGACTATTCGATTATAAGTTACGACGACTCGCTAGTCCTTTAGGGGGATATTAAAGACCATCCCATCGCGGGCTAAAAATGATTTAGGAAAAATCTCTTGAGCCTCTTTAAGGAGTCGCTTTAGCTCCCAATCGTTATAGCGGGGACTGTAGTGGATAAGACCCATCTTCTCAACTTCCCCATCAAGGGCTATTTGGGCGGCCTGAGTGGCTGTCATATGCTTCTTCTCTAGGGCACTCTCTAGGAGGGCATCTTCAAACATCCCTTCACACAAGAGGAGATCAACCCCCTTCACATGGTGGGCAATCTTGGGGGAGTAGAGGGTATCGGTGACAAAGGAGAAGCCCCGACCACTACGCGACTCTCCCATCACTTCGTGGGGGTGGATAAGCTTGCCCCCCTCCCCTTCAACGGGGGTACCACTTTGAAGCTTAGCCCAAAGGGGGCCTTGGGGAACTCCCAAAGCAAGTGCTTTCTCTGGGAAGAAGATTCCAGGACGCATCTTTTCACGCAGGGTATAACCAAAACAGGGTTTAGTGTGGTCTAATTTAAAGGCCTCTATTGTGTATTCGGGGGTCTCTAGAACACGCCCCTCACTAACGGTGTGGACCACAATTTCGTAGTTGATATACATATCGAGGATACGACGGGTTTGGTCAATATACTCTTTAAGACGGGGAGGTCCATAGATATGGAGCGGTTCATCACGCTCAACTTGGGAACTCAACATCAACATCCCCGGTAAGCCAGTAACATGGTCAGCGTGCATATGGGTTATAAATATTGCTGATATCTTTTTCCATTTAAGGGCCAACATCTTCAGCGATATCTGGGTCCCTTCGCCACAATCGAAGAGGAAGAGGTCCCCCTCGCGGCGCACCATAGCTGAGGTTAAAAAGCGTCCAGGAAGGGGCATCATCCCCCCTGTCCCTAAAACAAATATTTCAAAGTTCATCTCTAGAGCCTACCGTTCTATCAATCTTGTTGCAACACTTCGAGGGGAGAGATCTCCTTAATCCTCTTTAAGGTAAACATTACTGTAACACTCGCAATTATTACCATAGATCCCACTATAAATAAAAGGTCTGTGTAAGCCACTACCACCTTAAAGTCGAGGAGGTAGTAACGCAACCCCTCAAAGCCTTGCTTAGAGAGCCACACCAAAATTGGACTCAGGTAGTGACCCAACACCAACGCCACAACAAGACCCAGTGCAATGCCTAAGATGGTTACAACCATCACTGCCCAAAAGTAACTCCTCCTAATGCTCTTCTGTTGAGCCCCCAGTGCCTTAAAGAGGGCAATTGCTTGAAAAGAGTCTTGGATTAACTCATTTGATACTGAAGCGACATAGACCCCAGCTACCACTAAAATAAGGATGAAGACCAACAAGATCACTTGTCGGCTAGTGACAAAATTTTGGTAGACAGTACGGTTGAATTGGTCCCATGAGGCCCAACTCCCCCCTTTTGCTAAACGCTCACCCAACTCATCAAGGTGCCCACTACCCCTATTATCGACCAAAACCTCGAGGTAGGAGCGCCCCCCATTGGGGAGATACCGTTTAGCCACCTCATAGTTCAAGAAGATTAGCGAAGAGTCGAGTTCATAGTAACCGGTGTTGTAGGTGGTAGCCACTTGGGCTAGCATCGGTCGAACCCCCTTTTGTTCCCCCTCGGGAATCAAAATAAAAGCAACGCGCTCGCCCACCTCGACATTGAGCTCTTTCAGGAGGGTTTCACTCACCATTATTTGGGCTACACTCCCCGTACTCTCAGCTTTAAACTCTTTAATTTTTAACTCTGCGCAGCGTTGACTATTAAAATAGTCCTCCTTGACCCCTTTCAACTTAACCTCAGCACTCTTATCACGCGAGTAGATTATCCCATAGCCACTAGTGACTAAATCACTACTTTGAACTAAAGGATCATCTAATTCATCTAGGTTATAGAATTGAAGGTGCCCATCTTGGAGTAAGATATATTTGTCGGTAATCCCCTGCATCATCCCATCCATGAAGATGAGGGCCAAGACGAGGGGAATCATCACCAGTGCAATTAAAAGGGCACTCCTCAAAAGACGCCGCCTTTGGTAAATCAACTCTTTTGAGGGGAAGAGAAGATGCGAGAAGAGCCAAGAGCTAAACAAGGGTGAGCCCCCTATTTTGAAGGAGATAGAGGTGGTCACACTTTTGGGCTAAGGCTTGTTCGTGGGTCACCATTAAAAGGGTACGCTTCTCCTCTTTGACCATCTCTAGTAAGAGGTGTTCAACCTCCTCTTTTGAGGCTTCATCGAGAGACCCTGTCGGCTCATCGGCGATTATTAGCTGGGCACCATTTATTAGGGCGCGACAGATTGCTACCCTTTGCCGCTCCCCACCCGAAAGTTTTTGGGGCTTATGGTGGGCTCTCTCTCTCAAGCCTACCCTCTCTAATAGTTCATAGGCCCTCTTTTTAGCCACCCGAGCACTCTCCCCCATAATTAGAGCTGGGATTGAGATGTTCTCTAGAGCACTAAAATCTTCTAAAAGGATATGGGATTGGAAAACAAATCCAATGTGGCGGTTACGGTAAAGAGAGAGCTCTTTGTCGCCCATCTTGCCGATATCATCACCTTTAAAGAGGACTCTGCCACTCGTGGGACGATCTAAAGCCCCAGCTAAATTGAGGAGAGTACTCTTTCCAGAGCCACTTTTACCCACAACTGCCACTGAACTCATCGCCTCAATTGAGAAATTGAGCTCTTCTAAGATTGTGAGGTGGCTCGACCCCGAGGGGTAGATTTTGGAAACATTTTCAAACCGTAACAACACTTCACTCATGGTTCAATAACTCCATCGGCTCCCTCTTTAGGAGAGAGCGACACCCAAAATAGGTGAATAGTAGCGATAACAACAAGATTACCAGGGCAACAATAGCTATCTCAAGGGGAACTATTGTGATTGTGAAGGGGTAGGTCAAAAGGGGATTATTACGCCGGGTAAAGAGGTATTGAACCCTATTGAAGAAAGAGAAGACCCTGCCAATATGGGTTGAGAGGAGCACCCCGGATGCCACCCCTAAAGCGAGCCCTAAACTTGTTATTAAGAGCGATTGGAGAATAAAAATTTTAAGAGAACTCTTTTTAGGGGCCCCCACTGCCCTTAAAATTGCCAATTCACGTTGCTTAACAAAGAGGAGGCGCGAAGCAGCGCTCTTCATGTTGACCCCTAAAATTAGAAACATAAAGGAGAGGAAAAGGTACATCATCGCCTTTTCAAGGGTTAAGGCCGAATAAAAAGCGCTATTAAGTTGCTGCCAACTCTTCACTTCGCCTTGGGGGAAGAGCTCTTTCAAATCAGCTATAACCCCCTTTGAGTTGTTAATGGCCCTCCCTTCTAGATAGAGACCAAAGGCGATACGTTGCAATCCAATCCTCTCTAAAAGGGGTTGTGATGAGGTTATAAGGGTCGATTCATTAAACTCACTTAAGGAGGTGGTAAAGAGGCCACTCACTCTGAAGGAGAAGTTAACAGGAGCTAATGGAGCGGTTCTTCCAGGTACCAAGATTGTAATTTGCAACTCGTCGCCAACACGAGTCCCCAATTTATAGGCCATAGTAGAGCTGAGAGCGACCTCCTCTTCACCTTTTGGGGGGTGCCCATCAACTAAGAAAAGGTGGTCCATAAAAGGGTTCTCTTCTAGCCAGATCGTCTCATCAACAACTCTGAGGCGCCCCGTGGAGCTCTCTCCATTGCGTAAGGAGCCCACCATAACTTGGGTGTTTACATGGGGATAGACCCCTGCAACACCCTCTAGAAGAGCTATTTTTTGGGTTATTTCTCCAATATTTTCGTTACTTGTAACTGAGAGTTGGAGGTGGAAAGACTCTATCGATTTAACTTGGTCGAGCAGGTCACTTTGGAGAGAATTCATCAAAGCTAGAAGGGTTATTAAAGCCATCATCCCGATCGCTAGCCCAAACACTATAATTAGTGAGGCGCTACGGTGACGATTGCTCTTAGAGAATGCGTAGCGGTAGGCAATTTTGGGGGTAACCATCACCTCTCCTTACGGTACTCTAAACTTAAAACCCTCTTCCCATCAGGGGCGTAAGTGACATCGGCATAGGGGCGCCCCGCCTCAAAGAGGGTCACTACCGTTGTACCATCAAAGAGGAAGCGACTCGCTTTTACGGGGACTGAGTCGAGCCATTCGGTCTGGGTCTCTAAATTGCCCTCTTTGTACCAGCGCTCTAAGCGCCTCTCCCCCACCCCTTCTCTAACCAACTCAATCGAGTGGTCTAATACCCCGTAAGGGTCGTAGAAGAAGGTTTGAATAACTTCAGCCTCTTCCCCCTCTCCTTCGTGCTGTTCAACCAACATCCCATCGGGACCATAGTACTTCTTTATCCACCCATCAAGGCGCTCTTCACTTACAACTAGGCGTCCCGCCTCGTCATAAAAGACACTACTCTTAACCTCCCAGTTTTCATTGACCCAAGCGTTGCGCACAACTAAATCGTGGGGGTAGTAGGTTAAAGTGGTGACATTAACACCACTCTGTTCTCCATATAAGGGGTTAGTCCCCTCTTTAGTAAAAGTGCTCCATTCGTATCCACCATTGGTTTCAATAACCCTAATTCCCGAAAGGAGCCCCTCCTCTCCCCGGTAGAAGGTGGTGAGACTATCTAATTCGCCGTTAATCAACTCTTTCTGCTCTATTAAGCGCCCTTCGGCATAGTTGTAGAGGGTTATAAAGAGGTTCTCGCCTTCACGACTTATAATCCTTTGGGGAAGCCCTCCTTCGTAGGTTGAGATCACCTCTTTGAGGAGTTGGCCAGTGAGCGAGTACTCTTTGGTTAAGACCTCCTGCCCCGTATCACTAGTGGTAATTTGCTCCGATTTAATCAAGCGCCCCTCTTCATAGAGGGCCCGGTTAGTGTGCAACTTCCCCTCATCAACGACAAGGGAGTAGTAGGACGATCCACTAGGGTCCAATTCAAGTGCTTGCCCCAAACTGTTGGAGCGATAGGTAGCCCCACTGAGGGGGAGGAGGGAGAGGACCACCCCCAAGCTCAACGCAACAAACCACCGCCCTCTATCCATCACTCTATTCCAACGAGGGTATTGAGAAATTTCTCTTTGTCAAAGAGCTCTAAATCCCCATATTTCTCACCAGTACCTACTAGTGCAATAGGGATAGAGAACCTCTCTCCGATTTGGATTAAAGACCCCCCTTTAGCTTGGGAGTCGTATTTAGTTAAGATTATGGCATCAATCCCAATTGCCTGATTGAATAGTTCAGTTTGGGAGACCCCATTTTGTCCGGTAGTGGCGTCGATTACCAGAAATCGTTTGTAATTACCCCCCTTGGGAAGGCGTGAGGTAATCACCTTGTCTATTTTTTGCAACTCCCTAAGGAGGTTATCTTTAGTGTGCATCCTTCCGGCAGTGTCGGCCAAGATAAGGTCATCTTTTCGAGCAACACCACTTTGAATTGCATCAAATATTACAGCTCCGGGGTCGGCTCCGTGCCCCTGCTTCACAATCCGCGTTCCGGTACGTTGGGCGTGGAGGTCCAATTGGTCAATAGCGGCAGCCCTGAAAGTATCACTAGCTGAAAGGAGAACCGATTTACCCATATTTTGGTAATAGGTGGCCATTTTGGCAATGGTCGTTGTTTTTCCCACCCCATTGACCCCTAAAATTAGAAAAAGGTTGGTTTCTCCCTCTATTAAGGTGGGCTCATAGGCCTCAATTTTACCCCTTAACACCTCTTTAACGAGGTTTTGAATCTCAACGGCAGAGCTCTTCTTCTCCTCTTTAGCTCTCTCCCTCACCGCATCGGAGATCTCCATAGCGGTACGTGCCCCTAAATCGCCCTCAATTAACATATCTTCAAACTCTTCAAAGAACTGTTCATTGAATGTTGGTATTTTGAAAAAAGCTTTTAATTTGGCTCCAAAGGTTTTCTTCATCGCTCTTCCTTATCTAAACTATTGGGAACTATACTTCGTTTTTTGGTAATATGCAAATAATTGGTAAGAAGCATCAAAAGTCGATAGGGCAAAGGCCCCTAATGTCGCCCAAACTAGGGGTTGCCACAAAGGTTGCTGGGAGAAGGTGCGACTTAAAGTGTCGACCAAGATGGTCCCACCGGCAAGGATTAAACTCCTCCCTAATGCCTGGTAAAACTTATTTTGTGAGCTACGAATTATTACCCCTTGCTCCATCCAAAGGGGGTTCAAGTTAATCTCAATCTCACCCACAGCAGTACCAACCTGTTTTACAAGGGGCAGGCGCCCCTCTTGGGTGGCGTAAAGGGTGTAGGGGGGCCTTTGGTTGGGCCAGACAAGGGGCAAAGAGGCGACTAAACCGTCACTAATTTGGACAGTTGGACTTCCTGTAATAGAGGTTAATAAAAGAGGTGTAGGGTCAATCGCTTCAAGAGTTAGCGTAAAGGGGTTAATTGAGCCTGCCTCTAAAGTAACTTTTTTCTCAAGGGGAAGGTACCCAGGGGCTACCCCTCGAACCATATAATCACCCTCCACAAGGGGGATAAACCTGTCGTAAGAGTCTCTTTTCTCTCCATCAATTGTCAAGGAGATCGTTGAGGAGAGACCTTCTACCCCTAAAAGGGCGATTTTAGGGTCGACAAGGCGATTCAGTAGCGTTATAAAAAGGTCCCCCGTAAGGGTTGAGAGCTCTTGGGGCTCAACTATTGCATCATAAAGGAGTTCGTCTAGAAGGATTAAGCGTAATCGATAGAAGCGGTCGAGGCGCTCAATTTTAAAGATGAGGAGGGTATCAAGGGCGTTGCTACTTAAAATGTAGTCGATTAAAATAGCCTCTCCCCCCTCTACCCCCTTAATGAGCTCAAAAGGCAATTTAAGATAGATCCACTCCCCTGCTATCGTCTCTTCAAACTCAACCACTAACGGCTCATACTCCCCTTGGGGAGTTTGTCCATCCCCTTTGGCAATCTGTTTATGGGCCTCTTCGAGGTACTTAAGGTACTCTTGACGATTTAGACGCTCCTCAATCTTTTCTCTAAAACTCTCTTCACACGCTATTTGCGACAGGGCATTGGTGGCGAAGGCAAAGAGCTGCTCACCAATTGGACTCTCAATATTAGCCGCTATAGTTGGGAGGTAACCCACCCTTAAAGAAGGGGCTCCCATTAGAGGGAAAAAGAGTAATAGGGCTAAAATAGTCAATCCTACCCGTTTTATACCCATCCCCTACCTCTCTGCCTGCCATCTAAGGAACGCTTCGATGAAGGGGGTAATCTCTCCATCCATTACCGCTTGAATATTCCCCATTTGAAAATTGGTGCGGTGATCTTTCACCATGGTGTAGGGTTGAAAGACGTAGGAGCGGATTTGGTTCCCCCAACTAATCTCGCGCTTCTCTTTGGCCTCTTTAGCTTGTTGTTCAGCCTGCTCTAGACGGTAATACTCATAGAGGCGACTCTTTAAAACTTTCATCGCCAAAGCCTTATTCATATGTTGACTCCGCTCATTTTGACAAGCAACTACTATTCCAGTTTTTAGGTGGGTAATTCTCACCGCTGAGTCGGTTTTATTAACGTGTTGTCCCCCTGCTCCGCCGGAGCGGTAGGTGTCGATTCTAAGGTCACTGGGGTCGATTTCAACCTCAATGTCGTTATCGATATCGGGGGTGACATAGATCGAAGTGAACGAAGTGTGGCGCCGCTTATTGGAATCAAAGGGGCTAATTCTCACCAGACGATGGACCCCTGTCTCCCCTTGGAGGTAGCCGTATGCGTAAGGTCCTGTTATCTGCAGAGTAGCCGACTTAACCCCCCCCTCAGCCTCTAAGAGGTCGACAATATTGACCTTATAGTCATTCCCCTCACAGTAGCGGATATACATCCGCATCAACATCTGGGCCCAATCACACGCTTCAGTCCCCCCGGCACCAGCGTGGATTGTTAAGAAACAATCATCGCGGTCGTGCTTTCCAGAGAGGAGGATCTTGAGGCGCAGAGCCTGAAAGGTTTTATCGAGAGCACCGATTTGTTGTTCAACCTCTCCAATAATGGAGGGGTCATCTTCTCCGCTATAGAGCTCCAACAGCTCCCCTAGCTCATCAATTGAGGCTATAAGGTCGCGCCAAGGATTTAGGGTCTCTTTAAGAACAGAGAGTCGATTAAAGTGGGCTTCAGCCCCTCCCCGGTCATCCCAGAAACTGGGAGCTAAGGTCTCATTTTCGAGAGTTTCAATTTCAGCGGCCAATTTAGGAGGGTCAAAGACGCCTCCAAACATCGTAAGCTTCCTCTTTTATCTCCTCAAATTGTTGTAAATTCTCAATATCCACTATTCTCTCTCCTTGCTAGGGCGCTTTGCACGCCGCTCAATTCTAAATGCCAAAGTCCACCGCACCTCTTCACCGGGGGCTAAATTAAACTCCCACAAAGGAAGAAGGAGGGTGTGGCTATAGAGCTCCTCCATCCCCATTACGGTTGGCAGGCGCACCCAAAAGTCGTCTTTAATTAAATCGAAGCGACTATCAGAGGCGATTGAGATAATGGTGCGGTTTAAATCGTCACTGACGCGCACATTTTTAAGGTTGGGGGCCACAAGATGCCCCTCAACTAGTCCGCGATTCCGATTCTTCTCAATGGTATAGAAAGAGAGGGGTCCCTCCTTCATCCCAATCGCTAGATTAAGTTCACTCCCAAAGATCCCCTTAGAGGGGCGCTTTCCTCTGTTACAAAGGGTAAAGGTGGTAATAATTGTTTGGCTTCTAAAGATAAAGTGCTTCTTAACCTCAAGCTCCCCCAAGTTGAAGGGGAGATTTTTAAAGAGGTTAGTTGCATAGATTTCGTTACTATTTTTTGAATCGACCTCAAGGGTGTAGTTGTAGGAGGCGGTATCGAAGACGAGGCGACTCAACCCCTTACCATACTCCCCAAGTTTAGTGTCCGCAGCTAAAAAAACATCGGAAAATGAGCGCTGAAATGAGCCATCTTGGAGTGAGTGGAGTGAGAGGCGGTTGGCCTCTGCCCCATAGCCACAAAAGGTGTTACCGTAGTTCCAACCGGTGGGGAGAAAGTTAATCTCACTCAAGGCCCCTCCGACAGGGTCGACTACAACTCCAATATTCTTGCCGACCCAGACCAACTCCTCTACCCCATCGTAATCGAGGTCGACCGAACGCGGATAGGGAATCTCTTCGTAGTTGTTGAGCAACTTCTCAGCTTCATTGAGGTGGCGGTAGACATAGGAGCGGTAGCTACGGCGGTAGCACCCCCCTGATGAGTCGAGGACAAAAGGGGCGCCACTGGCAGCCTTTAAGAGGAGGGAATTGACCCTCTTCTTAATATCTTTGTTTTTCCTAAATATCCTATTTAAGTTGACAAGGTAGAGGAGTCGCCCATAGAGGTGGTTCAGCTCCTCATATTTAATTAAGACCTCGTTAAAGGCGTTGATATCGACCAGCGAAGAGTCTCTTCCATACCACGAGGCGCCCAAATAGCCCCGCTCTTTTATCGATCCAACCGGGATAGCTGTAAGGAGTTCACTACTCCCTCCAATCTTAGCAAAGCAACTCTCAAGGATTTGGGTAAAGAGTTCAATCGGGGATGGCAAAGAGGGCTTAAGGGCAGTGGCTTGGAGCAGGTCGTCAAGGTTAACCATAAGGGTGTGGTAACGGCTAGAGGTGTCAAACTGGAGCGCCTCAAGCTCTTCAGTAAACTCTTTTAGTTCAACCTCACCACTACGTAGGTTGGCAATTAGATTGTTCACCCCATCATTGGAGACAAAGACCTCAATCGTCTTCCCCAACTCTTGCATGGTGAAGGGCTCTAAAGCGACATGGAGGTCGTGGAGGCGGTCGTAACCTGAGATGACAAGGCGGTCCAGCATCCCCAAGTGCATCGCTGAGACGTAGGTGGGAGTCCAAATCTGGTTAAAGAACCAAGCTGAACGGGAGCGCTTACCAAAGCGTTTACGGATAATAGTGGTGGTAGCTTCAAGTTGTCCTGAGCGGTCTTTCCCCTGAACGGTATGCAGGAGAGCTTGTTGGTAGGAGCCAGTTAAGAGCTCGAGTTGCTCTTTTTTCACCAAATCTCCAATCAACATATTCATCTCAGGGTGGGAAAGCTCAAACCACTCATAAATTGGACCGGGGAGGTAGAGGTGGACCTTTAGTTCTGGGTTGTTGTAGATATAGGTGAGGAGCGGTTTATAGACCTCACTTAAGGCCCTCTCTAAAACATCGAGGGGGGTTCCTGAAGAGAGTTGACTATAAGCGCCTAAAACTAAGGTCATTCACCTACCTTGCTTTCACTATACATTTTGTGGGGCAAGCCTCCGCAGCCTCACCAATTTGGGCCATCTCACGACTGTAATCGATAGTAGCCAAGAAATTGGGGACGACACACCCCGACTCGGGATACTTCCTTTCACAAATCTTACACCCAATACACCCCACACTGCAAATCTTTCGCACAACACCCCCCGAGTCGAGACTGTTACAGGCAATGGCATGACTTCCCCGATAGGGAATCATCTTAATTACCTGGGTAGGACAAACAAGGGTACACTTGAGACACCCAATACAGAGTTCCGGGTCGACTACTACATTCCCTAAATCATCGCGACTAATGGCTTGAGTAGGGCAAACCTTGATACACGAACCGAGGTGGAGACACCCATATTTACAAGCCACATCCCCTTGGTGGATGAGGTGGGCCGCATTGCAATCCTCAATCCCCTCATAGACAAAGTCGCGCTTGGTTAACTCATTATTACCTCGACAGTGGACGAAGGCAACCATTTTCTCACCAGCTCCTCCCCCATCGGAGGCAACCCCCAAAATTGAGGCGACCAGTTCTCTAACCTTGACTCCCCCCGGAGGGCATAGCCCATTCTCCGCTGTCCCAGCTGAGAGGGCATTAGCATAACCACTACAGCCGGGAAAGCCACACGCGCCACAGTTAGCCCCCGGTAGAACCGCTAAAATCTCGTCAGCTCGCTCATCGGTCTCGACAGCAAATTTCTTAGCAGCAAAAGCTAACCCTAGCCCTAAGATGAGGCTAAGGGTCGCAATAATTAAAAATGCAAACAGTATATTCATATTCAGATTACCCCAAAAGATTGATTAAGAGTGCTTTATCAAAGGCCATAAAGGCGAGAGCCATAAGCCCCCCCGATATAAAGGCGATGGGGACCCCCTTGAAAACCTTGGGAACCGGTTGTAGTTCCATTCGCTCCCGAATGTTACTCATCAATATTAAGGCTAGGGTGAACCCAATGCCACCGGCAGTCCCGGCACAAAAGCTCTGCATTAAGTTGTACCCCTCAGTGATGTTGAGAATTGCTATCCCTAAAACAGCGCAGTTGGTAGTAATCAGAGGGAGGTAGATCCCAAGTGCTTGGTAGAGGGCCGGTGAGTTCTTTTGGATAATCATCTCAACAAACTGGACCAGGGCAGCAATTACCAAAATGAAAGTAAGTGTTTGGAGGTAGACTAAGTTAAGGGGGACTAAAACAAAGGTGTAGACGAGGTAGGTCATAATTGAAGCAATCCCCATAACGAAGGTTACCGCCATCCCCATCCCTATGGCCGATTCACTATTCTTTGAGACCCCAATAAAGGGACAAAGCCCCATGAATTGGGTCAAGATAAAGTTATTAACAAAAATATAGGTGATAAATATTGCTACATATGACATTTAGTTTACCCCCTTTCTCTTCTCTAGGTAGCCAAAGAAGGCTTTTAGATAACCCATTAAAAGAAGTGCACCTGCTGCCAAAGTCATTATCCTTACCGGATACTTATAGAGGAGAGGAATTTTTATAACTCCGGAGAAGTTGCCAATAGAGATTAGAGTGATTGTCCCCGCTCCAAACACCTCGCGAATCAGGGCAATCATGGTTAAGGCTAAGGTGAACCCCACCCCCATTCCAATGCCATCGAGGAACGAGTCAAAAACACTGTTACGGTTGGCAAACGCTTCAGCCCGCCCCAAGATAATACAGTTGACCACGATTAGGGGGAGGTATATCCCCAAAGCTTGGTAGATTGCAGGGGCGTAGGCGTGCATCACCATCTCAACAATTGTCACAAAGGCGGCAATTATTACAATATAGGCGGGAATGCGTACCGAAGGGGGAATTATATTCTTCAAAAGTGAAATAAAGATGTTGGAGAAGACTAGGACAAATATTACCCCCACCCCCATTCCTAAACCGTTAATAACTTGGGTTGACACTCCGAGAGCTGGACACAAGCCCAACATGATTATGAAGACCGGGTTCTCCTTAAAGAACCCTTTGGTTAAAATCTCTTTTTTACTTTGAGCCATTACTTGCCTCCCAAAGATTTAACTAAATTGGAGCCGTAAGCAACTGTTTTAGCCACCCCGGCAAAGGTGACCGAGGAACCACTAACTGCGTCAGCCTCCTCTTTGGAAAGCTCTCCCTTGCTTTGAGGAACGCTATTTGTCCCCCCAGTTCCAATAAACTTCTCCATATAGGAGGGGATTTCTGCTTTCTTGCCTAAACCGGGAGTTTCGCTATTAGCCAGAAGACGCGCATCGATAACTTCACCATTATTGAGGTAACTCACCATCATCATCATCTCCCCGCCATAACCAACGCCGGTGAGTTGAACAATATAACCCACAGATTTTTGACCCTCATCAAGGAGCGAATAGAGAGTAGAAACTGTAGAGTCACTAATCTCTAGACTCTCTCCTATTTGGTAAGGACCAGCGACAGTCTTAAGGGCCTCTGCAACCACCTGTGCCTCATAGAGGGCAATTTTGGGGGCTGTAACCGCGTTAACCACCGCCAAGGTGGTAGCAGCCACTGAGGCGAGGAGAGCCAGAATTAGGCCAACTTTTACCATCTGTTTCATCTCTTCGCCTCCTTAACAACCTCTCCAAAGGGCTTCACTTTAATAAAGCGATCGATTGTTGGCACAAAGATATTCATCAAAATAATGGCCAAAGAGACCGATTCAGGGAGAGATCCGTAGTAGCGTAGGAGGAAGGTGAAGAACCCCACCCCCACACCAAAGATTATCCTCCCTTTGTTAGTTATAGGGCTGGTCACCATATCGGTCGCCATAAAGAAGGCGCCCAAAATCATCCCCCCACTGAGGAGTTGAAGGACAAAATCGCCTTGGAAGAATCCTAAGCCGTTTCTCAGTCCACCAAAGGTCCAAGCTAGGAGACTAAAGGTGCCTAGAAAGGCGACCGGGATGTGCCAAGTAATAATCTTTTTAACTAAAAGATAGATTGCCCCAATTAAGAGGAGGAAAGCTGAAACCTCGCCAATAGTCCCCGCCATATTCCCAAAGAAGGCATCAACGGTGTAGGGCGAGGGGCCAATTTTAAAGACCTTAGTTAGGGCGCCACTAACTTTACCGGCAAATTGGGTGTAGGGGTAGTTGATACTCGCCAAGATTGAGGGACTCTTCATCCCCATGACCGTCCCCTCCCCAATTAACCCCTTAATCTCGGTTAAGAATGAGGCTGATGAAAAAGCATCAACCCCCTTAAGGGTTCGCGGGAGGCGGTAGGTGTTCATTAAGTTGGTGAAGGAGAAGAAGACAAAGGCCCTCCCCGCCAGAGCTGGGTTAATCCAGTTGGCCCCCAGTCCACCAAAAGTCCACTTAACGACGAAGATGGCAAAGGCGGCAGCTACAATGGGGACCACAATGGCCGTATCGACACTGAAGTTCATCCCAATTAAGAGACCTGTTAGAAAGGCCGACCCATCGGCGAGGGTTGAAGCGCCTCGCTTTAAGTTGAGGAGATACTCAACCCCCATTGAGGTGGCAATCGAAACAACTAGCAGTAAAAGGGCGCGCCACCCAAAGAGGTAGACTCCCCACAAAGCTGCTGGTGTTAAAGCAATCGAAACATCCCACATAATTGAAGAGGTTGACCCCTTACCGTGGAGATGGGGCGATGAAGATAAAACAAATTTTGGACTCTCCATTTACTTCCTCCCTACTCTTTTGCCAAGCTTCATAGCGTGCACAAGTGGTAAATTGGCTGGACAGACATAGGCACAGCAGCCACACTCTTTACAATCCATCAAATGGTTGGCCATAGCGACCTCGTATTGACCATGGTCAATTAAGCGGTAGAGCTTGGTTGGTTGTAACCCCATTGGGCAAGCTGTTATACAGCGCCCACACGAGATGCAGGGGGTTGTAACCCTCCCTTTTTTGGAGGGGGCTAAGGCCAATATACCGCTGGTCCCTTTGGTGATAGGGGTTGTGGTATCCCAAAAGGCGAAGCCCATCATCGGTCCACCGGCAATATAGTTATCTGTCTCTTCACACGCGGTTAACTTTAGTAAATCTTCTACCTTGGTCCCTATGGGGACTAAGAGGTTCTTCTTATCTTTAATACTCTCTCCGCTGAGGGTGACGACTCTCTCAATAAAAGGCTTATTGAGGGCTACTGCCTCCCAGATGGCAAAAGCAGTACCGATGTTGACCACAACTGCCCCAACGTCGAGGGGGAGTTTCCCAGAGGGGACCTCTCTCTTAATTATCGCTTTGAGGAGTTGTTTTTCATCACCTTGGGGGTATTTAACTTTGAGAGGGACTATCTCAATAGGGTGCCCCTTCTCTTCAATAATCTGACGCAAGTTGTCTATAGCGTCCCGCTTATTGTTCTCAATCCCAATGGTAATCTTTTGGGGATTGACGATTTTAGCAACATAGAGAATCCCTTCTAAAATCTCCTCCCCCCGCTCTAACATCAAGCGGTGGTCACTTGTCAAATAGGGTTCACACTCCACCCCGTTGATTACAAGGTCGTTAACTTTCTTACCTCGGGGAATGGAGAGTTTAACGTGGGTAGGGAAGGCAGCCCCTCCAGCCCCGACAATGCCCATCTCCTTTACAAGGTTGAGCAGTTCAGCACCGGTGTACTCTTTTCTCTCCTGCAACGACCACTTACCAAAGGGGTTTTCACTATCGACGGTGATTACGAAGGCGTCACTGATAACGCTGTTGGCTAAGGTTATCTTTTTTATATCACTAATAGTGCCATTGACGGGAGAGTGGATATTGGCACTAATGAAGCTGGTCGACTCCCCTATCTTCTCCCCTGCCACCACCACATCACCTTTAGCCTTTAGGGGCTTGGCGGGTGAACCGGTATGTTGGGAGAGGGGGACAATTAACTCACTAACCGCAGTGAAAGGTTCAATTGGTTGTCGATTGGCTAACTCTTTCTTATCTTTTGGATGGACTCCACCTTTGCGGAAGGTTGCTAAAAACTCCATGTGTGGTACTCCTTTGGTATTAGACGCGGTAAATCCCCTACTCTCGTAAGAGGAGGATTTATCAGGTAATTTAAATTATCACTTCATATCTTAAGCGAAAAACGGTATAACAGTAAATATGAATCGTATATTCCGCTACGCTTTTTGGAAATTAAAAGGGGTTAAGGTCTTTGCTTTAGTGGGAAAGAGTGGAACCGGTAAAAGTTTCCGATCAAAGCTGATGGCAGACAAACACAATATAGATCTCATTATCGATGATGGTCTCCTTATAAAAGGGGACCGGGTATTGGCTGGGCGTTCAGCTAAGCGAGAAAACAACTTCTTAACTGCCGTTAGAACAGCCCTCTTTGACGATGATGAGCACCAGAGAGAGACGATAAGTGCCCTCCAAAAGGAGAAGTACCACCGAATCTTAATTATTGGAACCTCCGAGAAGATGGTCTATAAGATTGCAGCACGCCTCAAACTTCCCCCTCCCGACCGCATTTACCACATCGAAGATATTGCGAGCCAAGAAGAGATTGAAACGGCCATGCGTATCCGCTTTAGTGAAGGGAAGCATGTTATCCCAGTACCTGCTATCGAAATTACCCGAAGTTACCCCCAAATTGTCTACGACTCACTGAGGGTTTTTTTCCGTAGTCGCTTTCGCCTCCCCTGGAAGAAAAACAAATCTTTTGAGAAGACTATTGTCCGTCCTGAATTTAGCAAATATGGGCGTATCACCATGAGCGAAGCAGCCCTTACCCAAATGGTGATTCACTGCCTTGATGAGTTTGACCAACTCATTAAGGTGACTAAGGTCAATATGAAGATTGTCCCTGAGGGGTATAAACTGACTGTTAAGCTACGCGTTCCGATGAAACACCAAATTGCCTCAACCCTCTCTGAGCTCCAAGAGTACATTGGAGACTCCCTTGAAAAATATGGGGGAATCTTTGTGGCAGGCATCGACCTTGAGATTGAGGAGTGGTCTTAAATCCTTTTAGGTCGTCGCCGCCCCCTACTTTGAGCTGCCCTTAACTGCCCATACTGCTGTAGAGGTGGTTTAGTGCGCAAACAAGTTGGAGGGACATTGACCCCTTCCCCTTTCAAGAGGAGAAGTGTCGCCTGCTCAACATCGTAATTGGGAGGGGTAATGGGGTTTATTAGCCGCTTTATCTGGGCATAAGTCGCCTTAAAGAGTTCACTAACACTCACCTCCTCGTCTTGCTTGATGGGGAGGATAATCGGTCTCACTAAGTGGAGGAGCATCTCCCCTCTAAGGGAGTCGAGCCTTGTGTTACGGTTGAGCTCAATCAACTTTTTAACCTTTTCATCAAGAGATTCGAGTTGGTTAAAAATCTCTTCTAAGTTAGCTGAAACGGCAATACAAGGAAGGAGATAGACTAAGAGTTGGTGCTTGTTGAGTTGCCTCATAATTGGGGCCGCTTCCCCCGAATAGAGGACCTTAAAGACCTCTTCGGTCACCCTAGAGTTGGAGACTTTAGTCAACTCGTAGCGATTTTTGCGAATTGAGCGTTTAATGTCGCGCTCGAGGTAAAAGCCGGTAAAGACACTGTACTTAACGGCTCTTACCATCCTTACTGGGTCGTCAATAAACGAGGTTGTAAGGGGGATAACTGAACGGATTCGCCCCTTTTTAATATCATCCATTGCCCTATTGAAGTCGAGAAGGTCCCCCGTTACTGGGTTGTAATAGAGGCTATTGAGGCTAAAGTCGCGCCGCTTGGCATCTTGTTCTACCGTCCCATAGATCGATTCTTCATCTCCTGAGCGGAAAGTGGAGACTTCGAACACCTTGTCGCGAAAGATCAGGTGGACTAATCTGAAGCGCTTGCCGATTATACGGGCATTCCAAAACAACTTTTGAATTTGCCTAGGGGTGGCTGAGGTGGCGATGTCAAAATCTTTGGGTATATGGTTTAGAAGGAGGTCGCGCACAGCCCCTCCTACGATATAGGCCTCTGCGCCGGCCTCTTGTAACTTCTTAACGACCGCCAAGGCGTCCTTGTCGATTGAAGTCCCTTTTATGGGGTGTTCTTGGGCTGTATAGACATGGGCAACAGGAATATTTGAGCCATCTTCACCTTTTTTATAACGTATTAACATCACTATCTGCTATTGTAGCTTCTCTTGCAGTTTCCCCTCGATTTGTTTACACTACAATGTGTATACTATCTCTTTTAAAAATGCAACAGGAGCTGTTTCGCATGATTCAACCCAGAGTACTAAAAGGCTTTAGAGATTCACTTCCAAGCCAAGAAATAGTCAAAAAGCAGGTGATAGCCACCTTGGAAGAGGTTTTCTCTTCCTTTGGTTTTGTCCCCATCGATACCCCGGTTTTAGAGTACACCGAAGTGTTACTAGGCAAGGGGGGGGGAGAGACTGATAAACAGATCTTCCACTTTGTAGATAACGGTGGGCGCGATGTAGCAATGCGCTTTGACCTCACTGTCCCCTTCGCCCGCTTTATGGCAGGCAACCTCCACAAGCTTCCCCTCCCCTTCAAACGTTACCATATCGACAAAGTGTGGCGGGGAGAGAATCCCCAAAAGGGGCGCTACCGTGAGTTCTACCAGTGCGATTTTGATATTGTCGGAATAGACTCGGCTGTAGCCGATACTGAAATATTATTGATGATGAGCGACGCCTTTAAGGCGATGGGACTCTCACGCTTCACTATCCACCTTGCCCACCGTGGCCTGCTCAACGCTTTTTTAAATCACATCGATTGTGGTGACCATGCAGTCGAAATTCTCCGCATAGTTGACAAACTGAGAAAGATTGGGGAGCAAGCCGTTAAAAATCAACTCATAGAAATAATTGGCTCAGATGAAGCAGCCGCTGCTATCCTCAATTATATCACCCCAAAAGAGGGGGAAAGTACAACTCAAACTATTGAACGCCTCTCTGAGCTTGCCGGCAACGAGGAGGAGCACACTAAACGTCTCAAAGAGATCTTTGCCCTCCTCAACTCCCTCGGCATTGCCTCTAACTTTATCTTAGACCCCTCTATTACCCGGGGCTTGGATTACTATACCGGGGTGGTCTTTGAGACCTTCCTAACCGATTTACCCTCAATTGGATCAGTCTGTTCAGGGGGACGCTACAACGACCTTGCCTCCCTCTACACCAAAGAGGAGCTACCGGGAGTGGGCTCATCAATTGGCCTAGACCGCCTCTTGAGTGCCCTCGAGGAGTTGGATGCCTCCCTAGCCCACAGCGCTTCATCTAGTGATATCTTAATCCTCTTCCTCGATGAGACCCTTCTTCCCCTCTACTTAAAGACAGCACAAACTTTAAGAGAGAGTGGCGTTAGATGTGACCTCTTCTTAAGTGACAAAAAACTGATGGCACAATATAAATATGGTGAAGCTCACGAAATCCCCTACGCCCTCTTTGTTAAAGGTGAGGACGATTTCACCCTCCGTAACTTAGAGCAACGCAGCGACCATGAACTCTCTTTGAAGGAGATTGTGGCACAGGTAAAGGGTACTCTTTAGTGTTGACAATGAGCCATCTTCCCGTTTACCAACACCGAGAGAAGATTCTAGAGGCTCTCAAAAACAACCAAGTTATTGTTGTAGAGAGCCCTACTGGTAGTGGAAAAACGACCCAAATCCCCCTCATCTTAAACGAAGCAGGTTATGCCAAAGAGGGGATAATTGGGGTGACTCAACCGCGCCGGATTGCCACCCTTTCGGTCACCTCCTTTATTGAGAAGCAACTCGATGCCCCCGAGAGTTATGTCGCCTACAAGATGCGCTTTAGTGACACTACCAAAGGGGAGACAAAAATTAAAGTAATGACCGATGGGATTCTCTTGATGGAGGCTAAAAACGACCCCCTCCTCTCAGCCTACTCGGTGATGCTGATTGACGAAGCCCATGAGCGGAGCTTAAACATCGATTTTGTCTTGGGATTACTGAAGAATGTGTTAGCTGAGCGGAGCGACTTCAAGGTTATCATCTCCTCAGCCACCATCAACACCAAGGTCTTTAGCTCCTTCTTCAATGGAGCTCCGATTATCTCAATAAAAGCGCGCCAACACCCAGTTGAAGTTATTTACCAACCTTTAAAAAAGAGTGATGACCGCGATGAGATCTATATAAGGATTCGCGAGCTAGTGGGGCGGACTGCCAACCGCTTCCCGGGAGATATCTTAATCTTCCTCCCCGGCGAGTTTGATATCAAGATGACCCTTCAATACCTAAGTGAGGCCAACTTTAGCCATAAACTCCTCCTCTTACCCCTCTTTGGACGCCTCTCTAAAGAGGAGCAAGAGCGGGTCTTTATCCCCACCCCAAAGGGGAAGACCAAAGTTGTGGTGGCTACCAATATTGCCGAAACAAGTGTCACCATCGATGGTATCACGACGGTAATTGATTCGGGGATTGCTAAGCTCAACTACTACAACCAGAAAAACTTTACCAGTTCCCTAATTACCCTCCCCATCAGCCAAAGCTCGTGTGAACAACGCTCTGGGAGGGCTGGGAGAACCGCCCCCGGCCGTTGCTACCGCCTCTACAGCGAAGATGACTACAACAGTCGCGAGATGTTCACCCTTGAAGAGATCTTAAGGACCGACCTCTCTGAGGTAATTATAAGGATGAGTGAACTGGGGATCTTTGATTGGGAACGCTTCCCCTTTATAACCCGCCCCAAGAGTGAGGCGATTAAGAGTGCCGAAGAGACCTTACTTTTAATTGAAGCAATCGATAAAGAGCGCCATCTTACCTCAATTGGGGAGATGATGGTTAAGTTCCCCCTCCTCCCCCGCCACGCGCGAGTTATTGTTGAGGCGATGTACCGCTTCCCCCAAGTGATGGAGGAGGTTTTAATAGCAATCAGCTTCCTCTCAACCAAAACCCCCTTTATTCTCCCTCCAGGAGAGGAAGAGGAGGCAAAAGCGGCCCACCACACCTTTAATAGTCAACAAGGGGACTTTATCTCTTACCTCACCATCTTCAACAGCTTCACCTCACATGCTACCAAAGAGGAGAGAGAAGAGTTTTGTAAAAAGAGCTACCTTGACTACCCCACTATGGTGGAGATTTTCCATATCGAAGAGCAGTTGAGTGAAATCGTGAGTGAAACAGGCTTCCCCCTCACTGGTGGAGGGTCAAACCAAGATTTTCTCTGCTGCCTCGCCGCTGGACTCCTCCAGTATGTCTGTATTAAGAGTAAACGCAACATGTACCGCAGCCTCAGTGTTGATCAAATTTTTATCCACCCCGGGTCAGCTTGGTTTAAAGAGCTACCCCAGTTTTTATTAGCCGGCGAAATTGTCCAAACTAGTCGCCTTTATGCACGCACCGTCTCCCCCCTCAAGCGGGAGTGGCTCGACCTAATCCACCCCGCCCTTAGGCCCCGCCTCTTGGGGGCAAAAACTGCCAAGAAGGGGGAAAAAGAGGTGGTACGTAAAGAGGCTGTTGGCAAGAGTCTCCCCCTCTACGGCAAAGAGTTTCAACTTATTACGATTGGCAAAGCGAAGCGCTCAATGGTAATAATCCCCTACGAAGAGTTAGATTTCCTTTATCACAAGAGTAAGAGCTCTAAACGGGCGATACGTAACTACCCCTCCACCCTAATGTGGAGAGACCACTATATCCATTATGGGGACAAACTCCCCACCCTCCTCAACCTAAGGGGGAAGTTGAAACCTGAACAGGGGATCTTAGCCTCCCCTCCAGCAGGCACTTTTGGGATGGATAATTTGCCAAACTTAGTCGACAACTTAGACCACCTCTTAGCCTTCTGTCGCCTTAAGAGGAAGAAACATCTCGGCTTTGTCCAACTGGTGTTGCAAAACAATGGTCAATACCGCTTCAGCTCAACACGTTACTACTTTGAAGCACTCGACACCTCCATCTACGCCTTGAGCAACTTAGTTGATGAAATTGATCGTAAAAAGAGTGACAAAGAGTATCAGAAGGCGAAGGGTCTCCTAAATGAACTCGTCACCCTATTCGATGAGTGATTCTATCAGAGCATTGGAGAGATGGGTTAGCTGGTAATTGCCCACCCCCCTTAAGAGGACAAAGCGAACTTGCGAACTTCTCTTCTTCTTATCGCTTTGTAGGGCTGCCAAGAAAGCTGGTTTATCAAGGTTTGAAGAGAAGTCGCTGAAAGAGTAGAGCTCAAGGAGAGCAAGGGCTCTCTTTACAAACTCTTTAGGCGTTATCCCCAACTCTAAGCCAGCCAACAGGGCCCGACGCATCCCCCAAGCTACCGCCTCTCCATGGGAGTAGCGGCTAAAGTTGCCCAAAACTTCGAGGGCGTGGCCAAAGGTGTGGCCAAAGTTGAGCACCTCCCGAATCCCCTTGGTCTCAAAGGGGTCTTGTTCTATATACCCCTTTTTAACTAAGAGCGATTTATAGAGGAGCTCTTTAAGAAGATTTTCATCCCTCTCTTTAACCTCTTGGTAGTTCTTCTCCAAAAAGAGGAGTAGCTCCGCATCTTGGCTTATGAGGGCGTGCTTCACTACTTCAGCTAACCCATTTTTATACTCCCTCATTGGGAGGGTTTGGAGCACTTGTGGAACCAGATAGATCTGTTGTGCCGGGTAGAAGGTCCCTAAAAAGTTTTTACTGGAATCAAAGTCGATAGCTGTCTTTCCCCCAAGGGTCGCATCGACCATCGCTAAGAGGGTGGTAGGGACTAAAATTAATTGACACCCCCGCATATAGAGAGAGGCGGCAAAGGCGGTAATGTCACCAATCACCCCACCTCCCAAAGCTACTAGAGAGTCGTCACGGCCAAAACCGAGCTCCTTGGCACGCTTTACAATGGCTACGACACTCGCCCACCCCTTCTCCTCTTCGCCACTGGGGAGAATTAAGTGCTCTATCCCTAAAGGGAGGAGAGGGGCAGTGTTGGTATCAGCGACAAAGAGAGAGCGCCCCGTGAGGGTGGCAAGGTGGTTCCAGAGGCTATCAAGAGAGGGGGTAAAGTAGAGGTCGCTGTGCCTCTCCCCTAAGGTGACACTAAACAACTTTTCCATAGGGGTAGTCTACTCGCTTCCCCCCCTTGTAACAAGGTGAGTAGTTGTCAAAAAGGCCATTTTAGCCCATATTGGAGCTATGAAAAGACTCTATTTTGACACTGCTGCCACTACTGCTATGGGGGAGCGCCCTTTGGAGGTTTACCGAGAGGTGGCTCAAAAATATATTGGAAACCCCTCAAGTCTCCACAAAGAGGGGCGCGAAGCTGCCAAAAAACTTGCTGAGGAGCGCTCAACAACAGCACGGCTGTTAAAAGTTAACGAGAAGCAACTCTTTTATACTAGCGGAGCCACTGAGAGCAACGCCATTGTCCTCACCTCCCTTTTGTGGAAACGCAACCCTGGGCGTATCCTACTAAGCTCTTTAGAACACAGCTCTATAACAGGATTTATCCCCCTCTTGGAGAGGAGTGGCTTTGAGGTTATTACCATTAAAGCTCCCGGTGGCTACCTCGACTTTGAGGTCCTTGAGAAAGAGTTAACCGAAAAGACCCAACTTGTTTGTGTCCCTCTGGTGAGTAACCTCTTTGGCAGTGTCCAAGATTTAAAAAGGGTGACAAAGCTTGTTCGTGAATGCTCTTTACAAGCCCATATCCACTGTGATGCAGTCCAAGCGCTAGGCAAGATTGACTTCAACTTAACGGAACTGGGGGTCGACTCAGCCTCTTTTAGTGGACACAAGTTTAGAGGACCGCGTGGAATAGGGCTCCTCTACCTACAAAGTGGTAGCCTCCAAGTCGCCAGTAGTGGTGGAGGACAAGAGGGGGGTATTCGGGGAGGAACTGAATCTCTTCCTTCTATAGCAGCCCTCAATGTGGCGTTAGAGGAGAGTTTAAATAACCTCGATGGTAAGCTTGCCAGAGGGAGAGAGTTGAGGAGTTTTTTTGAAGAGGCCCTGCAAGGTTGTAGTGCAATCGAGGTGTTAAGCTCCTCTGATAAGGCTCACACCCCCTTTATTATAACCATCTCGGTCAAGGGGTTTATGGGTGAGGTCTTTTCTCGTATCCTCTGGGACCGTGGTTTTTGTCTCTCAAGTGGTTCAGCCTGTTCAAGCAACTCCCCCAAGACTAACCAAACTCTCTTTATGAACGCCTCTTATACCCCTTCGCAGGCGGCGGGCTCGCTAAGGATCTCTTTCGATTGTGACACTAGCGAAGAGGAGCTTCTGTCCCTCGCCACAGCTCTCAAAGAGGAGAGTGGACGCTTAAATTTAGAACCGAGGTTGTAGTGATGAATAAAACTCTTTATCTGATAAAATTGGGTGAAATTGCCCTTAAAGGGCAAAACCGAGGGCTCTTTGAGAAGAGATTAAAGGATAATATTAAATATAAGCTCCGCCCCTATTCAAATCGATTGTTGCGCCAAAAAGGACGCCTTTTCTTAGAAGTTGACGGAGAGGCCCCCTTGGCAACAATCCACCACGCTTTAGCGACCACTTTTGGCATTGTTGGTTTTGCCCGGGCAATTAAATGTAACAAAGAGCTCGATGCGATTACCCGCTCTGCCATTGAGCTAACCTCACAAGAGCACTTTTTAGAGGGGACAGCTACCTTTAAAGTTGAATCGCGTCGCTCTGATAAAAGTTTCCCCCTCGACTCATACGGCCTCAGTGCCCACTTGGGGGGGGCCATTTTGAAAGCCCAAGAGGGCTTAAAGGTGTCGGTGCGTGAACCTGACCGGACCCTCTATGTCGAAATTAGAGACCAAGCCTACCTCTACTACTCCCCCAAAGGGGGCCTTGGGGGGCTTCCGGTGGGGAGTGCCGGCCGCGGGATGCTCCTCCTCTCAGGGGGAATTGACTCCCCTGTTAGTGGTTATTTGATGGCTAAGCGGGGGTTAAAACTTGAGGCGGTCTACTACCACACCTACCCCTACACCTCCGATGAAGCGCGAGGAAAGGTTGTCTCTTTGGCTGAGTCCCTCAGCCCCTACCTCAATTCACTTGTGCTCCACATCATCCCCTTCACCCCAATTCAACTCCATATCGCCGCAACCTCCCCGGTAAGGGAACACACCCTCTTAATGCGCGCTTGTATGATGCGAATTGCCAACCTTTTGGCCACTGAGAGGAGCTGCCAAGCTATTATTACGGGAGAGTCGCTCTCTCAAGTAGCCAGTCAAACGGTAGAGAGTTTAGCTTTCACCAACTCTCTCTCTACTTTGCCAGTTTTTAGACCCCTAATAGGGTTGGACAAAGGGGTAATAATCGATATGGCTAAGGAGATAGGGACCTATGAGACCTCAATTTTACCCTTTGACGACTGCTGTACCCTTTTTAGCCCTAAACACCCCGTTGTACGCCCCAATCTAGAGACACTTAGAGAGAGCTATGCCAAGATGGCGATTGAGGGGCTCTATAGTGAAGCCCTGGAGAAGAGAGAAGAGCTCCACTTATGATTGGGAGGAGACTTTCTCCTCTTTTTGGGGGCGGCTATCGTTGGCATAGAAACCGCTCCCTTTGAAAATAATTGAGGAGGGGCTGAAGACCCGCCTAATTGTCCCTGAGCACTTTGGGCAAACTGTGAGTGGCTCCTCCTGCATCGATTGTTCAACTTCAAACTTAATTTTACACGCATCACAGGCATACTCATAAATGGGCATTACTTTCACTCCTCCTACAAACTAGATGGTAACAGATTGTTAAAGAGGGCTTGGAAATTTACCAACTGCTCATCACTCAAAGGGAGGCCATTAATATAGAGGGCGTCCCCCTCCAAGATGAAGAGGTTGGTAAGATCGCCAAGGGGCTCTTTCTTTCTCCGCTTATCTGAAATATATGAACTTTTGACTAAAATGGAAAGGCTATTGGCCAATCTTTCGCTCTGCATCGTAATAATGCCCCCCAAAGAGTACCCTTCTACCCCATTCTCTTCTATTACAAAGGTGATTGAGGAGATATGGGGAATTACTGTTTTAGGGAGCTCTAACCCCACCTCTAACATCGCTTTGGGGCTCGCAATATAGAGACCAAAGAGGGAGGTGGCCATCCTTTCTGCTAAAGAGTGTTCAATTTTGACCTTCCGTTGGGAGTAGCTCTTCTGGTAAGCATTACTATAGTTTTCACTGGCAAAGAGGAGGAGTCCCCTCTTAACAGCGTAGACATCAAGTCCCAAATAGTCGTTGTGGTAGTAGCGGATCTGCCCCTCTTCCACCTGTTGCCACTCTTTATCCCAAAGGAGGGCCGAGTTGGTTAAGAAGGCGGGGATATTCCCCTCTAAAGCACCATAGTAGGCGTAGCCACTCAAGTCGAGGGGCTCTTCTGGGTCTATTTCACGCTCCAGAGGGTCGTATAGAGCGACTGAGAGGCGGTTTACTCTAGAGAGGAGGTTACTAAAACTCCCCTCTTCCACCTTAATTGGGAGGCGCTCTAAGCTGGTAGTATCGACAGTTACCACCACCTCGCCCACCTCCCCCATCGCCTGGAAGAAGTGCTCCCCTTTGGGGATTTTATGGACGCAGGAGGAGAGAGATAAAGCGAGTAGAAGTGCTAATAATACTCCCCCCCATTTAACTCTCACTTAGCGCCTCTCGATCTTGATTGAGACTTCCCCCTCGCCAGCTGGAATGGTTGTCCCAGTATTCTCTTTAAAAGCAATCTCTGCAGCAAGGGTCTCTTTCGAGATGTAGTTCCTAAAGTGGTCAAAAGCCGCTTTAATCAACTCATCGCCCCCAATAGTGAGTGAGATGCGGTCGGTGACATCAAAGTCGGCCTCTTTCCTCAAATTCTGCACCCCTCTGACGATATCGCGGGCTATCCCCTCAAGGAGAAGTTCTTCAGTTATTTTAGTATCGAAGCCGACAGTGAGTTGCCCTTCGTTGAGGATACTGAGGTTCTCACTCTCGATGCGTTGAACCACAATCTCATCTTCACCAATTTCCACCTCCCCTCCACTGAAGTGAATTTTCTGTTTCTCTCCCTTCAGGAGGCGAGCAATCTTATCGCTGGCTAAGTTGGTGATTAGCTGAGCCACCTCTTTCATACTCTTCCCTAAGTGGGCCCCCAAAACTTTGAAGTTAGCTTTGGCTTGGTAGGAGACTAAACCACTCTCATCGCTCTGGATGGAGACCTCTTTCACGTTGAGCTCTTCTTGAATAATGGGGAGCATCGACTCGAGAATCGCCCGCTCTTCGCCGTCGGGAGAGACTAGGTAGAGTTTTCTCAGCGGTTGACGTGTCTTAATCGAATGGACGTTTCTTAAGTTGCGCCCCATGGTGATGGCGGCACGGGCAAGGCTCATCTTACGCTCCAACTCGTAATCGCGCTGCGATTCGTCGTAGGTGGGGAAGAGGCGTAAATGGATCGACTCCTCCATCCCGTCAGTTTTCAAGTTTTGGTAGATCTCTTCGGTTGTGAAGGGGATAACCGGCGCTGCAACATGGATGACACTCATCAAAACCCGGTAGAGGGTGTCGTAGGCCATCTTCTTGTCGCTGTCGTTCTCTGAGCGCCAGAAACGGCGCCTTGAGCGGCGAATATACCAGTTGTTAAGGGAATCGATAAAGCTCAAGATTGCTAGACAACCCCTCTGGGTCTCGTAGTTGTCCCAAGCATCACTCACCTCAGCGATTAGCGCTTCACTAGCTGAGACAATCCAGCGGTCCATCGGATTGGTAAGCTCTTCGAAAGGGGTCTCGCTAGGGGTATAATTATCAATATTGGCATAGGTGACAAAGAACGAGTAGGCGTTCCACAGCGGCAGGATTAGGGTCTTTAACACCTCTTTCACAATATCTTCGGAGAACTTGAGGTCTTCAGCCCGCGTTACGGCACTATTCATCAAGGCAAAGCGGAGCGCATCGGCCCCATACTCGTTAACTAAATCCATCGGGTCGGAGTAGTTTCTGAGCGACTTGCTCATCTTCTTCCCCTCTTTGTTTAGGACAATCCCGTTGGTGACACAGTTGAAGAAGGCTGGTTTATCGAAGAGGGCTGCCCCAATTACAACTAGGGTATAGAACCACCCCCTCGTTTGGTCGAGTCCCTCACAGATGAAGTCAGCTGGGAAGTGGCTCTCAACAAACTCTTTGTTCTCAAAGGGGTAGTGGTTTTGAGCATAGGGCATAGAGCCCGACTCAAACCAACAGTCGAGAACATCGCCTACGCGGCGCATCGTCCCTTTACCGTCGGGACTGGGCCAGGTAATTTCATCAACGTACTGTTTGTGGAGGTCGTCAACTTTAACCCCACCCTTTGCTTCTAGCTCCGCAATGGAGCCAATAACCTCAATGTAGTCTGAGTTGTCACATTTCCAAACTGGGATGGGGTTACCCCAGAAGCGGTTACGGCTAATTGACCAGTCTCGAGCCCCTTCAAGCCACTTGCCAAAGCGTCCATGCTTTAAGTGGTGGGGCATCCAATTGATTTGTTCATTAGCATTCAACATTGTCTCTTTAATTTTACCGATATCGACATAGAAGCTCGCCATTGCACGGTAGATTAGGGGGGTGTTGGTGCGGTAACAGAAGGGGTAGCTGTGGAGGTAATTCTCCTGCTTCACTAATTTCCCCTCCGCCTTGAGGCGCTCAATAATCCCCTTATCGGCATCACGGACAAAAACTCCCTCCCAGTAGGTAACTTCTGAGGTGAATTTACAGTCGTCATCGATGGGGCACACTACCGGAATCCCACTCCCTTTAAGCACCTCGTAGTCGTCCTCACCAAAGCCCGGGGCGGTGTGGACAATTCCACTCCCCTCCCCTACGGTGACATAATCGCCTAGTACTGTCTTGAAGGCTCCCACCTCTTTAAGGTTGGCAAAGAAAGGGAAGAGGGGTTCATAGGCAATTCCCCCTAGCTCGCTCCCTTTGTAGTGCTCTACCACTTCGTACTCATCCTCACTGCGGTAGTAGTCGCCTAGAGACTCTTGGCCCAAGATATAGAAAACATCTTCACCCTTGTCGCGCACTTTGATGTAATCCATCTCAGGACCGAGGGCTAAAGCGAGGTTAGAAGGGAGGGTCCAAGGGGTAGTGGTCCACGCTAGGAAGTAGCTATTTGGTTCGTCTTCTAATTTAAAGCGCACTGTTATCGCTTGGTCAACGACATCACGGTATCCACCCAAGTTAACCTCAAAGTTGGAGAGGGGGGTGGCTAAAGCGGGGCTATAAGGGAGGATATTGTACCCTTCGTAGATTAATCCACGCTCATAGAGGGTCTTAAAAACCCACCATATCGACTCCATATAACTGAGGTCCATCGTCTTGTAGTCGTTATCGAAGTCGACCCAGCGACCGGTCCGGTTGATAGTCTCTTTCCATTCAGCGGTGTAGCGCAACACAATCGAGCGACACTGGTCGTTAAACTTGGCGACCCCATACTCTGAAATAGCTTTATGTCCACTTATATTGAGCGTTTTCTCAATCTCATACTCAACTGGTAGACCGTGACAATCCCACCCAAAACGGCGGTTGACCCGCTTCCCTTTCATCGTCTGGTAACGGGGGTAGAGGTCCTTAATGGTCCCTGGAACAAGGTGGCCAAAGTGGGGTAAGCCGGTGGCAAACGGAGGGCCGTCGTAGAAAACATACTCGTTGTCGGGGCTACGACTATCAACAGATTTTTGGTAAATAGAATTATCTTGCCAAAACTTTAAGACTCTCTCTTCCATCGCTACGAAATCGGTTTTTGGATCGACCGGCTTAAACATCTCTTGAACTCCTAAAATGATAACTATCCATTGGGACCACTATAGACACTTTATCCCTTATATTCAATCAGTATTGACAATAGAAGTAGATGGGCGCTAGCATTACTTATGGCAAAATTTAGGGTCCCAAAGCGGGTAAAAGAGTTTGCAGATCACTTTTTAAAGGAAAATTTTTCCCTCTACATTGTGGGGGGAGCTGTCCGCGATTACTACCTAAAGATTGAGACCAGCGACTACGATTTTGCCACCGATGCCCTCCCCCAAGAGGTGCAAAAAATGTTTAAGCGGGTGATTCCTACCGGAATTAAACACGGTACGGTAACAGTTCTTTTTAAGGGGGACGCTTACGAGGTGACCACCTTTCGTATAGATGGAAATTACGAAGATCTTCGCCACCCCAGCTCAATCACCTTTGTCCGATCCCTCGAAGAGGATTTAAAGCGGCGCGACTTTACTATCAACGCCTTAGCGGTGGAGGCCTCAACGGGGCGTTTAATTGACCTCCATGAGGGGATAAAAGATCTCAATAAAAAGATAATCAGAGCCATTGGAGAGCCCCTGCAACGCTTCAATGAGGATGCACTACGCATCATGAGGGGGTGTCGTCTGGTAGCCCAGCTCGAGTTTACCCTCGAAGAGGAGACACTAAGGGCAATGTCTCAGTTGGCTGGAAACCTTAAAGAGGTCTCAGGGGAGCGCCTCAGAGCTGAACTCTTTAAAATCCTAGAGAGCCGACGCCCCTCATTAGGTCTTTATGCCCTCAATGCGTGTGGTGCCTTAGAGGTTATCCTCCCAGAACTAAAAGCTGGAGAGGGCGTTGAACAGAAAGGTTTTCACCATGAAGATGTGATGTGCCACAACTTCTCTACCTGCGACGCTGCCCCCCAAGGGAAACCTCTAGTTAGACTGGCAGCCCTCCTCCACGATATTGGTAAGACCTCTACCAAAGAGGTGCGAGCTAACGGTGAGATAACCTTCCACAACCACGAACTTAGAGGCGAGGCGCTCTCCTTGGAGATTATGGAGCGTCTCAAGTGCTCCAACGAGGAGAAGGAGCGGGTCTCTAACCTAATTAGAAACCATATGTTCAACTACACTGCAGAGTGGAGCGACGGAGCTGTACGCCGCTTTATTAATCGGGTAGGACTTGAGAACTTAGATGACCTTTTCGATTTACGCCTCGCTGACCAAAAGGCAATTCATGGTCAAGCTAATAATGAAAATATCTTGGCTTTGATGGGGCGAATCGAGGATGTTTTAAAAGAGAGTTCAGCCCTTAATGTGAAAGATTTAGCTATCAACGGCAACGACTTAGCCGACCTAGGCATTCCCCGTGGACCTGTAATGGGGATAATTTTAAATGAGTTACTCGAGAGTGTCTTAGATGACCCCACTCAAAATGAGCCTAAGAGGCTATCGACAATAGCCCACAATCTCTACACCACTAGGATTGCTCTTTATCACCAACGAGAGCTTCCCAAGCAATCTTAGCGACCGCCTGCTCCCCCTCTTTCTTATTACTCCCCTCAGCTGGACCATAACTACTCTTGTGGACACTCACCTTCACCCAGAAGGTGTTGTTGTGCTCAGGGCCAGTCTTCTTGACCACCTCGTAGCGGGGATAAGATTTATACCTCTTTTGGGCATACTCTTGGAGCATAGTTTTGTAGTCTTTGCGGTGTTTATTGGCAAGGACTGTTTCGATTGCAGGGACTAAAAGGTGCTCAATTAGCTCAACTGATGCTTTAAAACCGCTATCGATGTAGTAGGCCCCAAAAATAGCCTCCATGCAATCGGCGAGAAGGGCCTTTTTGGTCCTGCCACCCGAGAACTCCTCCCCTTTGCCAATTAGGATGAAGTTGTCGACGCGCAGTTTACGGGCAATTTCAGCTAAACTCTCTTCACTCACTACAAAAGATTTAATCCTTGAGAAATCGCCCTCATCCATATCTGGAAGGTGGGTGAAGAGCCAGTTGGAAACCACCAAGCCTAAGACACTATCGCCCAAAAACTCGAGGCGTTCGTTGTTGTCAACTTCGACAGGACTCTCATTGGCATAAGAGCGGTGGCAAAAGGCTAGATTGAGCAGTGAGGCATCTTTAAATTTAATTGAAGCCAGTTTTTGAAAGAGAGAAAGCTCCTTTTTTCTCTCAATAGAGATAAGAGGAGCCTTCCCATATAAGGATGTTTTCATATCCTAACTATACACTATTTTACAACTTTGGCGAGGAACTCAACTGCATCTCTAACTGTCTCAAATTCATTCGCCTTCTCATCAGGGATTGAAATCCCCATCTCCTCTTCAATTGCATAGACAAGTTCATAAGTATCGAGGCTGTCGGCACCTAAATCTTTTCTAAAAGAAGAGTCCATTGTAATTTTATCTTCGTTAATCTCTAATTTCTCAGCAATTAAACTTTTTATTTTATCATAAACTGCGTTTGAACCCATTACTATCCTCCTCAAAGAGACCTTATTAGGCCATCTCCTCTAGATTGATTATTTGTTTCCCCCTATAAAATCCACACTTGGGACACACGCGATGGGGGACAACCATGTTGCCACAAGTTCCACAAACAGTCAGAGTCGGAGTAGCTAAACGCATATTAGCTGCCTTACGTGATGCCGATTTTGACTTCGATTTTTTATATTTAGGTACTGCCATATTTTAACCTCTTCCTTTGCAGATATGCTTTTGTGAATATAACGAAAACCACCATTTATGTCAATAACTACGAGTAGTATTTGGTGGTAGCCAGTTTCTCGCTTAATTTCTCAACAACCAGTTGTGGAACCATACTTGAGATGTCGGCTCCAAAAGCGGCCATCTCCTTAATTGCCGAAGACCTTAGCACAAAATAGTTGGGGTCGGTTGGCATAAACAACACCTCTAAAGCGGGATTGAGTTGCTTATTGGTCATCGCCAGCTCAAACTCATAACCAAAGTCGACCAAAGCTCTTACCCCCCTGATTAAGACCCCAATATTCTCTTGGCGAGCATAGTCGACAACTAGACCATCCCAAATCACAACATTGACATTGGGCAGTGGCGCTAAAAGTTTTTGCAACATCTCGAGGCGCTCTGTTCCACTAAAAAGGGCTCTCTTTGAAACATTATCGGCGATTACCACATCGAGCTGGCTGAAGAGTTTTGCTGACCTCTCAATTAAGTTGAGATGTCCATTAGTGGGGGGATCAAACGTCCCTGGCAACATCGCCTTAATGGTGGGTTGTTTACTATTCTTCATCTTTACACTCCTCGACGAACTTTTGCATCGCCTGAAATGTTGTGGTCGACTCGTAGGGGATTCTTTTAACAAGCGAGTAGTGACCAGATTCGTCTTTTTCGACCACGGCAAAGGCTCCTTGACCCACGTAGGAGATCTTCTGGTTCTCCCTGAGTCGCTCCTGTGATTTGAGTTTCTCTATAACGCAGTCAAAGTGGCTAAACTGCCCCTCTGTCCCCTCACTAATAGCTTGGGCTATCTCGTTAATCACCTCTCCACAAAGAACACAATTAGGTAATGGTTCATTGACTTGAGGGACAATAACATCGATGCGCCTCTTAGGGGGCTTTTGGGTCGTCTTTTTGCGCCTTTTACGTCGCCCCCTTGAAGGGAGCTCCCGTTCACTAACCATTGATTACCTCTAAACATAAAGAGGAGAGCCCCTTGTCGACTCTCCTCCCTTGGTGCAAGATTCTCACTACCCCTTGCGAACAATAAGCTCTGGCACCTTAGCAGCTTTACCAACCTTACTGCGGATGTAGTAAAGTTTAGCTCTTCGCACCCTACCGCGTCTAACCACTTCAATCTTCTCTATACGTGGTGAATGGAGGGGAAAAATCCTCTCAACGCCAACACCGTAGGAGTTTTTGCGGACAGTGAAGGTGGTCCTTAGCCCACTATTCTTAAAGGCTATTACAAGCCCTTCATAAACCTGGACTCGCTCTTTATCACCCTCTTTAATGGTAAAGTGGACTTTGACGGTATCGCCAGCTTTGAAGTGATCCATACTATCTTTAATCTGCTCAGATTCAATCGCTCTAAAAACATCCATCTCATTCATCCTCTTCTATCTGCTTCAATTCAGCAACTATTTTTTTCTCTTTAGCACCTAAAGCACCACTGACTAACAACTCAGGGCGGTTTAAGAGGGTCTTCTCTAACCGCTTACGTAAGCGCCACTCTTCTATCTCTCTGTGATGCCCCGACAATAATATCTCAGGAACCGAAATTGAGCAATAGGTTTCAGGGCGAGTATAGTGAGGATATTCCAACAATCCGTCGGTAAAACTCTCCTCTTTCAACGACTCACCACTGATGACCCCCTCTAAAAGGCGGTAGACAGCATCAATAATCACCAAGGCTGCCACTTCCCCTGAGGAGATCACATAGTCCCCTATGCAAATCTCATCATCAACATACAAATCTATGATTCTTTGGTCAATACCTTCGTACCGGCCACAAATTAGGACTAACTCCTCCTCTTGACTCAACTCTTTAGCGTAGTCGTAGGAGAACTTTTTACCACTGGGAGAGGGGTAGATAACCCGCTTGTTTTTAGCGCCAATCGCCTCTAATGCGCTCCCCAGCGGTTCTGGTTTCAAAACCATCCCTGCCCCCCCACCGTAGGGGCTGTCATCGCAGCTCTTATGTTTATCACTCGCGTAGTCGCGGAAGTTTATAAGGTCGTAACTCACCTGTCCCCCCTCAACACTGCGTCCCATAATCGAATTTGTGAAGAAGGGTTCAATAATTTGGGGAAAGAGGGTTAATATCTCAAACTTCATCGATCAACTCCCCTTTTAGGAGCTCAATTGTTTTTTTGGTTGTATCAACCTCCCCCACGAATGGAGCTATGAAGGGGATTAAGAAGAGACGTCCACTCACCTCTGTTTTCACCTCTAGGATGAGGCTCTCTCCCCCCTCAATCGGTGAGACCACCTCGCCAACAACTCTATTGTTAAGGACAATCTTACACCCCATAAGGTCGGCTACATAAAACTCCCCCTCCTTTAGGGGGGCAGCCTTGGAGCGCTCAACCCAAATCTCCCAGCCACTAAGGGCGCGGGCCTCTTCGGGGTTATCGATCCCCTCAAACTTGATGAGGAACTCTTTACCACTTGTTTTGAGCGACTCAATTACTAATTGACGCTCACGACCCTCTCGACGCAATAAAACACCCAAAGAGTTCTTTAGGTGTCCTGCTTCATTTGAGAATAGATGAATCTTAATAAAACCGGCCACTCCATGGGGTCTTTTTAAGACTCCTGTAGCTAAATAGTCCATTAATCAAGAATTTCCAACTGGACGTGTTTACCACTTTTGGCAGCTGAGGCACTCAAGATAACCCTGATAGCATTGGCAATACGCCCCTGCTTACCAATCACTTTGCCAATGTCACCCGCAGCAACCTTAAGTTCAACGATGGTAGACTGCTCTCCCTCAATGAGGTGGACTGAGACCTCATCGACCTCATCAACTAACGATTTAGCAATATATTCAACAAGATCTTTTTCCAATCTGAGACCTCCCCCACCTACTCTTGTGTTCTATCGAGTGTGATTTGGTGTTTGTTGAGAATTCTCTTAACGGTTGCTGTAGGTTGAGCACCCTTAGCAATCCACTCTTTAATTCGATCCTCTTTCAAAGAGACCTGCTTATCTTCAGCCTCGACGGGGTGGTAGAATCCCACCTCTTCAATTGTTCGGCTATCACGAGCGGCCCTTGAATCGGTTACCACAAGGCGGTAATAGGGTCTTTTTTTAGAGCCCATTCTCTTCAACCTTATACTAGTACTCACAACTTCCTCCTGCTCAACGCAACTACATTCCCATGTGTTTCATCATTGAAGCTTGGTATTTTTTATTCTTTGCAAACTTTTTCATCGTAAGTCGCATCTTTTCAAACTTTTTCAACAACCGATTGACATCGTAGACGGCAGTTCCACTACCGGCGGCAATCCGTTTTCGCCTTAGCGGGCCTATTATACGATAATTTGCCCTCTCCGCATAGGTCATCGACTGAATAATCGCCTTTTCTCGTTTAAACTCAGCAGTATCGATATCGTCTTCACTTATCGTCCCTTTGGCACCGGGAATCATATCGATCAACTTATCGATTGAACCCATCTTATTCATACTCTCAATTTGGTCTAGATAGTCTTGCAAGTCGAAGGTGTTTTTAGCCATCTTCTCCTGCATCCGCTCAGCTTCAGCAACATCGATCGTCTCTTGGGCCTTTTCAACTAGGGTGACAATATCCCCCATCCCCAAGATTCGACTAGCCATTCGATCGGGGTAGAAAACTTCTAAATCGTCAACCTTCTCACCCACCCCAATAAACTTTATCGGCTTACCCACAATTGAACGGAGAGAGAGGGCTGCACCGCCGCGGGTGTCGGAGTCAAACTTACTCAAGATAACTCCCGTTATCCCCACCTTCTCTTCAAACTCTTGGGCGATAGTGACCGCATTTTGGCCCGTCATGGCGTCGGCCACGAAGAGGCGCTCATCGGCGTTAACCGCCTTTTGGATCTTTTGAATCTCCCCCATCATCTCTTCGTCGAGGTGCATACGTCCCGAGGTGTCGATAATAAGGGTGTTGTATTGCCCCTTTTTAGCCTCAGCTAAGCTGTTTTTAGCCACCCTTACCGGGTCTTTAGTCTCTTCACTGTAGACTGGCACCCCAATCTGCTCTCCCAAGACTTGAAGCTGTAAGACAGCAGCTGGACGCACTAAGTCGGCAGCAACCAAGAGGGGGCGACGCCCCTCCTTCTTAAACTTGTGGGCTAATTTGGCAGCGGTGGTTGTCTTACCAGAGCCTTGGAGTCCCATCATCAAGATTACCGAGGTGGTATCGGGCCCTTTAAGGTTGAGCTGCTGACTCTCCTCATCCCCTAAGAGTTGGACCATTCTGTCGTAAATTATCTTGACAAACTGCTGCCCTGGGTCGACCGATTTGAGGACCTTCTCCCCTTTAGCCTCTTCCATTGTTCGGTTGACAAAGCGTCGTACAACACGGAGGTTAACATCGGCTTCGAGGAGGGCAATTTTAATCTCCTCAACGGCCTCTTCGATGTTCCTCTCGGTTATCTTCGCTTTTCCGCTAAAAGTTCGAATTATATTTGTAAATTTTGCACTTATTGAATCAAACATTGTTCACCAAAACCAACCCACTTATACTGTATTACCCAAATCAGTGTCAACCTGTGGCTCTTCATCCTCAAGCCCCATCCGGTAGCTAATCGCTTTAGAGACCCCCCTCTCCTGCATTGTGACGCCCAGGAGGGTATCTGCGCCTAAGACGGTCCGCTTGTTGTGGGTAATTATTACAAACTGGGAGTCGTGGCTAAAGTCTTCTAATACATTTAGGAAAAATCCAATATTGCGGTCATCAAGAGCAGCGTCAATCTCATCTAGGACACAGAAGGGGGAGGGTTTTACCTTGTAGGTGGCAAAGAGGAGCGCCACTGCTGTGAGCGACTTCTCCCCTCCCGAGAGAGGCGCTAGGCGATCGAGCTTCTTCCCAGGAGGCTGGGCTAAGATATCGATTCCACTCTCTAAAGGATTCTCGGGGTCTAGAAGGCGTAAATCGGCCCTCCCTCCCCCAAACATGCGGTGGAACATCTCTTGAAAAGCTCCCCTTATCCGCTGATAGGTCTCTAAAAAGAGTTTCTCAGAGCGGTTTTCAATCTCCTCAATCACCTGGAAGAGGTCTTTACGGGCCCTATCTAAGTCACTCATTTGGGCATTTAAGAAGTCGTAGCGCTCTTTAACTTCGGCAAACTCTTGCTCAGCCATGTGGTTGATATACCCCATCTGTTGAATCTGCTTCTTAATCTTAGTGAGCTCTTCTCTTAACTCTTTAACATCGCCAAGAGATTCACCCAAGCGTTCATCGTACTCTTTTAGACTCTTGCCGTAGGTGTCAAAGAAGGTGATATAAACTTGCTCAATTTGCCCCTCGAGGCTCTCCACGTGGTAGCTATATTTATCGATATTCGAACGCAGCTCAGAGAGGCGGTCGTGACGTTGGTTCATCTTAGTCCGCTCACCTCCAAGGCGTTCGTTTTCAAGGCCAATTTGGCGCACCACCGCCTCTAGCTCTTCAGTTAAGAGGCGATTCTCTTCCCTAATATCGTCTTGTTCATCTTTAACGTTTTCAATAAGTTTAGCTGTTTCACTGAGGCGCTCTTGGGCTAACTCTCCCCCCTTAACGAGGTCGCTGTAGAGGTAGTTTTGCTCCATTGAGTTCTTCTCTAACGCCTCAATCGCCCCTTTGACTGAGGTGAGTCTTTCAGAGAGTTCACCTTGGGAAATCCTGAGCTGAACCGACTCTTCCCGGTATTGTTCGCGGCGGGCGACCAGCTTAAGGCGCTCATCGCGGAGGGAAATAATATTTTGGCGGTGATTAGCCATCTTGTTGCGGGAGGCTTCAAGAGAGCTGTCAATAGTGTGCTTTTGGGTAATAATCCCTTCGGGGGCTAAAAATTCGTCGATAAAACTGGGGAGGGTTGCTTGGTAGCGTTCAAAGGCCCCTTTGAGGGTCGCCAAAGAGTTCTCAAGTTCACCATAGAGGCGGACCCACTCCCCTTTAGCCTCTTCCCCATCGATTGAGTAGACCGCTTTAGAGTAGTCCTTGTGGTCCCTAAGCGTTTGGGTAAATTGGGCAAATACATTATCGAGCTCTCTCTCAGCCCCTTGGCGTTTAGTGAGGGAGTACTCTTTAAGTTTCTCATCGAGTTCACTAACAAGGCGGTCAACTAGCTCTTGTAAAGTAACACTCAGTTCCTGCTGGATTTTCTCTTGGACTATGATATCGTCTTCATTCTTGGCAACCGCTTCATCGTTGCTTCGAATCGCCTCTTGGGTCTCCTTTAAGAGCATCTCATTCTTATCAATCTCAACTTTAATCTTCTCAACCTTCTCCTCTATCTCCTCTTTGAGGTGGTAGTGGGAGTCGAGTTGCTCTTCGTCCCGTTTAAGGCGCTCAAGGAGCTGCCGTGAACGCTCATCGTAATCAGACTTGCTCTCAATAAAGTCGCGGTAGCGCTGGGAGAGGAGTTTCAATTGCTCCTCTTTCCCAATGGCCTGTTCTTCGAGGCGGTGGAGCTTAGACTGGATCATGTAGCGCTGGTCTTCACGCGCCCTCACCCCATCCTGCTCCTCTTCCAACTCTTTTGAGCGCTTCTCAATCTCTGCTTTAAGTTCTTGGTAGTTTTGGCGGCTCTCTTCAAGCTCCTCAACCCTCTTTTGACGCAGCTCTTGGTAGCTCTGGATGGTGGAGAGTTGGAGGCTTACCTCAATTTCGGTCTGCTCTTTTTCAAGTTCTCGGTAGCGGACAACTTTAGCTGCTTGCCCTTTTCTCAGGTCGTATTGGCGCTTTATTTCACCCAGGAGGGTCTCAACTTGCTCAATATTCTCTTCGGTTCGCTCTAATTTACGGTTGGCCTCTAAGCCCTGTTGGCGGTAGCGGGTAATGCCAGCCGCCTCTTCGAAGATGTAGCGGCGGTCTTCCGGTTTATTGCTCAAGATTTGGTCAATTTTACCCTGTTCTAAGATTGAGTAGGCACTTTTGCCAATCCCAGTATCGTAGAAAAGCTCCCTGATATCGCGGAGTCGAACCTGGTTGCGGTTGATAAAAAACTCACTCTCACCGGAGCGGTAGAGTCTTCGCCTAATTTCAACTTCGCTATGGTCGATGGGGAGTTGGCGCCTCTCATTGCCAATCACGAGTGAGACTTCGGCTACGTTGAGGGCTTTGCGGTTTTCGGTGCCGTTGAAGATTACATCTTCCATCTTACCAGCACGGAGGGTTTTTGTTGACTGTTCACCCAAAACCCACTTGATGGCATCAACGATGTTGCTTTTGCCACAACCGTTGGGGCCTAAGAGGCTAGTTATCCCTTCCCCGAACTCTAAGCGGGTTTTATCGGCAAACGATTTAAAACCATATAATTCAAGACTTTTAAGAAACAAATAGCTCTCCTACCGCTTGTTTTTACTATTATATCACAAAGGGGGTTAATTGACAAAGTCCCCAGCCCCTTTTAAGCTCTATTTATGGCAATTATTTGTGGTATTGATGAGGCTGGACGGGGACCCTTAGCTGGTCCGGTGTGTGCAGCCGCTGTTATTCTTCCTAAAGACTTCCCCTTTGAGATTTTAAGAGATTCGAAAAAGCTCTCCCCCAAACGGCGCCTTGAGGTGGAAAAGGTTATAAAAGAGGGGGCTGTTGCGTGGAGCGTCGCCTGGGCAAGTCACCGTGAAATAGATCAAATTAACATCCTAAAGGCGACCTTAAGGGCGATGGAGCGCTCTTTTGAACGCCTCAACACCGCCGTTGACCTTGTAGTCGTCGATGGCAATCAAACGCCCCAATTGGGTGTTCCTTGCTACCCCATCATCCAGGGTGATAACCAAGTCTGGGAGATTATGGCGGCCTCAATCTTGGCCAAATGTGCGCGGGATCGTTTTATGGAGCGGGTCGATAAACTCTACCCCCAATACGGCTATGCTCAACACAAGGGGTACCCCACTAAGGGGCACAAAGAGGCGTGTCGCCAATGGGGACCCAGCCCCATCCAACGGCTCACCTTCAACTACTAACCTTTGTGTTGTTTAATAAAATCGAGGGTATTTTGAAACTCTTTGACAAACCCCTCTAAATCTTCTTTGTAGACAATAATTGATTGGCGGATGAAACGGGTAGTTCCCCCCTCAGTCCCTTTGCTCTCAACAATATTTAGAAAGAGATCACCATAAACATTCTCTTTAACATTAAAAAAATAGGTTCTCTCTCCACTGATAAACTTTGTGGTGAAGACCTCTCCACGTACTCCCATAATCCACCTCTTATCCACTACCCTTAAAGAGCATAACAAGTGAGTCTCAACTTTAAGGGGGGCCATAAGCGCCCGACGGGAATCGAACCCGCCTCTTCAGCTTGGAAGGCTGAGGTAATACCACTATACCACAGGCGCACGACTCCTATTCATAGCCGAAAGTTGTCTCTTCGTCAAGGAGTCTCTCTTTATTAAAGGAAATCTTTGTAGTATTGTTTGGCAATGGAAAAGAGAGAGAAATGGCAAGAACGCTATCTAAAATACATTATTGAGGTGGTCCTTAAACTTAAAACTTTTGATGCACTCTCAATTAACACCGAGATGAACCACCTGGAGGTGGCCCTCGAGATTGCCCAAGAGGCGAGTGAGATTACCCTCAAAGAGGTCCATGTTGTCCCCCTTGAGGGGGGAAGAGTCAGTGAAGCAATTAAGGTTAAGCCACTCTTAAGCCCCATTGATACAAATCATCCCGCCCGTCCCGTCATGTTGAGAATAGACGATACGGCAGGGCGCCACTGGGAGGTTGAGGAGGAGGCCTCTGTAGTAGCTAAAAGTGCCCCCCTCCTCCAGGCGGTAGGCAACCTTGCCCCACCCCAACTCAATAAAGAGGTGGCCCCTTGGGCAGTTATCCCCTACCCCTCTGAGGGGTGGGCTGCCTACCTCAATCTAGATGAAGACCAATTGTGGAACCTCTTTGGAAAGCTCTTTGCCCTTGAAGAGGAGAGGTTTGACCAAGAGAGACAAGCTCTGGTGCAACGCTATTTGGGACATCTCAATCGATTGGAGGGGGAGAGCTACCACTTTGAGGGGGGCGGAAGCAACTTTAAAGTGGCTATTAACCCCAACTCCCGTTGGCGTAGTGGCCTCTACCACCTGGAGGATGGAAGGACCTTTATTGCCCACCTCCCCTTGGGTCCTCTCACTATGTTAACAGCGTGCCACACCATCAGTGGCACCATTACCGCATCTATCCCTTTCAAATTGTTGGGGGGTGTTGTTGAGGGGGCAACTTTCAACTTCTTTGAGGGAGAATTAACTAGCTACACCGCAGAACGGGGTGAAGAGCTCCTCTCTCTAGCTTTCGAAATAGATGAGGGGGCTAGACGGGTGAGTGAAATCTCCCTTATCGATAAGCGACTCGCCCTGCCACCACTGACAACTGAGTGGGGTTACAGAGGGTTTGACCAAGGGGTGAGCAACTCCTTCACCTTTGGGATGGGGGAAGCCTCCCACATCGAGGCTCTCGGAGAGTACTCTGACGAGGAGGAGCTCGCTCGTGCAACGGGGTGCAACTTAAGTGCTATTCGGGTAAGGGTCCCCTTCTCGCTAGAGGGGTTGAGTGTCTCGTGTGAGGGAGAGGGTGTTGTAATGCGAGATGGAGAATTTATTTTTTGAGGTGATATATGAAGAGTATTCGACAAATGGTTAAAGAGTATGCCGATTTAGTTGTCAGCAGTGGTGTGGCCCTCTATGCGGGGCAATCGCTCCTGATTAGAACCCCTTTAGAGAGTTATTGGTTTGCCCAAGCTTTAGCAGAGAGGGCTTACGAGAAGGGGGCTGCCCTCGTTAAAATTGAGTTAGATGACCTCCATCTCCTCAAGAAGCGCCTTGAGCACCAAGAGGAGAGGCACCTTAGCGACCTCCCCGACTACCAAAAAGTGGTCGACTACGAGATGATAGTCAAAGATTGGGCCTATATAAGGATCGACAACACCGAGAATCGACACCAATTAGTGGGTGCTGATGCTAATAAACTGGCACTCTACAAGAGCGCTTTGAGTCGCGCCGGTAAATTACTTAGTGCTAAGCGGATGCGTCATGAAATTCCCTGGTGTGTTATTTGTGTCCCAGGCGAAGTGTGGGCCAAAGATGTGTTGGGAAAAGAAGGGACGGTTGAGGAGTTGTGGAACATTGTGGGACCAATTCTTAAACTCGATCACGCTAACCCTATTGAGGCGTGGGAGAAACAAAGTAACCTCCTTAAAGAGCGGAGTGCTAAGCTCGATGCCCTCAATATTAGGGCCCTCAACTTTAAGAGTAAAACGGCTAATTTAAGGGTTGGTCTCCCTGAGGCGCACCTTTGGGTCGGTGGCGGTGATACCCTCCCCAGTGGTCGCCACTTCCTCCCCAATATCCCCACCGAAGAGATCTTCACCACTCCCGATTATCTTGATGTGAATGGGGTGGTAACCACCACTCGCCCGGTTTCGGTCTTAGATACAATCGTTGAAGGGGTCACTCTCACCTTTAAAGAGGGGCGAGTCGTTGATTGTCACGCTGAAGTGGGTCAAGAGGTGATGAATCGCTTCTTAGAGATCGATAAGGGGGCCAGATACTTAGGCGAGGTGGCTCTCGTTGATGAGAGCTCACCCATTGCCAAGAGCAAACGGGTATTTGGCTCAATCCTCTACGATGAGAACGCTTCGTGCCACCTAGCTTTAGGGGCCGGCTATCCCAGTACCCTTAAAGGGAGTGAGGCTTTAACTAATGAAGAGCTGCTCAATCGAGCGGGGTGTAACACCTCCGCTGTCCACACCGACTTCATGGTAGGATCAGCCGATTTAACTATCACGGCAGAGACGCCTACCGGTGAGGTGGCCATCATGGAGGGGGGACTCTTCGTTATTTAGTTGCGTTAGCAATAATCTTGAGCCCCTCTAAAGTTAGGTGGGGCTCTATGCTATCGACTTGGGTTAAAAGGGGGGCAATAGTTGATGAGAGGCCACCGGTGGCGACCACAAAGAGCCTCTCCCCCACCTCCTCCTCTATCCTCTTAAGGAGCTCCTTAACGAGTCCTGCATAGCCAAACATAATGCCACTCTTAATCGACTCGTCGCTATCGCGCCCAATTGCTCTGACGGGGATATCGAGAGAAACTTGGGGAATTTGGGCAGTATTGTGAAAGAGGGAATTGACCGCTGTCAACAAACCGGGGGCTATGGCAGCCCCCAGGAGTTGCCCCTCTTTAGAGACTATGGTGAAAGTGAGGGCAGTTCCAAAGTCGATGATGACACAGTTCCCATTGGGCCACTTACTGTGGGCAGCGACCGCATTAGCTAAAAGGTCGTACCCCAATTGGGGGGGAATACTCTCTAAGACAATCCCAGGGGCAGTAGCATGGGAGACCATGAGGGGGTCAACTGCGGTGAGGGTGTAGATCACTTTCTGGAAAGAGCGGGTCAAATTAGGGACAACCGAACTGATTACTCCCCGTTTAACCTCCTCGCACTTAAACCCCTTTTGGCGAATAATGCGCTCTACAATTACAGCATATTCGTCGCTGGTCTTCTTCTGATCAGAGTAGATGCGCCAAGTAGCTACTAACTGCTCCTCTTTGTAGAGGCCCATCACCACATGGGTATTACCAATATCGACAACCAACAACATTTGAACGCCTCCTACGCCCCCTCTTTGAGGGAGAAGAGCGCCTTTTGTTGCTTCACAAGGTCGCTCTCCAAATACTCTTCAAAGCCCATTATCCGGTCAATAACCTCGCCGGCAGGGCCAAACTCTACAATTCTATTGGCAATCGTCTCGACAAACTGGTGGTCGTGACTGTTGAAAAGGACCACTCCAGTGAAGTCGATTAGACCGTTGTTCAAGCTTGAGATTGCCTCAAGGTCGAGGTGGTTGGTGGGCTCATCAAGGATAAGTACGTTGCCCTGTTCAAGCATCATCCGCGATAGGACACACCGCACCCGCTCTCCCCCACTCAAGACGTGACACACTTTGAGCGCCTCATCGCCTGAAAAGAGCATTCTTCCTAAGAAGGAGCGCAAGAAGGTCTCATCTTTCTCTTGTGAGAACTGGCTTAGCCACTCAATAATAGTGAGGTTTTGGTCAAAGTAGTGGCTATTGTCTTTAGGGAAATAGCTCTGTTTGGTAGTCACTCCCCACTCGTAAGAGCCACTGTCGGCCTCAATGTTCCCCATGATAATCTCAAAGAAGAGGGTTTTTGCGGCGTGGTTGGGCCCCACAAAGGCAATCTTATCTTCACGATTAACCGTCAAAGAGAAGTTATCTAAAACCTTAACCCCATCGACTATCTTGGTGAGATTTTTAACCTCCAAGATATTGCGCCCCACTTCACGCTCCCCTTTGAAAGCTACATAGGGGAAGCGACGGCTCGAGGGGCGGATATCGTCAATGGTGAGTTTGTCAATTAGCTTTTTACGGCTTGTTGCCTGGCGCGCTTTTGAGAGGTTAGAGCTAAAGCGTTGGATAAATTCTTTAAGTTCAGCAATCTTATCTTCACGTCTCTTCTTAAGGTCTCTAGCCTGCTTTTGAGCGAGCTGACTTGAGAGGTACCAGAAGTCGTAGTTTCCCACATAGAGTTCAATTTTACCAAAGTCGATATCGGCAATGTGGGTACACACAGTATTGAGGAAGTGGCGGTCGTGGGAGACGACAATGACTGTATTTCTAAATTCAGCCAAGAAATTTTCAAGCCACCGAATAGAGTTCCAGTCGAGGTGGTTGGTGGGTTCGTCGAGGAGGAGAATATCGGGGTTTCCAAAGAGTGCTTGAGCCAAGAGGACCCGCACCTTGAGGTTATCTTCAATCTCACTCATCTTGAGGGAGAGGAGGTTGTCAGTCAGTCCCAATCCACTTAAGAGGACCCCCGCTTCAGCTTCGGCCTCCCACCCTCCCAGTTCAGCAAACTCCCCTTCAAGCTCAGCGGCAATAAGACCATCCTCTTCGGTAAACTCCTCTTTGGAGTAGATTTGATCGCGTTGCGTCATCACCTCCCAGAGGCGGGGATAGCCCATGATTACCGTTTCAACAACGCTATAGTCGTTGAAGGCGAAGTGGTCTTGTTTTAAGATGGCAAGACGCTCTCCCGGTGTTATGATAATGTCTCCGGTATCGGCCTCAATCTCCCCCGAAAGGATCTTTAGGAAGGTTGATTTGCCCGCCCCATTGGCCCCAATAATACCGTAGCAGTTCCCTGGGGTAAACTTTATATTTACCTCTTTGAAGAGAACTTGGGTGCCGTAGGCGAGCGATATGTTAGCCGCTGTTATCATGGTAACTCCTAGTATTTGAATAATAGATAGTAAACAATAAAAATGCCAGCCCACTGGGCTGGCACCTCGATAGTCCCTAGGGGAATCGAACCCCTCTTTGAAGACTGAGAATCTCCCGTCCTAACCGATAGACGAAGGGACCATAATCGAGAACTGGGATGAGAGGACTCGAACCCCTAAACGCAGAACCAGAATCTGCAGTGTTACCATTACACTACATCCCAACGCTTCAATTCCCGTTGAATGTATTAAATAGTGCCACCTTTGTCAAGCTCACTCGCTATCGTAGGTGATAAGGGTCTCAATCTTGTACTCGGGGAGGACTTTGGCGTAGTCGAGGAAGGGCAATCCAATCACCCCAAAGATTCCTGCCACCTTTCCCCCCATCTCTTCAATTAGATCAGCGGCGGCTCTAATTGTCCCACCGGTAGCTATCAGGTCGTCAGCAATTAAAATTCTCTGACCTTGTTCTACATCGCTCTCATGAATTGAGACAAAGTCTTGGCCATACTCAAGGTTGTATTTGCGCTCCCTAGTTTTGCCTGGTAGTTTCCCTTTTTTGCGCACTAAAATGAGGGGGATTCCCATCTTATAGGCGAAGGGGGCGGCAAAGACAAAGCCCCGTGCCTCAACGCACGCAATGGCGTCAATCTTCTCATCTTTGTAGATTTCACACATCTTGTCGATACAGTAGCGGAAGGCTAGCGGGTCGGTGAGAATACTGGTGATATCATAAAAAAGGATTCCAGCCCTTGGGAAATCGTGTATTTTCCTAATTGAGTTGTCTAAATTAAAGTTCTCCATAACTCCCCCTCCTTAGGGATAGCTCTTTTTGAAGGCCTTAACGCGAGCCATAGTTTGTAGTGTTAAGGGGGATTGTACCCCATCTTTTAAATAGCGATAAGCCAGCGCAGCTATCATGGCCCCGTTGTCGGTGCACAGCTTTGGTGAGGGGAAGGCTACCTCAACCCCTTTAAGGGCTTGTACCTCTTCTCTTAGGAGGCTATTAGCGGCCACTCCCCCACCCACTGCCAACCTTGTTAATTGGGTCTCCTCTAGCGCTCGTTTAATCCTCTTCATCAAGATATTGATGGCGGTGCGTTGAAAAGAGGCGGCAATATTCTCTGGTGTTGCCTCAGCTCCTTCACTTCTAAAGAGCTCTGCCTGGTTAATGACCGCTGTCTTTAACCCTGAGTAGGAGAGGTCGAGTTGGCTTTTTAGCTTGGGACCAGGAAATAGAAAGGCGTGGGGGTCGCCATCTTTAGCTAAGCGGTCGATTACTACCCCTCCCGGATAACCCATCTGGTAGTGTTTGGCAACCTTGTCAAAAGCCTCCCCTATGGCATCATCGATAGTGGTTCCCAACACCTCCAAGGTGTCATAGTCTTCAACTCGACAAATAATGGTGTGTCCCCCTGAGACGAGAACACCAAGGTAGGGGTATTGGAGTGGGTGCTCAATTTGAGACGCATAGAGGTGGGCTCTGATGTGGTCAATTCCTATCAGGGGCTTCTCTAAAGTGGCGGCTAACCCTTTAGCAAAACTGACCCCCACTAAAAGGGAGCCGAGGAGCCCCGGACGATTAGCGACAGCAATGGCGTCAATTTGATCTAGATTTAGCGAGGCCTCATCGAGTGCTCGCTGGGTAACGGGAACTATCCATTCAGTGTGGAGGCGGGAAGCGATTTCAGGAACCACCCCTTGGTAGGGGGTGTGGTGAGGAATCTGGGTAGCAACAACATTGCTTAGTATTTTACTCCCATCTTCGACGATGGCAACAGCACACTCATCACAGGAGGTTTCAATCCCAATAACTCTCAAGCCACTCTTCTCCATCATAGGGTGAGGGGAGTCTCTCAAGACCGAGACTTACCTCGAAAAAATCGGGATAGACTTCCATGTAGAAATCGGCCACATCTTCTGTCCATGAGAGGCCAGAGCGGGCGCGGTTCTCTCCATCTCCATAGATAAAGACAACCCTCTCGAGAATCGTTGGCCCTGTAGGATTTTTGTCGCTACTTTTCTTATTCAAAATCACTCCTCATTATTGCCTTAACTTAGATGGTCTAGGGGGTTTCGTCAAGCATCTTCAGCCTTGCCTTTTAGGGAAAAATGGGCTAAATTTTGCGGGCATGCCAAAATGGCTCAGGGGTAGAGCAGCGCACTCGTAATGCGCAGGTCGTGGGTTCGAATCCCACTTTTGGCTAAAAGGGGGGGGCCGAAGCCCCCCTCTCTTATTTCTGCTCAAGGGCCGCTTGGGCCGCTGATAAGCGGGCAACCGGCACTCTAAAGGGGGAACAGGAGACGTAATCGAGTCCCACAGAGTTGAAGAACGCAATCGACTTAGGATCTCCTCCGTGCTCACCACAAATACCCAATTTAAGGTCTTTGCGGACCGAACGTCCAAGGTCAACAGCCATCTTAACCATCTTACCTACTCCGTCAATATCGATTGTCTCAAACGGGTCGTAGTGGTAGAACTGCTTATCGATATCGTTGACATAGGGGCCTAAGAAGCTGGCTGAATCATCGCGGGAGAAACCACACCCCATCTGGGTAAGGTCGTTGGTCCCAAAGCTGAAGAACTCGGCGCTCTTGGCAATCTCATCGGCGGTGACAGCGGCTCTAGGAACCTCAATCATTGTACCAATGGAGTAATCAACCTTGCTCCCCTTCTCGGCAAACACCTCTTCGATTGTCGCAATGGCGTGGCGTTTGGTAAATTCAAACTCTTTGTAGTGGCCCACGAGAGGAATCATAATCTCAGGACGAACCTTAATCCCCTTAGCTTTAACATTGAGGGCAGCCTCAATGATAGCTCTAACCTGCATCTTCAAGATCTCTGGATAGACAATTGCTAAGCGGCACCCTCTGAAGCCCAACATGGGGTTGAACTCGTGGAGTTGGGCTGTCTTGTGGGCAATTTCCTCAACCGAAACCCTGAGTTGGAGAGCCATCTCGTGGCGGCTGGTGTGGTCATTGGGGAGGAACTCGTGGAGCGGTGGGTCTAAAAGACGCACTGTTACCGGCATCCCATTCATCGCCGTGAAGATCTCTTCAAAGTCGACCCTCTGCATCGGCAGAAGTTCGTTGAGGGCCTTCTCGCGCTCGATAGTATTGTTAGCTAAGATCATCTTCCTAACACTAATGATCCGCTGACCACCAAAGAACATATGCTCGGTTCGGCAAAGTCCAATCCCCTCGGCACCGAGAGCAACAGCCATCTGAGCATCGGTTGGGGTATCGGCGTTGGTTCTCACCTGCATCGTCCTAATCTCGTCAACATAACCCATAAACTTTTCGTAGTCTTGGTAGAGGAGAGAATCTTCTCTCTTCATGCTACCATTGAGAACTTGGACAATCTCAGAGGGTTTTACGGGGATTTTTTCCCCAAAAACCTCACCGGTAAAACCATCGAGTGAGATGAAGTCCCCCTCGTTGAGGTTAAGGCCGTTAACCGAAAGGGTCCCTTTCTTATAATCAATCATGATATCACCGGCACCCGAGACACACGGACACCCCATCCCACGGGCGACAACAGCAGCGTGGCTTGTCATCCCACCACGGGTGGTAATAATCCCTTTGGAGACTGCCATTCCCCCAATATCTTCGGGGCTGGTCTCAATTCTAGCTAAAATCACATCGAGGCCTTGAGCTGCCATCTCTTCAGCCTTGTCGGCGGTGAAGAAGATTTGGCCAGAGGCCCCACCGGGGCTGGCATTGAGGCCACGTGAGACAACTTTTATCCCTTGTTTGGCAATATAATCGCTATCAAGAACGGGGGCGAAGAGTTTATTGAACTCACCGGCAGGAATGCGCCCAACAGCCTCTTCCTTGGTGATGAGCCCCTCTTCAACCATCTCAACTTGGCTCCTTAGCCAGCTAAAGACGGTCCTCTTACCACTACGGGTTTGGAGGATGTAGAGTTTCCCCTCTTGGATGGTAAATTCGATATCTTGCATATCGCGGTAGTGTTTCTCTAAGATTGAACGAATCCCCATCAATTCGTTGAAGATTGTTTCGTTTGACTCTTTAAGGGTCTCAATGGGGAGGGGGGTTCTAATCCCCGCGACAACGTCCTCACCTTGAGCATTCATCAAGTATTCACCGTAGAAGTGGTTGTCACCGGAGGAGGGGTCACGGGTAAAGGCAACGCCCGTTCCACTACTCTCTCCCATGTTACCAAAGACCATCGCCTGAACGTTAACAGCCGTCCCTAGCAAGCCTCGAATATCGTTCATCTGACGATACTTAATAGCCCGGTCGTTGTTCCATGAATCAAATACTGCGTTAATTGATTTGAAGAGCTGGTCAATTGGGTCGGTAGGGAAATCTTCGTTGACAACTTTTTTGTAGAGTTCGCGATACCTCTTAACAACCTCTAGTAGGTCGTCGACATCGAGGTCGGTATCGGCAACTTTGTTGCGCTCATTTTTAACGTCTTGGAGTGCTTTCTCAAATTTTTCGTGGGGAACACCCATGACAACGTCACCAAACATCTGCATAAAGCGGCGGTAGCTGTCCCAAGCAAAGCGGGGATTGCCACTCTTATCAGCGAGTGCTTGGGCCGACTCGGGGGTTAATCCAAGGTTGAGAACGGTATCCATCATACCAGGCATCGAAGAAGCAGCACCAGAGCGGACAGAGACTAGAAGGGGATTGGCAGGGTCGCCCAATTTGGCCCCCATCTCCTCTTCTAACAGACTCAGTTGAGCCAAAACCTCTTCCCTTAATCCTGCAGGATATTCTCCATTATTGGCACTGTAGTAGGCACAAGCCTCAGTACTTATCGTAAATCCGGGAGGGACTGGTAAACCAATTGAAATCATTTCGGCTAAGTTGGCACCTTTGCCACCTAGCAAATCGCGCATTTTGGCAGTCCCTTCTACTTTTTTCTGCCCGAAATAGTAGACATACTTTTTTTCACTTTTTCCCATCAAAAAGATCCTCCTAACATGGGGTTACAATTTCTATTCATTATTTTGCAATGGCTTAATTTATATGAGAAAACCCTCTCTGTCAATGCAGAGAGGGTTGGTTGACTCTAGGCTGTATATGATCGCAGCGTCTCTAAATGGTCTGGCTGCTTAATTCTTTCGATCGCCTTTTTCTCAATTTGGCGAATCCGCTCTTTGGTTAGGTTGAATATCTCCCCTATCTCTTTGAGGGACATTGGAATTGCCCCGTTAAGGCCAAAGCGCATCTCAACGATCTCACGCTCTTTATCGCTCAAAACATCGAGAGCTTGGTTGATATCTTCTCTAAGGGCCTTCTCCATCAAGATATCTTCAGCTGAGCGGTAATCATCTTCGATAAAGTCGCCCACAGTTGAGTTGGCAGGGTCCCCAAAGACCGGTGCATCTAAACTGACCATATCACGACTAATCGAGAGGAGGTCGCCCACTAACGTTGGGTCGAGTTGGAGAGCCTCTCCAATCTCCTCATTCGTCGGCTCTTCCCCATTCTCATTCAACAGGGAGTGTTGAGCTTTCTGAATTTGAACCAGCTCGTTGGCACGGTTGAGTGGAAGACGGACAGTTCTCGACTTCTCACAAATGGCCTTTAGGATTGATTGGCGAATCCACCAGACAGCATAGCTTATAAAATGGTAACCCCGGTCAACATCGTATTTATCGAGGGCATTCATCAATCCAATGTTACCCTCATTAATCAGGTCAATAAGAGGTATTCCCTGATTTTGGTAGCGTTTAGCTTGGTTAACGACAAAACGGAGGTTCGCTTCTATCATCCTTTTACGGGCAATCTCATCGCCTTCAGCCGCCTTACGGGCCAATGTATCTTCCTCCTCCCTAGTTAGCAGGGGGATTCGGTTAATCTCTTTTAAGTATAGAGAGAGGATGTTTTCATCATCAAAAGAATCATTAGCGTTTAAGATGTTGTTTTTACGTTTCATGGCATTCCTCCTTGTTAACTAATAACAAGCATTATTCGTGCCAATATTATGGTGAGTCTTAATTTATTTATATTTATATGATATGTATAGAGATAGCTATTTTATATTAACTTTATAAAAATCTATTATAGGGAGAAAGTGAGACAAAAAGTTACACGACCCTTTTCTACCCCATTTGTTGTGTAATTTTTACACACTCTAACAATTCCTCCTCCTCAAGTTGTCCCCCCTCGCCTGCAAAGAGCTCTTCGAGGTCCTCTTGGCTCCAAGGAAAGTCAATCTTTACACTCTTAAACCATTGACTTAAATCGTTACCCCTAAAAGGAATTTCAGAGTTTTCTATCTCATCTAGTAATTTTAGCCAGCGTTGCTTAATTAGGTCGTGAACCATATCTCCTTCGGCTAAAGAGGCGATATACTTGCGTTGTTTACCCAAAATATAGGTCGCCATCTGGTAGTCGTGAAATTTACGCCACTGTGAGTTACTGCTCTCCACCTCAAACTCTCTGTCACGCATTGTAAAGGCGGTATTGAAACAATCGATCGATTTGCCCAACTCCCCCAAATGACTTAAAACAACCCCCAATCTGAAAAAGCGTTTAGCAACATTGAGAGGATTCTCCTCTTCATCATTTTCAAGGCGTGCTACACAGACGTTCAATGCTTTATGGTAGTTTAAACCACTCTTGTCGACCATATTTTCCCTCACTCCACCCAATATACTAAAGGAATGACCAAAAGGAAAGGAGCACTTGCTTGACCGCCTCCCCCTTTGTGCGTATATTTCAAGTGGATTTAATAATCTGAAGAGAAAATATTAATTATTAGCATATAGGAGGAGTATATGACGATTAGACCGCTTGGAGACCGGGTATTGGTCAAGATGGAAGAAGTTCAAGAGAAATCAGCTGGTGGGATTTTTATCCCTCAAACAGCCCAAGAGAAGACCCAAATTGCCGAAGTGGTTGCTATTGGCGACGATGAGATGATTACCGTTAAGAAAGGTGACAAGGTGATGTACGACAAATACGCTGGAACCTCAATCACCAGCGAAGGGAAAGAGTTCCTCATCCTTCATATGGGTGATATTCTTGCCATAATCTCATAGATTGAGTATACAACCAACGGGGGGCTGCCATAACGGTAGCCCCTAATTATTTGTAGAGAAAATCTTCAATCTTTTGGGCCACCCCACTGGTGGTAGTTTCGGGGTGGAACGAATCGGGTAGTGCCCTCAGCATCCACCTTCCATACTGTTTATTAACCACCCTACTATCTAAAATTAAGACAATCCCACTGTCGAGGGTATTTCTAAGGAGACGCCCAAAGCCCTGTTTTAGCTTCATTGTTGCCTCCGGAAGGGCAAGGGAGAAGAAACCACTCCTCCCCTTTCGGTCTAGCGCCTCTTGGCGTGCCCTAAAGACTGGGTCAGTGGGGACCCTAAAGGGGAGTTTAACAATCACAACGAGACGTAAGGTGGTACCGGGAGCATCAACCCCCTCCCAAAACGAATCGGTTGCAAAGAGGACGCTATTCTCATCGGTGGCAAACTCCCTTAAAAGCTGGTAGCGATCCTTCTCCCCCTGAACTAGGAGGTTTATTGAAAACTTCTCTAAGCGGGGACGCAGAGCTTGGGCCACCTCCTCCAACATCTTATAGCTGGTAAAGAGGAGCAGAGCTCCCCCATTGGAAGCGAGCAGAGCTTCGTGAACGGTCTCAATGATATAGGTTAGATACTCTTCAGTGAGCTGCTCCTTAAAGAGGGGAGCATCAGAGGGGGTTAAAAGGAGGAGATTGTTTCTAAAGTCGAAGGGTGAGTTGTGCACCTCCTTGATAAACAGACGAGAATTGGCGAGGGGAAGTCCCACCCTAGAAGACCAGTAGGCAAAGTCATCCCCCAAATCGAGGGTAGCACTGGTACACACCACACTGGCGAGGCCTGAAAAGATCGAATTTTGGAGTGCTTCACCCACCGAGAGGGGGGAGACGTGGGTATAGATTCTCCGCTTCCCCTCACCCCCAAAGATCTCAATCCAAAAAACCTCTTCTCGACTCCGATCAAAAGCGACAAACTTGGCCAAAGCTTGACTTGAAGCGGCTATCCGCATGGTAGCAACAATTGCCTCCCTCTCTCGAGAGGCCAACTCTTCGGGAATTGAGGCCTTCTCTAAAAAGTTGAGGGTTAGCCCCACTAAATTGTCACAGTAGCCACTGAGGGTTTGGGACAACTCGCCTAACGCTTTAAACTCCTCTTCGTGGTGGGATTCCACTAAGAAGGATGAACCTTTAGTGGCCCCCATAAAGCCCAATAAAAAGGTCTCAATGTACCCTAGACACTCGGCTACAAGGGTTAAAGCGCTCTCAATCTGGGCGACACTCCCCTCCGTTTTCCCATAGGGCTCTAGAATTTCAAGGAGTCCCTTCCTCCTAGAGCCTTGCCCCTTAAGGCGCCCTATGAGGCGGTAGATCTCCCGCTCGTTGTAGGTGACGGTGAAGAAGTCGGTTGCGTTACGCTCTATGTTGTGGGCTTCATCGATTATTAAGTGGTGAAAGGGGGGGAGAATCGCCTCTTCATTGTAGGAAAGTCCCTCCTCTAGGCGGGCATGGGCATCGCTGAAGAGGAGGTGGTGGTTGGTAATTATTAGAGAAGCTTCACCTGCTTTTTTGCGCGATTTAAAGAAGAAACACTCTTTGTTGTAGTGGCATTGGTAACCGCTACACAGCTCCCCATCGCTACACACTTGGGACCACAGCTCTTCACTAATCCAAATAGGGCACTCACTCCTCAAGCCTGTTTCACTCTCTTGGCTCCATTTAACAAGAATGGCCAATTCAGACTCCCCATCACGGGCTATTAGGGGTTCTTCGGCCACTTTCTCTTGTAGGCGTCTAAGGCAGAGATAGTTGCCCCGCCCCATCACCAAGGCGACATTGAAATGGCGATTGAGGATTGAGAAGAGTTGTTCAATATCTTTCTCAAAGAGTTGACGCTGTAAATTGATGGTAGCCGTCGCCACAACACTCTTATGGGAGGGGTTGTCTTGAGCCCACAGGAGGGCTGGTACTAGATAGGCAAACGATTTGCCAATCCCCGTTCCCGCCTCGATGGCAGCAATGGCCCCCTCTTTGTAGGCACGACTCACCGTCAAGGCCATCTCTAGTTGCCCTTCACGAAACTCGTACCCCTCTAGGTGTTGGTCAAGAAGCCCCCCCTCATCGAAGATGTCGTAGATATCACTCTTGTCCAATCTCGTACTCCTCAAGCTTACGATAGAGTGTTTTACGGGCTAATCCCAACGTCTCGGCGGCTTTCGACTTATTTCCCCCTAGTGAGGCAATCGTTGCGATAATCAACGCCTTCTCTGCCTGTTCAAGGCTAGTTCCCACCGGAATAACAATGCGCTCTTCGCGCGAGGCACTGCGAATATTATTTGGCAAATCTTCAAGGTCGATTAACTTCTTACTCGCCAATACAACGGCACTCTCGACACAGTTGCCCAGTTCTCGAATATTGCCAGGCCAGTCATAGGCCAACATCGCCGATCTAGCCCGGGGGCTAAAACCTTCAACTTTCCGTTTGTTACGTTCGTTAAAACTCTCCAAGAAGTGGGCCATCAAGAGGGGGATATCCTCTTTACGTTCCCTTAAAGGGGGAACTTCCAGGTGAATTACATTAAGGCGGTAGTAGAGATCTTCCCTAAAGCGCCCCGCCTCCACCTCTTTTTTGAGGTCTTTGTTGGTAGCAGCTATGAGACGCACATCAACCGTTATTGTTGCCTCTCCCCCAAGGCGTTCAAACTGTCGCTCTTGGAGCACCCTTAAGAGCTTAACTTGGGTCATTTGGCTCAGCTCCCCAATCTCATCGAGGAAGAGGGTCCCCCCGTCAGCCAACTCAAAGCGTCCTTTACGGGCAGCAATGGCACCACTGAAGGCCCCCTTTTCGTGACCAAAGAGCTCATCCTCTAAGAGGGTTTCGGCAAAAGAGGCACAACTCACCTTAATGAAGGGCCCTTTAGAGCGCTCAGAGAGGTGGTGGAGGGCATCTGCCACCAACTCCTTCCCCACGCCACTCTCTCCTGTGATGAGGACACTGGCATTGGCATCGGCAATCTGTTTGACGGTATCCATAAGGTGGACCATCTTCTCACTTTTGCCAATTATCTTGTCGTATCCACTTTGCCTTTTCAGCTCGGCCAACTCTCTCTTAAGTTGCTCATTTTGTTCATAGAGGTCTAGGTTGCTAAAAGCACGCCTAATTAAGAGAAAGAGGCGATCTAAGTTGAGGGGTTTAGTTAAGAAGTCGGCAGCACCGCTCTGCATCGCTTCGACAGCGGCTTCAATGGTACCATGCCCCGTTAAGATCACCACCGGCATTGTGGGATAGGCGGCCGAGACCCGCTTAAGGAGCTCTTGACCATCCATTCCTGGCATTTTGAGGTCGGTTATTAGGAGGTTGACATGCTCTTTCGAGATAATCTCCCACGCCTCATTACCATCAGCAGCGACCAGAACTGAGTACCCCTCATCTTCGAGGGCTAACTGCAAACCGAGTCTAATATTCTTCTCGTCATCGGCTACTAAGATCTTTCTCTTCATGGTGTTTGGGCCGCCTCCAAGGCCAATCTCTCGCTCGTAGGTACCGGCAAGGTTATAGTGAAGGTGGTCCCCTCCCCCAGTTTAGAGGAGACACTAATCTCCCCAGAGTGCTCTTTAACCACCTTAAAGACCATCGTTAACCCTAACCCTGAGCCACTAGGCTTAGTGGTGAAATAGGGTTCAAATATTTTAGAAAGCGTTGCCTCATCCATCCCTATGCCGTTATCGTGGATGGTGAGGGCTACATGGTCTCCTAAAAGTTTGGTTGAGACCGCCAAAACTCCGCCACTCACCTCGAGAGCATTCATCGCATTTTTAATTATATTGAGGAGGGCTTGCTTCAGGAGGTTCTCATCTAAGCGTAGTTTAGGGAGAAACTCTTCCAGGTTACGCTCAATTTTTATCCCATGTTGCTCAAGCTCATGTGTGACAAAATTTAAGACATCGTTAATCACATCGTTGACGTTTTCGAGGCGGAGGCGCACATCCATGGGCCGTACAGCGAAGAGGAAGTCGACCACTATCGCATTTAAGCGCTCAATCTCTTCATCAATCACTTTGAGGTAACGACTCGCATCCTCCATCGTTAGACTCTCTTTACGCTCAAATGCTTTCTGCAAAAGTTGAAGATGGATCCCGATTGAGGCTAAGGGGTTTTTAATTTCATGGGCAACCCCAGCCGCTACTGTGGTGAGAGAGGCTAAACTCTCTGAGCGGTGGAGGCGCGATTGCTGCCGCTTCTCCTCCGAGATATCGCGGATAAAGTAGATGAGACGGTTGCCGGTATCTTGTTCAAAAACGGGGTCGAGTTCGCTAGTGAAGGCGGAGACCGAGATTAAAATTGTCCGCACCCTCTCTCCATGTTGGTAGGAGAACTCCTTCTCTTCCCCCTGTTCATCACCCACCGTGTTGAGTGCTTTGAGCATGAAGTTGGCAATATCTTGGTCGCTGAGGGCATAACTAAGGCTCGTCCCCTCATTAAGGGCCCTTGAGATGGGGATTAGCCGCTTGGCAGCAGCGTTACAATTGAGGACCCGTCCTAAATCATTCGTCACTAAAATTCCAATATCTATCTTTTCGAACACATACCCCATAAGCTCGTTCTCAGAGCCTAGAAAGCGGACTAAAGTTTTAAATTCGCTAGTACTGAGTTTCTCAATTTTGTTAAATGCACGCCGAATAAATTTATTCATTACTCCTCACGCAGGCGGTAGTAGAGCGACTCTACCACCACTCTATTACTCTGGTTATAGAGGGCGCCTTTGGCAAAGGCCTCCTCTATGCGCCCCACTAGGTGGCTACTTTGACGACTACTCAACAAATTGGCTTTAAACTGACCCCTCACCTCTTCGATGAGAGCCTCTTTAAAGTAATTAAAAAGGACATCTTCATCAAGTTTACCACAGAGGGAGGCTAACTCTCTATGGGTGAGGAGCTTCCTCCCCAAAAAGGCTTTAGCCTCCCCCTTGAGCTCTTCAGTGGCAATATTAGCCCACTGGTAGGTCAACTCACCCACCCCCTTTAATTCTTCCAATTGGTAGTGTTGCACTCGACTCAAGATTGTAGGTAAAAGGAGAGCCGGGCGCTCACTGATGAGGATGATATAGGTAGCCACCGGCGGCTCCTCTAAGAGCTTCAAGAGGCTATTTTGACTCCCAATGGAGCCCCTCTCCACCCCCTCCAAAACGATAAAGCGCGCCTCACCCGAGAGGGAGGTGAGACGGCTCCACTGTTGCAGTAGCCGCACCATATCGATAGTGAGACCTGGAGAACGTTTGGTAGGGGCCAGGAAGGGTTTTAATTGAGCTCTGAGCTCTTTCTCGCCCCTCCCATACTCCTCTTGAGGAAGGTCTTCGAGTTGGATTAAAAGTTGATCTAACTCCCCCACCCCCTCCCCCTCTAAAGCGGGGTGGTATTGACTAATCATAGCTCTGACAACAAAGAGGAGTTGATTTAAGCGTCGCTTAGTTAGCTCCTCCTTAAAGGCATTGAGGGCCCCACTCACCCTTATTTTATGTTCACGGTTTCCCACAAAAATTAAGTTGGTGGGTGCGCTACGATAATAGGTGCGACACGATGGACAGAGGCAGGTTGCCTCCCCCTCTTTACGACAGGTCACTACCCGGGCAATTTCATAGGCTAGAGTGAGGCGCCCAGCAAAAGGGGGCCCTGCAAGGAGGAGAGCGTGGGGCAGGCTCCCCTCTAAAATTTGTTGCTGCAGTGTGGCAACTACCCCCGCATGGTGGGGCAAAATTGATTCAAACATCCTACAGTAACCCTTTAACCCAGCCTACTCCAATAGGTGTTAAGGGGGCCACCACTCGGGTAATAAGGAAGGAGTGGGCAAAGTAGGGCTCTACGTTGATAACCTTCTGCAAATTTAGGAGATAGACTATCACGGCCACAATAACAAAAGCTTCAACTATCCCCAAGGCTGCCCCCAAAATGCGGTTAAGGAAGTTGAGGCGGACGGCTTCCAGTGCTTTACTCAGCAGTTTCCCAAAGGCAATAATTAAGAGATAGACCACAATAAAGATCACAACGAAGGCTATGAGGGTTGACCATAAAAGGGGGAGCTCAAATGTTTCAACCAATAAATTGGCCAACAAGTGGGCATAAAAGAGGGCTACCACAAGACCAATAAGAAAGCCAAGGCGTTTTGAGAAAGTTTGGGCAAAGCCCCTAACAGTTGCTGTTATAGTGGTCACTAAAACGATTACCACTATTATGATATCGACAAGGTTAAAAGACCACGCTCCGATTGAAAAACTCCATTCAGCCATTTTGCTCGCCTCCTTTCAAACCAACTATTGCTTTAGCAATCTTGGTTGCCGACCCTTTAATATAGAGGGATTTACCCCTCTCAATCATCGTCTCTCTAAACTTCTCTTCATTTAACACTGTAGTGACGGCTTGAATCAACTCATCACCATCATCGCCACTAATAATTATAGCAGCCCCTGCTGATTCAAGGCGCTCTGCATTAGCCACCTGGTCCCCCCGGGAAGCTTGCAAATTGAGGGGGATTAAAATCATCGGCTTCTCAAGTTCTAAAAAGTCGGCTAAAGCGGTCGCCCCTGAGCGAGAAATAACTAGGGTAGCAGAGTGGAGAACCTCCTCCAATTCATCGTAGAGGAAGGGAAATGGGTGATACCCCTCTCGCTCTAGGGGGATTAGTTTACCACTTCCCGTCTGGTGAAAAACCTCACAAAGGGGGAGAAGACGCTCCAAGTTGTCCCAAATAAGGGTATTGATTTGCTGGGCTCCCTGACTACCCCCTAAGACCACTACCCTTTTCTGACTACCCTCCGGCGGCTTGTTAGTTTGGGCCCTCTCTAAAGAGAGACGGGTGGGGACCCCGGTGACAACCACCTTTTTAGGGGGTAGCTTCCCCTCGGCCCCCTCAAAGGGGATACAAACCTTATCGACAAAGAGGCTGTTTAAGCGGGTAGCGAGGCCAGGAAGGGCATCTGATTCGTGGGTTATTGAAGGGATTTTCAAAAGACGAGCGGCCACGACTGGGGGGACCGAGACATACCCCCCCTTGGAAAAGAGGATATCGGGGCGCTCCTTCTTTAAAATCTTGAGGGCTTGGAAGAGCCCTACAACAATATTGAAGAGATCGGGAAAGGTTTGCCAAGAGAAGTAACGGCGTAGCTTACCACTCTTGATTGAGTAGTAGGGGATTTGCTCCTGCTCTACCCATTGGCGCTCTTGGGGGCTACCGCTACCAATCCAAAAGCGTTCATAATCTCCCCCCACCAACACTTTCAACTCAGCATCGACAGCAAAGGCGGGAAATACGTGGCCACCGGTCCCTCCCCCGGTGAAACATACTTTCACTCTCTTCTCCTTACCCTTAGTGATATACAGATAGCCTAAAGGTTGGTATACTTTTAAGAGTTTACCACAAATGACAAAGGATTTCCTATGGCAAAAGGCATTTTCAGAAAATTGTTTAAAACCAAACAAGAGCGCGATATAAAGCACCTCACTCCTCTCGTCAATAGAGTAAATGAGCGCAGTGAGTGGGCTAAAGAGTTGAAAGACGACCAGTTCCCCCTTATAACCAACCAATTTAAAGAGCGCTATGGGCAGGGAGAGAGTTTAGATAGTCTCCTTCCAGAGGCCTTTGCCCTCGCCCGCGAAGCGGCGGAGAGGGTCCTCGGGGAGCGCCATTACGATGTGCAGATTATGGGGGCAATAGTGCTCCATCAAGGGAATATCTTAGAGATGAAGACGGGTGAAGGGAAGACTTTAACCTGTGTTCCGGCCGCCTATCTCAACGCCCTCACCGGAAAAGGGGTCCACATTGTCACCGTTAACGACTACCTCGCCCGCCGGGATGCTGAGTGGATGGGGCCCATCTACCGCTTCTTAGGCTTAAGTGTAGGGAGCATCGTGAGCGATATGGACAACGAAGCACGTCGTGAAGCTTACAACTGCAACATAACCTACGGGACCAACAACGAATTTGGGTTTGACTACCTCAGAGACAATATGAAGTGGAGCCTAGAGGAGAAGATTCAACCCCAACACAACTACTGTATTGTCGACGAGATTGACTCAATTTTAATTGATGAGGCGCGTACCCCCCTAATTATTAGTGGGCAAGCTGCTGATGATACATTGAAGATTAAGATCTCCAACACCATTGCCCTCCAGCTCACCCCCTGTAAAATAGATGAGGAGACGGGGGAGTACCCCGAAGAGGGCCCTGGCGACTACCAAATAGATGAGAAGCAGAAACGGGTTATGTTTACTAACGCTGGTCTCAACCATATGGAGAACCTCTTGCAACGCAACAACGTCATTGAGGGGAGTCTCTACGATGGGGAGAACTTTGAATTTGTCCACTACATGACCCAAGCGGTTAAAGCCCATCAACTCTTCCACCTTGATACCGACTATGTGGTAGCAGAGGGGAAGGTCCAAATAGTTGACGAATTTACCGGCCGTATCCTCCACGGAAGGCGCTACAGCGACGGTTTACACCAAGCCATTGAGGCTAAAGAGAGGATCAAGGTTGAGCGTCAAAATAAAACTTTGGCCACCATCACTTTCCAGAACTTCTTTAGGATGTATGAGAAGATCTCAGGGATGACAGGGACAGCCGACACCGAAGCCCCCGAGTTCTTAAAGATCTACAACCTCGATGTAGTTGTAGTACCAACCAACGTCCCCGTCGTTAGGGTCGACCACCAAGACCTAGTCTACCTCACCGAAGAGTACAAATTGGACGCCATTGTTAGGGAGATTGAGAAGGTCCACCAGCGTGGTCAACCTATCTTAGTGGGAACGGTCTCAATCGAGAAGAGTGAATTGTTATCAACTCTCTTGAGGCGACGGGGCATTAAACACGAAGTTCTCAACGCCAAGAACCATACCCGCGAGGCGAAGATTATAGAGAATGCAGGGGCTAAAGGGTCAGTTACCATCGCTACCAACATGGCCGGAAGAGGAACCGATATTAAACTAGGGGGCTCCCTTGAGGGGCGCATATGGGCTGCATGTGGCATCGATGCCACCCCCGAAGAGTATGGAGAGGCCAAGAAGAGGGTCTATCCCCAGTGGTTGGAGGATTACAACGCCGTAAAAGAGTTGGGTGGTCTCTATATCTTAGGGACTGAGCGCCACGAATCGCGACGCATCGATAACCAGCTGCGAGGAAGGGCGGGACGCCAAGGAGACCCGGGGGTCTCCCGCTTCTTCATCTCCCTCGAAGATTCACTGATGCGCCTCTTTGCCAAAGATTCGGTACGCGCCCTCTTGGATCGCATTGGAATGGGGGGTGAACCAATTGAACACTCGATGGTTAGCCGAGCGATAGAGAAGGCCCAAATGAGGGTAGAAGAGCGCAACTTTGAGATTCGTAAACACCTTTTAGAGTACGACGATGTCCTCAACGAGCAGCGTAATTACCTCTATGGACAGCGCAACTCAATTCTCCAAGCCGATGACCTATTAGAGCGGGCCCTCCAAGCATGTGAAGATATGGTTGCGGAGATTGTTGTCAACTACGACTTCCAAGGGAGAGATAAGAGTAAGAACCTAGCCCTCTTAAAAGAGGAGCTGGAAAGAACTTTCCACTTTGTCCCCCCCTTCAAGGAGGAGTTCAACACCCTTAAAGAGACCATCTACGACGCCTATAGGGTTCACGTCGAGGAGAAGGTTAAACTAACGGGAAAAGAGGTCTTTAACGACTTCCTCCGTCTCCAATACCTGCGCCAAATCGATATCAGATGGCAAGAGCACCTAGAGCAACTTGAAGCCCTCAGAGAGGCAGTGTACTTGCGCTCCTATGCCCAACAAAACCCCCTCTTAGAGTACAAACTAGAGGGATTCGATATCTTTGACACAATGATTGACCAAATCAGGCGCTACATCGCCACCCTCTTGGTGCGGGTTAAAATAGAGGCAACCCCCACAAGGAGAGTTGAGAGGGGGGCTGTTCAAACAGTTGAGTCCCACTCTGGGGTGAGTCAATTTGGCACTAGCGGTGAGCCCAATCTTGGTTCGACCGGGACGCAGGTACAAGTTAGGCGCACCACCCCCAAGGTGGGGCGTAACGAGCCGTGCCCCTGTGGCAGTGGGAAGAAATATAAACATTGTCATGGGATGTAACTAGAAGAAGTTTGCCGGGTCGAGGGGAATCCCCTCCTCCTCTATTTGGAAGTAGAGGGAGGGGCGCCCCACATTGCCACTCTCCCCTAAGAGGGCAATTGTATCGCCCTGTTTCACTTGAGACCCCACCTTAACTAACACCTCTTGGAGGTGGGCATAGGTTGTCTTATAACCTTGGTCGTGGGAGAGGACCACTAGGCGACCCAATCCATCCACCTCGTTGGCGATATCGACCACCACTCCAGAGGCGGAGGCTTTAACATCACTTCCGGGAACCCCGTCGATTAAGATCCCCTTCAAAGTCACATATTGCCCCTCCCCATAGAGGACCGTCTGGTTGTAAGAACCAGTGGTGCGCCCTTCTGAGGGCCTAATAAAGCGGGTGTAGTAACTGCGCGCCTCCGCATCGGGGCTGGGGATAAAGATCTTTTGCCCTGCGATGATATTCTCACTCTTCAATCCATTTAACTCTTGGAGGGTTTTCCACCCCAAGGTGGGGTTGAAGCGGTTGGTAATAATCGAAAGGGAGTCACCTGGTTGGACGGTATAGAGCTGACCATTACGGGAGGGGACCTTCAAGGTGAACCCCGGTTTTATCTCTTGGATACTCTTGATGGGGTTAACACTTAAAATGGTCTCCCGCGAGATTGTAAACTCTTCAATAATACTCTCAAGGGTATCACCCTCTTGGACAATGTACTCTTGGTACCACCCACTTTGAGTTTGGGGAGTCACTATGGGGGCAGGTGTCGGTGTCTTGATAACCACCTCCCCTTTGGGAGGTTCTTCTAGGGGAACTTCGCTGGCAACAACTTGCGGCTCCACCGGTTTTGGAGGAGCTGCTTCATCACCCGAGAAGTAGATAACCCAAATTAAAACAACAGCGGCACAGAGTAAAATCCCTAAAATGACGACCAAAACGATTACCTTGAGACTGCGCTTGTCCATTCGATCACGGTCTTGACCTCTCCTTGGGGGGGAGAACCCCATATCATCATAATTACTCTTGTCCTTAAAGCCCATTTCCTCCACCTACTCTCGACATTGGTGTCTCCTCATACTACTATATTTGAACCATGGTAGCTAGAGAAAAACGTCGTTTCCCCTTTATAGTCCTCTTAATAACAGCTCTGATTCTCCTCATAATCATTTTCAGGACAATTTTTATCATGCTATCTGTCCCTAGTAAGGCTAAAGAGTACAAAAATCCACAGGTAGCTTCTAGAGTGGTGCGGGGCACTATCTACGACCGTGAAGGGCGGATATTAGCCATAGAGATCCCCTATTACAACTGCGCCCTCCTCTTAAGGGAGGTTGGTGACCTTGGTGCAGTTGCCAACTCACTCGGGAGGGTCCTCTCTATTTCTCCCCAAACTATTGTAGAGAACGCAAGTAAGAACACCACCTACTACCTTGTCAAATCTAAATTATCGCCAAATGAAGTGACTGAAGTTAAGAACCTTAAACTGAAAGGGGTAAGTTTAGAGAAAGAGTATGGGCGCTTCTACCCGCAACACTACCACGCCTCTAACCTATTGGGGTTTACCAACCGCGAGAGTGTTGGTTTAGAGGGATTGGAGTACTCCCTCAACACCCTTCTCCTCCCCCACCCGCGCCTTAATGAAGAGGTTACCTTTGGCAGTGACCTCTACTTAACAATCGACCTCGACCTCCAATACCTCCTCGATGAGCAAGCTGTTGCAATCGACGCCCTTCACCACCCCGATGAGATTAGTGCCATCATAATGGAGGCTAAAACAGGGGCAATTTTGGCTCTCACCAATTTTCCATGGTACGACCCCAACGAATTTTCTACCTCGAATCCCGCAATGCGTCAAAACAGAGTTGTCTCCACCCTCTTTGAACCGGGTTCGGTCTTCAAAATCTTCTCACTAGCAGCCATCCTTGAGGCCCACCAAGCCACATTAGATGAACCCTTCGACTGCGATGGCACCTACACCTACACTACCGAGAGTGGCTCTAAGGTAGTTGTTAATTGCACCTCACCCCATGGAATTGTCGACCCCAAAGGGATGCTGAAGTACTCGTGTAACGGAGCGGTGGCCCACTGGGCCCTCCAAACCGACTCGAACCTCTTTAGGGAGAGTCTAGCCGATTTTGGATTTAACACAAAATGGGAACTTCCCCTTCCTGGTGTCTCAAAAGGTAACCTAAAAGAGGTGAGCACCTTCTCGGGGAGGAGTAAGCCAACCATCTCCTTTGGACAAGAGGTGGGGGTCAACGCCCTCCAATTGGTGACAGCTGCCACCGCCTTAGCCAACAATGGCAATCTCTACACCCCCTACCTGATTGATAAAGTGGTAGCATCTGATGGGACAATTGAGAAGAGGGCGCCGCTAGTAGCTAAAGAGGGGATTATCTCGGCTGAGACAGCTCAACTGGTCCTTGCCGGGATGTTTGAGGCGACAGAGCTGGGGGGGACGGCGACTCGCTCAGCTGTTAAAGGGGTTGAGGTGGCTTCAAAAACGGGGACAGCTCAAATTATTGATCCAGAGAGTGGCACTTACGACTCTTCAGCTTTCTTGGCAAGCACCCTCTCTATTTTCCCGGCCGATAACCCCGCCTATATAATCTTTATTGGGGTAAAAAACCCCAAGGGGGCGACCATTTGGGGGGCCAATATTGCTTCTCCAGCAATTGCTTCAATTATTGAGTCGATGGTTAGTCAAGGAAAGATTATCTCTACAGTAAGTGAGAGGGTGACCCTAGCTGGTCAACCTGATTAACCCACAAGCTCCCAAAGTCGAGAGAGAACCCTTTCAATTGCCCCAACATAGTGGAGGCTGAGGCTTTTTGGATATCTTTGGGGACCCTTTGTCCATCGGTGAAGAAGAGGAGTGGCATCCCTTTTTGGTAACAGACCGACAATACATTGCCTACCGTCTCAGTCTCATCGAGCTTGGTGATAATCAGGGCTGAGATATCGAAAGAGAGGAACTGCTCCATGCTACGCACAATATCTTGCTCTTTAAAGGCACCAGCCACCGCAAGGAAGAATTTAGTCTCCTGTGCATTAGGGACTGAGAGCATTGTTTTCAACTTTATAGCCAAGTCTTTATCGCGTGGAGATTTACCAAAGGTATCGACTAAAATCAAATCGTAGTGGGAGAGTTCACTGAGAGCTTGGAAGAACCCCTCCTCATCGCTCACCCTCCGCACATCGATATTAAGTGAATCGGCAAACCCTTTAAGCTGTTCGTAGGCCCCAGAGCGAAACGAGTCGATTGTAATCATCGCTACCGAGCGGCGGTAATCGGGGGAGTCTTGTTGGCTATAGAGGGCAGCTATTTTAGCAATTGTGGTTGTTTTGCCAACTCCAGTGGGTCCAAGGAGGACAAAGACTTTGGGGGGAGAGAGTTGGCTCTTATGGTCAATCTCGATTAGAGCCACTATCTTATCGATTACCAGAAGTTCAAACTCTTCGAGGGAGAGCCCCTCTTCCTCTTCTAGCGGGAGGTTCTCCTCTAGGCGCTCTAAGACATCGCTTATAAACTTCTCAGAGAAATCGTTAATCTCAAGTAGGGCGCGAGCATGGGCTAAAAGGAGCTCTTGTTGGGAGGGGGCTGCCTCCTCCTCAACCACCACCTCTTCCACCTCTACCGGAGGGGCAATCTTCTCCTCTTCAACGATGATACTTGTTGCGGGGTCAACCACATAGCAGGTTAGTTCAACTCGGTTACGTTTGCTGAGCCAAAAGAACCCGCCCCGTCGAGTGATGTCACGTCTATGGTGAATACGGAGGTTAGAGCCGTAAAGGTCGCGCGCTTTGCGTACAGCCTCCTCAAAATCTTTCCCACTTATCGTGACATACTTCATCGAAGCAAACCCCCTCTCTTAAAGAATATATTGACTTAAATCTTCATTTTCTAGTATAGCCGATAGTCGCTCATTCACATAGTCCTCATCGATCTCAACTTGTTGCCCCCCCATCTCACTCGCTTTAAAGGAGATATCTTCTAGGAGGTATTCCATTACAGTGTAGAGGCGCCGCGCTCCAATGTTTTCAGTGGTGCTATTAACTAGATAGGCAATTTCACTCACCCGCTTCAAGGCCTCCTCTTTGAAGATTAGCCTCACATCCTCGGTCTCCATCAGGGCAATATACTGTTTAACGATTGCATTCTCAGGTTCTCGTAAAATTCTAAAAAAGTCGTCGCTGGTGAGCTCTTTGAGCTCAACCCTTAGAGGAAAACGTCCTTGCAGCTCGGGGATTAAGTCACTCACTTTTGAGATATGAAAAGCACCTGCAGCTATGAAGAGGATATGGGTGGTGTCGATCATCCCCCATTTAGTGCTAACTTTACTCCCCTCTACGATGGGGAGGATATCGCGCTGCACCCCTTCTCGTGAGACATCAGGGCCACTACGTCCCCCTTGGGTGCTGGCAATTTTATCGATTTCGTCGATGAAGATAATCCCCATCTGCTCCACCAACTCTTTAGCCTTCTCAATCACCTGCTCTTTGTCGACGCTCTTATCACTCTCCTCTTCGGTCAAGATTTCCCGTGCCCTTTTAATTGAGACTTTCCGCCGTTTGCGTCGCCCACTAAACATCTCATTAATCTTCTCCATCGCCGACTCTAAATCTTCAAGGCTCCCCGCCCCAAGGAGTTCAACCCCCTGAACCGGTGTAGAGGGGGCAATGTTGATCTCCACCTCCCTCTCTTCAAAGCGCCCTTCGGCTAAAAACTGCTTAAACTTCTCCCGGGTCTCCTCTTGAGCGGCCGCCAACTCGTTCTTCTCCCCCTTAGTTGTCGCGGGAGGGAGGAGCAGGTCTAAGAGGCGCTCTTCAACCCGTTGGGCTACGAGCTCTTCACTCTGCTTAGCCATCTCTTTGTGGGTCATCTGAACAGCGCTCCCCATAAGGTCTCTAACCATCGACTCAACATCGCGCCCCACATACCCAACTTCAGTATACTTAGTCGCCTCAACCTTAATAAAAGGGGTGTTGGCAAGTTTAGCGATGCGACGGGCAATCTCGGTCTTCCCCACACCGGTGGGGCCAATCATGATTATATTTTTAGGCGAAACTTCGTCACGCATGTTGTCAGGGAGCTTTTTACGTCTAGCCCTATTTCTAAGGGCAACAGCAACAGCTCTCTTCGCCTCATCTTGTCCAATAATATATTTATCGAGTTCCTCCACTATCTGGGAGGGGGTCATTTCATCAAGTTCCATGTCATCTCCTACAGGGTCTCTACAATAATGTTTTTGTTGGTATAAATACAAATATCGCTCGCAATCTCGAGCGCTTTACGGGCAATCTCTTTTGCACTATATGGGGAACATTCGAGATAGGCCCGCGCGGCAGCAACGGCGTAGTTACCCCCCGAGCCAATCGCTATAACGTCGTGTTCTGGCTCAATTACATCGCCCGAACCTGAGATTAAGAAAGTTTTATCTTTGTCGGCCACTAAGAGCATCGCCTCAAGGCGACGCAGGTTGCGGTCGAGGCGCCACTCTTTGGCCATCTCAACTGCTCCTCGCATTAAATCCCCATTGTACTGCTTCAATTTCTTCTCAAATACCTCGTAGAGGGTAAAGGCGTCGGCGGTTGCCCCAGCAAACCCGGAGAGGACTTTCCCCTCCATCATCCGTCGCACTTTGCGGGTGTTTCCTTTTAAGATAGCTTCCCCGGCAGTTACTTGCCCATCTCCGGCAATTGCCACCTCTCCATCTTTTCTCACCACTATAATCGTAGTTGCTCTAAAACTATTCATCTTCTTTCCTTCCATGTGGATGCGTTTTTTCATAAACCGCTTTCAGTCTAGCACTACTAACGTGTGTATAGATCTGGGTTGTCGAGATTGAGGAGTGTCCAAGTAACTCCTGAACTACCCTAATTCCCGAATCACGGTCCAACATGTGGGTTGCAAAGCTATGTCGCAATGTGTGGGGTGTGAAATTCTTTAGCAAACCCAACTCTTTTCGATACCTCTCAAAGATACTATGGAGCGATGAAGGTGACAACCTATTCCCCCGTGCTCCCACTAAAAGGGCGTTGTTCTTTTGACCACTCTTGAAGAGCCACTCTTCTCTTAGTGGCAGGTACTCCAATAAAAGAGCTTTGGTCTTTGGATTTATAAAGACATAGCGCTCCTTATTCCCCTTCCCCACCACCTTGAGGCGCTCGTCAGCGAGCTCGAGGTGATTAATATTGACCCCCAAAAGCTCCGACATACGGCACCCTGTAGAGTAGAAGAGGTGCATAATGAGTGCATCGCGGAGCCCTAGAAAGTCGTTATAGGGGTGAGACAGTACCTGTTTCACCTCTTGACGACTCAAAACTTCGGGAAGGCGTCGGTAGCGGGGTGTTCCACTAATTCGGGCAAACGGGTTAAAGTCGACAATCTTCTGATTCAAAGCGTAGCGGTAAAACCCCCTTAAGGTGGAGAGCTTGCGGTTAACGCTATTGGGTTTGAAACCCCGCTCTCTAATTAAGTAGGCGGCAAAACGGCGCGCATCGAGATGGCTAACCCCATCAATGGGGAGCTCCCTCTCCTTCAAAAATGCGACATAGAGGCTCAAATCCTCACGATAGGCAGTGAGAGTATGGGTAGAGAGGTGGCGTACCCCTTCGAGGTACTCAAGGTAGCTGTTTATCGTCTCGTATGGTCGCATAGCACTATTTGTAATATAACACGCACCTCTCATCGGTTACAATCGACCATAATCGATTTGGGTAACTTGTGTAATCTCATCAAGCGAGGAGATTAGGGGGGCTCCAGCCTCTAAGAGGGCTTTTGACGCCCACGCCTTTTGCCCCTCATTTGCCACCACCACATCACGTCCGTAATCGAGGGCATAGTTGGCCGCCAAGGATGCTGTCGTCCTCCATTGAGCCCCAAACACCGCTGTGACAGGGGAGAGAGCCCCCACTAAGCGACTTGAGTAGTGGTAACGCCACTTTAAAGGGGAAGCATCAGGGTGGTATTCACTAATCAAAGCCCCTCCTTGTTCAATAATGTAGCTCACTAGCTTGGGGAGACTAAGGTGTTCTATACCAAAAGGGAGGAGAGCCCAACTCTTAAAAGCGGCTTTGTGGACCAATAAAGGGATACCTCTCTCAAAACCACTCACCACGGTGTGCCCCCTAGCACTACACTGATAGGCTATTTTTGAAGCTGCAGAAATTAGTGAACGGTTAGGGTATTGGGCCCCCACAATTGAGAGGCCCAACCCCTCCATGGTTAAACTCCCCTGGTAAGTGAGTAAGAAGGGGGCCTCCTCAATGCTCCTCAGTTGAGGGGGGTACTCTTCGTCCCCGTAAGAGACCCACTTATTCCCCTTTTTGTCACACCACCTTAAGAGAGAGTCAAACTCCCTTCGATTACCCTTTAAGAGCAGTTCTTCAACCTCAATCGATGAGAATAAGAGGGTGAGGCGCTCCTCAAGGGTGAGGTTTGGTAGTGATGCGATGGCTAGGGTGCGCACACACAAATGAGTCTCTCAGTCTAATTTTTGCTTGGCTAGGGTTTATCAGGCTCCCCTTCAGGGTGGTATTGGCGGTAGGCCTGGAGGAGGTCTTCGGTCTCACTATGGGTGTAGATCTGGGTTGTCTTGATATCGCTATGGCCTAATAGCTCTTGGATAATTCTCAAATCAGCACCACCTCTCAAGAGATGGGAGGCAAACGAGTGGCGCAGGGTGTGAACCTTCGCCTCAACATTGGCTTCAGTTGAATACGCCTTAAAGCGCTTCCAAACTTGGGCCCGCCCCAACGGCTTCCCCCTCCTCCCTAAAAAGAGGTGTTTCTCTTGAGAAGCGGGATTTAAGAGGCTCGGTCTAACCTCCTCTAGGTAGTAACCCAGTGCTTCACGGGCGTAGGCGCCAACTGGGACAAGGCGCTCTTTATCGCCCTTCCCTATCACCCTGAGAAGTTGCTCCCCCTCGCGGTAGTCACTTAAGGTTAAGCTACACGCCTCAGAGACCCTCAGTCCACACGAATAGATCAACTCAAAGAGGGCTTTATCGCGGAGGGCGAGAGGTTCATCGCCCCTCTCATCAATCACTTTAAGGATCTCCACTACCGCTTCATAGGGGACGCTCTCGGGAATGGTCACCTTAGTTTTGGGCATATCGATTGTCTCAAAGGGGTTGTCTAAGCGCACTCCACTCTCGGTCAAAAAGCGGTGAAAGCTCCTTAACGCACTCATATTTTTAGCTTGGGTACGTGAGGAGAGGTCCCCCTTAGCGCGCGCCACAAAGTAGGTGAGAGCCTCTTCGCTAGTCACCTCTTTAACACTAATATTCTTGCTATTTAAGAACTTTAAATAGCGCTCAACCTCGGCTGTATAGAGCGAGGCGGTCGCTTTTGAGTTTCTTTTCTCAATAAAGAGGTAGTCGTTAAACTCCTCAATTAGAGTGGCGTCCATTGTCGTCGTCATCACCTTGTTGGTAGCGCAACACTGCTGGGAAGTTGTAATCACTGGTTTGTTGTTGCTTCCCCAATTGTTGCTGAAGGTCTTGCCACCGGTTAACTGTGACAATATCTTCGCCCTCTTGAGTTGCTGCGGTATGGACCCCCGTGGTAGCCGTTTTCATTCGTTTGTAATCCATCATTTCGAGCTGGGTATCGACGGCAGTGGAGGGACGGACAAAGCCGGTAGCAACGACAGTCACCTTTATCTTCTCCCCCAGTTCGGGGTTGTAGGCTTGACCGGCAATGATGAGGGCATCTTCGGCACAGTTCTCGGTTATAAGCTCAACCACATCTTGGTACTCTTGGAGGGTTAAACCATCGCCTCCCGCCAAGTTGACCAGTACTGAACGGGCCCCTTCGATACTGGCATTCTCAAGGAGGGGGTTGTTGATCGCTTCACGGGCAGCGTCAATAGCGCGGTTGGCCCCCTCACCAATCCCAATGCCCATCAGGGCGTCGCCGTGCCCCTTCATAACGGTGCGCACGTCGGCAAAGTCGATATTAATCTCACCGGGTTCGGTAATCAGTTCACTAATGCCTTGCACCCCTTGGCGCAGCACATCGTCGGCTAGGAGGAAAGCTTTCTTAATGGGGGTGTTGTTCTCAACAATCTTGAGAAGGTATTGGTTGGGGATTAAAATTAGGGTGTCAACATGTTTACGTAGCTTCTCAATCCCAGCTAAAGCGAGCTCAAGTTTCTTCTTCCCCTCAAAGGCAAATGGGGTCGTTACAACAGCCACTGTGAGGGCGTTCACTTCACGCGAAACTTCAGCCACAACGGAAGCACCCCCGGTACCGGTCCCTCCCCCCATTCCAGCTGTTATAAAGACCATGTCGGTCCCTGTAAGGAGTTTTTTAATCTCTTCGCGCGACTCTTGGGCCGCCTTCTCACCAACTTCAGGAACCCCGCCTGCTCCGAGTCCTCCCGTCAACTGTTTGCCCAAGGGCATTCTGACCTGGGCATTGGAGCGCTGAAGAGCCTGAATATCGGTATTCATCGCTACAAAAGTGACTTTTTTGAGACCTCCCGCAATCATACGGTTGATGGCGTTACCACCAGCCCCTCCTATACCGACAACTTTAATATCGGTGGGTGGGGTTTGCTCATTTTGTAGCAAATCTTCTAACATATCAAAATCCATCAACTCTCACCTCCGCCATCTGTTGGCTAAGACTTCAAAAAATAGTTCTAAAAAAACCTTTAACTTTCCTAGAGAAAGAGGTTGAAGATTTCTTTCTCCCCCCTCTTGAACCTCCAGCAACGTAGTGGTCACGTATCCGCCGCGCTTCACTCATCACCAACCCAAGGGTTGTTGTGTAGCGGGGATTTATATAGGAGCGATCCAATCCATGGAGCGCTTCGGGAAATCCGATACGGGCCGGAAGTCTAAAGATTTCACTAGCTAACTCGGTTGCCCCCGACAATAGGGCGCCTCCCCCCACTAAGACCACACCACCCCCAAAAGAGCCCCTCACCTGCTTCTTCTCCAACTCCACTTGAAGGAGGGAGAAAATCTCAGCCATTCGGGGTTCAATAACTTTGCTCAACTCTCGCTTGGGCATCTTAATCGATGGGAGCCCCCCAATTTGGGGAATTATTACCATCTCACTACTATCGACTGAGGGGATGTGGCAATTGCCCGACTCACACTTCACCTGTTCAGCAATAATCTTCGGTTTATTAAGGATGAAGGCGATATCATCGGTCACATTACCGCCACCAAGGCCAACGCCACCAGTAAAGATGGGGGCCCCATTGGCATAGACAATCATGTTGGTGGTGCCACTGCCAATATTGATTAAAATTGTCCCCATCTCTTTCTCTTCAACACTTAGTACCGCTTCAGCATCAGCGAGTTGTTGAGCTACGAGGCGTTGCACTTGGAAACCGGCCCTCTCGATACATTTACGCTCATTTTGGCAAACTGAAGCCGAACCGGTCACTATCAAGACACGCGACTCTAAGCGGTGTCCCAACATATCGATGGGGTCTTTTATCCCACCGCGTCCATCAACTCTGAAGTCTTGCACCAAGGTGTGGAGAATCTCCCGATCTAGAGGCAGTTCAAAAGCGCGGGCCACCTCGAGTGAGCGGAAGATATCCTCTCGTTTAATCTCTTGGTCTTTGGCATTAATTCCTACCACCCCTTGGGAGGGGAGCCCTTCGATATGTTCCCCCCCAATGCCAATAATAATCTGTTGGATTTCAACACCCGCTTGTAATTCAGCCTCAGAGATGACCGAGGTGATGCTACGAATAGCTTGTTCAATATTGACAATTATACCGTGGCGTACCCCCTCTGAGGGGTGTTCACATAGACTATCGACCACAACGGTTCCATCTTTGCTCACGGTCCCTATCATGGCTCTAACCCATGAGCTACCGATATCTAGACCCATCATGATTCTATCTGTGGCCACAACTCACCTCCACCCTACTGCCGCCTGATTAAAGACCTACCGTCCAAATCATAGCTAACCTCTTTACCAAGGGCAATTATACCGTTATCACGCTCTAGTTTAATCAATTGGAGAGCTTCACGCAACCTAGACTCACTTATCGGTTCAAAGACCGTCAAGGCACAATTGAGTTGTTTGAAGTGGAAAGTGGTTGCTCCTTGCCCCCCCTCTACAGTGGGTGAGTAGTCGAGTTGACCAATTTGCATCCCCTCCATCCTTAGCTTTGTAGCAATTTCAACAGCTTTATTCAACTCATTGGAGAAACCGTTGGCTAATAAATCGGCTTCGTAAGAGCTCTCGATGGTAACGACCAAACTATCCCCATTGGTTATGGGGCTAACTTGCCCCTCTAGGGTACAAAGTTTACCCTCAATAAGGAGGTAGATCCGTTTTATATTTCCCCCTTCCCTCACCTCAATTTCAATCTCACTTGGGTAGAGGATAAGATTCAACTCTAGGGTGTTAAAAGAGCGCTTCTTGAGGCTCACCTCTTTAACATAGGCGAGCGACTCTAAAGTGCGCCTGAGTTGTCGGGGAGCAGAAGAGAAGAGTGATTTGCCAATACATTTCTCCCCAATCTCCCTCACTTGATTTGGCAATTGCGCAATATTGCCCTCTGCTGAAAGAACAACTTGATTGATATCAAAAAGTGGAATATAGCGGAGGGAATACCAACCAAGGCCAAGGAGTAGGAGAGCAACGAGGAGTATGATAACCCACCTTTGAAGTGGAACTCCCTTAGTTTCAGCCCTCCTAGTTGGATGATTAGTCGAAGTGTAGCGATAGTTGTCATAATCGAAGTCATAAGCATACCCATTATTCATAGTCGGTGCCCTCCTTCTCGCGATACAAAATAAATTTGTAAAGAAGGCCACATTCGACCAATATCATCAATAAATTCGTCCCCCCCTGTGAGAAGAATGGGAGGGGAATACCTGTTGGCGGTAACAGCGAGGTGACTACCGCTAAATTGACAATTGCTTGCCAGATAATCATAAAAGTGATCCCAAAGGCCGCATAACCCATAAATCTCTCCTCTCCCTCTCTTCGATAGAAGTGGAGAGCGACTCGAAAACCGTAGTAGGTGAAAGCTAACAAGAGGAGGGCTAACAGTAAGACCCCCACCACCCCCAACTCTTCAGCTAACGAGGCGAAGATGAAGTCATTTTGTACTTCAGGAATAATTCCCAATTTGTAAACGCCATTGCCCAATCCTCTCCCAAACACCCCCCCTGATTTGATTGCTTCGAGTGCCTTTTGCACTTGCCAATTCAAACCACTGGGGTCGATGTTTGGGAAGAGGAAACTGACCACCCTCTTAATTCGGTAGGGCTCGATGAGAAGAAAGAGTGTTGCCGCAACCGTTAGGGGTACCATAAGGAGGAGGAGGTAACGCACCTTAAAACCGGCAACAACTAGGAGCGCAAGGGCTCCCAAAAGGAAGATCAGTGTTGTTGAATAATCTTTCTGGATAATGATTAGGAGAGAGGAAAAAAGGAGGGTTACAACACTGATAATTGGAGTAAAGAGACTCTTCCCATCCCACTTAGAGAGGAGGAGAGCAACAAAGAGGTTGGCGGAAACTTTTAAAAGCTCTGAGGGCTGAAAGGAGGGCAATGAACCTATTTGAATCCAGCGGCGTGCCCCATACCGGGTGACACCCCATGGAGTAAACAAGGTCAATAACATTAGACCAAAAGAGGCCAATAGTAAGAGGGGGGTTAAGCGCCTTATCAGGGAGATGGGAATCCATCTGATAATCGTGTAGACAATTAACCCCAAGAGGGCAAAGAGGAGTTGACGGGTAAAGTAGTACGACCCTTTAAGACCATTTTGGAAAGCTTCATCGTAGGAGGCACTGTAGAGGACAATAAGACCGTAAAAGAGGAGGGCTAAAACAATAGCAGTAAAGAGAAACGCCTCTTTAGAGAGAGCTTTAGAGGGTGGTTTAGGTCTAGATTCGACGAACAAGTCGTCGTAATTGTTGTAATTCACTCTACCTTTGAGGAACCTACAGGTAACGTAAGATAAACATAATGGCAGCTCCAACGGAAGCTAAAATGCTGACAACCTGTAGGCGTACGACAATTTTACCCTCTGCAACCCCCTTTTTTTCGTAGTGGTGATGAAGTGGTGCTATCTTAAATATTTTCTTGTTAAAAAGGCGGAGTGAGACAATCTGAAGAAACGAAGAGCAACACTCAACAAGAAAAACTAGCGAACCAATCAAGGCAATAAGTTCCACTTTTAACAAAAGGGCACTGACTGCAATTAGAGCCCCTATAGCGTGAGAGCCTGTATCGCCCATGAAGACTTGCGCTTTAGGTGCGTTATACCAAAGGAACCCTAGGAGGGCTCCAATAGTGGTTAAGAGGAGGAACATCACATCCCCTCCCCCTGAAGAGGCCAACATTTGAACCTCACTCGAATGGAAACCTAATCCAAAGATCCCCCCAATAACAGCTAAGAGGAGGAGGGGGCTAATTGCTACTTGGGTAGCTAAAGTGTCGAGCCCGTCGGTTATATTGACACTATTGACGAAGAGGACAAGGTAGAAGAGGAAGGCAATCGGGTACCAAAACCCAATATCCCACGAGAGGGAGGGGAACCAAGGGTGGCTCACCACTGTCGTTTGAAGCGATGCGGTTGAAATGAGCCAAAAAAGGAGGGCGGCGACTAAGACCTGCATCGCTAGCTTACGTGAACTCTTTAAGCCAAATGAGGCTGGTTTAAAAACCTTCATCAAGTCGTCAACTAGGCCAACGAAGGCAAACCCCCACATAGAGGCCATTAAAATCTTAATCTGGGGGCTCCCCATCTTATTAAAGATGAGGGTGGTCACGGTGATGCTAATTAAGAAGAAGAGTCCGCCACCGGTAGGCGTTCCCACCTTCTCAAGGTGATTTTCAGGGATATCGGCATCAATGGGTTGCCCTAACTCCAACTTACGCATCACTTTGACATAGATAAAACCGAGAACTATAGAGATAGCACAACTAACTAAGAGAGCTAACAATCCATTAAAAACAGCAAGTATAGCCACAATAACTCCTTAAGCTATAGAGGTTAGAGCTGGTACTAACCTCTCCATTGCCATCGAGCGCGACCCTTTCAGTAAAACAAGGTCGCCTCGACTGGTCCCTTCTAACATCTTCTTTTGAAGCGCCTCCCAATCGTTGGTGTAGAAGAAGTGGTCCTTCCCCCCCAAACGCTTTATTTCACTCCACGCACTACTCATCTCTTTACCAAAGAGAAAGACATCATCAAATTTGGCTGCAAGAAGTTTATGGGCAATGTGAAGATGGGCCTCTTCACTCATATCTCCCAACTCCTTCATCGAACCTAAAACAGCCAACTTTCTCCCTTGCCATGGCAGGGAGACCATATAATCTAAAATTGATGTGGTTGAATCGACACTCGAGTTGTACCAATCCTCAATCACAGTGACCGAACCGTTAACAACCTTGCTACGCCCCTCAACAGGGGTAAAGTTCTCAAGACCGGCACAAATTTGGGAAGGATTACCACCCAAGTCTTGGGCAACAGATATTGCCCCCAAAGCGTTAATCAAATTGTGTTTGCCAACAGCCTTAAGGTGGGCTTGCTCAGGGCCCACTTCAATGAGCCACCCTTGCAGCCCTAACGAGATAATCTGCCCCACCCCTTTGGTAGAACTGAGACCATACTGATTAATTGAATGGCCCCTCCACGCACTAATGCGGGAGATGTAGGGGGAGTTCTCAACCATATAGGCGCGCTCGAGAGAGGGGGAGAAGATTTTACTCTTCTCTTTGGCTATAACATCGGTGGTCCCCAGCTTCCCAATGTGGGAAAGACCAATGTTAGTGATGAGGGCAATTTCAGGTTTCCAGAGAGAGAGGTGGCGATCCATTTCCCCCACCCGATCAATCCCCATCTCAAAAACTCCATATTCACTCTCTTTATCGATTTCGAAGAGGGAGATGGGGAGGCCAATATCTGAATTGAAATTTCCGGGAGTCTTAGCCGTAGGCCCCATCTCAGAGAGGATTGAAGCGAGCATCTCTTTGGTAGTGGTTTTACCACAACTGCCGGTAATCCCAATTTTAACTATGTTTTTGTGCTCTTCAACGTACCCCTTAGCCATCTGCCACAGAGCCGTGCGTGGATCGTCAACCACAATTAGAGGCCTCTCTTCCTTCCCTAGCCTTCCTCGTAGGCGAGCAAGGTGGCTCTTAGCAACCATAGCGGCACTTGCACCCCTCTCAAAGGCATCGGTGACGTAGTCGTGTCCATTGACCATCTCTCCCTGAAGGGCAATAAAGAGGGAGCCCCGCTCCACTTGACGCGAATCGACCGCTATTGAGGAGACAAAAGCGTTGGCAGTGGCAGTGCCGGAGGCTAATCGAGCCAATTTTTGACAACTTATCCTACGCATAACCTACTCCTTGACCGTCACAACTTTGATGTTTTCACCTAAGATTTTCTCTAAGACTAGGTTTTCATTAGAGGCCTTCTCTAAAATCACTTCGGGGAGCGACGCCTCAGCGAGGAGGGAGAGGATAACTTGGCGCTCCTCGTCCAAAAGTTGTCGTTGCCGCTCAACACCCCGCAGGTCAACGCCCAATTGTCGATTTTTAGAGGCTTGCATCACCGGTATAAGGAGGGCGACAAAAACGAGAGTTAAGAGGGAGAGGAATAGGGCTTTCTCTTTGAGTGAGAGGGACCGTTTTTTTTCTCGTGTATTGATTAGTATATTTAACACTACTCTCCCCTCCTCTCGACAACTCTAAACTTGGCACTCCTTGAGGGGGGATTCTCGCTACTCTCCTCCTCGGTGGGGACAATTGGTTTTTTGGTGACAAGATTGACCTCACCAAGGGCAGCACGTTCGCGGAAGAAGTGCTTAACTGGTCGGTCTTCAAGGGAGTGGAAACTGATTACGCCAATGTGCCCCCCTGGGCGACATATTTGAATGGCCCTCTCTAGGGCTGGGACGATGCGCTCTATCTCACCATTGACAGCTATCCTTAAAGCTTGGAAAGTGCGGGTTGCCGGGTGGAGGCGCCCATAGCGGTACTGAGGGGGTACCGCCCTTGCTATGATATCGGCGAGGGAAGTGGCAAGAACAATCTCCTCCTCTTCCCGGGAGCGACAAATGGCGGCTGCGATGCGACGCGAATAGCGCTCTTCACCATATTTATAGATTAGATCAGCAATCTCTTTTTCAGTGTAGGTGTTGACAATCTCACCAGCGGTCAAATCTCCGTCGAGGTTGAGGCGCATATCGAGCTCCTCATCTACGGCAAAACTGAACCCACGTAATGATTGGGCGTAGTGAAAGGTTGAAATGCCTAGGTCAAAAAGGAGAGCGTCAACTCTCTCCCCTTCGTAACTCGCCAAATAGTGGTCAAACCACATATTGACTGGGGTGAAGCGTGACCCATATTTTTCAAGGCGCTTGACGGCCTTGCTGAGGATTGTGGCATCCCGATCAATTCCAATCACCTGGAGGTTGGGATAACGTTCTAAAAAGAGGGCGCTGTGCCCCCCCTCTCCCAGTGTGCAATCGATGAGGAGTCCCCCCTCTGTAGGGAGGGGCAAATTAGCCATGACTTCACTAGCGAGGACTGAACGGTGGACAAATTCCATCTCATCGCCCCCCTTCCTGTAGTAATAGACTCAAGCTCTGGCTGGCAGCTGAGAAGTCGGCTTCACTGTCGTTGAGGAATCGGTTGTAGGCATCAACACTCCACAACTCGAGGTAGGTACTGATACCCAACATCACCGACTCCTCTTTGAGGTTGAGAGAGACACTCTCACGCAGTTGTGGCGGAACTAAGAGACGACCCGATTTGTCAATTTCACACTCCATGGCGGGGGCAATTATTCTCCGCTGTAAAAGGCGTAGATTGGAATCGAACATTGCACCGGGGTCATCCATTATTTTGCTACGGATATTTTCAAAGAAGGGGGGGAGCATTATCCAGAGACAGGGGTCGACGGCCCTGGTGATAACCAAGGTGCTATTTTCCCCCAACGCTAGACGCAGTCTAGAGGGGATGAGGATTCTCCCTTTCTCGTCGATTGTGTTTCTGTATTCGCCAGTTAACATCTTTTCTCCCCACTAAAAGTATTAAATCTGGGTATAATTACCACTAGCTACCACAAACTATACACTTTTTACCACCACGCAACAACAAAAAAAGAGCGGTTTTACCCCCCTTTCTCTTTGCAATACAAGAGTATACTATACGGATGTTGAGTTAAAATTGATTATAAATTACATGAGTGAGAACTAGTGTCGAGATAAAGGCTAGCCGTTGTACCTAATTCGGTCGCTATCGGGGTTGAAAATATTGTAGTCGATATCGGGGAAGACGATGTTTCGCTTCTCAGCTTTTACAAGCCACTCGGTATTGACCGCATTTTTACACATATTTTCGTAGACAACGTTAAAATTCCCCAGATGGTCTTTGATACGTGACTCAGCGTAGGTGACAAAGGTACCGTTGTGGATAATAAAGGGCCAATCAGAGCTCATCGCCAATAAGACCTCACGAGCCGCCTGATTTAAGAAGCGCTGTTTAAGGGAGCTTTGATTGGGGAAGCGCACCGACAACTCCTCCATCCTCTCAATTGCTTTGTGGAGGTGGCGGTAAATCCAAACATTTGAACCACTGGCCCAAACGTCAGAGTAGCCCCCCTCCCCCCAGCTCGAAAGGGCTGGTTGCAGCTCTTGGTTATCTGGGTAGCGCCTCAGGTAATCGGTTGGGGTCTCAAAGACAACGCTCTCCCCTTGGTCAGCTTTGCGCAAAAGGGACTCGAGCCAGGCTATCCCCTCAAACCACCAGTGACCAAAGAGTTCGGTATCGAAGGCGAGGGTGTAGAATGGGTCGCGATCAATTAGTGGAGCTAGTTTGCGCCCCTTCTTCTCAACCTCGTAGAGGAAGTTCTCTGTGTGCTCTAAAACCTTACGAGCAGCCAGCTCGGGGCGATAGATATTTTTCTGGTCCCCTTTACCGGTAATCGCATGGTACTTAAACCCGGTGAAAACTCTCACCTCCGGTTCGTGGATATAGGGGCCAATATAGTCGAGAGGGAGGTCGTAGCCAATATCGCGGTAAAATTCACGGTAATTGGGATCAGCGGGGTACCCCTCTTGGTTGGACCACACTAAGCTAGTTAAGTTAAAGTCTCTGGCAAAAGCGTGAACACCATTGGGGCAACTAATTGGGGCATAGTTCCCATACTTGGCCGGCTCTTGGGCTAAAGCTAAACTTTGCGCTGCGAGTTGGAAATAGGCAATCTCCTCCTTTTGGAGGTACTCCTCTAATCCGGGGAAATAGCCACACTCGGGGAGCCAGAACCCTTTGGGGCGCCGTTTAAAATGGTTTATATGGGTTTGAATAGCCAACTCAATTTGGGCCTCAATGGCTGTAGGATATTGGCTGAAGAGGGGGAGATAGGCGTGGGTGGCTGCTGTTGTGATTAGGTCTAAGTGACCCGAATCCTCAAGGTCTTTAAACCCCTCTAAAATATTACACTGGTAGATTTCAAAGTAGTCTTCAAGGTTTTGGGTAATTTCATCGAGATACATCCGCGCCAACGAGAGACTTTCAGGAGCCTCGGCTGCACAGCGCACCAACTCTTTCTCCCCCAATTTTTGGTGGAGACGTAGGTAGTTGGTGAAGCGCCCCTGAAGAATAGGGTCGCTCAGCATAGTGCAAAGCGTGGGGGAGAGAGAGATTGTCACCCTAAATTTTACCCCATCACCCCTAAGACGTCTAAACATCCTTAAAAGGGGGAGGTAGGTTTCACTGATTGCTTCAAACAACCAATCTTCCTCTAAAAAGCGGGGGTATTCTGGGTGGCGCACATAGGGCATGTGAGCATTGAGTATTAGTCCAATATAATTTTTTCTCTTCATCAATTATCCATCCAAGTGTCTAGTTTGTCGGCGACCTCTTTGAGGAGAGGATTTTCAACCATCACCCCCCCCTTGGTCACTAATGAGGAAGTTAAAAGGGTAAAGCATGCCCTATCTTTTTGTAACTTGTCGAGGTGGTCCATCCAATAGCAGCGGGGGGTAAAGACCTTTTCAGATTGACTGAGGAGTCCATTATTGCCCTTCTCATCGCGGTAGAAGAGGGAGACAAGGTAGGAGCATCCCCTCTCGGGTAAGTTGATGTTCCAACTCGTATCTTCGCGTGAGACGTCGATATCAAACGAGTCGACCTCAACCAGCTGACTATTTTCTTTCAAAATGCTCACCCTAAGGAAAAACTCAAAAGGGACCTCTTTATGTTCAAGGCGCTGTAAATCGGTGGGGCAAATCGACCAATAAGCGTGGGCCCAATATGGATCTTTCAGCAAAAGATAAATTCTAGTCTCTGGGTAAAAATCGGGGAGGGGCTCCACCCCAGGCAGGGGCCCAACACTATTTAAAAGTTCGTGTTCTACAATGGTATTCATAAACCGGGGCTGGGTCGATGGGGAGTAGCTAGCCCCCTCGCCACCAAAGGTACTCATCCGCTCCTCGTAGAGCTCCTTGAGTGTCTCAACTAAATCTTCCCGATCCATCAACTTGACATCATCGATTCCCTCTTTTTTGGCTATGTAACGTAATTCGCTAATCGATAATGCATCTATGTTAACTGTGATCATTCTTTAACGTCTCCCCCAAAAAAATTAACACCAAGTTGTTTTATCGTAGAGAAATTGCTTTATTTAGTCAACACAACCCCATCTTGCCCTATTACCTTGGGGTCAACTTTTATGCTAAGATGCCGCATGGAAAAAAAAGATGCCAAACGGACCAAATTAATTATACACGGTCACTTCTATCAACCTCCTAGAGAAGACCCTCTTGTCGATATTATTCCTAAACAACCTTCAGCTAAACCTTATAACGATTGGAACGAGAAAATATTTGACGACTGTTATCGGGCCAACGCCTTTAGTCGCTACTTAAACAGCCAGGGACAAATAGAGGAGATTATCAACAACTACCAATACATCTCGTTCAACTTTGGGCCCACCCTACTCAAATGGATTGCCCACCACCACTACCCCACCTA
>LSQX01356002.1_pt1 | contig 84027 bp, 82 predicted proteins | sample 654561 | NCBI WGS metagenome assembly LSQX01 (sample SAMN04489861, study PRJNA283612) | anaerobic digester metagenome | isolation source: 4 biogas reactors fed with cattle manure at either 37C or 55C with and... | place: Denmark: Kongens Lyngby | collected 2014 | reverse complement strand
ACGATGGAGGGAATACCGGCCAACAACTCGACACCGGGTTTTAAAACGGTATGGAGTTTAGGTGGACAGAAATACGCCAGATAAATAGCGGTTAATAGCCCTAAAGGCACCCCGACAATGATCGAACCGATGGTGACATAGATGGATGCAACGATCATCGGTAAAATACCGAAGACGTTGTTTAGGGGTTTCCACGAGGTGCCCAATAAAAACTTTAAGGGACCTATTTTAGCCACGGTGGGAATCCCCTTGGCAAATAGGAACAAACAAATTAAAAAAACGGATAAAATCGAAGCGCTGGCTGCAAGGGTAAATATGATTTGAAAAGTGCGCTCTTTAAAATTATTCATAATCTATCGTCTCCAATTGTCATTGCGAATGACGAGAACTCATTTAAATAAAACAAAATTAATTTGATTTTTTAGCACAATAGGATTGATTTGATATCTAAAATAGATACGAGAAAATAAGAGAGGCTGTCCAGCCTCTCTTATTTTATAAACAATCGTTTTATTTTACCAGCTGGTTTTCTCACCGGTGAAAATGGCTTTGACATCATCGGAAGATAAATCTTCAATACTGTTGTCGTTGTTGACGATCACTGCAATACCGTCCATAGCGATGACAGTGGGTTCCAAGCCTTCGCTTAGCTCCGTGTCTTTTAAATCTCTGGAAGCCATTCCGATGTCTGCAATACCTTCCATAACGGAAGTCATACCGGTTGTGGAATCGTTTTGTTGCAATTGAATGTCCGCATTGGCATTGAAACCTTTGTAGGCTTCGATCAATTTTTCCATTAATGGAGATATAGAAGAAGAACCTGCAATGACTAATTTTCCTTCCGGATTTTTAGCTTCGTATGCACCCTTGTTTTCTTTAGATACATAACCGTTGTCTACGGCAATTTTTTGTCCCTCTTCACTCATCATGAATGCAATAAAGTCTTCAGCTAAAGGAGAGACATCGCCTTTGGTTGCAATGTGGAATGGACGAGCAATTTTGTAAGTGCCGTTGTTGATGTTTTCTTTCGTCGCTTCGACGCCGTCAATTTTAACCGCTTTAACGGTATCGTTTAAAGAACCTAGAGAGATATAACCGATCGCATCTGGGTTGCCAGCTACGGTGGTCATCATGACAGATGTTGAGTTGGAAATTTCTGCCTCGTCTGTGGTGTTGTCAACTTTTTCGCCACTGTCATTTTTCTCTTCAATGCCCATCAATTCGATGAAAGCCCCTCTGGTACCGGAGCCTTCTTCCCGGGAAATAACCGTGATGGCATTGCCCGAACTGTCTGCCGCATCCTTGTCTTGAGCGTCGCCTCCGCCACCGTTGCAACCGGCAAGGATCAGCAACACCGCCATAAAAAGAGCCATTAAACCTAATTTCTTTTTCATTTTTCTTTCCTTTCATTAATCAGAATTCTTCTTCATCATAAGTGGCTAATGTAAAATTTAAAAGTGAAGACATGTTAAAATTACGTAAAATACAGTAAAAAAAGTCGCATCTTTAATAAAAAAATGCGACTTTTAGGCGTTTGTATTGGGAAATGTGTAAAATCAAAGTTAAACAAGCCTCGATTTAGGTGTTTTTGTAGTTGATCATTTTGATGACGCCTTCAGAAATAAGAATGGCAATAAAGATCAAAGCAAATCCGAGAAATAATTTAAAATTTAATTGTTCACCATAAAAGATAATGGAAAACAAGACACCGAACACGGCTTCCAAGCTTAATATAATCGCAGCAGAGGAAGGGTCTGTATGTTTTTGGCCAACATTTTGCAGTGCCAAGGCTCCGGCGGTTGCTACCACCACTAAGTATATTAAAGGAAAGACACTTTCGGAAGGCAAGCTGGAGGGGATGGGCTCAAATATTAAAGCGGTGATCCACGACAGTACGCCTGCAACGATAAATTGTATCAATGTCAGCATGATGGGATCTTTATCCTTTGCAAATTTTGCGATCAAGACAATTTGAAAGGAATAACAAAAACCGCTGACCAAAGTCAGGGCATCGCCGTAAACCATGGTTAGATTTGCATCCAAAGAAACAAACCCGATACCCACAATACAAATAAAAGCAGCTAGAAACTGATCGTTCTTCGGTTTGGTTCGATCGAGAGCCCAATACAGAAAAGGTACGATGACGCAATAAACGGCAGTTAGAAAAGCATTTTTGCCCGGTGTCGTTCCTACAAGCCCCAGAGTTTGAATACAATAACCTAAAAATAAAAAGATTCCGATGAGGCTACCGGATATCCAATACTCTCGATTAATTTTCTTTAAACGATTAAAGAAAACGAAGGTTAAGACCATACTGCCCAAAAAGAACCGTATGCTCAGGAGTACGTTGGGCGGTAGGATATTCACAGTATTTTTAACAATAAAAAAAGAACTACCCCATATCAGAGCAGCAGTAAAAAGAGCAATTTTAGCTAAGGTTTGGCGTGTCGCTTGCTTCATCGATGCCTCCGTCATTTGATAATGACAATCAGTATAACAAAAGAGGGATGGGCTTGTAAAGAAAAGTTCACCGGCTTTTTTAACTTCACCTTTCATGCATTTTTTTGCTTTACGTGTTAAAATAAATAAAATGAGTAGGAGTGAATCAGGAACAGCATGAGCTATATCGCATTGTATAGAAAATATCGCCCCCAGACCTTCGATCAGGTTGTTGGGCAAGATACGACGGTACGTATTTTAAAAAACCAAATAGTGAACGATCGCATCGCCCATGCTTACCTGTTTACAGGCATTCGCGGAACGGGGAAAACGACCTTGGCTAAGATCTTTGCCAAGGCTATTAATTGTGAAACCACCAAAGACGGCAACCCCTGTTTAACCTGCTCCACATGCATCACCTTGGGTAAGGATAACCAATCCGATGTAATTGAAATAGACGGTGCCAGCAACAGAGGTGTCGACGAAATACGGGAAATCCGAGAAAAGGCTGTCTTTCCACCGATTTTTGGACGCTATAAAGTATATATCATTGACGAAGTCCATATGTTGACGAAAGAGGCCTTTAACGCCCTTTTAAAAATTTTAGAAGAACCACCCGGCCATATTGTCTTTATTTTTGCTACTACTGAACCCAACAAGTTACCTGTTACGATTTTGTCCCGTTGCCAACGCTTTGATGTGCGACCCATCGCTACCAAAGAGATCGCAGAACAACTGCGCTTCATTTTAAATGAAGAAAACCAAAAAATGGAAGAGGCAGCGATTGATACCTTAGCCCGTCGTGGCGAACATTCCATGCGGGATGCTCTCAGCTTGCTCGACCAAATTATCGGATTGGGCACCACCGAGGGTGCCATCACGTTAAAAGAAGTTTTGAACTTTTTAGGCATGGTAGAAGAAGACGCCATGATTCTTTTAGTCAATCAAATTTTTTCCGGAGATCTGCCGGGGTTGTCGGAGAGCATGGATACCTTTTTTGAAATGGGCGGCAACAGCAAAGGTTTGATCGACCAGATCATTGCCATGCTCAGAGAAATTTTAATTGTCAAACTCTCTAGCAAACGGGCGGTGCAGCTTTTGGAAATGGATGAAAAAACCTATTCGGACAGGCAAAAACTGGGAGTAGGGATCGAGACGCATGAGCTATACGCCATGTTGGATGTACTGATCAAGGAGAGAAGCCATTTAGAACATACGCATCTGGCCAGATTGGTATTGGAATTGGCGCTTTATAAATTATGCGAATTCAATGCCATGGGTGAAGATGCGCCGAACAGCTCTGAGGTTTCGATCGCACAACAGACAGACCTTCAAAAAAAGCAGGCAAACGCATCTCAACCGGTTGCGCCAAAGCAAAGAAAGCCCACCAAAGAAGAGCGGCCACCCATAACGGCGCCACCACCAGAGGCGATGCCATGGGATGAAGCGCCGGTTGTAGAACCACAGCGGCAGGCTGATCCTGTCAGCCCGACCTTTGTTGAAGAGTCCAAAAGATCAGAGCCTTTGGAAAGGGAGGAAAGAGAGCGTTCGGACACACCTCAAGCACCCGAATACGCTCACGTCAAACCCGATAAACCTAGTGCGGAAGCCCAAAGCGAAGAGAAGCATGACGATGGCGTTCAATTGGATGAAGATTACAAGAAGAAATTATTGGCTATTTTGGAAGAAAATGGTGCCCATACAATTAAAGTTCAATTGGCCAATGCGCACATCGAAGTCGATGACCAATTGATGCAGATTGTATTCATGGATGACGATACCGGCCGCAGCTGTAAAAGTTTATTGGAAACCTCTTATCAATTAGGAAATTTACAAAATGCGGTGAATCAGATGATGGGCAAAAAAATGGTCATCGCCACCAAATTGACCACCAAACGATTCGAAGATATGAATCACTATGAAAAAACCAAGGCCATCGTAGAAGGAACAGGTGTCCCCGTTCATCATAAATCATGAAGAGTGGCGATGAAACCTTAAAAAACATCAAAACTATGATATAATAAAAGATAAATATTTATACTAATAGATGCTAAAATAGTATCTGAAATATGAAAGAGCACAGAGGAGGAAAAATGGCAAGAAGAAGAATGCCTGGCGGGCTACCCGGTGGAATGGGCAACAAAAACATGATGAAGCAAATCCAAAAAATGCAGGAAGAAATGGTTAAAGCTCAAGAAGAGCTTGAGAATGCAACCATCACAACGACTTCCGGAGGTGGCGCGGTTTCCGTTACCATAACGGGTGCCAAACAAGTCACAGCAATCGATATAGATCCCGATGTCGTAGATGAAGACGACATCGAAATGTTAGAAGATTTGATCATAGCAGCGGTCAATGAAGCGATCAAACAAGTTGATGAGATGTCATCCAAGAAAATGGAACGCTTTACCGGCGGCTTAAACATTCCCGGAATGTAAAGGGCATGGGTACCTACCCGAAAGCAATTGAACGGCTGATCCGCGAGTTGGCAAAACTGCCCGGAATCGGCGAAAAAACAGCCGGTCGTTTGGCTTTTCATATCATCAATGCCCCAAGCCAGGATGTTTACGGGTTATCCGATGCTTTGGTAGCGGCAAAAAAAAATGTACGTCTATGTCCACAATGCTACAGCATCACCGATAAACCGATGTGTGATATTTGCGCAGATCCGGAAAGAGATAAAGAAACCGTTTGTGTCGTCGAAGACACCAACGACGTCTTTGCAATAGAGAAAACGAAAGAATACAGAGGTCTGTATCACGTATTGCACGGTGCGATCTCTCCTCTGGAGGGCATCGGACCAAAAGATATCAAAGCCAGGGAATTGATTCTGCGCTTGGAAAAAGAGCCGATCAAGGAAGTCATCATGGCGACAAACCCGAAACCGGAGGGCGAAGCAACGGCTGTGTACCTCAGCCAACTCATCCTCCCTGCGGGTATCGTGGTCACACGCTTGGCAAAAGGTATACCCGTTGGATCGGACATGGAGTACATCGACGAAATGACCCTTGTAAAAGCCTTTGAAGGACGTCATTCCATGGGGTCAGAATAATAGAATCTTTGATTAGGAGGTCTTACTATGTTAATAAAAGGAATCAGTGCTTCTCCCGGTATTGCGATTCACAAAGCGTTTTTGTACGTAAAAGAAGAGGTTGAAGTCCTTTCAACCCTTGTAGAAGATGTGGAAAAAGAAATCAAGCGCTTGGAAGATGCTCTTGCAGCCAGTAAAGAACAATTGGAATCCATCAAGGAAAAAGCGGTGGCCGAACTGGGCCCCGAAGAAGCAGAGATTTTCGAAGCCCATATCATGGTGTTGGAAGACCCCGAATTTGCCACCAGCATGTTGGCAGAGATTCAAGAAAACAAATACAACGCAGAATTTGCGGTACAAACCGTGACGGAACGCTTAAAACAAATTTTTGAAATGATGGACGACGACTATTTTAAAGCCAGGGCGGCGGACATTCAAGATGTTGGCACCAGGGTTTTAAACAACGTTGCGGGTATCGAAAATGTCGATATCTCATCTTTGGATGAAGACGTCATCATCATCGCAGAAGACTTAGCACCCTCAGACACCGCACAGATGGACAAAAATCATGTCAAAGGGTTTGCCACCGATATTGGCAGCAGAACCTCTCATACCGCCATCATGGCGAGAAGTTTAGAAATCCCTGCGGTTTTGGGCTTGGGCAATATTACATCGACGGTTAAGAACGGTGAACCCCTGATTCTAGACGGACAGGCCGGTATTGTTATCTTAAACCCAACAGAGGAAGAACTCGCTGAATATCAGGAAAAGAAAACTGCATACGAATCCTACGTTCAAGAGTTGGCAACTTTAAAGGAACAACCCGGCGAAACCCTAGACGGACACCGTGTGGAACTGGTAGGCAATATCGGCTCTCCCAACGATGTCGAAGGTGTCCTCAGAAATGGTGGAGAGGGCGTTGGTTTGTATCGGACAGAATTCCTGTATATGGACAGCGATACCATGCCCGACGAAGAAACTCAAAGAATAGCTTATGAAAAAGTTTTAGAGAGTTTCGAAGGCAATGTGATCATTCGTACCTTGGATATCGGTGGCGATAAAAAACTACCCTATCTACCGCTGGAAGAAGAACTCAATCCCTTTTTAGGTTTAAGAGCCATTCGTTTGTGTTTAAAAGAAACCGATATGTTTAAAACACAACTCAGAGCGATCTTAAGAGCTTCCGTAAAAGGAAACGCCCACATCATGTTCCCCATGATTTCCGGCGTAACAGAAGTTATTTTAGCAAAATCCGTATTAAAAGAAGTCATGACAGAATTGGATGCTGAAGGCATTGACTATGATCGCGACATCAAAGTCGGTATCATGGTGGAAATACCCTCCGCAGCGGTTACCGCAGATATCATCGCACCGGAAGTCGACTTCTTTTCCATCGGCACCAACGACCTCTGTCAATACACCTTGGCGGTCGATAGAATGAACCAACAGGTCTCTTACCTATACGATCCCTTACATCCTGCAATATTAAGACTTATCAAAAATGTAATCGACGCATCTCACGCACACGCGGATATTTTTACCGGTATGTGTGGCGAAATGGCGGGAGATCCCTTAGCGGTTCCGATTTTATTGGGCTTGGGTTTGGATGAATTTTCTATGAGCGCATCCTCCATCCCCTTGGCTAAGAAAATCATGCGCAGTATGCGCTTCGAAGAAGCACAGAAATTGGCAGAAGAAGCCTTGCATTTGGCAACCGGCGAAGAAGTGAAAGAATTAGTTAGAAAAAAATTGGATGCGTTAGACATCGTGGTCATGTGACATCGTCACTGAACAAATATGAACATAATTAAGGAGGAAAGTATTATGGGTAAAATGTGCAATAAAGGTAGTTTTTGGGGAGGCGTTTTCGTCGGAACCATTATAGGCGGCGCTTTGGGAATGTTATTGGCACCGGAAAAAGGTGAACAAACCAGAGATCGCATTAAAGAATCGGTAGAATACTACACCATGGATTTTAAAGATCGTATGGAAGAAGCCTACGACACATTAAACGAAAAGGTAGAAGACTACAAAGCGATCATTGAAGACAAAATCTTTGATCTAAGCGAAGAATTGGAAGAAGACCTGGAAGTGGCACAAATGTATGCTGATGATTACATCGACGAAGCGGCAGAAGACTTAAAGGATACTGTGGCCGATGTTAAAGAAAACATTGAAGATAAAGCAGACGCCGTAACCGACGCGTTGGAGGACTAATATGTTCGCAAATGCCAACCTCTGGGAAGTAGGCGTGCTGATCATCGGACTTTGTTTCATACCTCTGACCTTTTATTTGGTCAAAACATTGATGCGGTTAATCGAACTGCTGAACGGAGCCAATCAAACACTTGTCGAAAACAGATACAACATCAACAGTATCATCAAAAATGCGGAAAATATGACGAAAAGTTCCGATGAAATTGTGAACAAAGTTAACGGACTCACCAATAACGTTGTAAGAGCTGTCGATCCTATTATTACCGCAGGTTCAAGGCTTACCAGAGGTAAGAAAACAAAAGTAAAAAGAAAAATCATATAAAGTTAAGAAAGACTTAAACAAAAATAGAGAACCCTCATGATAAGATATCATCAGGGTTCTCTTTATTTAAGAGAGCTAAAACGAACAAGAGGACAAAATGAACAAAACAATGCGAAGAAAAAGGACCAAAAGAAAAAGAAAAAACCTAGCGAGAACCAGATTGGCTCTCATTTTGATCGTGACGTTCGCTCTGCTCAGCACCGGTTTTCAGATATACCGTCAAATACAAATTCGAAAAGTCTTGGCCAAACTTCCCGTAGAGCTGCAAACACTTTATCAAAAAAATCCTGAAGCTCGAAAATTTGTCCTCAACTATGAAAAAAACGTTGGCATCGATCATCCCGTCGATTTGAATAAAGAACTGCGATCTGGAGATGTCCCTTTGCTCATGCAATGGGACGAGCGTTGGGGTTACCATACCTATGCGGGCAACCTCTTAGGCCTCACCGGCTGTGGACCGACTTGCCTGTCCATGGTTGCTACCCATTTAACAGGCAATGGAGAGCTGAACCCAAAATGGATAGCGGATTTTAGTCAAGAAAATGGCTTCGCTACGGAAGAAAGCGGCTCTTCTTGGACGCTGATTTCCGAAGGAGCACCCCTTTTGGGCATCGAAGCCATCGAAATAGCACCGGACGAAATGCGCATGGCTGAAAACATACAAGTCGGCAACCCCATCATCTGTGTTTTAGGTCCGGGCGATTTCACCGACGAAGGCCACTTCATCGTCTTAACCGGCTACGATCAAAACGGTTTTACCATCAAGGACCCCAATCGTGCAGCCAATTCCAAAAAAACATGGCCTTTTGAAACTTTAAGGAAACAAATGCTCAACCTGTGGGTGATGCGAAAAAGCGACTAGGTCTATAGGACAAAAGGAATGATAAGGCGATGAAAAAGAAACAATTTGTTGTACCGATGGTTAGAAGATACCTTCATCGAGGAGGCACAATGTGAATAAAACGTTGATGAAAATCGTATTGCTGTTGGGATACAGTGTCCCATTTGTATTTTTAGCCATGTATGGCGATGTTGCCCACGGAACCATGTTATTGTATGGCTTTATGATCATCGGTTATACAACTCTGTGTTTCTTTGCTATAAAGTCAAAGCAAATTGGAACGATGGTCATTGGAAATACCTTGAGTTGGATATCCTCTTATATTTGCATGCAACTCGCTTATACTGAGCGATGGAGCTGGTATTTTAAACCATTTAGAGCTGAAACGCTCATGCTGATCTTAACAGTTATGGCTTGCTCTATTCAAATCTTGTTTGCGCTGATAAAATACAAAAAAACAAAGGACAAGAAAAAAGAAATCGAATAAACTTCAGTTTGAACGGAAAAAGATCAAAAGATTCTATCGTCTAAAAAATAGGACACACTTAGATAGGATTTTGTATATCTTGAACGCAAGGATTGATATAAAGCTTCAATTAAAAAAATGTAGGTAGGGTTGTTGCAAAGATAGTCAAAAGTGTTAGCAACTGGCAAGAATATCATTGTCATAGAAATGGTCAAGATTCCATGAACCCTAAGTTTTCGTCGCCTTCATAAAACTTAAAACTATTATAAGAAAAGAATTATTTTTTTATGTTTATTTTCCACAAAATTCTTCAAAGCCTCATAGACGCATTTAAAAATAAATGTTTTTTCACATTCTGAAGCTTAACGGTGACACGTTAAAATAGTATAATCTTCTCAGAGGTGGTCTCATGAAAATGAATCGTTTGTTTGAGATAGTATATCTTCTTATTGATCAGGAAAAAGCAACAGCTAGGGAATTATCCAATCGCTTTGAAGTGTCAACAAGAACGATTTACAGAGATGTAGAAGATCTTTCAGCAGCAGGTGTGCCCATCTATATGAGTAAAGGGAAAAACGGGGGAATTTCGCTTCTTCCTGAATATGTCCTCAACAAAACAGTGCTTACTGAAGAAGAAAAAAACAACATTTTATCGGCTTTACAGAGTTTGAATGTTCTCGATGCGTCTTCTATGGAGAATACACTCTCAAAATTATCCTCATTTTTTGGAGGCAAAAATCAAGGCTGTTATGAGATTGACTTTAACGATTGGGAACATTTAATTAAAGACCAATTTGAAAAATCAAAAAACGCAATCGTATCGAAAAAACTTTTATCTTTCGACTATCTTTCTTCCCTGAATAAACGTAGCAAGAGAACAGTAGAACCTTATAGGCTTTGGTTTAAAGATAAAAATTGGTACTTAAAAGCTTTTTGTTTATTTAAAAATGATATGCGAACTTTTCGTTTTAGCCGAATGCGAAACGTCAAAATATTAGAAGAATCCTTTGTACCAAGATCGATAGATTTTTTAAAAGTTGATGAATCTAAAAACATCTATCCTACAATAGAAATTCTGATGCGCGTGGATGCGGTTTTAGAATATCGCGTGTTAGATGAATTTTTGGAAAAAGATGTTTTCCAAAATGAGGACGGAAGCTTTATTGTAAGGATGAATACCATAGAAGACGAATGGCTTTACGGTTACATCCTTTCTTTTGGGTCGAATGGAAAAGTTATCAGTCCTCCTCAATTGATAAAGACCATCAAAGAAATTGTAAACCGAATGATGAACAACTACTCTGTCGATGTTGAGTGAGGCGCCAACGAAAAAGGACGATAGAGTAGAATGAGAAATATAAGTTGAGATGGTTCTTAAAGAAGATCCTAGCAATTTGAATTAAATAATGGCGTTATCTTTCTTAATATGACATACAGCTGTCGCAAACACCGTGTAGAATGGAGAAAAAAATAGGAGAAAAACAATGGCAAGACCGACATCAAAGAATGATTTAATAAACGCGTCGCAAATTAAGTATAAAAAACTATACGATTTGGTTGCATCGTTGACTGAGAAGGAGTTGGATACCCCTTTCGACTTCTCAGCTGACGTTAAGAAAAAAGAAGCGCACTGGAAACGAGATAGAAACCTGCGAGATATATTCATCCACCTTTATGAATGGCATCAACTCGTATTGAATTGGGTTTCTGCAAATATGAAAGGTGAACAGAAACCATTTCTGATTCCTCCGTACAATTGGAAAACCTATGGAGAGATGAATGTAGAATTTTGGAAAAAACATCAAAACACACCCTTAGAGGAAGCGGATAGAATGTTTAAGAAATCCCACGAAGAGGTCATGAAGCTGGCAGAGACTTTCACAGACAAAGAATTATTTACCAAGGATATTTTTCCTTGGGTGGGTGGCAGTACCCTCGGTTCTTATTTTGTGAGCGCAACAGCAAGTCATTACGATTGGGCAATGAAAAAACTAAAAGCGCATCAAAAGAACTGCAAGTAGTATGAAATCTCTAATGTTAATAGTGAATGATGTTAGAAAAAATAAATAAAAAATAACTGGATATGAACGCTTTTAAACTTGCCTGATAGCAGCATCTATTTTCGACTCCACTTTCGGTTGATGCCAAGATTAGGATAGCTGTTGGTAAAGAGGTTTTCGCGCCTGCCTAAATGGGTTAAACTGGAATCGAAAAATGAAAGAAGGATCTTATAGATGCTCCTATGTGTTGGAAAAGTTTAAAGACGCTGTAAGCCCACTGTTTTTATGAGTATCCAATAATCCTAAAAAAGCATCTGACAGGTGCTTTTTTTATTGCAGAAGATTGAACCGGTTACTCTGCTTCACAGCCAGAGAACTTAAGGATATAGGGTACAAATGGATGCTCAATGTTAAGATGAACGGCAGCTGAACATTGCTAAGGCTCGGCATTTAATAAAATTAAAAGAGAAACGCAGACGATCCCCAGTCTTCATTGACCTAGAAGTATTTGAAAAGGTACAATCAATAAAAGCAAAACAAAATAGTGATGGTGCTTTTAAACCTAAGTGTTACGAGATAACAAACTAGATGCAATCAAAAATAAAGAAAAGTGGTGTGAGATGATTCGAAAAAATGAAATGACGAAACCATATAGGTTTTGGGAATACGTATTATTTTTCTTCGGCTATGCATGCATAGGCTACCTCTACGAAACCATTCTAGAAGTGGTCATCTATCGATGGGGGTTTAGCAATCGAGGCGTGTTGTTCGGCCCTTGGCTTCCGGTTTATGGGGTCGGTGTTGTGATCTTCGTCTTGCTGTGGTATCGACTTATTCAAAACAAACCGTCCAAAACAAAAGTTTTGATGATCCCGGTTATTTTTCTGCTGACGATGGCGACGGCTACACTTTTGGAACTCGTCACAAGCTACTTGCTTGAATGGACCATGGGCAGCTGGCCGTGGCAGACTTACACCAGCTACGCTCTCAATTATCAGGGAAGAATCGCGCTGAACCCCAGCCTTCGATTCGGTTTGGGCGGCGTTCTTTTTCTTTACAGCATCCAACCGTTTTTTGATCGTAAAGTTGGCGAGATGGGAGAGAGTAAAGTAAAGTATCTTTCAATGACACTTTTAGCCCTTGTTTTTGTAGATGTGGTGGTTTCTTTGATTATTAAATAAAATTTTGCGTAATAGAGGATAGAAATCAAACGAGGGGAGAGAATAGCCTTAACCGGTGGGAATGGAAGCGGTAAATCGACGCTGTTAAAGATCCTTTTGGGAGAAAACATGGACTACAAAGGCAATATTGAGCGTGGTAGCGACCTTAAAACATCTTATATTCCACAGGATACAACAAGTTTGAGAGGTAATTTGAGATCGTTCATACAATCCCAAAAAGTCGATGTGACATTGTGCAAGACGATTCTTAGAAAACTTGATTTTTCTAGAGCTTTATTTGATTTGACAATGGAAAACTATAGCGATAGGCAGAAAAAGAAAGTGTTGATTGCCATGAGCTTGTCTAAACCGGCGCATCTATTCATATGGGATGAACCGTTAAACTATATTGATGTGATGTCGAGAGTACAGATCGAAGAAGTGCTCTTGGACATGCAACCCACATTGGTATTCGTGGAGCACGATAAACGATTTGTAGACACCGTAGCAACAAGGACGATAGCATTATCATGCACTGAGATCTACTAAAGGGCACCGACGCTCATGGCGTTGATGCTGTGCACCACTAGGCATCATTTTAAATGTTCTACAATATCGACAATATAAATGCTTGCGCACGCAACTAAAGAGTGCTACAATAGGGGTAATCTAAAAAGGAGAGAGAAAAATGTCTATTCTCAAATGGTTTTCGATTACGGATCGCCATATCAAAAAATATTTAGATCTGCATTTAGCCCCATACGGTATCAATTCCTCCCAACATCTGTATATTTTAAAAATATGCGATCAACCGGGCATTACGCAAGAACGTTTAATAGAAGATTACTATATTCACCCCAGCAATGTGACCCGAGCTTTGAACACTTTGGAAGAAAAAGGTTATGTCAGGCGGGAAAGTTGCGAGGAGGACAAGCGAAAATGGAAATTGTACCCTATGGATAAAGCTTGGGATCTTCAAAAAGAAATCATACGTGTCAAAAAAGAAGCAGAGGCAGAACTTTTAAAGGGCTTTACGGTTCAAGAACAAAGGGACTTCAGCGAGCTGCTTAAGAAAGCCGGAAAGAATGCCATTTTTAATATCCCCTTATAACTTTTGAAAGGATGCATCATGACAATACAGACAACAAAAAACCCACTGGGTTTTGAAAAAATTTCAACTTTATTGAGAAAATTTGCGGTACCCTCCATCGTCGCTATGCTTGTGGGCTCTTTATACAACATCGTCGACCAGATTTTTATCGGCCAAGGTGTTGGCGTGTTGGGTAACGCGGCGACCAACGTCGCCTTTCCAACGACGACGATCTCTTTGGCAATTTCTTTGTTGATCGGCGTTGGGGCGGCCTCTCGTTATTCCTTATGTTTAGGTAGCGGGAACAAAGAAAAAGCAACCCACGCGGTGGGCAACAGCATTATGATGATGGTCATCAGCGGACTGATCTATTTTGTAATCTTGTACACATTTTTGCCACAGATTTTAAAAGCTTTTGGGGCAACCGAGACGGTTTTGCCCTATGCGCTGGAGTACACACGCATTACGGCTTTCGGCTTTCCCATGGTTATTATTACCATAGCAACGAGCAACTTGATTCGTGCCGACGGATCGCCAAATTATTCTATGTTTACGATGATTCTCGGCGGCATTGTCAACACCATTCTAGATCCGATCTTTATTTTCGGGTTGAATATGGGAATGGCCGGGGCCGCTATTGCAACGGTTATCGGTCAATTGTGTTCCTTTGTTTTAGCCGTTCGTTATTTAACGCGTTTTAAAAACATCGATTTAAGCCGCCAGCATTTTAAACTCAACTTGTCAGAAGTTGTCACCATTGCCGGCATGGGCATGAGCAACTCGATCAACCAAGTTTCTTTGACCTTTGTGCAAATTATCGCCAACAATTCCCTGACTTATTACGGCGCTTTATCCAAATACGGGGCGGATATCCCATTGGCGGCGGCAGGAATTGTTTTTAAAGTCAACGCCTTGGTGCTTTCGGTCATCATAGGATTGTCCCAAGGTTTACAGCCGATTGTGGGTTACAATTACGGGGCAAAAAAATACGATCGGGTGGAGGGCGCCTACAAATTAGCGATTAAAAGTTCGCTGGTTATCACGACGCTTTCATTGATCAGCTATCAGTTCTTTCCGGAAAAAATATTATCCCTCTTCGGCAGTGGGAACGATCTATACTTCGATTTTGCGATTCGTTTTATGCGAACTTATTTATTGTTGGTGATGTGTGCCGGGATACAGATGATATCCTCTAACTTTTTTGCCGCAATCGGAAAACCCCTGAAAGGTATGATTTTATCCCTAACAAGACAAGTGTTGTTCTTAATACCTTTGCTGATCGTTTTGCCGCTTTTCTTTCAGATTTACGGCATTATGTACGCGGCGCCTGTGGCCGATTTGTCCTCTTTTATTGTGACTTCTATTTTTATTTCCAAAGAACTCAAACTCATGGAGGAAGAGCAACGCCTATTGCAAGGCACATCGACCAGCGGCACATTGTCGGAATACAAGTCAAAGAAATAGGACGATCGGTGTGATGACAGGATGCCCCAGATGTCTTCGATTTGAATGGGCACCCTGTAGGGGGATCCTGTAAAGAAAATTTATAAATGAGTAGATATATTTTACGAAGTATTATAGAATAAGTACATAATGTATTGTTAGCTGAATGAAGTGGGCAAAATGTGTAAAATTCCCATAGACTGATCATTTCGTTTGTTAAACGGAAATGATCAGCTGGAAGCTGACAGAAATCAAAACGCATGGCGTTAATAATAGTACAAGGGGGAATATGCATGAAAACGTATCCGACCAAAAATATTCGTAACGTCCTACTTTTAGGACATGGTGGAAGTGGCAAGACTACTTTAACAGAGGCATTAGCTTTTAATGCAGGTGCCATTGCCAGAATGGGTAAAGTAGAAGAGGGCAATACAATTTCTGACCACGAAACCCAAGAAAAGAAAAGAATGATTTCTATTTCGTCTTCTATCGTACCTTTAGAATACGGCGGACACAAAATAAACCTAATAGATATTCCCGGGTATTTCGACTTTATCGGTGAAGCACATTCTGCTCTTAGAGTGGCGGATGCAGCCATTATCGTTGTAGATGCGATGTCCGGCGTTCAAGTTGGAACTGAAAAAGCTTTGGAACTATTGGAAGGCAAAAACATTCCGACTTTTATCGTCATCAACAAAATGGATAGAGAAAATGCAACCTTTGCAGAAGCTATGGAAAGCATTAAAGAGGTGCTTGGCACCAAAGCCGTACCCTTCATACACCCCATGGGCGAGGGCGACCAAATGCATGGCGTCATCAATATGGTGGAGATGAGCGGTAGTGAACGCCGAGATAACCGGTGCTTTGATGTAGCGATTCCGGAAGATATGCTCGGTTTAATTGAACCTTACCGTGAAATGATCATGGAAAGCGTTGCGCAAACCAGCGAAGAATTGATGGAAAAATACTTCGATGGCGAAGAGCTGACCAGAGACGAAATCAATTACGGAATTAGATCCGGTGTCTTGGACGGCGACTTGATCCCGATACTCTGTACCTCTGCGGTTCAAAATATTGGGGTAGAAACCTTAGAATCCATGATTATCGAATACTTACCCTCTCCCCTAGATGCAAAAGCCTGGGTAGGAAAAGATCCGAGAAATGAAGAAACCGTCGAAATGAAATACGACGAAAGCCAACCCTTTTCCGCTTTTGTCTTTAAAACCGTGGTGGACCCCTTTGTCGGTAAATTGTCTTTATTTAAAGTTATTTCCGGAAAGTTAACGGAAGATACAGACGTATACAACTCCACACAAGATACAAGAGAAAAAACAAGTCATATCTATGTGTTAAGGGGCAACAAACAAATAGAGGTAGAAAGCCTGGGCTCCGGAGATATCGGTGCATTTTCAAAATTAGCAAGTACCGTATCCGGCGACACTTTGTGTACCCAGAAGGCCCCGGTGGTTTACGAGCCGTTAGCTTTACCAAAAGCCGTTTATTCGGTAGCGGTTGAATCCAAGTCCAAGAGCGATATAGACAAATTGGCAACGGGTATTCAACGACTAACGGAACAAGACCCGACCATTTCCTTCGAAAGAAACGCAGAGACCAAACAGACGTTGCTCAGCGGTTTAGGTGAAATGCACTTAGATGTTGTGGCCAACAACTTAAAAGATAAATTCGGTGTAGAGGTAGAATTGCTACCCACCCGCATTCCATATAGAGAAACCATTAAGAAAAAAGCAGATGCACAAGGTAGACACAAAAAGCAATCCGGCGGAAGTGGCCAATACGGAGATGTTTGGGTAACCTTTGAGCCGGGCAATACACCCAACGATGATTTCGAATTTGTCGATAAAGTCGTCGGCGGTGCCGTTCCAAGAAACTACATACCGGCCGTAGAGAAAGGTCTGTTGGATTGTATGGCGGAAGGGGTGCTGGCGGGCTATCCGGTTACCGGTGTTCGAGCAACCTTGTACGACGGCTCTTACCATGCTGTCGACTCCGACGAGATGTCCTTTAAAATGGCGGCGACCTTAGCTTACCGTAAAGGTATGAAGGAGGCTACCCCTGTTATCTTAGAACCGATTTACAAAGTAGCGATTACGGTCCCTGAAGAATACATGGGCGACATCATGGGAGATCTCAATAAAAAGCGTGGTCGTATTATGGGAATGGAACCCATACATGGTGGCAAACAAGTCATCACTGCGGAAGTGCCATTGGCAGAAATGAGCAAATACGCGACCGAATTGCGCTCCATGACACAGGCGCGGGGCAGTTTTGAAATGGACTATGCTCGTTATGAAGAAGCTCCGATGACAATTGCAGAAAAAGTAATCGAAGAAGCGGAACAAGAAAAAAATGAAAAATAAAACGTAAAAGTTTAAAGGGGATTCCCATCTGGGTATCCTCTTTTTTTAGTACATGAAAGGATGAGGGCACTCGAAAGGGTGTTTTTTATTCAATGCCTTAATCTATATTTAAAAAGCGGTACTTTTTAAGGAAAACACCAAAAAACATTGCTACAATGATACAAATTTCAAAAGTTTTAATTTTAAATGTGACATATCATTTTATCGTAAGAAAAACGGTCAGATAAAATGACAGGGTTTCATTCAAAGAGAGGAGACAAAAAATGTCCATTAAAGACAAACTGAAAGCAACAAAAGACAAAGTGTCCGGTTCCATCAAAGAAGGTGCCGGTAAACTCATGGAAGATGAAAAAGTAGAGTTAGAAGGAAAACTTGAAAAAGGTAAAGGCGAAGCTCGAGAAAAACTTGAGGAAACCAAAGACACCGTAAAAGAAAAATTTGAAAAAGGCAAAGAGAAAGCCTCTAGCAAGATCAACGAAGCCATTGATAAAGTAAAAGGCGACAAATAAAATCTTATTTTGAGAGTTTCTACCCTCGGGAAATCCGAGGGTATTTTTTATTTTGAGAACAAAATGCAGCAGAAGCGGTTCGTTTGCATCTCAACGTTAGGTAGCCACATCATAAATTATTTGATAGAGTCCAACTTTGGATTGCTACGGCGTAGGCAGTCGAGCTGCCTGTTAAAACCCATGCTCCAATAAATGTTCTATCAGTATCTTTGTACCGATGGCAATGAGGATGAGCCCGCCCAACAATTCGGATTTGGATTTGATCGAAGATCCAAATTGATAGCCGATGCCTACGGCAATCAAACACATGATAAACGTCACGATTCCAATTAAAGCAACCGATGCCACCAGATTCACATGCAAAAAAGCCAAGGTAATCCCAACCACTAAGGCATCGATGGAGGTGGCAACCGCTAAAGGGATCATCCCCCTAGGGCTGTAATCCGCCAAGGGACAAGCAGTGGCATCTCTACTCTCTTTAATCATATTGCCGCCGATGATGCCCAGCAAAATAAAAGCAATCCAGTGGTCAACCGATGAGATGACATGCGAAAATTGATGGCCCAGTAAATAACCAATCAGGGGCATCAGCGCCTGAAAACTACCGAAATAAGCACCGGAAATCATTCCGTGTTGAATGGGCTTATCTTGAATCGCTAAGCCTTGGCAGATGGAAACCGCAAAAGCATCCATGGACAAACCAAAAGAAAGAACTAATAATTCAAGAAACGACATATCTAACCTCTTATCATCTTAAATAGCTGAGTAAATCTTAACATAAAAGAAGTTAAACCGCCATTGTTCAATTAAAATAAACCACTGCACTTTCATTTAAAATGCTGTGGAGCCTTTCAGCCTTCGGTTCGTATTCTGTTCAACGTCCACTTTATGGGGTATAATGAGTAAAAAAAGATGGAGGCGCTATGGCTGTTAAAATCATAGATGAAGTAAAAAACAAAAAAATAAGCCCGTTGCTCTTGGCATTGCTCTTTGTTGTGATTGTATCCACGATCTCATTCTATAAAAAGGTATTCCCCACAATTGAGAATGCAGCGGTTCAAAATGGCTTCAGCATTTTGGTTGCCTTGCTCATGGCAGGACTCTTTATAGGGGTTGTGTGGTACACACAAATCGGTTATCAATTGATATTGAACCATGAAGCCTTGATTGTTGAAAAGAAAAAAATGGGAAGAGGCTATGAGATCATCGATACCTTAATGGTTCGTCACATGCAAGATGTTGTACCGGAGGCGGACTATCGAGGAAAAATAGACGTGAGGTACCATCTGGCTCGAATAGAAGATAAGGGGCTGTATGTCATCACCATGGGGGATCGCGTGATCAGAATACAATGTTCTGAAAATTTATATCGCCAGTTGGCTCAAGACATTCGAAAAAGTCGACAAACACTGCAAAAGCCAAAAAAACAAAGGAGAAACAAATGAAAATACTCCATAGTTCCGATTGGCATTTGGGACGGGTTTTAAACGAAAAATCCTTAATAGAGGACCAAGCCCATGGGATAGCCGAAATATTAAAAATTATCCGGGAACAACGCCCGGATATCGTTCTTTTAGCAGGTGATGTGTACGATCGCTTTGTCCCCTCTGCAGAAGCTTTAGCTTTGGCCGAACATTTTATCGAAGAAACGGTATTAGTAGAAAAAATTCCCGTATTGTTGATCGGCGGCAACCACGATGGCCGAAAACGCCTGTCTCACTACAGCAGTTTACTCAATCGATCGGGGTTATATGTCGTCGGAGAACTCCAAAAAGATATTACACCCATTGTGCTGCAAGACCAGTGGGGAGATATCGCCTTTTGGCCCGTACCCTATATCAAACCGGCGGAATACCTCAGCTTAATGCAACGGCCTTTTAATTCCGAGTATACCTACCATGCCATGTATGCCGACATCATTGCGGATATTCAAACTAAAATGGACCCTTCACAGCGCAACGTTTTCGTAACCCATAGCTTGGTTTTAAGCGGTGTCGAGGAAATGGCAAACATCGACGACTCCGTCAGGCCCTTGCAATTAGGCGGTATCGATTACGTGGATGCGGCCCTTTTTTCAGATTTTGATTATGTGGCTTTGGGGCATTTACACCGTCCCCAAAAAGTCGGCAAGGAGACCGTCCGTTATGCCGGTTCTTTATTGAAATACTCCTTTTCTGAACACCTGCAAAAAAAGAGCATCACCCTGGTGACCTTGGAAGAAAAAGGACAAGTGGCGCTGGACAGCGTGGATTTTCAACCGCTTAGAGACTTGCGTATCTTAGAAGGTTATTTAGAAGATTTGTTAAAAAAGAAGAACAATGAAGACGGTGATGAAGATTATTTAAAAATTATTTTATCCGACGAAAAAAGGCAACTCAACCCCATGGAAAGACTGCGTCAAATTTATCCCAATGTGATGGAACTCACGTATCGTGAACGGGAAAAGCAAGTTTTCACCAAGAGCCATCGGGACATTAAGGAAAGCTTGGAACGCCCCGACAAATTGTTTCAAAAATTTTATGAGCAAGTTCACGGTGTGCCACTGAATCGAGAAGAGGGTTTGGAAGTTGCTGAAATTTTTAAGAGTTTGGAAAGTGGTGAAGTATGAGGCCCTTAAGTTTAAAACTTGACAATTTTGGACCCTTTTTGAATGAAGAGTTGAATTTTGAAGATCTCAACGATAGCCTCTTTTTAATTACCGGTCCCACAGGCTCGGGGAAGAGCACGGTATTTGACGGTATTTGTTATGCCCTTTACGGTGAGAGCAGCCAGAGCGACAAGCCCGTGGACCAATTAAAGAGTCATTTTGCAGATCCCGGCGCCACCATGTCGGTGCGCTACACCTTCGCTATTCAAAATAAGATCTATAGTATTTTAAGGATACCGGAACAAGAGCGAAAGAGTCAACGAGGGGAAGGGTTGGCCCGTCAATCCCACGAAGCCACATTGTTTGAAATGGTGGGAGACCAAGAGGTGGTATTGGCGAGTTCCGTCTCCAAAGTGGCTTCGATGATCGATGAAATCGTAGGCCTGAATGCCTCCCAATTTCGACAAATCGTCATGCTCCCCCAAGGAGAATTCTCAAAATTATTAAAATCCAAACAAGGGGAAAAAGAAAAACTTTTAAAAAGTATTTTCAATATGAAACTCTTTGAAGATTTTAAACAAGAGGTGGGTCTGCGTTATCGCGCTATTAGAGGGGACAACGAAGTTAAACGCAAACAATTGGAAAGCGAAACCTCCCATTTGATATGGCCGAAAGAAAGGATAACTGAAGAAAAACACGAAGAAGATGTGGTTAAAAATGCCGAAACTCTGATCAACCAAGACATTCAGGCTGTTGCAGAGAATGCACAGGCTATTGCCCAATTGGAAAAGAGTATCGCCGACGCCGAGGAATACCTTCAATACAAACGAGACTTGGAACGGGATTTTATCGAATTAAAAGAAGCGCTGGAAAAAGAAAAGGACCTTCAAGGGGCTCGAGAAGAAATGCGCACCTTGGAGATCCACTATACCCGCAGCCAAAATGTGCTGTCCCTACGCCCGTTGTACACGGAATGGCAAAGGGGTGTTACAGAACTTCGAGAAGCAGAAAAGCGACTTCTACAATTGGAGGCGGACAAAAAGCAAAAAGAATCGGACTTAAAAGTTGCGGAAAAAAAACATCTATTGTATCAAAGCGATGCGTATAGGAGCAATCTTGACAAAGGACAAAAAAATATCGACAACTTGGCAATTTACACCGACTATGTTGAGCGTCAGAGCAAACTGGAAGCTGAAATCAAAAAATATTCCGATGCTTTAAACCTTTTGGAAGAAGAGGGGAAAAAGTATTCCGATTTAGATGAGAAAAGGGAAGAGCTGTCCAAAGAGAAAGAAACGCGAGATAAGGCCGCTATCGCTGTTTTAAAGGAAGAAAATGTATTGAGCAAAGCCATCCAAGATCTTGAAAACCAAATCAAGGCTCTGGAAACCTTGGGAGATTTAGAAAAAATTCTGGCTCAGCAAAAGACTGAAAAAGAAAAGCTGACAACTCGATACAAAGAGTTGCAGCAACAGGGCAAGATACTGAAAGAGAAACTCTTAAGCGCGGAAGCCGCCATGGAACATGAAAAAGCCGCTGCCCTTTCCGGTAGTTTAAAGGTCGGCGAACCCTGCCCCGTTTGTGGCTCCACCCACCATCCTTCGCCGGCAAAAGCTTTGGAATCGGTGGATCACAACCGGCATCAAAACCTTAAAAACCAGTGGGAGTCTCTTCGAGATCAACTAACCGCCGTCAAAACCAATGAAAGCATTGTTTCTAAAACGATTAAAGAACAGGAAGACAAACGAAACGCCCATCTAAAATTGTGGTCGGACTTTCATGATGTCAATTTACAAAACTATCCAACGCGCTTAAACGCTTTAAAAGAGAATTGCAAAACCCTTTCAAACCAACAGGAGGGTTTGAAGAAAGAGCAGCAACGGCTGACAGAACAGGAGCGTGTTTTAAATGAACGGGAGGCCTTACTCAAAACATATTTGGAAGAGAAAGCACCATGGGAAGAAAAACGCAACAACCTGCGTGCACAGTTGGGCGAAGAGCGAGGCAAGGAGAAGGAAAATGCCAAACTCATCGAAGACAAAGCGCTGGATTTGACTGACGTCGATTTAACAGGCAATTTGAAAAAACGCATGACAGAAATGGAGACGCAACTGGCAGAAGAAAAACATCGCCAAACTCAAGCCCAGACCGATTTTACACAGGGGCAAAATGACTACAACAAGCTCCTATCGGAGCGGGATCATATAAAAGATCGGATCGAAACACTCAAAGATAAAAATTTAGATTACCAAGAAAAGGTTGAGGCGGCGCTCGTCAAGGCACACCTCACCCATGAGGACTTTAAGGTAGAGCCCCCAAGTGCGGCACAAATGGATTTGGATAAAGAAAAGCTGGAACATTATCGGTCAGAAAAAAATGCCAATGCCCAAAATATACAAAGCTTGAAAAAACGCTTAGCGGGTAAAACTCGGGAAAACTTAAAACCTTTAGAGGAAGCGTTAAAAGAGAAAAGAGAACGGCATATCGCTCGACACCAAGAAAAAACATTAAGGGAAGAGCGCATCCAACAAAACCAAAAGACTTTAAAAAAGGTCGTGGATTTGAAGTCACAATTAAAACAGGGCGAAAAAAGAGAAGTGTTTTACCAAACGCTGGAACAAACCGTTCGGGGAACCTTGTCGGGTTCCAAACGCATTAGCTTTGAACGTTTCATTTTAGCCGCTTATCTTCAAGATATATTGGACGCTTCCAACGACTTTTTACATCGCATGTCTTCCGGGCGTTACCTTTTAAAAACGCGAGGCTGGGAAACCGGAGGAGGGCTGGAAATAGAAGTTGAGGACGCCTATACCGGTAAGGTACGCAGCGCCGACACCCTGTCGGGAGGAGAAACCTTCATGGCTGCCCTTTCCATGGCTATGGGGCTGTCCGACACCATTCAAAGCAAAAGTGGCGGCATTATCTTAGAGACGATTTTCATCGACGAAGGATTTGCAACCTTAGACCCCATTTCCTTAGACAAAGCCATCGAAAGTTTGGTGCTTTTACAAAGTATGCACAGAGGTGTCGGCGTTATTTCCCATGTTCAGGGCTTAAAGGATAGAATTGACTGTAAAATTCAAATTGAAAAAACGGAAGAAGGCTCTTATATTCACGCCGATAAGTTTTAAAAAGCGATCTATTTATGAAATCTAAAGCAAGACATGGTATAGTTTCATCTTGAGAAGGAGATTCAATATGAAAGTAACGATTTTAATGGGTAGCCAACGCCCAAAAGGACATTCAGCCCAGTTGGTACAATACATTAAAGGCAAAATGCCCGACGCGGAATTTACGGAGTTTCAGACTCGAAAAATGTCTATCAAACACTGTATTGCCTGCGATAAATGTCTTGAACTACAAGGAAGCTGTGTCCTTAAAGACGATGAGATGCATACGGTATATCGCTCTTTAGAGGCATGCGATGCTTTGATCATTGTATCACCGGTGTACTTCAGCGCTTTTCCCAGTCCTTTAAAAACATTGATCGATCGCTGTCAAATGTTTTATAATTTAAAAGATCGCTCTCATATTCCCGATAAAAAGGTACTATTGGTTGAAATAGGAGGCGCAAGACATTACAAAAATCAATTCGTAGCAAATTATTGCATCACGGAATGGATGTTGGAAGACATTAACGGCAAATTGGTGGCGGATATCGGTATTCCCAATACGGACCGCATCCCCGCCTTGGAGAATACAGAAAAAATGGCTTTATTGGACGAAGCAATAGAAAAATTAAAGGAGTAAATAATGACTAAAATAATTAAATCGAACAATTTTCAAGAAGAAGTTTTAAAAGCGGAAGGTGTGGTTCTAGTAGACTTTTTTGCAACCTGGTGTGGACCGTGCAAAGCTCTGGCACCTATCTTGGACACCATCTCTCAAGAATACGAAGGTAAAGCAAAGGTATTCAAAATAGATGTCGATGAAGACAATGCCTTGGCTATGGAATATCGCGTTATGAGTGTGCCCACGATGAAAATATTTAAAAATGGCGATGTCGTCGAAACCTTAGTCGGTTTACGCAGTGAGGCGGAATTAAGAGAAAAACTGAATTACTACCTTGCAGATTAAAAGGTAGAAGTGTCAGTTTGGTCTTCAACAGTCCGTCTGATCGATTGAGCAAAAATAATTTTGAAGAAAATTTGCAGCACCCACTTGAGATTTCAGTCTCAAGGGGGTGTTTTTGTGAAGTGAACAAGTCTTAAAATAGATCGTTCAGTGGACATGGAGAATAGGAAAGGAAAAAAATGGATTTAACAAGGTTTTCGCCGATGACCTTAGCGTTATTGGCGGGTTTATTTACTTGGGCAACCACAGCTTTGGGGGCATCAACGGTATTTTTCTTTAATAAAATCAATCGCAAGGTCAACAACGCGATGCTGGGCTTTGCCTCCGGTGTGATGATTGCCGCCAGTTTCTGGTCTTTATTAGCCCCGGCAATAGAAATGGCGGAAAATGGGCCCCTGCCCTCTTATATACCCGCCTTGGTGGGCTTTTTAGGTGGCGGTGTTTTTTTATGGGTGCTGGACAAATCCTTGCCTCATCTGCACCCCGGCGCCAAACAACCCGAAGGGATCTCGACCACGTGGCACAGCTCCATGCTGATGTTTTTGGCCGTTACCTTTCATAATATCCCAGAAGGGATGGCAGTAGGGGTAGCCTTTGGCGGATTGGCGATAGGGGATGTCGGCGTCTCCTTGGCGGGTGCTCTGTCTCTAGCTATCGGTATCGGTATCCAAAACATACCCGAAGGGGCGGCGGTGTCCATCCCCATGCGTCGAGAAAATATGTCGCGTTTCAAAGCCTTCATGTACGGTCAGTTTACCGGATTGGTAGAGCCCATCGCGGCGGTCATCGGCGCTATCGCCGTGATACGTGCCAGAGCCATTTTACCCTATGCCTTGGCTTTTGCCGCAGGTGCTATGATTTACGTCGTTGCGGAAGAATTGATTCCCGAATCCAAGCTCGTGGAAGAAGCAGGAGAGGACGTCGCCACCATCGGTGTGATGCTTGGTTTTGCCGTGATGATGCTGTTAGACGTCGCTTTAGGTTAAGTTATGCTGTATATAGGACCACATTTATCCATTGCTAAGGGTTTTGATGTTGCCGTGGCCAATGCCCGCAGCATCGATGCAAACACCTTTCAGTTTTTTACCAGAAACCCCAGAGGGGGACGTGCCAGAGAATGGCGAGAAGAAGAAATTTCAGTTTTAAAAGAGGCCGTCCACTCAGGGTTTGGACCTGTGTTGGCCCACGCACCCTATACACTGAACATGGCATCTAAGGGAGAGAGAACGTTAGAATTTGCAGAGTTGGCCTTTCGAGAAGATTTGGAACGCTTGGAGACCATTCCCTGCGATTTTTACAACTTTCACCCCGGAAGCCACGTGGGGCAAGGGGTTGCCAAGGGCATCGAAAAAATATTAAAAATTCTCAATACTGTCATGTGGAAGGAGCAAAGCACCTTGGTGCTTTTAGAAACCATGTCCGGTAAAGGCAGCGAAATCGGCTCTCGCTTTGAGGAATTGGCGGAGATCATAAAAGGGGCCGATTGTGCACAACATTTAGGGGTTTGTCTGGATACCTGCCACATCTATTCCGCCGGTTACGACATCGTGGAAGATTTAGACGGTGTTTTAGAAACCTTCGATAAGGTGGTGGGCATCCACCGTTTAAAGGCTATTCACTTGAACGATAGTATGATGCCCTTTAACAGCAAAAAAGATCGCCACGCGCCTTTGGGAAAAGGAACCATCGGCTGGGAAACTTTCTACAACATCATCCACCATCCGCAGTTAAAAGATCTTCCTTTTTACTTGGAAACACCCCACGAAGATTTGGAGGGGTATGGAGCAGAAATAGAAGTATTAAGAAAAGCATACAGCCGATAGGATATCAAAAACCGTTCAACGCTGGCTCAAAAAAACTGGATAGTGTTCAAGCAATGACTGTAAAACACCATCCAGTTTGATTTAAGAATAAAAGTAAAGCGCAGATAAAATAAAAAGATGTCGAGATAAAAACTGAAAATTTCAGCGTGGCAATCGGTTTTCCTGGGATAGGTTAAGAACCTTGTCCGATTCTGGTCTACAACTCGCAGAGATTTACTCCAGATTGTTTTTAAAAAGCGTTTTGGACAGTGCCAAATAAACAATTGCCGCCAACACAACGTTGACTGTAGAGGCGATGATTAAGGGCAAAATCATCGGGGTGAAAAAAGCCATGACAGAGGGTACGATGCCTAAGGCCTTCGCCAGAATGGCCGATCCGTAAGTCATGATAGGACCGTTGATGAAAATCGCTACAGCAGAGGCCAGAAAGATATTGGTCTTTTGATACAGATAGCCATAAAACCAACAGGCTGCCGCCATACTAATGGTGATCAAAGCATGCATGGGTATAGACAAAGGGAAACCTGCCAACAAGGCGGAAAAGAGATGCCCGATGGCACCAACAGCGGCCCCCATGGGACCACCCAACACTAAAGCAGCAAAATAGGCGGGCATGGCATCTAAAGCGACAGAGCCTAAAATTTTGATCATCCCTCCTATGTAGGATAAAGCGATCAAAAGAGCCATTAAGATCATCATTTGTGTTTTAGAACGATTATTCATAAAATTTCCTTTCTGTATGTATTGATATGTTTATTATAACAAACAAAGAAAAGTGGTGTAAAGGACATGAAAATAGGAATCGATTTAGGTGGCACCAATATCGCCGCCGGTTTGGTCAATCGTCATGGGGAGCTCACGGAAGTGGTTTCAGAAAAAACACCTGAAACACAGGGCAAAATCATCGAAGTCATGGTGCATTTGGCAAAGAAACTGATGGCTTGCGCTCCTATCGGGTTGGTTGGCATTGGCGTACCCGGTGTTTTGTCCGCCGACGCCAAAACCGTGATCCATTGTCCCAACGCCGATATGATGAACACACCCTTGGCCCAGATCATGGAAGAGGCCTTAAAAACTTCTGTGTACTTGGGGAATGATGCCAATGCTGCAGGTTTAGCGGAAAGCCATTACGGTGCTTTAAAAGACGAACCCAACGCAGCTATGTTTACATTGGGAACAGGGGTCGGCGGCTATCTCGTGGTATCGGGAAAAGTCGTAACAGGGGCCCATGGCTGTGCAGCTGAATTTGGCCACACCTATGTGGGACCTAGGCATTACGATTGCGGCTGTGGTCTCAACGGTTGCTTAGAAACTTTTTCTTCCCTTCGCGGCCTACAAGCTTCAGTTTTAAAAGCCTTGAACGAAGGGGTGGAAAGCAAGGTGCTGGCACAAGCAGTAAAAGAAAATAAATTGGACGGTAAACTCATTTTGGATAGGGCCAAAGAAGGAGACCCTGCGGCAGTCATTGCTTTTGAGACCATGATTTTTGGATTATCCATCGCCATTAGAAATTTAATGCACTTGACCGACCCCGCGGTGATTGCCTTTGGTGGCGGCTTGGCCCGTGCCGGCGATTTTTTGTTTGATGCTTTAAGAGAGGCGGTTGTGCCCGAGCAATTAGCTTATCCGGATATTGCCACTCCAAAATTTGTAGGAGCCCAACTGGGTAACGATGCGGGGATTATCGGCGCGACTTTATTGGACAGGCTTGTATGAAAGAGAATATTTTAGAGTTGATGATCGACGTGAAGTCATCAACTTTTACAATAAATAACACCGAGCAATGAGATCATGCTCGGTGTTATTGTTTTTATGCGTCTAATGAGAACTCAGATTTTGGTGCGCCACAGTCCGGGCAAACCCAATCGTCGGGTATATCTGCAAATGCTGTTCCCGGTGCAACGTCATTATCCGGATCGCCTACAGCCGGATCGTAAACATAACCGCACAAATCACATATGTACTTTTCCATAATCAATCTCCTTAACAATTTTTACTATTAGTATAACTTATTTGAACACAATTTACCATTCCGGATTGATTTTTTTTAGAATGATTAAGAAAGAATCTTAGATTTCGTCGATTTCGTCATTGTACAAAACCATTCCGATGATGGTGATGCTCTTCGGTCCGTTATTGTACACCAAACCCGTTGCCTTAGAAAGATGAACGACATCGACACCGCAACCTTCAAGAGATGGCTTGGCATCTTCAGGAAAGCGACAGGGCAAGTCTTCGAGCAGACCACAGGTTTTGCATAGGGTACAACCACCGGCGGATAATACTTTTCCGTCGATGCCCGATTTTCGAATCTCTCTGTGAATTTTATCGTTTATTTTCGTAAAACTTTTGATGATATCATCGTAATGCTTGTATTCCTGTCGATTTTTAAAAAAGTGCACTTGACTGAATAAAACGCCTTTTTCATAGGAATAGATCATTTCTTTGCATTCTTCCAATGGTCCCAAATGGGGCGGACACATATAATTTTTTCCATATTGGCCACAATCGTTTTTTTCGCAAGCAGCGCGAACGTCTTCCGTTACTCGTACTGTTTTAGGATCGATTTTTACGATTTCCTTCAGATTGTAGTTGTCTAAAATAGCTTTAATTTTATCCATAACTCACCTCTGTTGTATTTTAACATAATTACATAAAAATGGAATCATAGTTAATAAAATGGCAAACCTTAAAATATTGCTTTCGCTAGGTGGTAACAAGGAATATTGCGCGGTTGGAGACGATAAATTTTACTTATTGTATATTCATGTAATGAGATGTGTGATATACTAAGAGCATATTCACCAATACTCACGATGTGCATTATAAAAAATGCGAAAAATACAAAATTTCTGAATATTCCTATATTGTATAGTCAGGTATAACGACTTTAAATATATCAGGAGTTTGATGAAGCATTGAGCACAACAAAGGAGGCGGCAATGAAAGAAAGTATTACCCGTTCCATGGAAGGACTGCACGAACAGAGAACTTTGGAGCTTGTAAAAATAGCGGCTTATAAAGGTTTTCATCCTATGGAAATTTTGGAATGGTTGGAAGCGGGGATGGAAAAAGTCGGATATTTGTATGAAATAAGTGAGTATTTTATAGCAGATTTAATTTTTGCCGGTATCATCTTTCAAGAAGCATTGGATCTTGAGGAATTTCAAGCGCTTTACCAAGAAGAGGAAAATCAACGGGAAGGGAAGGGTAAAATTCTGACCGCATCGATTAAGACCGATTTTCACAACATCGGAAAAAGACTCTTCGGTTCATTTTCTTCTGCTGCGGGCTTTGATGTGATGGATATCGGAGAAGATGTCGAAGCTTCTGAAATCGTAGAAATGGTTAGGGAATACAATCCGGATATCGTCGGTTTGAGTGGTATGCATACGTCTTCTTTGAATGAAATGAAGTTGGCAGTGGAAGCGCTAAAAAAAGCAGGCCTGAGAGATCAAGTGAAGATCATCATCGGTGGTGGTTGCATCACCGACGATGTCAGTTATGATTTTGTTGGAGCGGATTATGCCACAAAAAATATCGCAAAAGCAGTTCGAGTTTGTGAGAAATGGATGGTGGAGAAAACATAATGGGTGCACCTGAATATATTAAAATTGTACAACATATCAAAGATAGAATTATCAAACAGGATTTAAACCCCGGGGATATTATCCCATCAGAGAATCTCTTATGCGAGCAATTCAATGTGAGCCGTATGACCGTGCGCAAGAGTTTGGCAGTATTGGTCAACGATGGCTATATCTATTCTGTTCCCGGAAAGGGCAATTACGTCAACGAGCCCAATGTCAACGAGTATATTTTATACTACGACGAGATGATTCCCGATCCCGACGATGCAGGTTGTAAGGTCCATTTGTTGGAAGTCGACGTGGAATTGCCTTCCTATGAAGTGGGTTATAATTTGCACATTCCCAAAACTAAACATGTGGTGGTGATCAAACGCGTTTTTCTAAAAGAATCTTTCCCCATTGCGTATGATATCAAATACATGCCCTATTACCGTGGAATACCCATCGTAGAAAAGGAAATCTCTTACTCGACGTTCCCTGAGATGGTTGCACAGCGCAAATCACCCTTTGCCATGATCAAGAAACTAAAAATACGCTCCACTTTGGCAGATGGAGAAATCAGCACACATTTAGAAGTGCCCATCGGTTCTCCTTTACTTGTGATCGAAGAACTCCTTTTGGATACCCAAGAGCTGCCCATCGGTTGGGGGGTTATTTACTTGCCCGGAGAAAGTGCGGCATTGGATGCCATGGCCAGCTTCGAATAAAACGCCCAAAGACAGCCCGATATAACACCTATAAAAAACGGTTATAATATTGATAAAAATTGGATATCATTCTATAATCATACATATGTGAAAACAATTGTTCGAGAATGAGGTGCGTCATGGCTGGGTTAATCAACCGCATCGGTTTCAAAAACGTAAAGTCCGAAGAAAAGAACGATGATGCCATTGTTAATCTTGTGGACTATATTTTAAACCAAGCTATTGATCAACGCGCCTCCGATATTCATGTAGAAACATATAAGGATGGAGAGGTCCGGATACGGTTGCGTATCGACGGACTGCTCCGTCCTTTTTTGTTGCCATCAATTGAAAACTACAAGGGTATTATCACGCGAATCAAGGTTTTATCGGGTATCAACATTGCGGAACAGCGCCTCCCCCAGGATGGTTCTTTTCATCATCGCTATCAAGACAAAGTTGTGGACTGCCGGGTTTCTACGATGCCCACATTACATGGCGAAAAGATGGTGCTGCGCATCCTGGATTCATCTTTTTTCCTCAAGGAAGTGGGACGTCTGGGATTGACTGAGATCCAAGAAAGAAACATTCGCCATCTCATGCAAAAAACGAATGGCATGCTTTTGTTCGTCGGCCCTACGGGATGCGGCAAAAGTACTTCCATGTACTCCTTATTGCAGGAACGCAATGATACTGGGGTCAACATCATGACCATTGAAGATCCGGTGGAGTTGGATGTAGACGGATTAAACCAAATCCAAACCAACGAGAAAATCAATTTGACTTTTTATACCGGACTGCGTTCGATTTTACGCCAAGATCCCGATATCATCATGATTGGAGAAATACGCGATGAAGAAACCGCCTTTACAGCCGTCAGAGCCGCTATGACCGGACACTTGGTGTTGTCCTCCTTACATACGATGGACTCCTTGTCCACCATCAACCGATTGAAGGACATGGGTGTGCCGACCTATATGTTGGCGGCGGCTTTAAACGGTGTTGTCTCCCAGCGTCTCATGCGGTCCGTCTGCCCCCATTGTAGGCGTGTTTACCCCTCCGGAGAGTGGGAACTCTCGGCACTGGGAATTGCCTTGGGTAGTACTTTGGTAGAGGGAGAGGGTTGCGAGCGTTGCGAAGGACTCGGCTATTACGAACGTTTCGGCGTTTACGAAGTCCTAGTGATGGACGATTCTTTGAGAAGAGGCATCCACGACGGGGTCTCTTCAGAAACATTGGCTGCCATTGCAAAAAAATCCGGATTTCGCCCTTTGTCCCAACAGGTGAAGGATGCCATACTGCGGGGGAAAACCACCGCACAGGAAGGGGTGAAGCTGCTCAATGCCGTCTATAGCGATGCCCATGTATTGGGGTAAGGTCAATGCCAAGGGTTTGAGTTTGTTTTGTCACCAATTGGCCTTGGTTTTAAAAGCAGGTATCCCTTTGGTTACCGGGTTGCGTTTAATTGCCGAGGAAATGTCAGACAAGCGACTCAAAAAAACGGTGATGGCTCTCGCCGATAGGGTCTCTTCAGGGGAAAGCCTGGGTGAGGGTATGATCGAGCACCCCGATTGTTTTCCGGAAATGCTGGTCGCAATGGTTCGGGTAGGTGAAATCAGCGGTTCTTTGGAAACCATATTGTCCGACATGGGTCACTACTACGAAGCCCAATGGAAGCGCCATCAAGATAGGGTGGCGGCCTTAACCTATCCCGCTATTGTGGTTCTGGTTGCTCTCGGTGTCTTGGTATTCTTGCTTTTATACGTATTACCTACTTTTTCCGGCATATTTGATTCTATGGAGGTGGACATCCCCCAAGGTACTCAAAGGCTCATGGATTTTTCAGCGTGGATGTCCCACAATTGGCTATTTTTATTGGGTGGTTTTGCTATTCTAGTTATCCTTCTAAACTTAGCCTTGCGCATCAAGCCCATCGCCTATGGCAAAGATGCCCTGATTTTAAAAATACCGGTGCTGGGTCGCATTTTGATGATGGACGACGGCATCCGTATCGCTCATTCTTTATCGATGATGTATCGCAATGGCGTTCATATTTTGGTGTCCATGGGGATCTTGAAAAACACCGTATGCAATCGGTATTTGGCAGAGGGTTTGGCCCAAGTCGATAAAAAATTACAGGAAGGGATGCCCTTATCCGCCGGGTTTGAAGCTTCGGGGGTTTTTCCCGACAGCTTTTATCAAATGTTTAAAATCGGGGAAGAAACCGGTGCCCTAGATAAAAGTTTGGATTATCTCTACGAATATTACCATCAGGAGATGACCAGACGGTTGGAGGGTTTGTCCAACATCATTGAACCGGTGGTAATCTTAATAGTGGGATTGATGGTGTTAACCATCATCCTATCCGTACTCAATCCGATATTGGCTTTATATTCAAATTACGCAAACTTTTGAGGTGAAGAATGGATCAGACGTTGACAACGAGACGAAAAAATGAAGGTGGTTTTACCTTAGTAGAAATGTTGATTGTGCTTGCCATCATGGCTATTTTAATCGGCTTGGCCATACCGGTTTTTAAAAACGTCTTGGATCAATCCAAGATGAAAGCCGACAAAAGTACCGCCGGTATGTTGGAGTCCACCTTAGAGGTTTATTATACCGACGAGGGATCCTACCCCGGTGGCGACTTTGACGACATGGTGCGCGAACTCAACGCCAAGGGGTACATCAAAAATAGTGAGATCAAACCTCAAGATCAAAATGGCCGTTTTGTCTACGACAGTACCAATGGAAACATCGCTTACACCAACGCCAATGAAAAGAGCGATTAACCCCAAAGGCGACAGCGGCTACACCTTAATAGAAATCATTGTAACCCTCGGGCTGCTTTCGGTGATCATGTTCGGGGTGGTGGGAGTGGGGTCTGCGATGCACCATCATATTGAAGAGCGTAAGTACAGAGCCGAGTGCAATCAACTCTTGGATCTTATTTTCGATTGTCGCAATCGCGCCATGATGAGTTCGCGAGAAGCGTGGATCACTTTTCATGGCGATAGAGTAATGGTGACGACTTACCATCTCCCGGCAGATCGCAATGAATCTCAGCGTACAGTCTTCGAAGTTTTGCGTTTAAAAGGGGATTACTACAATAAACGACTGATCTTTAATGAACGCGGGAATATTGCAAGCAGAGGCGGCGATCTGGATTTATTTTTAAGGGAAACCTATAGGGACAGGTTGGTCATTCAATTGTACAGCGGGAGGATTTATATTGAAGGACGTTAAAGGGGAATTCGGCGCAACCTTAATCGAGAACGTCGTCGCCTTGGCGGTCATTGCCTTGGCTTCGGTGATGATGCTGACCCTATTCGGCATTGTTTTTTCCGGAAAAAACAACAACACACAACGGGCAGAGAACATCATGCAAGCCCACTCCCTGATCGACGAGTTAACCAATGGCGCAGAAGGGTCCAATTCGGCCGATGCCGGTGCTGTCATGGGTGTTTGGCAGGGTATTTCCCATCGTTATCCCCAGTGGGAGGTAGCGTTGGCGGAAACCGGAACACCGCGTTTATTGACTTATCGGCTTAAAACCAGCGTCGGTGAGAAGGAGGAGGCCTATAGTGGAAAACTCTACATCTCGCCGTCGCCATAACAAAAGGGATAGTGCCGGCCATACACTGCTGGAATTGTTGGTCTCTTTGGCGGTGGGTGCCCTTTTACTGACCATTTTAGGCGGTATGGCCACTTCAACTCTGCGTATGGAGGAGAAGTTGAACGCTGAGGATAAAATACGGCAAAACAGCCGACGGGCTTACACCTATTTTCAAAAACAAATCCTATCGGCGGATAAAGTGATTGTCCACGAGGGTCAGGTTTATATTCAAGACATGGATCCGGTTCATCTGTACTACAATCTCTACACTTTAAATGCTGAGGGCGTGGTTTACCGCTTAAAATATCGAGAAAAATCCGAGGGTTTGATCAACATCGGGTCGGGACAAACCAGCCACCTCATCGATGAGGTGGAAAATTTTGAATGTCAATTTTTACCGCCCAAAAGCATTGCACTGCGAATACAATTTACAGATGGTTACTTGCTGGAGGAGGTTTTCTACATAGGGGGTGAGGTCGATGAACGCTAAAGGAAAAGATCAAGGGGGTTACACCTTGCCCATGGCCTTAATCATCCTCTCTTTACTCTTTACCATTGCCGGCATAGCTGTGGCCGGCTTGGCACAACAATCCAAGGAAACCCGGTACTTTAAAGATTATCAAATTTTTTTATTGGATTGCAAAACGGCCATGGCGGAATGTGAAGCCATCGCCATGGCAGACCCCCAAGGGCTATTCTTTCCCCAAAGGGGCAACTTGCAAAACGCCAGCTATGCCTGTTATGTCGAGAAAACAGAAAGCACCGGTTACACCCTTCTCCTAGAGGTAAAGGGCGGTGCCTATGCACAAACTTACGAAGGGCAGGTGGTGCTGGAAATGCCGATGCCGGCAGAGAGAATCGGTTATTTTCAAAGCGTTGTTTATCTATCGGCACCGCCGGAGGAACAACCCCCTTTATTGGAAGAACCCCTCGAAGAAGAACCTCAAGAAAGCGACCTACCCGAGGGTCCGGATTCCCAAGAGCCTGAACCCCCGGAAGAGGAAATCCCTCCGGAGAAAATACCCTCGGAAGAACCCAAAATAAAAGTGTTGAAGGTTCTATGGTCGATAAAATAACACGTGTCCTCAAAAATCGTCTATGGTATAATCAATGCCAATCTTTTAAGATTAATAACTGTATTGACGGGGTATTTTTATGATCATTAAAGATACTTTTGCCACCTGTATTCCGATTGCAGCAAAGAAAAAAAGCGATTTGTTCAGTGAATTAAAAATCGCCATTGCTCAAAAACCGGATTTCATTGAATGGCGAAGAGATTATTACGAAGATAAAGTCAAGGATGAAATGGCTTTGTTAAGGCAAATAGACAATAGATTGGGTCCCATGGAACTGATCTACACCTATCGGCATCTATCCGAAGGTGGACAAAGTGCACCGGAGGAATCCGAGCGTAAGGCCTGTATCCTTCAAGCCATAGAATCCGGCGTACCGGCTTACATCGACATCGAATGGGCCGCCGGCCAAGAGACCTTGTCCGATTTAAAAAGGGCTGCCCAGAAAAAAAATGTCGGCATCATCGTCTCTTATCATAACTTTTCCGGATGTGAAAATGTCAAAAATTTGCAAAACAAATGGCAAGAGTTGGAAAAAAGCGCCGGAGATGTTCTTAAAATAGCTGTGAATCCCCATCATCCACATCAGGCGCAGCGTTTTTTTCAAGAAGCTCAAAGGTTTCAATACGATACGGCAAAACCTCTCATTGCCATCGCCATGGGAGAATTTGGAAAGGTTGGACGGGTGATACCGGAACTCTGCGGCTCTGCTTTGACCTTTGTCACTGCTAAAAAAGAGACGGCACCGGGACAATGGCAAATGGAAGCGCTGTTGGCCCAAAGACAAAGGATGGGTATGATCCCCGCAGAAAAAAGCATCGCCTTGATCGGCTTTATGGGAGTGGGGAAAACCACCATGAGTCGCAAATTGGCCAATAAAATGGGGCTACCCTATGTGGATTTGGATAGAGAAATAGAATCCCGTATGGGCAAGACCATCAGCGAGGTGTTTGCGGAAGGGCGGGAAGACTATTTTAGAGAAATGGAACATCGGGTGTTGCGAGAAATGCTCGACGGCGAAAAGAAAATCATCTCCACCGGTGGGGGCACTGTTTCATCGGAACGCAACCGCAGATTGTTAAAATACAATAGTTACGTCATCCACCTACAGGCTTCTCCTAAAACCATCCATCAACGAACCCGTCATAGAACGCACCGCCCCTTGCTGAATGTGCCGGACCCCATGTCCGTCATTGTAAAGCTCTTGAAGGAAAGAAAAAACTTTTATGAGATTGCCCATTTAAAAATTCAAACCGATCGTCAACGAATGCAGGTCAACCTCCAAAGGATGGTGGACGGCTACCGGCGGTTTACAAAATACTGGGAAAGGCTTGCAAAATGAGTCTTTATGATGACTCATGGCAAGCCTTGATTTATAAGCGCACGGATTTGGTCGACTTTAAACTGTCAATAGGCGTTGAAGCGGGGATCAGTTGTTGGTCGGTAAGGTTAGTTGATCGGCACGAATAGCCTTTAAATCCATCAAACCCATCTCCGGGTCACAGTGTAAGATCCCTCTTTGAATACAATGGTAACCGTATCGACGGCGCAGAGCATCGATGGTTTGATCCACTTTGATATTGCGTTCCCTCCTTTTTCGATCTGTAAAAAAGGAAACTTGGATGGGCTGGTTTGAGGGTAAAAGTTTCTCAGCTCGGAGCTGCAAAGAGCGGATGGGTCTTTGCCAATCGTAAATTTGGTAAAAAAGCGCCATGGCCGCCTCGATCAATTCCGCGGTGATGTGGGTAGGGGAATTCAGGAGCCCTTGTTTAGAATGATGTAATAGGCCGTTGTCTCGAACGTCGATGGCCAGCCCACGACAGTAAAAGCCACTTTCTCGCAAACGCCTGCCCACGCTTTCCGCCAAGAGGGTAAAAACCAGGCGGACATCTTCGTCGTTGACCAAATCCCTTGGGGTGGTCATCCCGTTGCCGATACTTTTGACCTCCCGTTCAATATTATTCAATTTCACATTAAAAGGACGTACAGGGCTAAAATCGAACCCGTTGGCATTGTGCCACAGCATCTCACCCACTTTTCCAAACTTTCTTTTCATAAAACCGATGGGGCATTGGGCCAACTCCCCAATGGTTTCTATCCCGTAGCGAAACAATTTTTTTTTAGTGGCTCGCCCAACATAAAGCAAACTGGAAGCAGGGCTATTCCAAACCAAATCCTTGTAATTGTCTCTTGTAATGATGGTGACAGCATCGGGCTTCTTATAATCGGATCCGAACTTGGCAAAAATTTTGTTGAAACTCACGCCGATGGAAACGGTTAAGCCGACTTCCTCCTTAATGGTTTGTCGCAAAGTTTCTGCAATGTCCATCCCGGAGCCAAATTGGTGTGTAGAACCGGTGACATCCAACCAAGCTTCATCCAATCCGAAGGGTTCTACAAAAGGCGTATAGCGGTAATAGATCTTGCGCACTTGGCGTGAGTATTCCGTGTACTTGGGGTAATCCGGCGGGAGCATCACCAAGTCGGGGCACTTGTCTCTGGCCTGCCACAAAGCTTCACCGGTGATGACGCCATAACCCTTGGCGATTTCATTTTTTGCTAAAATAATACCGTGTCTTTTTTCAGGATTACCTCCGACAGCAACCGGTACCTCCTGAAGGTCGGGACGATCTAAACAAGAAACGGCGGCGTAAAAGCCATTTAAGTCGCTGTGTAATATATGCCTATCCATTTTATCTCCTCCACTCAAATAAATAGCCATAAAAGATACTTACAAAATCATTATAAGCCATAAAAGACTATAACTCAAGGATGTTAGAGAAATAATGGTCTTATATGGTAAGTCAATGGGGACAAAATCGAGAAATAATGGTATAATGAGACTAAATAAGAAAAATTGGGAGGGAACTATGGATATTACTGAAACTTTAAGACAATTAAAAGAAGAATCACAAAAAACCGCCCGAGAAATCGCAGAACTTTCCGGTGTGTCCTTACACACCTTAAATAAATTGCTCAATGGGCAAACCGACAACCCGACCTATACCACTTTACAGTCGGTATTGGCCGCCTTAGGATACGAATTGGAAATTGTCTCCCAAAACAAATTGGTGGAAGGGGTCATCACGGAATCGGAATCCTTACTGATACATCGTTTCAGGCGCTTGAGTAAGAAGGGAAAAGACTATACCCACAATCAACTCCAAAGTTTTTTAAACTACGAGGAAAACTTTGGGGTACTTCAAGAGAGTCTGGAAAAAACATGGACGGAGTTTCCTCTTTACCTTTTACCGGCATCGGCAGGCATTGGCCATTACTTAGATGACTCCACCTACGAAATGTATCCCTTCGAAACGGATCAGGTACCCCGCGGCACCAACTTTGCCATTAGAGTGGTTGGTAACTCCATGGAACCCCAGTTTATAGAAGGAGATATCGTTTTTGTTAAAAGCGAGGTCTTCCCGGAAGATGGCGACGTGGGGGTGTTTACCATTAACGGTGAAGCTTTTTTAAAAGAATACCGCAACGAAGGTTTGGTCTCTTATAATTCGGATTACCCCCTCATCGTTCCCCAAGAGGACGATACGGTGCGCATGGTGGGAAAGGTGTTGGGGCGGTATCACCCACAATAAAATAAATGAAAACTTGAAACGCGTTGTAGCCATGAGTCTACAACGTGTTTTTTTAATGATGGCCATAAGATCCACTTTCAACCTCCATAAAACACTCATTATTACATAAAATGCAATGAAACTTAAATAAACCTGAAGAAATAGTTGAATTAGCACTCTGCCTTTGACAGTGCTAACGAATTGTCCTATAATGGTGTTAATCTAGTGGATAACCACTAGATATTGATATAGATTGAATAAATTCAAGGAGGTACACTATGTTATTCCCAACGACACGTTCATTTATGAATGTATTTGATAATTTTTTCTCTGAACCATTTTTTACTAAAGCATCTGAAACCAAGGTGCCGATGGTGATGAAAACCGACATTAAAGAAGCTGAAGATCACTATCTCATCGATGTCGATATGCCGGGCTACAATAAAGATGATATCAAAATTGAGCTTTCCGACGGTTACTTAAAGATTTCAGGTGAACGTCAATATGAAAAGAAAGAAGATAAGGATAACTATATCCACAGAGAACGTTACACGGGCCAATGCTCCAGAAGTTTTTATGTCGGAGACGACCTCACTGAAGAGGACGTCAAAGCTGCTTTCAAAGACGGTATTTTAAGCTTGACTTTACCTAAGAAAGAAAAAGAAGAAAAACTGCCGGAGAAAAAGTATATTGCCATTGAAGGCTAATATCTAAAAAAAAGAATCGCAACAGTCTCATATCACCTAAAATTCAAGAAATGAATACCACCTACCTAAGAATCGGAGTACTCCGATTCTTTTTTTATGTCAATCTTCAATAGGTCTGTCAAAATTCAATGGTAAGGTGACCCCTGACGGCTATAAAATTTAAACTTACGTCGCTATTGGTTTGGCACTTTTTATCTTTCGGAGCGAACAAAACAAATCCAAAACTTTTGTAATGAAAGATCGATGGATCCGCTAAAACCCATTGGTTTTTGCTTATCTTTAAGATATCATTGAAGTAAGAGCAAAGGGTTGCACGAGAGCATAACCATTGGGAGTTGTTGCTGTCAAAGAAAAGTGCCTGCCGCGTGGTTGTGCAAAGTCGCGACCACATTGGGGAGCGTTATTGAGCAATTGAGAAAAAGAGACAAGGGTTGCACGATGTATAGAAAATTTGGGTTGGGTTGATTTTGAAGAAGATATTTTGCCGGCTGATACAAAGGCACACGCTTCTTTCATTTTTAAATTGTGGAAAGTTGAGGTATCGCGATGTCCGTTTTGATTGCAATTGTATTGATGTTGGGTCTGACCTTTACCACCTTTGGATATCTCATTTATTTTAGGAAAAAATACAACCTCATCAATGATTTTAAGAAAAACTACAACGCCGGTCGCGTGGATCAACGGTATGCACAAAGGGTCGGATTCATTGAATTGTCAATCGGCATTGCTTTACTTGTGAGTGCTGTGGTGCTTTTGATCTTTAGGCTTACGAACTGAAGAAAGATTCGGTGAAAAGGTCATGTTTTTGGATATTGATGACAAAATAGCAGACATGTTTAAACCGCTGCACAAAAATGGTAGATGACTGCCCTAGGCAGAAGTAGTGGAGAGGTTTGATACAGACAAGCCTGGATGTCTTTTAAATGAATCCGTAAAGTTGAAGAACCGATAGAAAGGAGATGAGATATTGAAAACAAGAGAAATGGTGAACATCGCCATGATCGCAGTGCTGGCTTCGGTGCTGTCCTTGTTCGAATTATTTAGAATGCCCCGAGGGGGCAGTGTGACCCTTTATTTAATCCCCTTGTTTTTTGCCGCTGTGAACGAAGGGCTCAAAACAAATGTGATCATTGCAACCATCACAGCCACCTTGCAAATTTTGTTGGGCGGTTATATCTTAAATCCCATTCAAATCATTTTGGATTATTATTTGCCGGTGTTATTAATCTGCACCTCTCAAATTTTTCCTTTTAATCGCTACGTCAATTTGGGGATCAGTTCCTTGCTGGCAATGGGCAGCTATGTGGTGTCGGGAATGTTATTTTTCGATGTTCCTTTTGTGGCCTCCATCATTTACAATGCGTCTTTTTTTGTACCGACCATTATTTTAAATATGATTGTTTTTGCCGCCATCAATCCGAGATTATCCAAGGTATACAAAGCCAATCACACCGTGTAAATGGGATACGCGATGCATTAAATTGCCAAAGAGTGGCGCAAAACTTTTAAACAAAACACGCATCAAATAAATTTTCAAAAGAACCTCGCCATCACGTTGGTGAGGTTTTTTTTAGTGCTTAAGTCTCTACTCAGTATTCAATTTTAAAAAATAAGTTAAAGAGACGGGGCAACAGAACTTTGCCTCAGGGTAACCATAGGTGCACTCTTGTCGGGATTGGTCTGTCCTTCAGGGAACTGAGAAGAAAAATTCCATGTACGTTGTGTTATATTCATTCAGCCAATCGGTCAACCGGATTGTAATAGGCTGTTCGGATTCTTTAATTCATTACAAATTTTGTAGAAGTTATTCCTAAAATTAGACGGAAACTTTATTCTGGTGTACAATTTAAGGAGTTTCACAATGAAGGATTATTAAATGAAAAAAGAAATCTTAGACTTACTTAAAACACAATTTGAATCCGAGGAGTTATTGTTGGGTGAATATGGTATAGAAAGGGAGGGCTTAAGGGTTGACGCTGAAGGACGGCTTGCCTTAACGCCTCATCCGAAGGTGTTCGGTCCCAAATTGGGCAACCCCTACATTACAACGGATTTTTCCGAAAGCCAAGTAGAGGTCGTCACCCCTACCTACACCTCCATGTCCAAAACCCATCGCGTTTTAACGGACTTATGCGATATCGTCAACAATCAAATCGGGGAGGAATATTTTTGGCCGCAATCCATGCCTTGCGATATACCGGAGGATGATCAAATTCCCATTGCACAATACGGTAGCAGCTGTCAAAAAGCGATCGATGCTGAAGAGTACAGAAAAGGTTTAAGTGCCCGCTATGGTTCAAAAAAGCAATTGATCTCCGGAATACACGTTAACTTTTCATTCACAGAAGAATTCATTCAAAAATTTCATAGAATTTATGGTAAAGGTGAAAGCTATAAAGATTATAGGGACCGCATGTATTTAAAAATGGTGCGCAATTTTTTAAGATACCGTTGGTTGGTCATCTATCTGACAGGCACCAGCTCCACCATGCACGAAACCTACATCGCTGAGTGTGTGGCAAAAATGCACCCCACTGGCGATGGGTCCTATATCCACCCGACCTGTGTTTCATTTAGAAACTCAGATTGCGGTTACAAAAATGAAGAACCCCTCTATCCTTCTTACGAGAGCATCCAAGCCTATACGGAGGATGTGCGTCGGTTTGTTGCCCGTGGCGATATTTCGGCACCGAAGGAATTGTACACACAAATTCGCATGAAGGCGGAAGGTGTCGACAATATTTTAGAATCATTAGAAAACGATGGTATCAAATATTTAGAAATTCGCACGGTGGATTTAAACCCCTTCGAACTGACCGGACTTGCCATGGTGGATTTGGATTTCATTCACAGTTTGATGCTGTACACCCTTCTGAAGGAAGAGAGCAACTATATGGATTGGCAACAGGAGGGCTTGGACAACGAAGAAGGGGTGGCAGTGGAAGGTTTGAATACCGAGATCTTATTGACGAGAGACGGACAACCCATTCAACTGAAAGACTGGGCTTTGGAAATACTCGATGAACTCTGTGAGATGAGCGAGATACTGAACCTCAACTATGGGGAGACACTTCTAACCATGATTGCAAGGGTAAAGGATCCCAAACAAACCTACGCTTATCGCATTCGGGAATTGACTAAGGAAAAAGGATTCATACAAGCCAATTTGGATTTGGCAAAGAAACATAAAGAGATATCTTGGAATCGACGCTACGCCACCCAGGCGTTTACGGAGTACGAGTTGTCCACTCAAATTTTGATCAAAGAGTGTCTCAATCGGGGAGTTCAAGTGACGGAAATCGACCCCAGCGACAACTTTCTCATCTTGGAATCCAGAGGGGTAAAGCATTACGTGAAACAAGCCAATAAAACCGCTTTGGACAACTACATTACCGTTTTGGCCATGGAAAACAAAGTGGTCACCAAGATCATCTTAAAGGAGCATGGCATCCCTGTGCCCGACGGTATACAAATCGATGCACCCGACCAATCGAAGCATTGGGCGCAAGTCTTTGCAGGGCGCCCCATCGTGGTGAAGCCCAAGTCCACCAATTACGGGTGGGGAATCTCCATATTGGATCAAGGCGGGTCGGTGGAGGATATCCAAAAAGCCATTGGGATTGCCTTTGAATACGACGACACCGTATTGATTGAGGAATTTCTCATTGGCCAAGAATACCGATTTTTAGTGATTGATGATGAATTGGTTGCCGTTTTAAAACGAGTTGCCGCCAATGTAGTGGGTGATGGCCAAAGCACCATTCGCGATTTGGTCGCCCTTAAAAATCAGGATCCCAGACGTGGGGTGGGTTACCAAAAACCGCTTAAGAAAATTGTTTTTGATGAACAAACCCTTTTGTATTTAAAATTACAGGGCTTAACTCCGGAAAGCATACCGGAGCAAGGCGTTCAAATCTTTTTAAGAGGTAACTCCAATATTTCCACCGGTGGAGACTCCATCGATGTGACCGACACCATGCCGCAAAAATACAAAGATTTAGCCGTACAGGCAGCTCGAGCAGTGGGGGCGGTTTTCTGCGGTGTGGATATTATGATAGAGGACGTTGCCAAAGAGAATTCCAGCTACGGAATCATTGAATTGAACTTCAATCCCAGTACCGATATGCACGCCTACCCGTACCAAGGTCAAGAGAGACCCATCGCCGCTTATACTTTAAAGGCGCTGGGCTTAATTGACGATATCGGACTGACAGAAGAGGATGCTTAAACATGTTTGCTTTTGAAACGCGTATCCAAAACGATGGTGGAGAAGAGGGAAAGGAAATAGGTGTCAGCGGCATTCTATCCATCTTTCAAGACACCATGACAGCCCTCAACAACCATTTGGGCATGAGTTATGATGATTTAATGGCTTTGGGCTATGTTTGGTTTGTGACAAAATACTGGTTACGAGTATCGAGGTGGCCGGTTCAAGGAGAACGTATCCTCGTGGAAACAGAGCTGACAGCGGCCGAGGGTTTTATTGCTGAGAGAACTTTTTATCTATCCGACAGCAAAGGGAACTTGCTCATGCAATCGGTCAGCGACTGGATGCTCAACAGCCTGTCCGAAGAGCGGATTGTTCGATTGGAAGAAGTACCGGAAATGAAAATTTACGAGGTCGTCGGAGATAAAAGAACGAATTTCAAACGCCTGAACCGAGTGACGCATTGGTCCAATCAAAGAGAACACATCGTCGAGGAAGCGGACTTAGATGTGAACCGCCACGTCAATCACGGAAAATACGTTGTTTGGGTTGAAGACTGGCTGGCAGAGGCCAACCAGAATATAAGAGATTTCAATGATATTAAAGTGGTCTATAAAAACCAAGCCTACTTGGGAGACACACTCACTTTAAAAATCGCCGAACAAGGTGGAGGTTATCGTTTTGATATGCTCTCCGAAAACGACCAACCGGCTTGTCAAATAGAAATACAGCCATGAGGTTGTCGCTTTAGAATCAAAGCAAGTTCTCATTTTGTTATGAGAACTTGTTTTTGATAGGAGCAAATTTAAATTTTGTTGAACAAAGTGATGATACATCCTGTGAAAGGATTCAGTGGGTCCTTCCGTCGTGTTATGATAGAAACACGGAGTTGATATGAAACAATATAAAGGAAAGCAGAATCAAAAAGATACCTGTCGTCAAAGCATCGCTTTGATTCAACAGGGGAGTATCCGATATTGCACATCCGCTTGTTTGTGCGGCATACCCTGTCGCTATGACGGCCGTGCCAATACCGTGGAAATTTTAAAAAAAGCCTACGAAAAAGGCCAGGTGTTGCCTCTTTGCCCCGAAGTATTGGGTGGCCTATCCACTCCCAGAGCCCCGGCGGAAATAAAAGGTGCAGGTTCAAAGATTAAAGTGTATAATAGTGAAAATTGCGATGTGACAGTCGCTTTTGTGAAGGGGGCAGAAATAGCACTACAAAAAGCTGCGGCATGGGGCGAAAAAATTGTTGTTTTAAAAAGCAAGAGTCCATCCTGTGGGCTGGGCGTCATCTACGACGGTACCTTTACCGGAACCTTGGTATCCGGAAATGGTGTAGCAGCACAGGCTTTCTTAGATGCAGGCTACTGCGTGTTGACAGAAAAAGATCTCGTTGATTCGATTTAAAAGGTCCTGCTCTTTAAAACCTAAGGTAAGAACATAGAATACAAAAGTTTTGATTGAGACGTTATATTAATAAGGAGTTGAGATGAAAGATAAAATCCATTTAGCGTTGTTTTTTGGTGGGCAATCGGGAGAGCACGAAGTATCCAGAGTGTCCGCATACAATATTGTAGGCGCGATAGATCCCCAAAAATACCAATTGACTTTGATCGGAATTACGAAAAAGGGAAAAATGATACGCTATACCGGCCCCTTAGATGCCATTCCGGGGGGAGAATGGGAAAACAATCGCGGTTACTTGGTGGAGGCTATGGATTTTTTCAACGATCCATTTTTGCAAAGTATCGACATTTGCTTTCCGGTCCTCCATGGCCCCATGGGCGAAGACGGCACCATTCAAGGATTGTTTGAATTGATCAACAAACCCTATGTGGGGTGCGGTGTCTTAAGTTCCGCCGTTGGAATGGACAAACATTTTTCGAAATTGGCTTTTGAACGGGCGGGTATTCCCACCGGTCCATACCAGGCCTACCATTCTTATCAATACGTAGAAGATCCGGAAAGTTTTATGGCGGATATTCAAAAGAGATTGAACTACCCCATCTTTGTTAAGCCCGCCAACATGGGCTCTTCAGTGGGTATTTCTAAAGTGCATACCCATGAAGAATTACAACCGGCTTTGGAATTGGCCTTTGAGTACGATCACAAAATCATTGTAGAAGCGGGAATAGACGGCCATGAGATTGAATGTGCCATTTTAGAAGATGGCGACACCCTCAGGGCAAGCACCCCCGGACAAATTGTGGCATCCAAAGAGTTTTACGACTACGAGGCGAAATATTCCGACGATGAGGATTCTGAGATCATCATTCCGGCGCCCTTAGACCCTCAAACGACAGAAGACATTAAAACCTATGCCATCAAAGCGTTCCGCGCAATCGAAGGCTCCGGTCTATCCCGGGTGGATTTTTTTGTAGAGAAGACAACCGGAGAAATCTTTATAAATGAAATCAACACGTTGCCCGGTTTTACCAATATCTCCATGTATCCTAAAATGTGGGAAGCCGACGGCATCCCCTACAAAACATTAGTCGACAGATTAATTCAAAGTGCATCGAGAAAAATAAAAACCCGAGATTAATGCTTGATAATTACCCTAAAGAGTGGTTTAATGAATTGGAATGAAAGGAGACGTTATGAAAGATAGAAAAAAAGTCTGGCTGTCTATTACCGGTATCGTCAACGATATGGAAAATAGCGACAAGGACACCATGCAATTCCTTACAGAAGGAGATATGTATCGCGAAAGCAACGCCTCCTGCTTCACCTATTTGGAAACAGCTGTATCGGGAATGGAAGGCACGACCACCACAGTGATGGTCGAGCCGAAAAAAGTGTCGGTCATCCGTTTGGGGACGGTCAACAGCATTATGGAGTTTGTGAGCGGCCAAAAAAATGTGACCCAAGTCAACACACCCTATGGTTCCATTAACATGGGTGTTGTAACGCGGGATATCGACATTCGTTACAATGATATCGATGAACCGGTTAAGGTCAATGTTCAATACGATATCAAGCTGGAAGGGTATACCAATTCGGAAAACACCTTGCAAATAGAAGTGAAAGACTACCAATAGCATGAAAAGGCGACGGTGCCCTGCGCCTCGCCTTTTTCTATGGAGGAAGAATGTATATTCGAGAAAAAAACGAAGAAATAATTAAAAACGTCATCTCAACTGCCCTCATCTCTGCGATGGAAAAGGGCGATTTTCAAGTAGAAACCCTACCGGAGATCATGCTGGAGGTACCGCGGGAAAAGGAACACGGCGATTATGCCACCAACATCGCCATGCTTTTGCCAAAGCTGGCAAAAAAAGCACCGAGGGTGATAGCGCAAAGTATTGTAGACAACGCGATGATTGACGATACGCCCATCAAGTCGATCGAAATTGCCGGTCCGGGCTTTATCAACTTCAGATTGAAAGACCAATGGCTTGATGAAGTGGTTACACAAATCCATGAAATGGGCAACGACTACGGAAAAACAACGGGACATCGCGGCAAAACCTACAACTTAGAATTTGTATCCGCTAACCCTACCGGGCCAATGCACATGGGCAATGCCCGGGGTGGCGCCATAGGCGATATCTTAGCCTCCATTGCCCAATGGACCGGTTACGAAGTGACACGGGAGTTTTACATCAACGATGCGGGCAATCAAATAGAAAAATTCGGCGATTCCCTAGACGTGCGTTTTCGTCAATTGATGGGCGAAGACATTCCCTTCCCAGAAGACGGCTATCAGGGAGAGGATATCACCGAGCACATGCAAACTTTTATCGAAGAAGAAGGCGGTACTGACGCTTGCGCCCGCTATATGCAAATGGAGGAGGCGCAAAGAAAAGAAATTTTTGTCCAACGCTGCCTCAAGCTGAACATTTCAAAAATGCAAAAGGATTTAGAAACCTACGGCATTCACTACGACGTGTGGTTTTCGGAACAGAGCTTGTATGAAAACAAGGATATCGAAAAGGCGTTAACACTTTTAAAAGAAAGTGGCGATACCTACGAAGAGGAAGGGGCTCTGTGGTTTGCGACGACAAAATACGGGTGCGAAAAGGACGATGTCCTCGTACGCAACAACGGTCTGCCCACCTATTTTTTAGGCGACATTGCCTATCATTTAAACAAATTTGTGACTCGGGGGTTTGACCGTTGCATCAACGTTTGGGGCGCGGACCATCACGGGCATATTGCTCGGCTTAAAGCAGCCATGACAGCCACCGGCGTGGATGCCCATCGGTTGGATATCGTCACCATGCAATTGGTGCGTCTGATGCGAGACGGCGAAACCGTCAGAATGTCCAAACGCAAAGGCGAAACCGTTTCCTTGGTGGACTTGATCGAGGAAGTTGGCAAAGATGCAGCCCGTTTCTTTTTCAACTTGCGTTCGCCGGACAGTCACTTTGATTTCGACTTGGGATTGGCCTTGGAACAATCCAACGACAACCCCGTTTTTTATGTCCAATATGCCCACGCCAGAATCTGTTCAATTCTCAGACAGATGGAAGAGGAACAACCACAATCCGATTTGAATTTAACCCTTCTCAAAGAACCGGAAGAAAAAAGCTTGATGCTCAGATTATCGACCTTACCGGAAGAAATCATCATCGCAGAAGAAAAGATGGACCCCAGTCGCTTGACCCGCTATGCCATCGACTTGGCCTCGGACTTTCATAGTTTTTACAATGCGTGCCGTGTTCGTGTGGATGATGAAGGCCTGCGCAACGCGCGTTTGGCTTTAATTCAAGCGACACGTACCGTTCTTAAAAATACACTCACCCTACTGGGGGTGGAAGCTCCGGAAAGAATGTGATGGATCCCATATTTTCTCGCGCTTATCCTCTTATCGGCTCCGAGGGTGTCGAGATTTTGCAACAAGCAAAGGTGCTGGTTTTCGGCGTTGGAGGTGTCGGTTCCTATACGGTGGAAGCCTTGGCGCGGTCGGGTATCGGTCACTTGGCGTTGGTGGATAAAGATGTGATCGATGAAACGAATTTAAACCGCCAATTGATCGCAACGAGGCAAACCGTCGGCTTGGACAAGGTTGATGTGGCTGCCCGTCGCATTTACGAAATAAACCCGGCGGCACTGGTAACGATAGAAAAAAAGGAAGTAACCACCCACAATATAGAGGAGTTTTCGCTGGAAGATTACGATTATGTTGTCGATGCCATCGACAGCGTCTCTTCGAAAATTGCCATCATCGAAGCTTGTCATCACAACCAGGTGGGTTGCATTTCCGCAATGGGTACCGGTAACAAATTGGACCCGACTGCCTTCGTGGTGACGGATATTGCAAAAACTTCCTATTGTCCCTTAGCCAAGGTCGTGCGACAGGCTTTAAAGAAAAAAGGCATACAGGGCCACAAAGTGGTGTACTCCACGGAACAACCTAAAATACGTTGTACACCGCCGGCCACAGTATCCTTCGTGCCACCGGTTGCGGGTCTCATCCTGGCTGGGGAAGTCGTTCAAGACTTAATTAAAAAACAACTTTAGGACAAAGGGATGAATCAAAAAACAAATGGTAGGGCTTTCAACTTCCTACGTCGAAAAAAAATAGAAGACATGGTATTTTCCGGTTTGTTTTTCTTTCAGACCGACAAGGGTTTGCCTTATTGCCAAGCCTTTAACTTCACTTTTTCAGATGAGCCCAAACATCGGATCATGCAGATGATCGCTTTGTTGGCAGTGGTTGTGTCCGTGAGTTTTCTCAATAGCTTGCTTCGCAATGTCGTCAGGCTGATTCGACAGGATCGGGCAGCTCAACAAAAAAAGAAGCGCTTAAAAAATAAGAAAGAAAAGGGTAACAGTTCAAATGGGAATGGACCGATGCCCTCATCTTGATAAAAGTTAACCCGAGTTCTACCGCACCTTTCAGTGCTTTTGAACTCGGGTTGTTTTAATGGATCGCCGATGCAATTCAAAAATGGCGCTTCTGCATATTTTTAAAGCCGGCAACCAGATGTCTCAATTGCCAATGGGAAGGAACGATAAAGGTACGCTCGGGGTTGGTGTAAAGAATGGGAAGAATGGTATAGAGCGTTCCGTTTTGCCAGATAGTCAGTATGTCGCCGGCTTCCGGATGCATTGCCACAGATACCTCATCAACACGGTCAAAGGAAAGGATGGGATGCCTTTGTGTTGCATCAACTAAAGAAAATCCGCGCTCCGTTTCCATCAAAATGGCGGTGTCAGCGGTGCGCAATGTCTCGGGCCATGTTCCTACCGTAAACAATACTTTGACCATCCTTGACTCCTTTCCGGGAATCCTTTCTCACTAGGCTTTTATACCGAACAACAAGAATAAAATAACACAGTTCTCTTATTTTTAGCAAAATCATCCGAGATTATCGCTGTTCTTAAGAAAAAATGTGCAGAATAGAAGCGAATCAAATGTATCAGACTCAATGACCGATCAGTCAATCATAACGGAGGAAAAAATGATAGAAGAAATTCGAAAAAATATATACAGATGTGAAGTCCCCTTGCCGAAGAGCCCTCTTAAGTGGATCAACAATTATGTCGTTGTTGGGGATCAAAGAACCTTGGTGGTGGACACGGCCTTTAACAACCCCGATTGTTTCGATGCCTTCATGGCAAACATGGAAACCCTCAAGGTGGATCTCAGCAAGACCGATGTCGTCATTACCCATTTACATGCCGATCATTCCGGCTTAATCGCCGAGCTTTATGCCAGAGGTGCCACGATTTACGGTCCGGAACTGGACATCGAAGTGTTTACCAGACATATGGGCAGCGATGCTTATTATGACAGGTTTCTTCATTTTATGACGATGTTCGGTATGTCAAACCCTACCATCGCATTTTTTGAAAAGCACCCCGCCAGGCGGTACACAACTTCTCCGGAATTCGAATTCACACCTGTTAAGGAAGGGGATATCTTCGATTTGGGAGAGTATCAATTTCAAGTTATTTCCGTGCCAGGACACACACCGTCCATGATTAACTTATACGATGAAAAACACAAGGTGTACCTCTCTGCAGACCATGTTTTGGATACCATTACCCCCAACATTTCTTATTGGGGTCCGGAATACCCGGTTATTTTGGAGACCTATTTTAAAAGCTTGATGAAAATTATAACCATTCCGGTAGAGGTGATGTTGCCGGCCCACCGCAATGTCATAGAAGACCACCCCAGAAGAATCATCGAATTGTTGGACCATCACCGTTTCCGTTTAATGGAAGTAGAAGAAATTTTACAACAAGCAGATCGAGAAATGACCGTTCTCGAAGTAACCCAAAAAATGAAGTGGCGGATCAGAGCCAAAAGCTGGGAAGAATTCCCCGATCCACAAAAAGCCTTTGCAACCGGGGAAGCCATGGTCCATCTAGAATATTTGGCGGCAAAAGATCGTATCGACTTGCGTATTGACGACAACGGTGTTTATTATTTCAGCCGTCGAGATAACAGGGTAAGCCAAGACTATCCCGTCGTTATCAGAGCGTAGTAGCCGGTCATAATAAGGCAAAAAATTCGACCTTCAATTGACATAGTCCCAACCTCTAAACTGTTTTAGAGGTTTTTTAATGCCAACTGAAGGTCGATTGGTGAAAGTATTAAAGAAATGCTCATCAACGGGTGCCCCGTCGCGATCATTTAATCCTTTTACTTAGTGGGTAAAAAACGAAATAGTTGTCCAGCCAATGCTGATGCCGGCATACTCTGAATGACGATTTTCCCGGGGCCGGTTACTTTGGTGTTAAAAATGCCCTCTCCGCCGAATAACATATTTTTAACGCCGGGCACTTGTTGAATATCCATGGTGCAACTCGCATCCATAGCAGCGAGATAACCGGTATCGATGATCATCGACTCGCCGGCTGCCAATTGGTACTCCTTTGCGTAACCGTCAATTTCTAAAAAAGCCGTTCCATTTCCGGACAGTTTTTGCATGATGAAACCTTCGCCACCGAAGAAACCCGCAGAAAATTTTTTCTGAAAGTGAACGGAAAGTTCAACGCCGGATTCCGAGGCTAAAAATGCGGATTTTTGAACGATGATCGAGTTGTTCGGTGAAATCTGTACAGGAAGGATTGAGCCAGGCAAACTGGATGCAAAAGCAATCATGCCCTGTCCACCTTCTGCAGTATACAGATTCTGAAACATGTTCTCACCGGAGAAAAGACGACCGAGCATCTTCCCGGCACCGCCGCCTTTTGTAGACATTTTCATGTTCGGACTCATCCAAGCCATACCGCCGCCTTCGCTGATCATTGTTTCCCCAGACGATAGGGTACAAATGACAACCGGTAGCGGAGTGCCTTCAATTTTATACTCCATGATTGCCTCCTTTGCTGTTTTGATCTTCGTCTTCATTATATATTTTCTGAATGGTCGGGTCAAGAAAAGAATGTATTAAAATAGTAATATTTAAAAAAAGTGATAGATTAAAAATCCATCATGATGGAGAAAGAGCCAAGGACACAGGGGTGACCCTTGTGTCCTTGGCTGGTTTTTTAAAGAATCAGTGAGAAATAATAGAATCGATCTTTTGATTGATTTTTTCTACGTAGGCCAATCCCTCCTCTTCATGAAAGGTTTTAGCCTTAAGGGTTTGCAAACACTCTTCAAAAGCAGCGACCAATACCTCGTTGATTTCGTTATAAATGGCTACGGTTTCCGGTTTTCTTTCGTGATAATCCTGCCAGGTATCCTTCATATAGTCGAAAAGGTGGTTGGTGATGTCCCGCATGATCTTGGCGAACATGGCCACCTCCGTGTGGATGTAATCGGTGTCGGCTTCGTAAACAGAATGTTCGGAAACTCTTAAACGCCCCAATTCCGCCAATTGTTGGTAAGACTGGGAGCCCGCCAGTATGATTTGGTGATGGTACAAGACGTTGACGCTGATATCCAGATGTTCGAGGAGGTCGTTGCGCTTTAAAAAGTCCAAGTTTACTTTTAAATCGTTTAAGGTGGAGTCCGGCTCAAACATGATAAAACCGACATTCGGCTCAATACCGTGTCGCCGTAAGATACGCAAGGCATTTTCGTTGTCCGACACCGTCGTGTGTTTATTGAGTCGTTTTAAGGATTCGTCTTTGCCGCTTTCCAAACCGACTAAAATATTTTGCAGCCCGGCATCCACCAGAGCGGCAGTGGTCTCTTCGTCGATGTCGTTAGCTCGCGCTTCGATACCGAAACGGATTTTTCTGGTTTTCAATAACTCCGCCAAGGCTAAAACACGTTTGCGGCCGTTGCGCCCCGGTCCATAAAAATTGGGATCGGTAAAATAAAAATAGCGGTAATCTGTGGTCGCCAAGATATGGTCGATTTCGCGGACGATGTTTTCCGGTGAGCGTCCCCGCCACTTGCCTTGGGCAATGTGGTCGCCTTCGTAATAGGGGTTAATATAGCAAAAGGTGCAGTTGCCGTAACAACCGCGGGAGCCGAAAATATTCACCTCGCCGCCGGGGTAGGAGGATGGCTTGCGAATGGGAAAGGGCAAGCTATCCAAATCTTGGACTTGTTGGCCTCTGCTTTGGATAAAACCGTCGCCTTTTCGGGCGGCAATACCCTGCACTTCGCTAAAATCCGCCAATGAGGATAATAGGTTTAAAATGGTAATCTCATTTTCGCCCATCATGCAGGTGTCGATGGCGGGTGCATTGTTTAAAATCTCACGATAGGCAAAGGTCGGGTAATAGCCGTAAACGGAAACATGGGAGATGTTAAATTCACCTTTTATTTTTTCGATGAACCGGTAAAGGTGGCTGTTGTCTTCCCAATTGTAGACCAGATGAATGCCCAAAAAATCCGGCGGGTCCATGGCGATTTGCTCGTAGATGGTATCGAAACTTAAGTTCTCCATATACCCTTCAATGATACGGGTCGGGTAACCGGCTTCAATGCAACGAGCGGCTAAATAGCCGGTGTTTAAACAAGATGCCAAGGTCGTGTTGGCAATGTCGTTTTGCCGGTCTGCAAACAATTGTCTGGGGTGTTCTAAAAATAATACTTTCATGATCAAGCCTCCTGCCACATCAATATATTCTTTGTGTTGTGGTACACTTCAAGCGCATACCGCAAGGTGTTGGTTTCTTTCGGGTTGTAATAAGTCGGATAGAGGAGATCGGTGCTGTCGTCGATGAGGCCTCTTTCTCTGGCAATGCGTTCTATCTCGGTATTGGGCATGATACGAATTAAATTCAGCACAATGGTCCCAATGGTTTTTGACCCTTCGTGGATATTGTAAATGCGGTCGATGAGACGTTTGGCTTCATCGACATTTTTTTCAGAAACCGCCGGGGTGTTGACCAGAAAATGATAGACGGTCACAATACCCACATCGGATAAAACCTTTGCTGTGTGTAGGATATCATCAATGGTTAAGTTTTTCTTTAATATCTTGAGAGCATCTGCTGTTAAGCCGTCGGGGGACAGCGAGAAACACTCACAACCGGATTCGGCATAAAGCCGTGCGTTATCCGGCGTCAATAGATTTTCTCTAAAAAAGCCACTCCAACGGATGGGCAATTGGCGTTTGATCAATTCCTTGCAGATTTCGTCCAAATGGTTGACGGGAAAATTGACGATGGAGTCGGTTAAATGGATACGCGTCACGCCGGAGCGGTGGTAAAGATCGGCGATCTCATCGACGACATCCACCGGGTTTCTGGTGCGCATACAGGTTCCCGACAAAAGGGGGTAGGAGCAATAGGCACATCGATAACTACAACCTCTTTTGCCTTCGACTCCGATGGATTCCACGTATTTGTTGACTTCTAAATAGGGTTTGACCGGTAACAGTTCGCGGTTGGGTACGGTGTATTCCGCCATCTTAAAGGAGGCCACCGGTGGGTTGAGGATGACGGCATCCCCTTTGCGGTAGATGACCCCGGGTATATTACCCGGTTGATCGAAATTCTTCAACAAGGGCAGAATATTCTGTTCCGCTTCGCCTACAATCCCACATTGAATTTGTGTAAACTCTTCCATTAAGCGTTTAGGAAAAAGGGAAAAAGCCGTTCCACCGGCTAGAATCGGTGTGTCCGGCGCATAGGTTTTGAGCAGGTTTAATGTAATGGCAAAGGGCACGATCAGGGAGTTGGTGCGGTTACCCAAAGGGTCTACATTGCGCAAAGAGACACCGATGAGATCCGGCTGTATGGCCTCAATTTTTTTCTTTAAATCACCGTAAGCATCGGTGGCCATATTCATATCGTAAAGGCTTAGATCATACTTTTTGCTCCTCTCGATGATACTCGCCAAAGTGACCAGACCGATGGGGTAAACCCGTTCTATATCGATTCCTTCCATGGAAAGGGTTTGGATCAATAAGATTTTCTTCATTCTCTACTCCAACAACAATAATGCATAGTACTTGATGTATTCCCCTTTTTCCTTGAGGGTGTGCATGGTTTCACCCACTTGAGCAACCGTGGCAAACACGTCGATACCGGCTCCCTCCATGGAGGGGCGCTTGTGTTTACGGTTGTTACAGGGCTTTGTTCGATCACAATTCGGGCAAATGGAGCAGGGGCCGGCCCAAAAGACAAAAGCCTTGTAAAAACCTTCTTTAAAGGCAAGAGATTCCGCTTGCAAGGCTTTTCTTTGAAAGACATCCGTGGGCGGTTGGTCTTTCAACAGGTAAGCACGGCGGTAATCCGCTAAAAGAGACGCTGTTTTTTCTACGGGGTACAAATCGTTGTCCACACATTCTTTTTGATGGGCGGAGCGACAGCCGTAGGAACATTTGTTTTTTGCAAATTCCGAAAGGACTACTTGATCCGGGGAAATAGGAATCAACTCCTCAAAGCCCATGGCTTTAATGGGGTGGTAAATTCTCGCCATCGGATCGATTGACAATTGTTGCAACGGCTCCGGCGATAGGGCAGCAGCCATCAAAGCCGTGTCCGACGGGAGGGGTATTAAAGGAGTTGTGACAAGCCCGGCCTGCTCCAAGCAATGTTCTACATCCGCTGCTTTGTACACACGACCATTATAGGTGTTGGCAAACATATTGATATCAGAGAAATGCCCCTTAATCGGCCAATGTTCCAAAAAGAAATCGTGGATGATTATCAAGCCCTCCGGTTTCAACAAGCGCCGGACTTCTTGAATCACGATGTGGTTTTCGTCCACACCATAGGCATGGACGATATTGGATAAAATAATCAAGTCGTACTGCTCCGTCATGGGCCAAGGCGCGTCCAAAATATTGCAAGGACTAAAGTGCATGCGATTAAAAACCGTTTCGTCACAACGTTCTTTTAAATAGTTTTCCGTGATGGGAATCATCTGTCGGATGTCCACCAAAGTGGCGTGACATTGGGGGAAGGCCTCTAAAAAACCTTTGGAAAAGGCACCGGAGCCGGCGCCGACATCTAAAATATCGCCTTTAAAATCTTTGAAGAAGGGCAAGATTTCCTGTACCTTGGATAAGGCGATATTGTCCATGGCTTTGATGTAGTTGAGTCGCCTTGCATTCAGGGTTTCTTCGGAGATATCCTCGGGTAAAAAATGCACCCGTTGTCCTTTTTCAAGTGCCCGGCCTAAGGTTTTCCAGTCTTCTCGGAGGCTTTTACGCCATTGTATATTGTTCCCTTGGTAAAGGGGGCTGTCTTTGAGCAAATACTTTTCCGAAAGGGTGCTGTTGCTCCACATACCACGGTATTCGGAAACCAAGTCCAACTCTTTCAGCAATTGTAGGTAACGTTCCAAAGCCTGTGGCTCTAATTTCAGGCGCTTTCCAAGAGCTTCGGTGGAGATAGAGGGATGTTCCTGCAAAATCTCAAAAAGGTCTTGCTCCATGGAGAGAAACAAGACCTCGGAATACCAATAGGCGGTTGCCAAATCTTCAATGTATTGTGGGCCGCCGGTATGGGGATCCCACTTAAGCATTGCCATCAGTCACCCCGGCATCTTCAAAGGAAAGCATATCGTTGATGCAGCGGCAGGCACATTCACAAATGTGGAAGGCAACAGCGGCACCGGTACCTTCTCCTAAGCATAGGTTGAGTTGCAAGAGGGGCTCTAATCCCAATGCTTCCCACATGTATTGGTGCCCCGGTTCTTCCGAACGGTGGGAGGCGATCATATAATCCAGCGTTTCAGGTTTCAGTTTCTTGGCGATCATGGCACCGGCGGTAGAGATAAAACCGTCGACCACAACGGGGATGCGGTGGTAGGCTGCGGCCAAAACGGTACCCGCAATTCCTGCGATGTCGTAACCGCCAATTTTGGAGAGCACGTCGATGGCATCCTCCGGATCCGGATTGTTTAAAGCGATGGAATCTTTAATAACTTCGGCTTTGTTTAGTAATTGGGTGTTGTTGAGTCCGGTTCCTTTGCCGGTAACTGCAGTGACGGGGTAACCGCCCAATACAGCGACAACGGCAGAACTCGGGGTGGTGTTGCCGATACCCAATTCGCCGGTACCGACCAATTTCAAATCGTATTTTTCGATGGCGTCGGAGACGACAGCAAAGCTTCTTTCCAAGGCTTCCACGGCTTGTTCTCTGGTCATGGCAGGACCTTTTCTCATATTTTCGCTGCCGTAGGCAATTTTACAATCCACCACTTGACCGGAGTCCACCAACTCGTTTAAGTCTTTTTTAACACCCATATCTACCAGACAGACGGTACCTCCGGCGGCTTTGGTCAGAACATTGACGCCGGCTCCACCTCTAACGATGTTGTCGATCATTTCCAAAGTAACGATTTGAGGAAAGGCCGAAACACCTTCGTCGGCGACACCGTGGTCGGCAGCCATGGTAAAGATCATTTTATTGGTAACTTCCGGTGAATCGGTTCTTTCAATGGCTGAAATTTGTTGGGCAACGTCTAAGATTTTTCCCAAACTCCAAGTTGGAATGGCCAAGCCCTTTAGCTTTTCGGTAGCCTTAGCTTCCCAATGGGCATCCTTCGGTTCGATACCGTTTAAAATTTCTTCTAATGTTTTCATGCGCTTCTCCTTGTTTTTTTAATTATAAATGAGTGAATCCAATCGGCTAAGAACCGACTAGGCAATTTCAAAATATTCCGCTGCGATATCGGCCAAACATTTTTCGTCACCACAGGCGGCACAGCCGTCATCTGTGGCTTTTTCCAATGCCATTTTAGCACGTAAGGTTTCAGGATCCAAGGCGTTGGCAATTTGAGCCTCTTTGTCCAAGGCAACTCTCGCTTTGGACATCGCCAAAGATCGGTTCCAAGCAGGGCCACCGCGGCGCAAAACGTTGGCGCAATCGGCGGCAATACGGGTGGTTCGCACACCGATGCGAACATCTTCTTCGGTGGGTAAACCTAGATGTTCAGCAGGGGTTAAATAGCACAGGAAGTCTGCGCCGTGTAAGCCCGCATAGGCACCGCCGATGGCACCGGTAATGTTGTCGTAACCCGGGGCAACATCCGTCGCCAAAAATCCTAAAATGTAGTAGGGAACACCGTGGCACAAACGCTTTTGCATTTGCATGGTGGTAGCGATGTGGTTTAAGGGTACGTGACCCGGTCCCTCGATCATCACCTGTACACCGGCTTCCAAAGCTCTCTTGGTTAAATCGCCGGCAACCATGAGCCCGGTTATTTGGGCGGCATCTAAGGAGTCGGCGTTGGCACCGGGACGAATCGCGTCACCGATACTCAAAACCGTATCCGTGGCCTTTAAGATCTCCAGTAGACGGTCAAAATGTTCAAACAGAGGGTTTTCCTTTTGGTTGTGGAACATCCATGCGGTTAAAAAGGAGCCACCCCGGCTCACCACGTCGCTGACACGGCCGGTTCGTTGCAGGGCGTTTAGAACATCCCAGTTCAACGCGGAGTGAATGGCCATAAAGTCCATCCCTTCCTGGCATTGTTTTTCGATGGTTTCCATTAAGTCGTCGGTGGTCATATCCACCATGGCGCCGTGTTTTTCAATGGCTTCAACAGAGGCCTGGTACACCGGCACGCAACCGGCGGCTATATTGGAAATGCTCAAACTTTGTTTGCCCATGGCGTCGATATCGTCCCCGGTGGAGAGGTCCATAAAAGCATTGGCACCGCATTCTTCCAGCATCATCAGCTTTTTGGCTTCCATTTCCATGTCGTTGCGGTCCGAGGAAGTACCCATTAAACCGTTGACTTTGACATCCAAACCGGTGCCGATACCGCAAATTTGACTGCGGTCTCTGTATTTGTTTTTAGGTATGACGATATGGCCTTTGGCTACTCCGGCTCTGATAAACTCCGGGGTCACACCTTCTAATTCGGCAACGATTTCCATTTCTTCGGTTATTTTTCCCTTGCGGGCTTGTAAGATTTGCGTCATTGACGGGCCTCCTGATTTTGATTCGGTCTTAAATATTTTTCTACGATACGCATGGCACAGTATTTACCGCACATGGTACATTCCGATGTAAAAGAGGTGGAACGTTCTCTCCAAACCCTCTCGGCGGTTTCGGGATCGATGGATAAGGCAAATTGTTTTTTCCAATCCATTTCCCGTCGTGCAACGGACATGTCAAAATCCCATTTAATAGCCTGTTCATGGCCTTTGGCCACGTCTCCGGCATGGGCGGCGATACGAGAAGCCATGACGCCTTCATAGACATCTTCCGGAGAGGGCATGCCGATGTGTTCCGCCGGGGTGACATAGCATAAGAAGTCGGCGCCGGCATAAGCGGCAATGGCGCCACCAATAGCGGAGGTTACATGGTCCATTCCGGCGGCGGTGTCGGTGGGCAGGCAGCCGAAAACAAAGTAAGGTGCTCCGTGGCAGAGTTTCTTCTGTAGTTTGACGGTGGTTTCTATTTCGTCTAAGGGCACATGTCCCGGACCTTTAACCATGACCTGTACGCCGGCTTCTCTGGCCCTACGGCATAGGGAACCTAAAAGCACCAGTTCTTCGACTTGAGCGGCGTCTAGGGAGTCGGCGATGCAACCGGGGCGCATGCCGTCGGCAAAACTCAACACCACGTCGTATTTTTTGCAAATCGCGATGATTTCGTCGAAACGGGTGTAAAGTGGGTTTTCAGTTTTATTCAGAAGCATCCAACCGATGAGGTGGCTTCCACCATAGGAAACCAACGGGTCGATGCGTCCTTCTTCTTTAGCGCGCTGAATGACGGACAGGGTGGTGCCCGGATGCATGGCTAAAAAGGCAACCCCTTCCTTCGCTTGGCGCTCAATCATTTCGATCATGTCGTCGGCGGTAATGTGAACGGAAGATCCGCTCTTAGCTTCGGCTTCCGCCAGCGTTTGATACATGGGCAAGGTGCCCACGGGGCAGGTAACCGTTGAGAGGATTCTCTCTCTTAAGCCTTCGATATCGCCGCGAACGGAGAGATCCATCAGGGTATCCGTGTGGGCTTTTAAAGCTTGTTCGACTTTTTCCCATTCGCCATCCGGGGTATCTGTTGTTTCGTACATGCCCACAGAGGCACTGACTTTTGTAAACAACCCTTTGCCAATGGCAACCGGATCGACCTGCGGTCTGGAACTTTTTAAAATGACGATATTTCCGGCGGCAATGCCGTCGCAAATAAACTCGGGGGTGACCCCTTCTTTTTCAGCGACGCGAATCATTTCCGGGGTCAATTCACCTCGACGTGCACTTTCAAGTATGGTCATACTTTCCTCCTCAAATTGCAATTGTTTTTGTAAAATAAAAAATCCATAGTCGAAAGAGTGAGATAGCATTCTCTCGACTATGGATTTTGCCTTCACCCATAGGTGGTTACCATTGTAGGCAGGTCTCCTGACTTACGGAATAGCACAATCGACGCCTTCCCGCTATCGCAGTGGCTTTGCCGATCATTACCGTTTACAGTGATGGGTTCGTTCGGGATTTGCACCCGATTCCCTATTCTCCCCGAAGGGCACCTTACAAGGTTTTCTTCAATTGGACACATTATACCCTGTCCCCCATAGGAATGCAAGGACTTTTTTTAAATCGGTTTCAAGCCCTTGCAGGTTAGCGGTATAGGAGAAATGGGTTTATTAAAAATAGTGCATTCTGCAAATAAAGCGATTAAAGTGGTGGAATATTAATGGTGCTCAATATTTCAACTCATAATTTATATTCTAAAGTACGGGAAAATTCTATGGGCATATCCATGTCGTCTTCGTAATAAATATGGGATATTTTAGGACTATAGCAGGGGTTGTTTTCTTGGATGTGTTCGTAGATCTTATCGGTCAGGGGTTCTATCTCTTCGATGGTGATGTGGTTGGCTACCACCAACTCCATATTGATCATATAGCGATTTTTTTCTTCGTTCATTCGAAGGGTCTTTAAATAAACCCCTTGGGTCACACTTTTGATAGAGTGCATGCATTTCTTCTTGACTTGTTGGATCGCAGCGCGGTCGGTTTCTACAGGGTCAATGTGGATGACCATGTGAACACCGGTTTCCTTTTCAAGTTTTTCCTCCAGCTCGTCGATGACTGTGTGGACGTCCTTGAGACTTGCCGTATCCGGTACTTCTGCGTGAATGGACCCGATGACTCTGTTTGGGCCGTAATCGTGGATGATTAAATCGTGGCTGCCGATGATCCCTTCGCCGCTTAAGACAATTCGGTTAATCTCCTCTACGATTTCCGGATCCGGCTCGGAACCCAATAAAAGATCCACGGTTTGCTTGGCAATATCAAAACCCGCTTTGACAATGAGCAAAGAAGCCAACACCGCAATGTAACCGTCGATGTTGAGATGGGCGACCTGCATGATGATGACGGAAAAAATGATGGCGGAGGTTGCAATGACATCGCTGAGACTGTCTTTAGCAATAGCCTCGTTGACGGTGGAATTGATGGTTTTTGCGATGTAGCGATTGTAAGAAAACATCCACACCTTGACAGAAATCGACAAAATTAAAATAACAATCGACAGGGTGTTCATCGCTATGGGCTGAGGGTCGATGATTTTATCGATGGCACTTTTTAAAAGAGCAAACCCCACATAGATAATGAAAAAAGATAAAATCAGAGAAGCGATGTATTCGTACCGCCCATGACCGTAGGGGTGTTCCTCGTCCGCCGGTTTATTGCTGAGTTTAATGCCGACGATGGCAATAACCGAAAACCCTAAGTCCGATAAATTGTTAAAGGCATCGGAGATAACAGCTAGGGAATTGGCAAGAAGTCCAATGGTCAATTTGATGGCAAACAGGGAGAGATTACAGAGAATGCCTAAAACAGCTCCTAAGATGCTGTAAGATTCGCGAACTGCCCTATTTTCAGTATGCTGATAATTGGGAATAAATTTTTTAATCAATAAGACAATCATAAAACCTCCATTATCAATTTGATATTCGGTGTGTATGAAGATAGAATTGAGCAAACTTTTCGAGATCATGCTTTTTTTAAAGTTTTGAATGCTACAATCTATTCAACATAAATTTATTATACACCAAAGGCAAAAGGACATGAACGTAAAAATGGCCTTTAGCGAAGTCTTAAGGATTGTAGAGTAGAATAAGTGATCGAATACCCTACTAATGATCAGAGTTAAATAAGGAGTTTTTATGGAAAAGAGCAAGAAAAAGACGATTTATTCGGTACTAATGGTTATATTTTTAGTGATATTTATTGCTTCCGCTGTTTACATCGGAAATTATATGATCAATTCTAGAAAGCAAAAAGCAATATACGATCAATTAAAAATTGGAGCTGCGGATCTAACAAACAATGAAGACGAGTATACCAATCAGGTCATGGCCCATTATCGAGCCTTGAAGGATGAAAATCCGGACTTTGTCGGTTGGATCAAAGCAGAAGGTACCAATATCGATTACCCCGTTATGCAAACCCCGGAACACAATGAGTTTTATCTCTATCGCAATTTTAAAAAAGAGGACAGCATCAACGGCAGTATTTTTGCCGATTTAATTTCAACCATTTATCCTCCCAGTGACAACATCCTGTTGCATGGACACAATATGAAGGATGGATCGATGTTTGCAACCATGCTTCGCTACAGGGATGAATCTTTTTATCAAGAACACCCCACCATCCAGTTTGACACCTTAGATGGTTTGGGAACTTATCAAATCATTTCTGTTTTCCGTGTGGATGTCAGCATCAATAGCCCGGATTTCAAGTACTACAACTTCGGTAATGCTGAGAATGCACAGGAATTCGAAGATTATGTTAAAAATGTCAAGGCTTTGTCCTATTATGATACCGGACATACGGCCAGTTATGGTGATAAATTGATTACCCTATCCACTTGTGAGTTCAACTCCGAGAACGGACGTTTGGTCATCGTGGCTAAAAGAATCAAATAAATCGTCGGTTGGCGTATAAATGTGCACCCTAAGCCCTGGGCTTATGGGTGCATCTTTTTATGTGGGAGAAATCCGATTGTTGACTCCTTCTTTACGCTAACCTTAAATATTGCTATAATGTTAAAGTGAAAGAATGATAAGAACAGAAAGGTCCGTGCTATGCAAAGCTTAAAAGACAAAATTATAAAAGAAGGGCGTATTGTTGATGGGAAGATTTTAAAGGTCGATTCTTTTTTAAACCATCAGTTGGATGTTAAACTCTTTGAAGAAATGGGAAGAGAATTCGCCAAGCGATTTGAAGGTCAGGGGATCAACAAAATCATAACGATAGAAACTTCCGGGATTGCCATCGCGACAGCGGTAGCGCCTGCATTTGACTATTGCCCCGTGGTGTTTGCAAAAAAACACCAATCCCTCAACTTAGATGCAGAGGTGTATCAAAGCTCGGTGTATTCTTTTACCAAACAAGTCTCTTACCAAATTAAAATTGCAAAAAAATATTTAAATGAAAAAGATCGCGTATTGATCATAGACGATTTTCTAGCCAACGGCAAAGCGGTGGAGGCCTTGGAGGATATTATTCGCCAAGCCGGAGCCACCTTGGTTGGCGTTGGAATTGCCATCGAAAAAGGCTTTCAAGACGGCGGAAAATTACTGAGAAATTCCGGCATACACTTGGAATCCTTAGCGATTGTCGAATTGTTGGAAGAGGACGGCACCATAGTTTTTAAAGACGAACAGAACGACCTATGAGCGATGCACGGCCCATCGGCTTAATGGATTCGGGAGTGGGCGGCCTGACGGTTTTAAAAGAGACTGCTGCCTTGCTGCCCAATGAGGATATCCTTTACTTAGGGGATTCGGCCAACATGCCCTACGGCGAAAAAACCAACGAAGAGATCATCAAATTTGCGAATCAAGACATTGCATTTTTAGAAAGCAAAGGCGTTAAAGCCATTGTGTTGGCGTGCAATACCGTTTCTTCTTTAGTAGATCACGTCACCGCCCGAGTTCCCTTGGTCAGCATTGTCGATGCCGGCTGTGCGGCCGTGTTGGAAAGTTGCAACAAGGGCAAAGTCGGTCTGATTGCGACCACCGCAACCGTACGCAACCGCACCTACGAAAAAAAGATGGCCGCTCTAACCTCGGATGTACAATTTATATCCCACGGTACCAAGCATTTGGCCCAAGCGATCAACGACAATATCGAAGAAAAAAAAGCATTGGTTAAATATATCGTCAATGCCATCGATCCGATTTTAAGGCAACATGGCATATCTAAAATTTTGTTGGGATGTACCCATTACCCCATTGTCAAAGAAACGATGGAATCTTTATACCCCATGGTGCACATCATCAATCCGGCCGAAATGCAGGTAAAAGATTTAATACGTTCCTTAAACGGAGCTGAGGGCTTAAATCCCCAAAAAACCAAAGGAAATATTAAACTGTACTTTACAGGCGATGCATCAAACCGTCAATCCTTTGTGGATATCGCCAATATTTTAGAATTACCTTACAACGAATTAAAACACGTCACCTTGGATGCATTTGAAAAAGAGGAATAGAATTAATGGAAAAAGCAAAAAAAACAGTTTATTCAGGCATACAACCCTCCGGGACCTTTACCATCGGTAATTATCTTGGAGCCATGCGCAATTGGGTACCCATGCAGGATCAATACGATTGCATTTATGCAATTGCGGATTTACACGCACTCACCGTACCCCAAGTACCGGCGGAACTGCGCAAAAGAACTTACGAATCCGTGGCCATGTTGTTGGCCATCGGCATCGATCCGCAAAAGTCCATCTTATACGTACAAAGCCATGTTCCCGCCCATACGGAACTCACCTGGTTGTTAAACTGTAACGCCTATATGGGTGAGCTCAGCCGCATGACGCAATACAAGGACAAATCGGAAAGACAGGGTAAAAATATTCGGGTGGCCCTTTTCGATTATCCGGTGCTCATGGCAGCGGATATTTTACTCTATGAAACAGACTTGGTTCCCGTCGGGGACGACCAAAAACAACACGTGGAGTTGGTGCGGGACCTCGCCGGGCGTTTCAACCAAAACTACAGCCCGACCTTTGTATTGCCGGAACCTTATTTTGGAGAAAGCGGAACCCGGTTGATGAGTTTACAGGATCCCTCCAGAAAAATGTCCAAATCCGATGAAAATCAAAATGCTTATGTATCCATGACGGACCAACCTCAAGTCATTCGCAATAAATTTAAACGGGCTATCACCGACTCTATAGGAAAGGTACAATACGATAAAACTTCCCAACCGGGAATTGCCAACTTAATGGATATATACAGCAGTTGTACCGGACGGAGCTATGAAGAGATCGAAAAAGAATTCGAGGGCAAAGGCTATGGGGACTTTAAAATGGCTGTAGGAGAGGCAGTGGTGGAGGTTTTAGAACCCATACAACAGACTTACAACGAGCTGATCAAAGACAAAGCCAATTTGGACAATCTGATGAAAGAAAATGCCCAAAAGGCTGCTGTCAGAGCTCAAAAAGTATTGCGAAAAGTGCGCAGAAAAGTCGGTTTAGTTGGTTAATGAGCGTGGAGCTGTCTGAGGATAGCTCCTTTTTTTGGAGGTTTTAATGGGACTGACACTTTTAATTGGACGCTATCAAAGAAGTGGACAAACAAAAAGCGAAGTGATCTATGATGAAATGCTGCAAGCAAAGATTCGCGGCAATCATAAGCTCATTTTGTTGACCACAGAAAACCACACCCTGGCAGCGGAGAGAGAATTGATCGCTGCCACCGGTCTTCCCGGTTTAATCGATATGGAAGTGTGGAGTTTTAAAACCCTTGCCCAACGCGTTTTTGAAGAGGTGGGTGGCAATCGGAAAAATATTTTAGACGAACACGGCAAACAGATGGTTTTGCATAAAAGCATGGAGGAAGTTCAAGAAGACCTACAACTCTACGGCAAATCCATAGGAAAGGCCGGGTTTTTGGAAAATGTCGATCATTTAATTGTAGAGCTAAAGGAAAATAATATTGCCCCTCAGGATTTAGAGGACTATTTGCAAAAAAACAGACGACCGACGGACTTGTTGACAAAAAAAATAAAAGATCTCCGTAAGATTATTCAGCAATATCAGCATAATCTCGGTCAAGACCGCTTAGACACGCAAGACGAAATGGCCTATTTGAGGCAAAAGATCGACAGTTCAAAAAAATTAAAAGATACCTTGATTTGGATGGATGGCTTTATGGCCTTTAATCTGCAAGAGATCGCCATCATCATGGCCTTGGCACAAAAAGTTCAGCATTTGACGATTGCTCTAACCGTGGATAAGGATGAACATGCGCGGGACGGAGACGTTTTTGAAATCGGCGTTCAAACACTGGAACATTTACAAGAACAAGCTCGCCTTCTAAAAATTCCTTTTCAGATAGAAGTGTTGAAAAACGGCGAAGGAAGCGTGAATCCGGCTTTAGATCATTTAGAGCGAGAATTTTTCACCTACTACCCTAAGGTTTATGCGGAAAAGCCGGAAGGCCTATCCCTGACGGAATGTGCCAGCCCCTGGGAGGAAGCACAACGTGCAGCGGCGCAAATCATCGCTTTGACGAGAGAACGGGGCTACCGCTATCAGGACATGGTGGTGGTAACCGGAGATATCGACGCCTACAGTGACACCATTAAACGTGTTTTTATACAACACGATATTCCCATCTACATCGATCATCCACAGCCCATCACCGACAACCTTTTAATCATCGCCGTCTTAACCGCCTTAAGCGCAGCTGTCAAAGGCTATCGTTACGAAGACTTGTTTCAATTTGTAAAAAGCGGCTATGCGCCCATTACAGATGAAGAAGGAGACCTATTAGAAAACTACGTCCTGGTACATGGTATTCAAAGCCATTTGGAGGATTATACTTATTTAAAAGAGGGCGAAGACACCACATTGGAAGCCTTGAATGCCATCCGGGTTAAATTGATGACCCCTTTAAGAGCTTTACAGAAAGCCTTGGGTCAAGCGCGCCACTACGAAGGTAAACTGGCAGCCCTTTATCAATTTTTGCAGACCATCGATATTGCCGCACGCAATAGAGACAGAGTGGATGCTTTGAATTTGGAAGAGCTTTTTGAGCAAGCCAACAGACAGGAGCAAATCCTGGAAATGCTGGTAGAAATGATGGCGCAAATGGCCACCACCTTTCAACAACAACCCTGTAACAATCAAAACTTCTTAAAGATGATGGAGGTAGGCTTAGGGACTTATAACGTCACCAGCTTACCCGTAGATCGAGATGTCGTCTTTGTGGGGGAAGTTCAAAAGAGCAGAGACACCGGTTTCAAAGCATTGTTCGTGTTGGGGCTTAACGAAGGGGTATTGCCCAAAGAAAGCGATGCCATCGGTTTACTCACCGAGGGTGAGCGCACCCTTCTCAGAGAAGGAGATTTTGCCTTAAATGAGGGAGCGCAATACCAAAGAAAACTTCAGGCCTACAACACCTATGTCGCTTTTACCAGACCTAAGGAAGCGTTGCATTTTTATTATACCTTAACATCTCAAGACGGCACGCCGATCAGACCGTCGGGGTACTGCGACACCCTGACCATGGTTTTTCCAAACATTTTACAAGGGTCTTCATCGGGAGATGGACCTCAGGGCATGTCCTTGGTTTCCAATGCTCAGGGCACCCTGAGCCATTTTGCCGCCTTAAAAAGAGAAGGGGAGAACAACGCGGAAAGTGCAGAACTTTGGCATCATTTGCTGATGTGGTATCAAGACCAACCGGCGTACCGGAAATACGTCGACCGCTATCAAAAAGGGGCTCGGTATCGCGGCATCGACACCGACCTAAGTGCGTCCATTCAAAAACAACTCTACCCTAAACCATTCGAAACCTCGGTTTCTCGATTGGAAACTTACAGCAGTTGTCCCTTTAAGCACTTTGTCGACTATGCCATCTACCCTAAAAAAATCGAAGAGTACGAAGTGTCCTTACCGGATTTGGGCAGTTTATTTCATCAAGTAGTCAATGATATTTTTCAGAGTGCTCTGTCCCGGGGCATGGCTCCGGAAAACTTGAGCACGCAGGAGCTTTCAGAAATGGTGCACACCTTTTTTGAAGCCCGTACGGAACAAATTAAAAACAATATCTTTCAATCCAAGGGGCAGTACCGTTACCTGAAACGCAAGGCCCAACGAACGCTAATGACCAGCCTAAAAGCCGCCTTCAAACATCTGAAAAGCGGTAGGTTCTCCTTTCAAAACGGGGAAAAAACATTCTACAAAAATTTGAAGATGTCCAGTAGCGAAGACTTTATTTTGAAGGGCACCATCGATCGCATCGATATCAGTAAAAAAGGGGAACGCACTTTGGTTAAAGTCATCGATTATAAATCCGGCGCCGGCGCTCTTTCCTTTACGGAAATTTATCACGGTTTAACCCTGCAATTACTGGTGTATTTGATGGTGGCTTTAGAGGACAGACAAGCGGCAGGGGATTGGTTAGTCCCCGGTGGATCCTTTTATTTTTATATCAGGGACAGCGTTGTTCCGATATCTAAAATAACTGCAGAAGAAATCACCAAATCCGTGGAAGATCAATTTAAAATGGACGGTCTATTTTTAGACGACATCGATTTCTTTGAAGCAATGGATGAAGAAAAAGGAACGATGGTTTTCAAAGCCAGATCGCGGAGCATGAAACTGACGGAGGACGAGTTCACTCATTTATTGTCAAAGGTGCGAGCAAAGGTCATCGCCTTGGCTGAAGCCATCAACCAAGGGGATATTGCCGTAGCACCCATCGAGCTGGGCGATCAAACCCCCTGTAGCTATTGCGATTACAAAGCATTGTGTCAAATAGATGAAGAGATCAACCAGAAGGATTACCGCAGAATTTACCCGGACAACCAAGCCTACAGGGCTATATTGGTAAGCGACGATGAGGAGGACACCCATGAAGTGGACAGATGAACAATTAGAAGCCATTGAAGTAGACCGATGTAACGTGTTGGTCTCAGCTGCAGCGGGTTCGGGAAAAACCGCTCTGCTCATCGAACGATTGGTACGGTTGATATTAGACAAAAAAGCCGATGTCGATGAGTTGTTGGTCCTAACCTTTACCAGAGCCGCAGCGGGAGAGGTGAAGGAACGCTTGCGCAAAGCATTGCAACAGGCATTGATCCATGGTGAAGACAGTGCCTATTTGCAAAAACAAATGGCGTTGCTACCCTCGGCTTCTATTTCCACGATCCATGCTTTTTGCTCGAGAATCGTTCGAACCTACTTCCAAGAAGCAGAAGTGGACCCGGCGTTTACCATTGGCAATGAAGCGGCCTTAAGCATCCTCTACGAAGAAAGCATGGAAGCGGTTTTCGAAGAGCATTACTTAGAAGCCCAAGAAAAAGATAGCACGGCCTTTACCCGATTGGTGGACCGCTATTCGGGAAATCGCGACGACAGAGGTCTGGTGGTGGAGGTGGACCGGCTGTATCGGTTTTTAAGCACCGTTCCGGAACCGCGTCAATGGTGTGATCGCGCCCTGGAAAGTATGGATGATCAAAAGGAGTTTTTTGACACGCCCTTTGGAGAATTGCTGCGACAGGATGTCCAAGGCACCTTCCAATCGGCGGCCTCATACTACAAAGAAGCGCAAAAGCTTTTGCAACAACACTCGGGGGATGCCTACGCCAAGATCCATTCGTTGCTTCAAGAAGAAGCGTCTGAAGTGGAACAAATTCTAAAACAATTGTCTGACAAGAATGTGGAATTTCTACAAGAAGAGATGCCCTTTAAAAACTTTCCAAGACGCACCAAAGCCATGGACGAAACCATACACCATGAAGTTAAAAACCTAAGAGAAAAATCCAAAACCTTGATACGCGATTTTTATGCCGTCTACAATACGACCTTACAAGTCGCTCTCAATCAACACAGCGAGATGAGACCATACATGGCAACCTTGGTGGACTTGTGTTTTGAGGTCAAAGAAGTCTATCGACGAAAAAAAAGTGAAAAGGGCTACTTGGATTTTAACGACTTGGAAGAATACAGCCTGAAAATTTTGAAGAATCCCGATATTGCTGAAGAAATAAAAGAATCTTTCACCTACATCTTTATTGACGAATACCAAGATACCAATCAAATGCAGGAGAGTATTTTGTCGGCCATTGCCAGAGACGACAATTACTATATGGTGGGGGATGTCAAACAAAGCATTTACCGTTTTCGACGGGCCGATCCCACGATATTTGTGAATAAATACCGTACATTTCCGAAAGAAAAAGGGCATATCAATCGTTTGCTGACCTTGAGTCGCAATTTTAGAAGTTCTCCTTCGGTCATCCACGGTGTCAACGATATTTTCTCTGAAGTGATGTCGGAAAACCTAGGCGGCATTCCATACGACTCCGGTGCACGGCTCTATCCCGGCAGAAAAAGCGTACAGAAGACGAAGCCGGTCACTTTTCGTCTTTTAGATGCTGAAGATGCTCAAATCGAAGGTTTACACCTTACCAATGACGAGATCGAGGCCCATTACATCGCGGAGCAAATCCAGACCTTGGTTAACAACCCGCAACCGAGACCTTTCCACGAGAAGCCCACCCCTTACCGCTACCGCGATATAGCCATTTTAATGCGCTCTGCCAAAAATCAGGCACCTATTTACAATCGGGTTTTCAAAGAAAAGGGCATCCCGACATTTTACGACAGTGGAGAAAATTATTACGAAACATCGGAAGTGTTGATCGTGCTCAACTTGTTGACAGCCATCGACAACAGACAACGGGACTTGCCGATGATTGCTGCAATGTTGGCGCCCTTTGGCGGTTTTTCTTCGGAAGAAGTGGCCGAAATTCGACAAGCCCAACCGGAAACCAGCTTTGTGGATGCCTGCAAACACATCAGGGAGGAGGGGAGTCATCGCCTTTCTCAAAAACTCAAAGACTTTGATGAGACCCTGACGAGATACCGCGAAAAGTCCCGCGTGCTCAAATTATCAGATTTTATTTGGTACCTGTATTTAGACACGGGCTATTATGATTTTGTGGGTGCCATGCCCGGAGGGTCACAACGCCAAGAAAATCTTCGCTTTTTGTTGGAACAGGCAGAGGACTATCAACAAACCTATTTGCGAGGAATGTTTAACTTTGTCCAATTTGTAGAAAATATGAAAAAACGCAATCAAGAAGTTGCCAGTCCGCTCACATTAAGTGAAAAGGACGATGTCGTGCGCATGATGACCATTCATAAAAGCAAAGGTTTGGAATTTCCCGTTGTCTTGATTGCCGGCATGGGCAAACGCTTTAACATTCAGAGCGAAAGGGGCGATATCATCATCCATCCTGAGTTGGGCTTTTGCCCCAAGTATATCGACTGGGATCGACGCATCAAAGTGCCGACAACGCTGTATCAGATGGCACGAAATCAATTGCAGATTGAAAACACAGCGGAAGAGGCCCGGCTTTTGTATGTCGCCATGACCAGAGCGGAAGAAAAACTGGAAATGGTCGGTTGCTATAAAAACTTAGAAAAAGTTATGGCGGATTTTAGCGGGCTTTACAGCGAAATGGATTTAATCCAAAGCACCTCCTACGGCGAGTGGGTGATGCGCCTGTGTCTCGGAACACCAATCCAAAATAATGAAAAGCCGGAAGAAAAGTGCGAAAAACGGATTGTTTTAGACAACCGCTCCTTTACCCCCGGTTCAGACATGGCCGCCATAGAGGAAAAAAAGGCTGTGGTTTTGGAAAACAAAGCGATGGAAAATGAAATCAACCGACGTTTAGATTTTACCTATCCCGTACATGTAGGTAAAAAACTGCCGGTGAAGATAGGGGTAACGGCTTTACAACGACTGGAGCAAATGACCGACAGCGAGGAAGTTGAAAGTTTAAATGTGTTGCAGCCTCTTTTTGAAGAAGAAACCATCACACCGATGATGAAGGGTCATATCAACCATTACTTTCTTCAAATGGTCGATGTGGCGAGATTGCAACAGGGTCGTATCGAAGAACAATTGCTTGTTTTAAAAGAAGAGATGATCCATCGGGAGCAATTGACAGAAGAGGAAGCAAAATGGGTGGAGATCTCCCAATTGTCAACATTTTTTAATTCGGATATCGGCCGGCGTTACCGTGCATCGGATACCATTAAAAAGGAGTGGTCCTTTAATATGATGTTGCATGGTCAAGAGATCGACAGCGCCTATCGCGACGAAGAAATCCTGGTACAAGGAATTATCGACGCTTGCTTTTTAGAAAACGGAAAATGGATCTTGTTGGATTTTAAAACCGATCGATTCATGGACGAGATGCGCTTGGATAGTTACAGAAAACAAATTACATTTTATGGAAAAGCATTAGAAAAACTTACACCTTATCCCGTAGGGGAAAAGTATTTGTGTTTCATCAGCCTTCAAAAAAACGAGAAGATTCTCTAAAAAAGCTTAAAAGAATCTTAATTTATACAGGGGGCTGATAAAAATTATCAAAACCAAGTGGGTGAAAACTTACATGTAATAGTTTACAATCATGAAAAAAAGATATTTTTTTACATATTGACAGAAATAATCATCCTTGCTATAATAATAGACTTTACGAATCGCTTATAAATGTGGTACAATATCTAAGGTGAATTGTATATTAGAGAGGTGTATTGACATGCAAAAACAAAAAGCGACGATTATGGACGTCAAGCGACAAGTTGAAAATTGCATCGGACGCAGGGTTATACTTGAAGCTAACAAAAGTAAGAAGAAAATGTTTCAAAAGGTTGGCGTCATAGAGGAAGTTTATCCAAGTATTTTTACGATCTATGTAAAAGATGACGAAGAAAAGCCCGCTCAACGCTTTTCCTTTTCCTATTCGGATGTTTTAACGCGAACTGTAAAACTGGCATTACTCAAGTAAAAAAACAAAGAAGAGGCTCTGTGGAGCCTTTTTTTATTGTTTACTTTATGCATCGTCATCACGCATAGATTAAGTGATCAAACATTGTTTTCGCCTTACGTTGATTCCATACTTTTATTGGGGTAAAATAGTCAGTAGAAATGAATGTGGAGTGAAAAGATATGAAACACCAAATCAACTTAAAAGGCAAAAGTTTTTTAACACTATTGGACTATACACCGGAGGAAATCATTTACCTGTTGGACTATACCCAAGCGCTGAAAAAAAAGAAAAAAGCGGGTATTAAAGGTCGCCTTCTAGAAGGGAAAAATATCGTTTTGCTCTTTGAAAAAACATCCACACGCACGCGCTGTGCCTTTGAAGTAGCAGGCTACGACGAAGGCGCTCAAATTACTTTCTTAAGCAATAGCCAAATGGGTAAAAAGGAATCCATTGAAGATACCGCCAAGGTGTTGGGTCGTTTTTACGACGGAATAGAATTTAGAGGATTCCAACAAAAAACCGTCGAGGCATTGGCCGAATATTCCGGCGTACCGGTGTTTAACGGTTTAACGGATCAATACCATCCTACACAAATACTAGCGGACTTTTTAACCATTCGAGAAAATTTTGGAAAATTGCAAGGCTTGCGTTTGGCCTATGTGGGAGATGCCAGAAACAATGTATGCAACTCTTTGATGATCGGCTGTGCAAAATTAGGTATGCACTTTGTAGCGGTAGGGCCCCGATCTTTATGGCCGGAAGAGGACTTGCATTCAAAAATGGTTGATTTGGCAAAAACGACCGGTGGCAGCATTGTTTTATCCGACGATCCCACGACAGGGGTTCAGGGTGCCGATATTTTGTACACCGATGTATGGGTATCCATGGGCGAAGAAGATCAGATGGAAGAGCGTATTCGATTGTTACATCCCTATCAGGTTAACCGTGCCATGGTAGAAGCAACGGGTAATCCGGAAGTTATATTTTTACATTGTCTGCCGGCTTTCCACGATACCCATACGGCGGTTTCACAGGAAGTCTATGAAAAATACGGACTGAAAGAAATGGAAGTCAGCGACGATGTGTTTAGAAGCGAGAAATCTAAAGTTTTTGATGAAGCGGAAAATCGCATGCATACGATCAAAGCGGTGATGTGTGCTTTACTGGCAGATAACGATGAAATGTCAAAGTAAAGGTACATCGTCAAAGAGGAGCTTAATAAAATGAAGATAGAAGATTTATTAGTATTGCAAAACGGATCGGATATTCGCGGTGTGGCAATGGATGGTGTCGACGGGGAAAAAGTAAACCTGACACAAGAAGTGGTCATGAAAATCGGCTATGCTTTTGCACAATGGTTGATGAATCGAATACAAAAATCGCGTTTGGCCATTGCGGTGGGAAGAGACTCTCGTTTGACCGGAAAAGTTCTTGCCGAAGCCATCACCAAAGGTTTGGTGAGCAAGGGGTCTACCGTTTACGATTGCGGTATCTCCACAACGCCCGCTATGTTTATGACCACTTTGGACAAAGATATCGATTGCGATGGGGCCATCATGGTCACTGCAAGTCATCTGCCCTTTAATCGAAATGGTATGAAATTTTTTACACGGGATGGCGGCTTGAATAAAGAAGACATCACGGCCATCTTAGAATTGGCCTATTCTGTGGAAACAACCTTTACCTTAGGGGGGCAAAGCAATAAAATAGATTATATCGAGGTTTATGCAGGGAGTATTGTCGAAAAGATCCGCAAAAAAATTGGTGAAAAACAACCTCTGTTGGGAACCCACATCGTTTTAGATGCCGGTAACGGCGCCGGCGGTTTTTTTGACGAAATGGTTTTAAGACCCTTAGGCGCAAACACCGCAGGTTCGCAGTTTTTAGAACCCGATGGACACTTTCCCAACCACGTTCCCAACCCGGAGGACCCCCAAGCTGTGGAATCCATTAGCCGTGCAGTTTTGGAGAACAAGGCGGATATGGGCATTATCTTTGATACCGACGTAGACAGGGCTGCCATCATCGACGAAAAAGGTCAACCCATCAATAGAAATCGTTTCATTGCATTCATAGCTAAAATTGTTTTAGAAAATTATCCCGGCACATGCATTGTTACGGACTCCATCACCTCTACGGGTTTGACGGCCTATATCGAAGCTTTGGGAGGAAAACACCACCGTTACAAACGCGGTTATCGCAACGTCATCAACGAAGCCATTCGCTTAAATGAAGCGGGTACCGAAACCCATTTGGCTATGGAAACCAGCGGCCACGGTGCCATGAAAGAAAACTATTTTTTAGATGACGGTGCCTATCTGGTTACCTTGGCTTTAATTCGTTATGCGCAATTCAATAAAGACGGGATGCGCCTATCCCAGGTGTTGGCAGATCTCAAAGAACCTGCTGAGGAAAAAGAAATACGGATTCAAGTAACAGCGAAGGATTTCAAAGCTTACGGAGACAAGGTTTTAAAAGCCTTCACTGAGTTTGTAGAAGCCCAGGAAGGTGCCACTTTGGTCCAACCCAATTACGAAGGTGTTCGTGTCAATTGGGACAAAAACAACGGTAACGGTTGGTGCTTGTTGCGTTTATCCTTGCACGATCCGCTTTTGCCGCTTAACATTGAAAGTGATGAAGTCGGCGGTGTGGCAATCATTGAAAAACATTTGCAAAAATTTTTTGAACAATGGGATGAGTTGAAATTTTAATAAAGCATGACGATAATAAGAACCACGGCGGGCCAAACTGCCGTGGTTCTTTTAGTTTTAGAAAGGTTTTTTATTTTCGAGTGGCCGATGGGTAAAAGTCTTTTCGCCGTCGGCATAGGGGGCTACCCTGTCGCCATGGCCAATCAGCTGGTATTTGTAGGAGATCAGGCCGTCCAAACCGACGGGTCCCCTTGCGTGGATTTTGGAAGTGCTGATGCCGACTTCGGCGCCGAATCCAAAACGGAAACCGTCGCTGAATCGGGTAGAGCAATTGACAAAGACACAGGCGGAATCCACCAATGCTAAAAAGGTTTTCTGTGCTTCTGTATTTTCAGTTACAATGGCATCCGTATGGCCGGAACCATAGGTGTTGATGTGATCGATGGCGTCCTGTAAATGGTCTACGACTTTAATGGATAAAATCAAATCCAGGTATTCGGTTTTAAAGTCTTCCTCCGTGGCGGTTTCAGTCGGGACGATGTTGCGCACGGCTTCATCGCCGCGGACTTCAACACCTTTATTTTGAAGTGCCGAAAAGACTTCGGGTAAAAATCGGCTGGCCACATCTCGGTGCACCAGCAAGGTCTCCAAGGTGTTACAGGCGGCGATGTACTGGGTTTTAGAATCCACGGCGATGGCAAGGGCCTTTTCAAGGTCGGCATCTCCATCGATATACAAGTGGCAAATGCCGTCGGAGTGTCCCATAACGGGTATATTGGAATGATCCATGATGTATTTGACGAATTCGTTGGATCCCCGGGGAATAATCAAATCGATGCAATCGGACAAAGCCAACATTTCTGTCACTTCATCTCTGGATTCCATATTTTGTATCCACCCATGGGGGACACCTGCCTTTTCCGATGCTTCTGAAATCACTTCATAGAGTATGCGGTTGGTTTCCAAAGCTTCGCGTCCGCCCTTTAGCAAAATGGCGTTGCCGCTTTTCAGACAAAGCGTGGCGATTTGCACAAAAGCATCGGGACGGGATTCAAAAATTACCCCGATCACTCCGATGGGGCTGGTGACGCGGTACAAATCCAACCCTTCGTCTAACTCTGTCGCTAAGGTGATATGACCCAAAGGGTCCGGTAAGGTGATCAGAGAGGCGATGCCTTCGATGACACCGTCTATTTCATTGTAATCGAAGATTAAACGACTCAACAAAGGTGCTGCCAATTGTTCTTCCTTTGATCTTGCGATATCGCGACGGTTTGCTTCTGCAATTTCTTTTCTATGCGTATTCAAGGCTTCTGCTATGGCCTTTAAGGCTTCGTTACGTTGGGATTCATCTAAAGCAGAGAGGGTAATGGCCGCTTTTTTTGCAGACATTCCTTTTTCTTGCATGGTTAATTCGGACATAGGGTTCCTCCTTAAAAGTTTTTTCTACTATGTACATCCGTTTTTACGGCCGACAAATTTTTCCTACAATTTAAGTGACTTGCCTTTAATAAAAGAAAGAAAGGCCATAGGTGGCTATTAAAGAGATGATCATAACGATGGCCGTCACCAAGGCGCCTATGCGATGGTGTTTTTTGATACGATGGGGTTTGCGTCGTTTACTCATTTTCCTGTTCCTTTTGTTTTTCTAAATATTCTTGGTGCATTTCTTCGATGAGACGGCGCTCTTCTGCCATTTGTTGCCGCAGAGTTTCCTCTTCAATCAAATGGAAATCGAATAGGGTTGTACCCTTGTCCGCAATATCGCTTTGGTCGCCGACGGCATTTAAAAATATGTGACGATTTTTAGCAGGTCCGGCAAATTCTATAAAATACACACGCTGGCTTTTGCCTAGAGCTAATTGTCCATCGCAAACGATTAAAGATAAACATTTGCCGGCGACGCTGGCTTTGATGGCTTGGGTGTTTCGTCCCATAAATTGCATGCCGCTGTATTTCGGTATCAAGTGGTTGAGTTTGTTTAAATAATCTGAAGGGACATCGGGATCGATCAGCGTTAAAACGGTTAACGCTGTGCAGTCCTCCGGGACATGGAGGTTCAGGTTACCCATGTTGATCTGGGTATCGTCGACATACGCCTGCACCTGATCGGTAATATCGATACATTCTTCGTGTTTTGTTTTTGGTATGGTAAGAATGAGCATCGCGGCTCCTTGAGGTTTATTTTAATCATACTAGCCTATAAGTCTTTAAAATTCAAGTAAAGAGAAAAGGAAATAGCAATAACCACAAGAATATTGGGAAAAGCTCTTGTCAAGTGTTCGTATTTATAGTATTATAGCTAAGTGCTGATCGGGGTGTGGCTCAGTTTGGTAGAGCGNNGCGCGTGGTTTGGGACCATGAGGCCGGAGGTTCAAATCCTCTCACTCCGACCATTTTAGAAATCAAACGTGGCGACCGCGTTTTTTTATTGTCAATGATTCGGGAGGCTATAATGAAAATTTTGTGTATCGGTGACTCTTTAACAAAGGGATTCGGCGTTGCGAGCAAGCAGAACTGGGTCTATTTGTCTTCTGAAAAGAGCGGTAACGCAATCATCAATCGGGGCATTTCCGGAGATACCAGCGGCGGTATGTTGGCACGTTTTTATCAGGAAATATCCGAGACGTCACCGGACACCGTTATGATTATGGGTGGTGTGAACGACTTATTTGCCGGTTGCCCGGCCGGTGTCCCTCAGGCCAATATCATGGCCATGGTTCATCAAGGTTTTTCTTTAGGGTTGAAGGTTTGGCTTGGCAAGCCGCCAATTTGCGATTTTTCCAACTTCCGAAAGGATTGGGCGGTTTTAATCAACCACGAAGTGAGAAAAAACATCATCGCTTATCAAGAATGGTTGGATAGCTTCAGCAATGTTTTTCAAGTTCCCTTGGTGGACTTTAATGAAGCCTTTCGCAAAGAAAATTTCAATGCGTTATTATACTTAGACGGTATCCATCCTTCACAAAAGGGGCATCGTATGATGTCGGATACCTTTGTATCACATATCGATGGCACTAAAAAATAAGAACCTAGACAGGAGGCATCAATGACAACCGTTTATCTAGAAAGTAAAGAGACCGACCCGGCTTACAATTTAGCCTTGGAACAATACGTATTCGATTCTTTACCGAGGGATCGTGAATATTTTATGTTGTGGCAAAATGACAATGCGATTATCGTCGGCAAACATCAGAACACCGCCGAGGAAATCAACGCAAAATATGTAGAAGACAACGGCATTCGTGTGGTTCGAAGACTTTCCGGCGGTGGTGCAGTGTACCATGATATGGGCAACATCAATTTTACCTTCATTGTAGATGCCAACAATATTGAATCTTTAAACCTACATTCTTTTTGTGAGCCGGTGGTTAAGGCTCTAGCTAAGATTGGCGTAACGGCGCAAGTAACAGGTAGAAACGACATTACCATCGACGGACAAAAATTTTCCGGCAATGCCCAATACATCAAACAAAAGCGCATCATGCATCACGGTACCATCATGTTCGATTCCAACTTGCCGGTGGTAGCGTCAGCGCTCAATGTATCCAAGGATAAAATCGAGTCGAAGGGCGTTAAATCTGTACGTTCTCGGGTGACCAACGTCAAGCCCCATGTAAAAGGGGATGTCAGCATCCAAGATTTTTGGGAAATTTTACGCCGCTATATGGTCGAAGAGCAGGATATGCCAACTTACCAATTGACTGCGGAGGATGAACAAGCCGTGCAAAAGCTCAGAGAAGAGCGTTATGCCACCTGGGATTGGAATTTCGGCTACTCTCCCAACTTCAGTGTCCAAAAAGAAAGACGTATCGAAGGTGTCGGTAAGATTCAAGTCTTTATGGAAGTGGAGAAAGGCCACATCAAAGCCTACACCACCTACGGAGACTATTTCGGCACCGGCGAATCCTCCGAATTAGAAGAAATTTTAACGGACTGTGCCTTGGAAAAATCTGCCTTGGAGGAAGCTCTAAAAGATGTAGACATCAACTATTACTACAATAATTTAACAAAAAAAGATTTTATTGACATCTTATTGCAATAAAAGCCCTAAGGCCTTCTCAAAGAAGGCCTTTTTTAAATATTATCTGAAGATAAATAGATGGTGATATTTCGTTTTTAAACAAAGTGCATTGCGTCAAGCCTTTGTCATAGTGTATGATTGAATCAATGCTCATATTGGATGCATAGTGGAGGTAACATGAAAACCTGTATTCTGTTTGGAAGTCCTAGAATTAAGGGAAACACTTCTTCCTTATTAAGACCTTTTTGTGACGAATTGTCCCGACACGGACATGAGATAGAAGTGATCGACTTGTTTGACAATAAGAGAATCGAACCCTGCATAGCGTGCAGGGTCTGCCAAAAGGATTGGTCTGTCTTTGGCTGTGTGATCAAAGATGATGCCCATGCCATTTTCGATGCAGTTTTGGAATCGGATCTCATTCTTTTGGCCACGCCGATCTACTCATTTTATTGTACACCGCCCATGAAAGCACTCTTAGATCGCTTCGTATACGGTATGAACAAATATTACGGAGAGACGAAGGGGCAGTCTCTATGGGCCGGAAAAAAAGTGGGTATTTTGGCAACTTGCGGTTATCCGCCGGAAAAGGGTGCAGATTTATTTGAAGAAGGCATGAAGCGCTACTGCAAACATTCCCAATTAAATTATGTGGGAATGCTCTGCGAGCGCCATTTAGGCTACGATACCGAATTTATGAACGAAGAAAAAGTGGAAAATGCGAGACGTTTTGCCTGGAGTTTAGATAAATTGGTATAAAATAGCAATTACTCTAGATAAAAGAGCGAATCAATTGTATAATAATAGAAACGCAGTTGGACCGGGTAGAGATAATATCAATACCCTGTTGCGATGACAATCGACGTAATTGACAATAGCCGTTGTGTAGATGACGTCGGTTATATTTTGTGGCCCAATTGCTTTACTGCTTTAAAGGAGTGTAAAATGAAAAGAAGTAAACTGTTTGTTCTTGTTTTGGTTGTGTTGTTGGTTGCAAGTCTGGTAGCCGGTTGTGGCGGTGACAATCAAACCGCAGAACCCGCTGAAGAGACTCAACAAGCCGCAGCGAATGACGAAAAAACTTTTGTCATCGGTGTGGACGATTCCTTTCCACCGATGGGATTCAGAGACGAAAAAAATGAAATTGTCGGTTTTGATATCGATTTAGCTGAAGAGGCTGCTAAACACATGGATATGGAACTGAAAGTTCAAGTCATCGACTGGGATTCCAAGGAATTAGAATTAAACTCCGGTAATATCGATGCCATTTGGAACGGCTTTTCCATCTCTGAAGAGAGAGAAAAACAATTTCTCTTTACGAAACCTTATTTAGAAAACGCACAAGTCGTCGTGGTTAAAAAAGACAGTGGCATGAATGCCATTGCCGACATGGAAGACAAAAATATCGGTATTCAAAAAGGCTCAACGGCTTTAGATGCTTTCTTGTCCGATCCGATCCATGAAAAAGTAAAAGACACCGTAGAATACCCCGACAACGTCGCAGCGTTTAAAGATATGGAAATTGGCCGTATCGATGCAGTGGTCGTCGACGCAGTCGTGGCACGTTACTACATCACAGAAAACGAAATGGATTTTGTCGTCATGGACGAAGCCTTGGCACCGGAACTTTACGGTATCGGCTTTAAAAAGGACAACGAAGCCTTGAGAGATAAAGTACAAGCAGCCATGGATGCCATGATCGAAGACGGCACAGCAGCTGAAATATCTAAAAAATGGTTTGGAAGCGACATCGTATATAAGGGTGAATAAGCAATTGCCTTTCCCCTTGCTTAGAGTATCCTCCGGGTACTCTAAGTTTTTTTATAGGACTCTCATCGTCTATAAGATTTGATCGGTGGTGCAACCGCTTAGGCTCAATAGGAAAATCGTATGAATGTTAATTATTTTTTAAATGTTTTGATCCCCATGTTAAAAGGCGGCATCATCACCTTGACCGTATTCACAGCTACCATTGGCCTGTCTATACCGTTAGGCTTTGTGGTCACACTCATGGTGATGGGCAAAGTAAAACCCTTAAAGGCTGTTGCGGAATTTTATATTTACGTCTTGAGGGGAACGCCCTTGTTACTGCAATTAATGTTTGTGTACTACGGCTTGCCGATTCTACCGGTGATCGGTCAATACTTTGTTTTTGACCGTTTGACAGCTGCATGTATCGCTTTTGTGCTCAACTACGCAGCTTATTTTGCCGAAATTTTTAGAGGCGGACTGTTATCCATCGATAAAGGACAGTACGAAGCGACCAAAGTATTGGGTTTAAACCGTTTCCAAACGATGATTAAAGTTGTGATCCCTCAGATGATCAGAGTTTCCTTACCCTCTGTCAGTAATGAAACCATTACCTTGGTCAAGGACACCGCTCTCATTACGGTTATCGGAGTGACAGAAATACTGCACTACGCAAAGACAGCCGTCAATCGCGATGCCAATAACTTTGCTTTCTTGGTAGCGGCGATGTTGTATTTGCTGATTAACTTTGTATTGACCGTCGTCTTCAAAAAGTTGGAAAAATCTTATGATTTTTAGGTGATAAAATGACGCCCATGATAAAAGTAAACAATTTACATAAAAAATTTGGCGATGTAGAAGTCTTAAAAGGCATCGACTTTGAAGTCAATAAAGGAGATGTCATCGCGGTAATCGGATCTTCCGGGTCGGGTAAATCCACTTTATTGCGTTGTCTCATTGATCTGGAAACGGCCGATGTCGGAGATATCGTCATAGAAGGACAATACTTAATGAAGAACGGTACCTATGGAGCACCTGCAGAAGTTCGAAAAATCATCGGTAAAATGGGAATGGTTTTTCAACACTTTAACCTATTTCCCCATCTCAACGTTCGAGATAACTTGGAATTAGCGCCTAAAATGGTCAAAAAATCTAAGAAGATGCAACTACTTAAAAGAGTAGAAGAACAACTGAAAGAAGTAGGTTTAGCGGATAAAATAGATTGTATGCCCTCCACTTTGTCCGGAGGGGAAAAACAGCGGGTAGCCATTGCAAGGGCCCTGATGATGGACCCGGATATTTTGTTGTTTGACGAGCCGACATCCGCTTTGGATCCGGAATTAACCGGAGAGGTTCTCAACGTGATTCAAAAATTAGCAAACAACAAGATGACGATGATGGTGGTTACCCACGAAATGGCTTTTGCCAGAAAAGTTGCCAATAAAGTATTGTTTATGAGCGACGGTGTTATTTTGGAAGAAGGGCTACCGGAGAAGATTTTCGAAAACCCTCAAAACAATCGAACCAAGGAATTTTTATGTAACTATATGCAAGATTAGAAAAAGGCATCCCTGAAAGTGAATTTTCAAGGATGCCTTTATGTTATCCGTAAAAGTCAAGTATTAAAGTTGTTGTTTGGAATGTTGAGCAACAGTTTTTATAAAATTGAGATCTAGTATGGATTTCCGGCCGATACCGTGCACAGAGCGTTACAAAGAAAATATCTTGAAACAATTTTAGTCCAATGCTTTGATATCTGAAAAATCCTGAGACCCATAAAAGGTAAGAGCCTCCTTACGGGATTCGTAAATAATATCCTCCTGTATAGAGAACATACGACCGGTGTTAGAAATTAAAAAGGCTGCAAATTCGTTCACCGACATTTGAATTTGACCATTGTAAAAGGCCATTGCACTGGCGCGTCTTGCGCCCAAGTCGGCGATTAAAATGGCTTCAAACTCGCTAGGTGTTATGCGTAGGTTGAAGTCCCTAATAAATCCTTGATAGATGGAGCCGATATCTCTAAATAAAAAATCGAACAATGCAGAATTCAGATGTGTTTCATAGTAAAAGCGTTTGGTCTTTTCGTCATTTAAAAGATTGTTGTAATAAATAATCGTTAAAAAAAAGTGTTCTTTAAAATGATTGAGTTTATCTTTTTTATAAGTACTCTGTATGCGTTCCTTAATTGCCGAGAGATACTCCGACATAATCGCATCGACAATGGTTGCCTTTGTGGCGAAGTGATAGGTCAAGGAGCCTAGGGTCGTTTCGGATTCGTCGGCGATTTGTTGAACAATGGCATCGTCATAACCATTCTCGTAAAAAACTTTTTTCGCACTTTCTAAGATGCGCATCTTTGTACGCATTCCTTTGGACATTTTTTCCATATTGATTACTCCTTTCCTAGTAAAATACATATCTTATAAAAATTCCTAAATTTATACTTTTTAAGAAATTTATTGAGATATCAATGTCAAGTTTTCTTAAATAATATCATTATTGTCTCATATTTACAAGGAAAAACTCAAATATAATAGTAAATACAAATGAAATTCTTAAAAACCCTTGACAATGTTTACAAGCGGGTGTAAAATAACAGTAAATATAATTCCTATTACTGTAACAAAGAGAAAAGGAGAGTTGTGATGGAAAATATGAAACAACTTCAAGAAGAAAG